>Ga0307510_10003488_pt1 | contig 18322 bp, 16 predicted proteins | sample 12_EM_MG_FD_207224 | JGI IMG/M metagenome (GOLD analysis project Ga0307510, IMG submission 207224) | Populus trichocarpa ectomycorrhiza microbial communities from riparian zone in the Pacific Northwest, United States - 12_EM | ecosystem: Host-associated > Plants > Roots > Unclassified | place...
TGGACGACGGTTATACAGACATCGGAGACCAGAGTCGTATGAATTCACAGACCAGGATGATGCTAGAGTCAAGAGCAGCTTCTTGTTCGGGCCGTTTCACCTTTGAGGGACAAGATATACCCATCAAAGCGTTGTAGGAACATTTCCCGTGTCTCCCTATGATCGCTTCCATCAAGTTTAAGGCGGGCTTTACTCTCTTCGGCGTTTTCGATGGACGGGCATTCTACGGGCTACACATGAGCATGCCTACAGATGGTGCAGAATACTTTCAATCCACACCTTTATTTCGTCTTCTCGGTCAGCAAAATCTGAGTACTTGTGCGCCTTGACGGCGGAAGAGAACACAGTCGTCAGACCATGCTCGCGTGGAAAGATGTATTTCGATAGATGCCGTGCATCCTCCATCTTCTTGTGACGGTCTCGCGCTTGCCACGAAGCCCTTGCCGACAGGCGAAAAGAAGGATTCAGGGCGTTGAGGATGTCTGTTGTGGAAATATGAGACTATATACCCCCCCTCCCCATGAATGCACACGAACGTTTTGGTGGAAGGCCGGTGGCTATCACGTCAGTGTGTGGTCTGTATGCTGGCCGGGCGTAACATAGATGCCCGCGATCAAACAGTACGTCGGCTGGACTTCGCCTTGATGTGCTGCTTAAGTGATGTTGTGGATGAGGTGTGGATAACTCACTCAGATCCTCCAGGCGTTTTCTGTAACCGCTTTTTCAAAGGAGGAACCTCAGGGTGTGGCGACGCCTTCCTCTTACGACTCTCAGATGGAACAGGAGCAGTCAACGCGCTGTTGGTAATGTCTATAGCTGGAGATGGAAGAAAAACTAGCGGCATTCCTGTCAACTGGCAAAGACATTCATTGGGTAACGGGACGAATATGCTCGCTTCCGTTAGCAGATGTAGCATGGCACCTTCCCCGATCCTGATGCAATGTCGGACATAAGACACGTGAAGAACACCCCTGAAAGGCACGGCCACATACCTCCTTAGTAGTCTCTCCCAGTTCGACTCTTGCAACGCGGTGACGTTCGTGTTCACAAAGAAATTATTGACACCGGAGCGTGTGTCCCCAGCTCGCATCTTGGAGCCACTTTGATAAGACTTATGAAAAAAGGGTGGGGTGAGGACGAGTTTGAGGGCCACAGAATGGACATACACCGCGATACCCCATGGTAATGACGTTTACGCCTTTCTGCTTTGGGCCCGCAAACAGCTTTTCTTGAGCTCGCGTGATGACCTGTGGGTCCTCGTTCTTACTAGCAGGGCCTCGAACACAAGAAAGGGACGTACGGCGCGCATTGAATCAAAGGATTCTTCAATGTTAAACCGCGTCTGTTCGGTCTGGGGCAATCCATCGCTGAATGCCACATAGGAGTGGGCAAGGAATTGACCGTAAGACGGTGAATCTTGGGGCAAGATCAGGACATCGTTGATTTCTTTGTCCGTCAGCAGGTTCAAAGCGACATTTAAATAAGCCTGGAGGCTGTAGACTCGTGAAAAATACGCGTTGAGGATAGAAAGCGTGATTGGATGGGACATTGACGGATCGGATTGAGCGCGTCATGAGCAGTGCAGTAACGCGTCTTGCCTTGCACGCGCAGTGTTGCACGTGCAGACTCAAAATCACGTGACTAAAGGGACCATGTCTGAAGTCTACCGCGATGCACCTTTCGTTAGCGGATTTTGCCCCATCCAACCTATATATAATGCATACGATGGCTTGATCTGCGTCTGCGAAGAGAAATACCGTAATTGAAGACCCGCGCTTGTCACTCTCTCTATTTGCGTGCATACACAACCTCACACGGAGCACGTCACGGGTCCTAGGTATTCCTTCCGACTCGGTATCTAGAGCTACCCAATAATTGAAAAGCTGAGGCGCTTGATGTAGTTGGTAGGAAAAGCAGTGGTACATTGGATTATTAAGCGCGAGAGACAACAGCAAGAGAGCACACCGAACAGAAAACGCATCCTAGGTCGCCCCAGCGGATCTCGCCTCTTCCGTTCCCGGCGAGGCTATTTCTTCGACAACCTCGGCAGTACTACTAGTAGGCGTCTGTAACCCGCCACGGTTGAGCCACCCTGTCGATAAATGCCTTGAGTGACGGCAGTATTTAGCAAGTCCGTGGATGTACATACCCCTCATCTTCTGATTGTGCACCTTCTCTCGCTCCTTGTCGATGGCGCGTAGTCTCTTCAGTTCAGCGGTGGCAGCAGGCGCATCTGAACCATGCATTAGAAGAGCCAGATGCGTAACGCCACAGCAGCATGTCACCAAGGAAGGATGGCTCGACGTCAGCTTACCTGTAGGACTCTCATTTATGAGTTCCTCGAGTATCTTCTCAGCGCGCTCGAAGAATCCCTGCTCGCCGAGAGCCTTGCCTCGGCGGAACATGGCCTTATAGTTCTTCGGGTTCTTCGCAAGTGCTTTCTCAGCCGTCTCTTGCGCGCGTTTCCAATTCTCGCGCTTGATGTGGCACGCAGACATGTTCGCGTAGACCTTCTCGACGATTTCGTCGGCCTGTGGGTCACATGGGGTGACGATGAACAACACAAGCTTATGCTTCTCGTGCGCGAGTGATGAGAAGCGTACCTCTGATCGCTCTTTCGGTGCCGCGGCACTATCAATAGGTCCCGCGCCCATAGCCGAGGCTATACCGCCCGCTCTGCAAAATAGAAAGAGCGGGTCGTGAGATTCGGCTCAATGGCCGATGCAGAGCACGAACCTGTCCAGGCCCTCGGCGTAGAGTACCACCTCCGCGGTGATTCAGATAACGCCATTGATCCAGTTTATATGAAATGCACACCTCATAATACGCTCTGAGAGCTGGGCCGTGATACAGTCAATGAAAGGGTGAGCTGATAAAATGGCCCGGAGATGGTCGTAGTACTGACCATCGGTCAAGTTCCCGGCTTTGAACGCCGCGTCTCCAGTAGCTTTCTTCTGGCGGGCAACCTCCAACTTGCCTTCTATGCTGTCGGGATCCATGGACATCGATGTAGAGAGAGGAAGATGAATGTGACAGAAGGAAGGGGATCGGATTCAGATTTAAGCCACCACGATTGACTCCTATGCGCTATTGCTGTACTGTACAGTACTGACGTTTCTATTATTCGCGTTATCTCTGCTTTTGGCGGATTGGCAAAATTGGTTGTGAAGACACAAATCCCTTTCGAGTTCCCGCCAACATGAAAGAATCGATATCGATACAGCTTCTACCCGCTTCAGATTTACGGTGACCCAGCTGGCCGCCCTCAGGATTCCTCTACAGTAGTACTCGTGCACAGGAATTTTAAATTTACGATTATCGTATGTCCATCATGCTTACCCGGTGTCACCGGTTTGACCTGCATGTTGTGCACCACATGATCGCAATTAATATTGTAAAATGTGCCCTACCCAAGGGGAGAAGGGGAAGGAGTCCGTTGATTTGACGCACAAAGCTGACATCGATTACGTTGTCCTAGGATACCCGGACATCCACCGGAAAGCCTCATCATGAAAGGGGACAATGCCACTACAATGCGTACCTAAAACGTTATGGGCATGTCACGAGGGTACAATGGCGGCGCAAGTTCAGCGCAAGGTAATGCCAAGCACGGGTTCAAAGTTACGTTCGTTCGAGCGGGTTTCGACATGAAGGCACGGGCACACGTCGCCGAAAATCTATCGAAAAAAGTTCGTTAGGTGGTTCGATTTAAATGCATTTCGCACTGGCAAGAAACGGGTCTTGTGATGACATTAATATTGGGTAATACAGTTCGAGAGAAACCCGGCGCGAGCTATCAGAATGCCTGTATTCCATAAACCGCGGGTGGCTTGTTGCGGGTAGCTGGTTGGGCATCGTACGTAGACGTAGAGTGCCAGCAGCGGGACGACTCGGAGTTGTGTGTGGGGAGTTGTACACAGTACAGCTCTATGTACGCGTGTTTATACAAAGCAGGTTGTCCCAGGCCCCACCGAGCGCATCATCCTACGGCCTCGGACTCGACTTGGCGACTCGACTCACCAGTCACAATTACTTTTTCCCTCTTCAGCAACGACAGAGCGATACGCCCAATCGATCTGCCTCCATGGCACTGCTCAGCTCCATCCTCGGCTTTTCCCTCTTCGGGCTCGGCGCCCGCATAGGCCAACTCGGCATCCAAAAGCGCAACCTCCTCGAAAGTACGTTCCTCCCTCCCCGCCTTCCACCACCAATCCTCCCACATATCCCTCTCTCGCCCACCCAAAAATATCGTTCCTGACTTTTCACTCATTTTTCATATAACAGACCCCGGCGGACACATCATCTCTATGCTCGCTTTTGGCTATCTCGGTTACTGGGCGCATCGATGGGACGAACGCGCATCGGTGCTCATCGCCGAGAAACGTGCGGAGATCGCGGAGCGGCGTCAGCTGAGGATCGCGCAGGCCGAGGAGGCGTCTGTGGCTGCGCTGGCAGAGGCCTCATAAGCGTTTCTCATTGTGCGTGGTCCCTTTCTTTTATTCGTCCTTTGCTTACCGTGTAATTCTGAGGTAGAGTTGAATCGCTATTCCTCATTCTGTAAAGGAGGAAAAGACGGAGCCCGTCTATTTTGTGGAGTATATGTCCTCCACCTTCCGTACCTTTCAGGCGTGTCGTATAGATGAATATTCCATTCTAATCAACAGTGACCTGAATTAGGCCAATTATTTGTGCAGGGTCGCTCCACGTATGATTGTTTCCTTTTCCTTTTACTTCTTCCCAACAACTCTGTGGTCGCTTCCCAGACATGTCATTGAGATGGATACAACGGACCACAGGGCTGTTTCCTACCGACCCATCTACACTGACTCAGCCACATGGCTGCGTTCTACCGCAACTATGTTTATTTCATCGTACGCGCCATACGCAATAGCAATCCACATGTCCAATGACACCACCCGAAATGTGATACAGTACATGGATACATTAATCAAGAGTTTCTCCTGGTCCTGGCTTGACAGATACTGTAGGCAGGTTTTGGGAGGCTCGCGGTATTCGTTTTCCACCGAAGCCTGAGGCAAATACATGCGAGTTGCCCTCTCATAACGTCCACAGAGCACTTTGTTATCTGTATATTGGAGTAGCAGGACCAGCGCTGCAAACGTCCTTCTGCCTCGATCCTATCAAGAAAAGACAGACAATAGCGAAAGACCAGAAAGAGATATTCGAAGGAGAGAATGTACACAAAGTGTAGGATTTGTGAGGGAGTGGAAAAGGCGCGCGGCCGGAAAGTGATCATAGTAGTTACAAGCCAAAGTATGGACAGCCACACACGCCAGGAGCCGTGGGCGACAACAGAATTAAGTGGATGGATGGGTGGATGGATGCCCGGAGGAACTTGTACATGGCGACAGAATGATTCTTTTTTATATAATGCACGGTGTTGTACAGGTGATATTGGGCGATGAAGGGATATGTGCAAGTAGGGGTGTGGGAAATGTGCTGTGAGCGCATAGGGATAGATCCGGGTGAAACAAGGGAGGTGGCGGGCAACGTTTGGCCTCGAAGAAAGTACAACCTTGATGGCGGGAAAAGCACTACGATTTGAGGATAACATGACACAGAGCGAAGCTGAAGGCAATGAGTGTGACGATCCCGAAGCAACGATAGGGATGAATGAGCGTGTGAAGGGGTGATGTCAGGGATAGGCTAGTGAACCGAAGGAGCGAGATAGTGTTTGAAGGTGAACTGTTTGCCACGTTTAGAGGCTGGGTTTGAAAAATCGATGCTGGAGAGTCGAGTATGGGAGCGCAGAAATCAGCGCAACTGGAAGGCGCTAGCAAGCCCATTACCGAGACCTTGAGTGGGAATAATATCCACAGGATCGGACACTATTTCGTTCTCACCCTGACTACCAAAACTGATGCGGCGTGCGGCGCGTGAGGGGAAAGGGCGCATACGCCGGAGAGTACGCTGGGTACAAGGAGTACGGGGAGAATGAGTAGGCGGGGGTGGGTGAGCGCCCAAAGCCGAGATTTGTCCCAGTAGGTTGGCAGATGCAGGCTGTGGACACGTAGTAGGCTGTGGAGACCGGTGAGGAAGCTCAGGGCCAAACATGGAAGGATTTCTCTGAAGGTTCATACGAGGCCGACGGGCCGGACTTTCGTCCTGGATTGACGGCGTCTTGTTGGTGTGGTACTCAGCACCACGACGCGCCTTCTTCGTCTGTTTCGTGCGAAGATTCTCCTCTTCGTCAGAACTCACGTCCGAGTATTTCGCAGCAACGCTAAACGAGGGAGCGCGCTTCATTGACTTGCAGGCCTCACCGAACGAATCAGTGCGCCGCACAGGAGCACGTGGAAGGGATCGCAGGGAAGACGATGAATTGGTGGACACGGTGGACATGGTAGACATGGAGCGGCGGACGGACGAGCGCGATGGCTGCGCTTTCCACTGAGACTCCGCCGTACCACAAGAAATCAGTGTAGTAGAGGAAGGTGTTGAGATGTTCAGGGTTTGAGAATCAACAGATGGAGGGCGTGCATAAGGGAAATAGGCAGGGTTAGGGAACGAGCGGTCAGCATGATGAAGACGACGAGAGGTCCTACGTTAAGGTAGATTTGTGAGAAGTCAAAACGAGCGAGATAGGGATGGGGCCAAGTAATTTACCTAGAAAACGCGTCCGTACCGCGTAATTCAGATTTGGCAGATTGCATAAAGTCCATACTGTTTTGACGGTATAGGGGACGCCTGATGTTAGTGGTGCGTTTGAGCACCTCACGAAACTGTTCAAGATCCTGGTCCATATCTTCCTCTTCAATGGTGTTGTGTCGTTTTTGCTCAGCGGAGACTTCCTTCGCGCGAGCACGACAAAGCTCGACAAGTTTGGCGCGTGTAGCGCGCAGTGAGTAAGGCCATTCACTGGGGCCTTTGGCCTGAGCTACACCGCGAGCAATCTTGTCGAGGAGGTTCGAAGGGGGAACAGGACCGATGAAGGGAGTGAGTACATTAGCAGGAAGAGCGTCGAGAGTCTGAAAAAAGATATGGTCAGTGGAAGAAGACGATATGAAAAAAAACGCGAGGACATACCCTTGTGAGGAGAAGGACGTGTTCGGGTTTCCATTCGAGGTCGGGATCATCTGCTGGGTCATAATTTGAACTATTCCAGCTGTCCGAGCTCTTCCTGTTGTCAGTTGATAATATATGCAGAGGAGTTTGAATGGGGGAGCGCATAGAGGGAGTCCTTGGAGAAGGAGCGCGGGATAGCAGGGTAGACCTGCGCCTTGTGACGGGAGGAATAGGAATAATAATAGGAAGAGGAGTGACTGAAGTGGGAGGCATAGATGGACGAAAAGAGAGGGAAGGGAAAGGTTAGTTAAGAGACAAGATAGAGCAAGAGCCAAAAGCTGAGATGAGACCGAACGGAAAACCAACAAATCGAAATGAGAATGTTGAAACTCAATTTGGCGCCCGAACATGTCAATTTCAATCTCAGCCCATTTCAGCCACAGCGACTCTTTTTTTCCCTTCTTTTGGACGCTCACATGACCCACGACCCAGCCTCGTGGTCTAGCTATCACCGCAATTGCGAAATTACATCCTCTGCGAACCCATCTTTCGCGTCAAGCTCCTCAGCCTCTCCGCGTTTCGCCTCCTCCTCTCAATATCCATATCCACACTGACGTTGTTCTTCAGTACCCCAGCGTTGGACCGCGGTGCCACTGTGTATGATCCGAGTTCCCGTTGAGGAATCATCACAGCGTTCTTCCGGACGCGATTCCGTTCGCCCTCTTTGGCCCGTGCTAGGATCACGTTCAGGCGTTCATGTGTGGCACCACCATCGGCCGCGGACATATTCGCCGTTGGTATTGTCCGGTCACGGTATGACGCAGATCTTTTGATAATTGGACGTGACCATGCAGACACGAGTGAGTCAGCTATCCGTGTGATATCTGGTGTGACCCGTTTGCACTTGGTGTAGAATAGTACAATACGGCCGAGTTTGGACTCCTTGAGAACGGCTGTATCGATGTCCAATGCAGGTAGAATGCCGAAAATTTCTTTTTGTATGTTCAGAGCCGGTAGTGACTTGTCCGGTAATGGCTCCAACCACCGCCGCACACCCTCCAAGAGGTTATTGTCGACGATGGACTGCCAGAGAGAGCTCCTGTGAAAGGATGATGTAGCCGCCGAAGAGTGAGTTTCGTCATAAGAATCAGCAAACAAAACACACACTTTCGAAGCGCGCCCATGACCTTGGGTAACAACTTCAGCTTCAACGTTGCTGGCAACTTTTCGCGGTTAGCCTGCTCGTCGAGCTCGGCTGCATTCAACATCTCTTCTCGTAGTTGTGACACCTCCGCATCCGCAAACTGGTCCAGGTCATCCTCTTTCTTGCGCTTCTTTGGCCGGGATGCCTTGTTGCTCTTCAGAATCGTGTCAATCTCCATATCAAGCCGTATCTTCTTCGCTGTCCATCCCGCACCGACGTTGACCCATCAAGGTATCTCGTCAGCCTAAATATATCAAAAATGACATGGGGCAATGAGAGCGCACCTTCTTCGGGGGGGAGATTTAACAGATCTTCCTCAGTGGGTCCCTTCTTCACCTTTGCCTTGCGCTTGCGTTGCACCTTGCCCACACGCACCACCTGTCCCTCATCCTCAACGTGTTCACGTCGCTTCTGCCGCCGCCGTTTCTGAGGAATCGCCCGTGATTGCCTGTACTCGTCCAATGAGTCATCGCTAGACCCCTCTCCCACTTCTGGTGGTGCCGAAGTCGGTCGCGAGCGTGGGGGGAGATTTTCCTCTGCGGAAAGGAAAGATGGTCACAAAAATGGCCTTGATACGACAGAACTGCGTACCATCTGCATCAGGAGCGTCGGAAAGCTCAGAGTCACTGCCGAAAATGTCCTTTGCGAGGTACCGTTGCTGAGGCCCAGCACGCGCCTACAAAGGAAAAGTAAGTTAGCTTCGTCAAATGAGAATTAGAAATCAAGGATACGGTGTATCGTTCTTCGTCGTCAGACATGATGGTGGTACAATGAAGGTTGAGGATGTCGGCAACTACGTCCTCTAAGGTCGCAGATTCTCACGGGTGCGTGATCAACCACGTGACGATCAATTTCAACCCCGAGTCACTCGTTCCTCGTTTAATTGTTTTCGCAGCCTGTACTACAGTAGTAGCTGCTTTTTTGACGTGGCGGCGGTACTGTAGAGCTTAAACACTTTCGATTATCCGATTATGCTGCACAGGTCCTCCTTGTGGCCATTCCAGATACATTGGGAATTATTTTATCGAGATTTCTTTTTTCTTTGTACAACAGTTTGCGCATTTGAACATATATCCTTTAAAGACATAATCCTTCAGCTTCAACCTCAGAGCCATTCAAATTTTCGGGTCGGCCATCGGGGAGCACCGGGAGGATGGCTGGAGGCTAACAGCAAATTATAGTATGTAGCACAGGAACGTCTTTTGTTCATGCCATCGGATTTCGTATGTTGACAGTACACCTGGGTGCCTTTGACTAGACCAAAAGAGAACCCGCGATGAGGGAGAATGATGTCCAGTGGCAGAGGCCGACCCCGAAGGCTACGAGGGTGCACCTCAAGTACCCGATGAACTACAGTAACACGAAGATCATGTATAATGGCTTAACTATGATTGTTGTGCCAATCATGTCGGCAATGCTGGTAAAATATGGATAAAAAGTAACAGGCTAACAGGCTAACCTCGTAAGTCGCGAACCAAAAAGGTCATGGAAGCTCCTTGGCATCACATCGAATCCAGCTGAAACTAGATAACACCCAAGGTGATCTGCAGCAATCATTGGGGCTGCTTGATTTGTGATGAACGTGAAGTGAGACCCATGTGTGACACCAATATCCCAGGTTAACTACGGTTGCTTCGGAAATCAATGCCGAAAATGAACCATTTTTGTCCATGGTTCGATCTTGTATATTCGGACGCCTTAGAGTTTAGTCGGTTTTGGGGGTAGGCAGAGTTCTGACCCAGAACAAGCTTTGCTGATGTATTGATGCCTGAAGGTACGTTAAGGTGTGCCAGATGGCGCCAGGATATAACAGCGCGTCCTAAAAAACGGGGGACGCGATGGTGAATCCTTGTATATGGATCCGAAACGAAAACAAGTTATTTGCTAAGGTACATGCACCGTCCACGGAAGAATGAAGTGCACGTCCATGGTGCGACAATCAAACCAGTCGTCGCGTATCCTACCTTTTGATGAGTACCTCGGCTTTCAAAGTTAGCAAGTAGCAACGAAGTGAGTCCATGACTCGGAGACAAACAACGCTGGTCATCGGCTATTGCATCAACGATCTTGTACTATAGGATGAGATCGTTTACGGGATGAAGCGAAATTGCGAGCCAGAACTTCGCCATTCGTTGAAAAGGGTGTGACACTGGGGCATACAGACAAAGATATCCGAGTCGGAATATCCTGAGTCTGCGCAGTTGCGCAGCCAAGTGAGCCAACAAACCAGAACAGCTGCGCAAGCTGATCAGAACCACGGGGGCGGCAGCAACCAGCCGCGCTGTTGCTGACGGCATTCTATAAACCCGGCGGCAGCGCGTCCTTCTCGTGTGGCTGGTGAACACAAGAAACCAGAACGAGTGTATGACGAAGGAGTGCTCCGCTCCAATGATTGCCGAGCAAAACTAGATATCAGAACATCCAGCGATGCAAAACCCCCAAGTAAATGCAACGATCCAAGATATGAAAGGCCCGTGCTGTGGTGAGATTAGAATGAGAGTACAACTCCGCCCCACACTGGCATACTATACCGTAGCCCTGTAGCCCGAAATAGGCGCCGACATCAGATGGGCCTTCGTGGGGGAGCGCCGTTGTGATGCGATCTGGACCTGATTCCAATCAGGCATTTGGCTAGGTGTATACAAGTAGAGACTGTCTTGAGTGCAAATTATTTTGGTCGATTCAACGGCTGTCCTTTCCTGCGAAGAACTGCGAAGACCGATTCGCGGCCTCACCTGCTGTCTAAGTCAGCCGAGAACGAAATCTAAATCAGGTGATGTGTCGGCACAAAACGAGATGTATTGATTGACAACGAGGGAAAAAAGAAGCGAAGACAGGTACAGTACAGTACAGCAGCCTGAGGGATGGCAGCTGCCAGAGTTCAACGTTCAATGTTGAACCATACCTGTGAAAACCTGAATGTTACGTAAGTGCACTTTGTGGTGTAGCGTTTTGTTGGTACACTTGGGCAAATGGACAAAACTCCCTACTTCGACAAATATGGCTTGGGGTCGTGGGCAAGGGATACAGAAAATGTTGATAGGTACCAGAGAAGGACGTAGGCACATGAGAATGGGCGTTATTGTTACTATTTTATTTTTCTTCTGCGTTTCAAGTTCTGCGCGTTGCCTAGAATGAGCTAAATTTAGATCCACTGACTGCACTGCTAACAATTCAAAAAAAAAAAAAAGCACTGCCAACGATTCTGATCCGCTGTTGAGGCCCGCTTTTACAAATGTCAGTAGTCGATAGGAAATGGTGATTGGAACTGCCCCGGAGCGGAGCCAGATGAGGAGACAAAAAGAATGGGTGAGCTATGACTGTATACGGTTCGGTGCCTTTGGGTCATATGGGGTTGTTCGGCAGGGCAGTGGTGGCCTTTATGCGTGTGAATTACGCGATTGGCAACTCAAAACGCCAGTGATGCGATGGCTAACTGACAGAGTGAACACGTGGATAGGAGAGTTGTCGGAGCGGAGTGTGGTAAGATCCCTTGGGGATGTGGCAGCTACAGCTACAACAACGTGCTGTGTGTGGATGGAAACCGAAACGACCCGCCCGCCGATTGCTGATTCTTATTATATTTATTTTCAAGTAAACGTTCCTCCGACTCCTTTCACCCATGGATGGTTCTTTCTCCATATATCGGGCGCCCCCATCCCCATCCCCATCCTTTCCCTCCCGACCTGCCCTTTCCCTTTCTCCTAGCCATGCCTGCCATCGTTCTCCCACGTCCCGTTGCCAATCCCTCATCTTCCAATCCATCGCCTTCCATTCCGATGTCACAATTGCTCGGGTCTTCAAAACCCCTTCCCTTACCCCCAACTCATAAGCCTCGTCATGCTGCTGCACCAAAATCAAGATCATCAACGTCGCGCCCGTCCTCAGCGTGCCTCTCCCCTATGTTTACTTGGACCCCTATCTCCCTGGTCAGCCTGCTTCAGGAGCCTCGTATCCTTGCCAATTTTCTTCGCTACGTTCACTGGGATGATTTCCAGTCGCTTGTCCTGACCTGCGCAGCATATAGCCACGTTCTACTGCACCCCAATCTCCGGGATGTTATTTTATCCGCTTACGTCCCCGGTTATTCATATTGTCTTCGTCACACCGATATCCACGCTCGCAGCAGTATCACCGTTCAATTCAGTGACCTCAGCCAATTCAGTGAGTATAGCACCGGACGTCTCTATGACACGTATGATAATGATGGCCCATCAGTGATCTCGCAGGGGTTACCTTTGCATCACTACCCCACTGATGCCCTCGCGACTCTTTCGGCTCAGTACGAAATTGAAGACCTGGAAGAGAAGATAGGAAAATATGTTATGCTTTGCCAAGCCCATTCACGCATGGTTCTACTCTTACAGGCCCTCATTCATAGTTCCTCGTCACTGGTCCCGGAGGAGTTGGAGGATCCTTCCTTGCGATACCGAAATGCCACTCAGCAGGGTGGACGGGAACTCGTGTTTCCGGCTCCCTTGTCTTTCCTCTCCAATGACGGAGACAGTAAGAAGCACGCACCACAGAAGATGACCAGAGGACATGGCAGATACCTTCCTGCGCCTACTACCTCACCACGTCTACGTCGCAAGGAAGCCGAGCCCATCAGGCGAAGCCTTTCTCGCGTGTCCATATTGGGGAGAAACAAGGTCCCTCCGCCACCTCCATCCGCAGATCCCCTCAGCTTGAAGATTTATTCCGGGAGCTGGAGGGGCCCGAGGCGTACGTCCACGATACGCAGTTCAGCATCCGACGATGTTCAGACACCCCTCCGGCGACCAAAGCTCAACTTTCCACACACGAGAGATTCGAGTGAGTCGTCGACAGACAATAGTCGGGACACCCCTTCGCCAAATTCGACTCGCCCAATTAAGTCGTTCCCGGCCCTCACCTCACATGCACCACATGACATTCGCACTGCTGCGTCCCGCTTGCGCGCGCCGATCTTGCGTGCCTACTTTCCTTGTTCGGAGATGGATCACCACGCAATAGCCGCATGTGAAGCGCAATTGGAAGATGCTGGGCTCTGGCAGCACCTTTCGGTTGGGGATATCGTCTGCAATTTGGGATATTTGCCACCCGTCAGTGCGGAGGGTTTCGTGAACGACAGCGATTCATCATGTGATGATAGGTTCGGACCTGAGTTTTGGATGATCTTTGATGGCACCAACCTTATGCCGTACACCCCCTCGGCAGCTCTCCCATTGTCGGAGCCACTCTCCCTCCCTTCGCCCTTCTACTATGCCCACATCACCTCTCCGCCAATCAACCCGTGGTTCATCGCAACCCTGCCCCATGAGGAACCAGAGCTCTCCCTCGTCCTTCTTCCTGTAAGGGTGCGCAGCCCACATTCCCCCAATGGGTTTGCGCGTACCAAAAAGTACCTGTGGCTGGCGCGTCTACCCCCGCACGTGCGTCCCAGACTTGGCGAAGGGTGGCACTGTGAGTGGATTCTAGAAGGTGAAGGTACAAAGGAAGGGCGTCAGTTTCTCCTGGACGCCCTGCGTGGAGACGCGCACGCCGAGCGGGAATGGGAAATAGTTATGGAGAGGTGCACCCCGTCCCGAATCTGGCTCAGGTCCGTCCTTACCTCGCGATAACGGTGGTCAAATTTCGGAGTGCTAATACATGATTTCCGTTGTAGGCTTGTGTCAAACATGCTTCCCGCTTGAGTGTCGCCTTCCAGTGAACGGTGGAATCCACTTGTCATCGGCTCCGCCCGCAAGCTCCATTTGCATTCGCCCCTTCACCCGGACCCTGGAATTTGCCATTTTCCTGTTTATATCAATCCATAAACGTTCTTCGAGAATACGACCGCATTTTAATTCATTATTCTATTTATACACCGCTCTCACGGGCAACGGACTGTCGTCATCCCATTCGGTTTTCGTCGATTCCATCCCTGCTTAGATCTCCAATCACGTCGCGCTGTATATTCTAGAAGTATGGTTATTAGCCCTTGTTTCCACCATCTTTCACGTTTTGCTCTAGGATCACAAAGGATATACGGACATACATAGAAATTGCTCATTCGTACTTCCTCAGCATTGGATCTCATGTCAAGTTCACCATAGTCGTATCAATAAAGGTCTTTACATCAAATTGGTGCCCATCTGGTGGTTTCACGACACCTGCCTTCTCAAGCGTGCTATCCATGAAGACCATGTTAACGAGTCACGGTGCTTCTTGTAGGTATGTAGCGCTTACGCCAACGTATCAATTATCACCTTCTCCGGGATGATGGAACAATTCTTGGGATAGGCAACAGTGTCGAGCCAGGCCTAGGTTTGTCCTCAGTCAGCACGAGGGATGCATCATCGCGTGCGTATAAGGATAAACTCAACGCCAATGTCTTCCTCAGGGTACCCAAACGTTTCCTTGATGAATTCGACGTTCGGTCCAGCCCGCTTCTCGGGCGCATCGAAAGCAACCACATATGTCGAAAGGGCCTCAAGGAAAGTGAGCAGCTCGTGCGATGGTGCACGGTCTGGCGACGGATGAGCGGCGATCAACCACGAGGGCCACGGCGTGGGGACGGAGCCGATCTGCAGAATCCAAGCCGAACCGTCATCGTCACGTCTCGGGGCGCGTGATTATCGTCAATCGAATCGTCCCCACATGTACATGGGCGCATGCCGCCGGGTCAAGTGAGAGAGAGTGGCATGACGTACAAATCTCACTTTGCCGCCGTCGACGAACGGTTTGGTGGTGAACCATTCCCACATGAAAGCGCTCGTGGATCCGTCGTTGACCGAATCGATCAGCCCGCGAATGTCGTTGTTGACTAGACCGAAAAAGGGATTGATTGAGTTATTTCTGGAAATCAGGAGTGCTTATGTGGGCGCTGCGCCGCTGCGCCCGTTGGAGCAGCGTTGGTTAGTCGTTGCACTGGCAGCACACGCGCACCTTTGAACTGGAGCGCGTCCGTCGCCCAGCCTTGCTGAAGGGCCATGACATACGCCATGGTCTGGCTGCCGCTACCGATGCGCGAGATGCCGATGGGCGTACCCTCAAGGTCGGCGATGCTCTGGTATTCGGACTTTGCGCCCGTGATGACTGCCCTGTGCGCAGCATCGGTGTGAGCCGGACCTGTGCGGATAGCAAATGTGGGGAGGGAGACCAATTCAACGGTGTGCTAACATAGCTCCCGACAAGCCTGTACGCTTTCGATCCGTTCGCTATGCCGGCGATAAGTGCGTCGGTAAGAGCGCTGTGTTTGATCGTTTCGAATTACTCTACTACTGTACAAGTGATGATGGCCGTCAAGGAATTTTGAACTCACATCGCCACGTCTATCTCATCGTTGGTTAGTCGCGATATGAGCTGGCCGGTGCCACCTTTTTTGTTCGCGTCAACACCAGAGGTGATTCGATGATGATCCGAGAGAGCATACTGGGGCATTCGACGAGCGTGAAGGTCTTGTTCCGATCTTCTGCGGCAAATTGCAGGAGCGGGGACGAGAAATGTTCACGAACTGAGAATGAGGTACTTAATCGTGATCATGGTGTTTCTCGACTTGTCTGCACGTACCGTAGCCAACCCTGAGAGGCATGTAACTTACTATATGAGATATGAGAGTGAGATAAAGATGGCAGCCGGGCCGACACGTCGATGGAGTGACACGTAGTATGACTACACTATGACTACTCGCTGGCTCTGGCCATGTGAATGACGACGTCCCTTGGATGACGCGAATTGCGCGAGCTGCATCTCGAATGGCTTCACTCACAAAGTATCCCATATCTGCCCTCCCACTTCCTCCGCCCTCTAAGATTCTCATTCACAACCTCACCCCGGATCGAGTTACTCCTTCGGTGTCTGCCTTCAAATACATATTGAAGAATAATCCGTCCATACAACGTCGCGCGCGCATCACCGCCCCGCAGTCCCATTTCTCTCACGTCTCCCCACTTCCCCTACCGTTTCCGTACGAGATCGAACCCCCAGAAGACTCTGGCGAAGCCTTCGATCATGGGGAGTACGTAGAGCAATGGCTCTCGGAACGAGAAGCCTTGAACCCAATGGAAGCCGTGGACCCGACAGAATCGGACTCCGGCGAACCTCTGCAGAAGCTTTATCCCGCCAGCAGGCACAACGACATGGAGCTTTTGGGTCTGTCTACCACCGGCCTGCGAGATTGCCTGCCACATCTAGATGTCGGGGACGCCTTCGAATTCCTCGGGAAGCCCTCTCTACTGGGCCGTCCTGACTCGCAGGAGAAACCAGCAGCAGGAGAGGACGGAAACGTGAAGGCAGCCGCGACGCGCCAGGAGCTCATCGACGTCCTCGGAGGGCACGCGATGCTCATATCGGGCGACGACGCAGACGTCTCCTTCGCGCCGTGGTCGCTCCGCTACAGCGGGCATCAATTCGGAGTGTGGGCGGGACAACTCGGGGACGGTCGCGCGATCTCGATCCGTGTGTCTTTTTTTCTTTTCTTCCTTCCGCTTCCGCGCTCTCCGTGCGCATCTTCCAACCAATGATATGGTCGTGCAGACGTCACGCCACATCCTTCCGACCCTGAGACCACGTACGAGCTTCAATTGAAAGGAGCGGGGCGCACGCCTTTCTCGCGGCGTGCCGACGGCCTCGCGGTCATCCGCTCCTCCGTACGCGAGTACTTGTGTGCAGAAGGTGAGAGCGCTCTTTTCCCCCCCTTCCATCTTTTTGTCCCTTCCTCAACGCGAGGGCGCAGCCGTAAACGCTCTCGGAATACCCACCACGCGCTCCCTCTCCATCATATCTGTCCCTTCGGTACCCGTCATACGGGAACGCCTCGAGTCCGCTTGTATCGTCACGCGGGTCGCGCCTTCTTTTCTGCGCATTGGATCTTTCGAGGCGCTGAACCCGCCCGTGGAACTGTTCTTCCTTGGTGGCGGCCAGCAGCCGGCTGATCTAGAGGCGCTCCGCGTGCTCGGCGAGTGGGTCGTCGACCAGGTATTACGTATCGAGAGACCTGAGGGGGGCGCGTGGGGACGTGAACTGGTATTAGAGTCTACGCGGAGAAACGCGAGAATGGTTGCAGGCTGGCAAGCATATGGTTTTATGCATGGCGTCATCAATACGGACAAGTACTCGCAACTCTGTGGGGTTTTGTGAATCACTTTGCTCACGAAACGTTCCAGTGTCTCAATTCTCGGATTGACCATTGACTATGGTGAGGGAGTAGCGCGGTGTACATTGCGGATCTCTGACGGTGTATCAGGACCTTACGCCTTCATGGATATATTTGACCCTATGCATGTCTGCAACCATACGGATGAAGAAGGCAGATACGCGTACAAGGTGGCATTCCCCCTATTGTCACACCGTCGCCTGTGTTAATGCCCTTCTTCCAGTCCCAACCAAACATGATGTCAGTGATCTTGATTGACGGTGTCCTCCACGCTCACTGAGCGAACAGTTTGTATTCGCTGAGAGCGTTACTCAGTGCCCTTGCTCCTTTAATCGGTGCTGAGGAGGAATTGGGGAACAGAGCCGTTTCCGAGGGTTGGACAAAAGAAATTAAGAAGGATAAAATAAGCAGGTGGAGCTCCAAAAGTATTACCCTCATAGAAGGAGAGCTCAAGACTCTTTTCCAACGCGAGTATGAAGCAGAGTACAAGAAGAAAATGCAACAGGTATGTCCACCTCACAGCTGTGAACCTCCGTGGATCTTAAGGACATCATCTCAGCGACTTGGACTTAGACGTGCCGATGACACGGATGACGCAGTCCTGATACAACCTTTGCTCGCACTGCTGGCAGATCACAAGCTAGATTTTCATCTCACCTTCAGACATTTAACACGCTTCCGGCCGGCACTCCTCTCGTCTCCGGACGCTTTCATCGACACTCTTCTTCGATTGACCTCTACAGGTGATGTGCCACAGGGAGACGAATCTTCTAAGCAGTGGAAGAACTGGCTCGAGAAGTACGCGGCCCGTATTGAGTCCGAGAAAGAGGAATGGGTCAGCGCGAGCGAGAGCTCGGAAGGCGACTGGCAAGCGCAGCGCGAGAAGGAAGCTCGTCTTGCGAACCCCCGTTTCGTCCTGAGGCAATGGGTGTTGGAGGAGGTGATCGCGGAAGTCGAGGCAGATGCGCAAGGTGGGC
>Ga0307510_10003489_pt1 | contig 18321 bp, 12 predicted proteins | sample 12_EM_MG_FD_207224 | JGI IMG/M metagenome (GOLD analysis project Ga0307510, IMG submission 207224) | Populus trichocarpa ectomycorrhiza microbial communities from riparian zone in the Pacific Northwest, United States - 12_EM | ecosystem: Host-associated > Plants > Roots > Unclassified | place...
ACATCTGCTATGCTGTGAACAAGGTATGTCAGTTTATGCATGCTCCTATCGAGAGTCATTAGGTTGTTGTTAAATGTATACTGCGATACTTGAAAGGTACGTCCTCCTTCGGTCTCCACCTTACTCATGACTCTCTTTTTTTTATCTCTTTATGGTTTTACTGGTGTTGATTGGGCCGGAAGTACTGATGATCAAAAATCCATGGGTGGATACATTGTCTTTCTTGGCAACACTCCCATTTCATGGAAATCTGGCAAGCAACGCACTGTTGCTCACTCCTCCACTAAAGCAGAGTATAAGGCCTTACCTGATGGTACTACTAAGGTTCTTTGGCTTCACTATCTTTTGTTAGATTTATGCTTCTCTCCTAGTTTTGCTACCACTATCTGGTGCGATAATTTGAGTGCTACTTATTTGTCTCATAATTTGATTTTTCATGCTCGTACAAAGCATGTTGAGGTTGATTATCACTTTTTTCATGATCACGTGGCTAAAAGTAAGATTCAGATTCGCTTCATCTCCTCCAGAGATCAATTATCCGATTTTCTTATGAAGCCACATGCTTCCTTTGTTTTTACTTCTTTACGTTCCAAGCTTCACGTAGATAACCCACCTTCAGCTTGAGGAGATGTATTATGGGATGTGTTGTAAAATAGGAAAATATTATGTTTCTCCTTGTATAGATTTGAAAATATTATGTTTCTCCTTGTATAGATTTATCATGTGTAATATGTTACACCATAACAAATATACAATACCCTAATTGTATAAATAGTAGATGAGCCTCCCTGATTTGGGTGCTCACCAAATTATCACCAAACCTTGTTTCAACTATGATATATAGAATATTTTTTTTTAATTTTCAATTATTCTTATATGAAAATTATACAAACAATTTTAATATTATTTCTTAGGAATTATTAGATAAATATATAATAAAAATATATACTCTCAAAGCATGTGGATATATCTAAAAGAAAAGAAGGTATTTTTTTATTTTTCATATAATATTATTACTATTATTTGAATTTTTCATTATTTGTTTCGAGTTCTACTATTAAGTAGTTATTTTATTGTTCTTTAAATTCTACTCCTGAATATTTAGATACAATCATATCTAGAAAAAAGTTAAATTAATGACACCAAATTTTCTTTTGTTAAAGCTTGTGTATGAATTAAGGAACATAAATTTCTTCATGTTTAGAGGAACAGGGCAACTGAGCTAAATGGTATGTTATGTCAATATCGAGCTACATGGAAAAATCTGTATTTACATAACAGTTGTAGGATAAATTGACTTTAGTAGCCTTTGGTAGAAATAAATTGACTTTTATATAAAGAAGAAAAATATATCTTTGTAATTTGTATACATTCACAGCATGAGATTATTTAATTTATATGAGTAGACAACAAGTTGGAGCTTTGATTATTATATTGAATAAAAAAGTTTGGCTCTCAATGCAAGAAAAAAATAAGTTCGTAAACATACTGAATGAAATATGAATAGTTAGCTATTGATGGAAAAATGAAATCAAAAGTGTACATAAGGATGGGCTATTGTGGTATTTGAGTTAATAGAGTTTTAATTTAATCAGAAGTCATGATGCTCCAAAAATTCAGAATAATAAGGAAGTTACTTTCACCGTGTTTAGATGATGGATGATCATAAGTTCATGTCAATCTTCTATTCTCCATAACTGAGTATTCTAAGGGTTGGCGATAGAGACTGGATTTCCTGCAATAACAATCCTTTTTTAGGGATTTTAGAGACCCTAGCTCCGATGATTAAGTCAATGATTTTATTATGAAAATTTGTAGTAAATGAGCATTACATTCTAAGAATAAGAATGTTTGTTTTTTGTTTATGTATTATAAATGCTGAGGATAAATTTTGAGAGAGTGAAGGTTCTGAACCCCCTACTTAGGTTGTCCAGAGTGTATTTATAACCTTTTTTATTTCTTCTTCAAGGGGTTGTAAGTCTTTTTGCTCTTCATCTGAGTAGAAGGAAGACCCTTACACTTAATATTAATATTGATGGTCAATGTCTCTTTACCCGACATTTCATGTTGAGGATATCATGTGCTTATGGAAGATGATCAAATGTCAATCTGTACACAACATTAATGTCAATGAGATAATCTTTTATTATCAACATTAATATTGATTTGACGTAGGGATGACCTTTTAGAGGACGTTTTGACCTACAAGACGGTAGGAAGGTGATGACTGTAGATCCCTACTTCAAGCACTTCTTCCTAAAGAAAGGTTTGGCTCATGGGGGGTTGGGTCTGACAAGGTACTAGACCCACAAGCATTTGGGTTTGGAGCGTAACCGAGCCTAAAAGGGATGGGCCTAACGAGGTGCCAAACCCATAGACATTTAGGCTTGGCGTGTAACCGAGCCCAAGGGGGATGAGCCTGACAAGGTGCCAAACCTACAGGCGTTTGGCCTTGGCGAGGTGCTATACCCACATGCGTTTGGGCCAAACGTGTAGCCAAGCCCAAGAGAGTTGGGTCTTGCATGGTGTAAGACTTACATGTGTTTGGGCCTAGCACATAAATGAGCCTAAAGGGTTAGGTCTTCCGATGTACCAGAGCTACAGGCATTTGGGCCTAGCGTGTAGCCAAGCCCAAAAGGATTGGGTCTGGCAAGGTGCTAGATCTATAGGTGCTCGGGCTTGGCATGTAGCCAATCCTAAAGGGGTTGAGTATGGAAAGGTATGTTGATCCATCATTAGCCCCCTCCAAATCTTGGTGTATTTAATGTGCCAAGATTTTTAAGGCCTTTCTTTCTAATCGAGAGATCTTTTTACCTTTCCCATATGTTTTGTCTTTCTGAAGTAGAACTGCTGGGATTTTCTAAGGCTAATTGTCACTTTCTTATTGGATGGTATATTCCTTGATAATCGAAAAGATGACTCACTTTTAATGTAACAGCTAAAAAGTTTTATAAGGATCTGTGGAGATATAATAGGCCGCTCATACATCAGTAGAGGTAACAGTCCTTTTTTTATAACTCTAATCGCTTATTCCCTTCTTTATTTTTCTTTTTTGTAGCCTTTTATTAGTTTATTTTTGGAGTTTTTCTTCAAGTAAGATTTATCTCCTTTATCTTCCATTGTTATGTTCTTTTTTCTTTCTCAGAATGGACTCTTTTAAAAGAAGACTTGATTTTAGAAGTGCAGACATTGTTTTGTTTAGTGCTTTGAGGGGTCCTCAGGAGAGGAAAAAGTCATCCCAAACCCCTATGGACGACACTTTCGGCACCCTGTGTGTTGGGGACGTGGTTTTTTCCAATTGTCGGCAACCTAGAGCCTATGTTGCCTAGTCGCCTTCTAGGAAGGAAAGGATCAATGAGGAGAACCTAACTTTTTCTTGGAGGTGCTTTGAAATCACAACCCCTTTTGCATGTATGAATTAGGACATTGTTTCCTCTCCAGGGATTTATTATTGGTGTCTTTAAGTATTATAAGTTAGGGCCAGGTGGTGGTTGAGTGATCTTATTAGCCTTTGATAAGTTTTTTTAGCTAATCGATGTAGAGCCCACTGTGAGCCTTTTTAGGGTGTGTTACCAATTGGTTGCGGGCATTGATGGTGGTAACGACACTCGATGGTTCTTTACTTTTGCCAACAGACTTGGTGAAGTCATGGGAAAGACTTTCAAAGGCAAGCACACATACCCAAAGAGATGGAGGGGGAGGTGGCTGATTATAAGGTATAATGGGATGGTTTGTCCTCGAGAAGGTATGTACCAAATCTGGGGTTGATCCCATCACTGGAAGGTACCTCTTTGTGAAGTGAACAACAGGCCCTGTTTGAGCCCTAGCGAGGAGGCATCACTTGCACTATTGGCTTATACCTTGACGGAGTATGAAGTCAATAGGGTGGCCAAAAACGAATGTCTAGCCTAGTTTCAAAGAATGCAACTTTTTTCTTTTTTCTATATCTATTATACTAAGAATTACTTCTGATATTGTTTTTGTATAGGTTTTCCAGCCAAGAAAGGATGATAAACTTTTGCTAGATCATTGAAAAAAAGTTTATCTTCATCAACAGAGGTATTCTAATTTACCGAAGAAAGAATGGAGCATGATCTAATTTTTGTGGACGAGCTTCCCACTTTTAAAGGCCTAGTTTTTGAGAAAATAATGGTGAGGACCTGTTTTCCCACCGAGACAATGGCTAGAGGGAGCTATACCCCTTATGCTCGGTTTCATGCTGACTAGACTCCCTTAGAAGTGATTGCGAGTGTTGTTACCCCTTTTTAAGAGAAAAAGGGTCTCCACCTTGAGAGGGGTAAGTGTTTAGTCCTTGGTAGTGAAGGTATCTATCCCTCAATCTTCATTTTCTTTTGTGGTCTTCGGGGTCACAAACATGGAATCCTCCCTTTAGGGCTGAGGGGTTGAGGATGCTCTTTCCTCCCTAGCATTTGTTCATGCCCCTTTCACCTTTTCTGCTTTAAATGAGAAGGAGAGGCGAGTTATGAAAGCTATCGTTGGTAGGAAGTTTGATCTTGATGAGACGTGTTTTAAAGTGGTGAAACAACTGGGGAGGGCTCTTACCATCCCCTCGGAGATTCTCCATATATCCAATGAGTTACCACTGCTATTTGGCTTTGACTATAAGGAAATCCCTTTTCTAGCTTTTTTCCTTCTTTTGTGTCCTTTTTTTCTGACTTTTGTTTTACAGAATTTTATGATGTGCACTCATTCTAAAAGGTGTTGGGCTAGCGAGAAGAGGTAAGTAAGGGATGTCATTACAGGGCATAGAGTAGGTCAAAATACTCTTTATAGGCTCTAAGAGGAGAAAAAAGTTGTGGAGGCGAGACTACGGGATGTGAAGGCATCCTATACTTTCTTGATAAGTAAGATCCAGGAGGCCAATCTTTGTTTGGGCTCCTCTGATCAACGGTTGTAGGAGGCCCTCTATGAAATTTCTTCTTTGAGGTAGCCTATTACTGAGCTGGGGGCATCTAAGGATGTTTTGTGTTTGAAGCTCTAAGTTGTTAAAGAGGAGCTCAAGAAGTCTTAGGCAAGGCTGAAAGGATTGAAAAATTATGCTAGGGACGTATAGGATTTCTTCGGAGGGTTAGAGGTTTTGTCTGAGGTTGTTGGGGACAAGATTTTCCTAGCCATGTCTAACCTATACTTCTTCAACAGTTATAGGGGAATGCAAATGGACTTTAGCGCTACCTTCCACCCCATCCCCATGCTTGATTTGGAGAATGTATTTCCTGTCAAGGCTGCTGTTGCCAACCAGGGAGATTATTTGGTAAAGAAGCCTAGGCTGGACCTTTAAGCCTCCTTGTAAATTTTTTATATACCCTGATCTCATAGGGTTGGTGTTTGTCTCCTAGCAGAATGAGACTCTTGTCATTGTGCAGCTTGAACTGAAGAAACTGCCTTCTGGTGAGGTGATTCCTTGATTGGGGTCTGCGGAGGAGATGGAGTTTGATGTTGCTCATAGGATGCTGGGATGACTTGAGTGAGGGCTTGTATCTAGTTGATTAATATTTTAAAAATCCAAGGATTATGGGATAGGTGTGCTAGCTTCCACGGGAAGATCCGTAACGTTTCCCATCTCAAGAGTCTCTTGATTGTCGGTCATTTAGGGCAGTTTGGAAGTAACAAAAACTCATTTTAGAAGAAAACAATAGATGGCCTTTTAAATAGGTTTCCCACTTACAATGTTAATTAATGATGTTCCAAAAATCCAGAATGTTAGGGAGTTACTTTTTATCGTGTTTTGATCTTGGATGATCACAAGTTCATGCCAATCTTCTATTCTTTATAATTAAGGATTCTATGGTTTGGTGATAGAGACTAGATTTCCTGTAAAAATTGTCCATTTTTAGGGATTTTAAGGATCTTTCGATAATTACGTTAGTGACTTTATTATGAAGATTTGTAATAAATAAGTATTAAATTCTAAGAATAAGAATGTTTGTTTTTTTTGTTTATGTATCATAAATGCTAAGGATAAATTTTGAGAGAGTGAAGATTGTGAACCCCCTATTTGGGTTGTTCAGAGTGTATTTATAACATTTTTTCTTTCTTCTTCGAGGGGTTATAAGTCTGTTTCTTCTTTATCTAAGTAGGAGAAAGACCCTTACAATCAAAACTAATATTGATGGTCAATGTCTCTTTACCCGATATTTAATGTTGAGGATATCACGTGCTATGGAAGATGATACTACGCCAATTTATACACAATATTAATGTCGATGAAATCATCATTTATTATCAACATCAATATTAATTTGAAGCGAGAATGGCTCTATAGATGACTTTTTGACCTACTAAGAGGTTGAGAGGTGATGACCTTAGATGCCCACCTTGAGCACTTGTTCCTGAAAAGAGGTCTAGCTTATGAGGGGTTGAGTCTGAAAAGATACTAGAACTCGACTTATAGGTGTTTGGGCTTGGCTGGTAGTCAAGCCCAAGAGGGTTGGGTCTAGTAAGTCAAACCCACAGGTGCTTGAGCTTGGCACGTATCCGAGCCTTAAAGAGTTGGGTGTAGTAAAGTGCCAGACTCATAGGTGTTTGGGTCTGACGCGTAGTCAAGTCTAAAAATATTGAGTTTGGCAAGGTACCAAACCCACAAGTGCTATGGACATGTAACCACAAGAGGAAGGGCAATATGTTTGTTTGACCTTTTTATCCCAAGCCTTTTCCTTTGTCTTCACATTTCTGGTTATGAGTTTTTGTGAAGAAAAAACATTTTAGTATAAAGTAAGTTGATTCATAAATTAACAAGGAGATTATATCAGTGATTTCAAAAAGGGATGGAGTGGGAATATAATAGCAACATCGTTTCTTAATTATGAAATAGAAAATATGATGTTCAAAGGAATCTAGAGATATTATGATACAAATGTTCAAAATCAAGATTCACAAAGGAAAACATTTAACTTTTACTATAATTGTAGTATATTTTATCTTATAATAAAATTTCATATATTGATAGAATGTGTTGAAAATTTAGAATTAAAATCCATATGTATTGAAAAATTGTTAACGTAATATTTTTATTTTTCTTAAAAAAAATTGCTTTAAAAATAATTAAATAGCAAATAATATAGCTATGAGTCATATCAAAGAAATATAATTGATATGACATTTGAAAATTTGTATACATAGTAAATATATATATAGCTTGCACCTCAATTCTTTTTTATTTATTTTACTTTCATCTCATTGAATGTGTGTCTAAAGTTTTAGGCGTTTTTACCTCTTCTTTTATCCCTATTTTTTATATGTGTAAAAATAATTGTCATATTTTTTACCTTTATGTCATTGTCGCGGGTGTCAAAATCGTCAAAGCTTTTACTTTCTTCTCTCATTGCTCCACACGTCAAAGTTTCTAAATACTCTACAATTTTTAATATATGTTATACATGTGCTCATCTTCTTCGATGGAGACCCTTTTTTCTTAATAGCTCAAAGAAATTTATTAAACATCTATGGCTAAAAAAGAGATTCAAGTAGAGAGAGAAGAAAGTTGGATATTGGACATGAATACTCTTTTTTTATTATTCAAGGAAACCCCATCCCTGAAAAGCGTACTTTGTGGGACTAGGTGAACGAGTAAAATCCCAGTTGTCCCAGGCTCTTATAAGAGATACATGCCCTGACTCGAACTCGAGACCTGTTATGCAGATCTTAAGCTCTTTATCATCACACTATGTCCCCTGGGAACTGGACATGAATACCTATCAAAGCTAAAAAGAGAAATGAAAGCACACAAAAACTTCCAGCTTTGGAAAATACAAATTCGTAGAGTAGGACAAGATGAGTTTTTTTTTTTTTTTAATGAAATACGAGAGTTATATTAAGGAGCTACTATAGTCATTAAGAACACACCTAGTTTAATAGAGAAATGAATATAAAAGTTATATGAGTGAGAAGACTTATTTAGCTAATAATTAACATCTCTTAAACAAAATCAAACATTAAAAATTCTATAATAAAAAAAACTTTAATGTATGATCTGAACGCTTATATACTTTTAAATGAGTTCTCTAGGACGAATGCCTATGATCTAAAGCATTGGCATGAGAGGAAAATGAAGCCAAACTCTATTAAACAATTTTGTTAGTCTACAAATAGAACGACAAAAGAATGTTTGGATCGAATTGAGAATATAGAGGAAAACAATTCTTACTTAATAATTTATTGTTATATAATTGTATAGAAATGACACCAAACTTTGTTATTCTATAATTTAATTCGAGCTTTATGTGCAATAATGACAAAGAAATATTCGACATAGTTTTCATATTGCAAAGTTGAGATGATTTCTTGTCATGTGAGTATGTGTTTGTTATTCTGTCGTATATTCTTTCTGTTTCCTGGTCTTGTAGATTAATGTACGGGCCGGTGACCATTAGGGTAAAATGTACATCAAATGTTTTGATTTACACCCTTTATATTTATCATTAAATTGGGTGTTCTTGTAAGGCTTACAAATTTCGGATCCAAGACTCAAATCAAAAAATTTATAATTGATTTGAGTTGAGTACATTTATTTTTATAATATAATGTGGTTTGAGTGGTTGAAAGGGTTGTTTGGTGGTCAAAATTATGGATTTCTAGCACCAAATAGTTATTAAAAAATAATCTCTATCTGTATCTTTTATTTTTTTTATAGCTAGGCTTTGTCTGTTAATGCAATTCAATCCGTTTTTTAAAGTGTTTTTTTAAACTACTTTTTACCTGAAATGCATCAATTAAATTAATATTTTTATGTGTTTTTAGATGACTTTAATATACTAATGTCAAAAATAATAAAACAGATATAAAAAATATTATTTTAATGTATTTTTAATTGAAAAGCACTTCTATAAAATCACCCTCCATCACATTACGAAACATACACTATGTATTAGAATTAAAAAAGTAAAAATATAGGGGATTGATTTGTACATTTTGTGCGTAGCTATTAAGACTTTTTGACTTTTCTAGAAAACCCTTTGGATTTGGTATGACTTTCTCACTAAATCTAACATGCTAATTTTTGTCAAACATTTTCACTTAGACTTCCTTTCCAGCTAATTTTTTTCTGTGAAATCCTGCTAGCTCCAATATGTGCTCTCATTGTCTCAATAGTACACTTATCTATGAAGGAATGCTTTTAGGAAACCAAATGATGATATAATGAAAATTAAAATTTGTGTGAGACACTTTACATGGGAACCATGCATGTGCATCTAGTTACACCAAAAATGACCAAAGGAATCAGTCTCGTCTGCAATTATTACACCCACTTTGGATAATCTTGTCGACAAATTGCAAAATTGCATCGCAATCACCTTTTTCTTTGTAATGTTTAAGATGTGATTTTATACCTTCCAAGCCAATGCCATTTCCACAGAGTGATAGTTAGGGGCATTCCAAGCCATATTCAACGGTCACATCGCTAATGGTTTTTGATTATGCTGTGGCTTTGGGGCCAAAAACTAGTGCATTTGCATGCAAAAACTCAAGCAACAGACACAAATACACCTTTCTCCCGTAATGCGTGACAAAGAAATCAATTCATGTCCCATCAACTCGATAGTAGCCCTTCCATGAGATATCCCGAACACCCAATCCCATTATAGATCTCATTATCGCACTCCAAAAAGCTTGAGCAAATATATTTTGTTGACATTTCAATGCCTTTCCTTTATATATAGCCCACATATATGTTGCTTGGTTTGCTTAAATGTCTTCCTCTTGATTGATCAAAAGCAAGGATAGAAAAAGAAGTTAAGAAATATCTGAAGAAAAAAACATGGAATTGTGACCCAAGAATCTTAGGGTGCATGTCCTTTATTTCTTTTTAATCAACCAATCTATAATATATGTAAGTCAAAAAAAAAAAAAACAAAGTTCCATGAAGAGATCTTGTGGATCTTAGGAGTAATCCTCTCACTTTTATTTTTATTTTTTATTTTTTTGATTTAGGAGTAATACATTACTCCATTGTGGGAGTCCATGAGTTTGACATCTCTTACTAGATATAGCACTCAATGCCTTTTGTTCCACTTAGTCAACATACCACAGTATATTTTATATCTTAAATATTATGGTATCCCTAGAAACCGGAAATTATAATGGAGAGAATCTACTTCAACCAGATTGTCCACATTATTTGGTCCCTTAGTGCCAAATATAATAGCTAGCTAGGCAGCCAAAAGGGGACAGATTGGGGTGCCAAAACAACCTCTTTTGACCACACCCTGCCTGTAAATATTATACAAAAATATGCATAAGTCATGGATTGAACGTAAATTATGTTGCTCTAGCGAGCATGGTGGCTTCTTTCTTTGAGAGCACTATAAAACACACATCGTTTTGAGAGAAATGCAATGTTACCATAAGTCAACCCAAGCAACATGCACTACTTTTTTATCAACTAGGAGACAAAACTAGAACCATATTTTTTCACATACGTGAGAGGTGATTAAACTTCTAGCGATGCATGAACACCACGAATAATCTGCAAGGTGAAAAGCATCAGGAAAGCAAAACGGCCAAATTAATCGCCTTAATTTACTCAAGAGAAATTGTTAGATAGATAATGATGTTTGGATTAATTACCTATAGTGGTCGCTATGTAATGATTTGGATTTTCTAGAGTGATTTATACTTTAATTCTCGTGTCCAATTATTATATCTTAACCAAAACCAAAAAAAAAAAACCTTAATTTTTTTACTCACAGTACTGTTTTTATATTAAAATATTTAAGTTATAAAATATTTGCATGCGTCTATCACTATCTTTTGATCACTAATTGATTCCATTAATAATCTTGATTTTTTTTCCTTCCCTAAGTTCTCTAGTTCTATGGTATATATATTTTAAATAGTTTATAATTAAGTCGATTAAAAAAAAAGATATTTTATGATAGAATAAGAGGGATTTTAATGCGGATCAATCCACGAACACCATCAAGGATCCATTACATGTTCAAATTGGTCCAATCACAAGGTCAAAGACAAAAGCATTGAAGGAGGCAATGCATGGACTTGTTACAAAGGTTTCGACTATTGTTGATTTTAGAGATCCATTAAAGCATCAAGAGGAGATTTTAGTTCATCTAATCCAAATGCAAGAAGGGTTCAATCCATGTTCAACATGGGCCTGATATGTGTGGTCCTATGACAGTCTTGTTCGGGCAAGATTTCCTAATGTTATAAGAATTACAAATCAGCAAATATTCTCCTAATAATTTAAAGAAGATTTATGTCAAGTTTGATTTCTAAGCTATGGAGGATTATTTAATGATTCTCTTAGTTTAAGAAGAAAACTAATAAGGCAGTAACAAAGGAAGATATTTGTATTTATTATTGTCTAAGTATTACAAGGAAACCTAGCTCTACAAAGAAAAAAAAGAGGTGAAAACTCTTCCTAGAGTTACATGAAGGTTTATTTTGGCTATAACAACTTTTAAAGCTAGGAAAATCAAACTTATTTCTTTTAGTTCTCTTTGGTTATTTACAGCAATATAGAGAAACTTTAATTCAATTTGTATTTTTAAATTTTTTAGGTTTGTTTAACATTGTTTTGGTTTATTTCAATTAAGTTTTGGGTTTGATTGTAAGTGGACTTCATATTAGCACACATCTTGGGTAAATGCGTTCAAATCAACCCATTAGGGTGCTTTTGTTTGGAGTATAAAATCTCCTTATAAAACATTTTTTTATTAAGTTTTATGATCAATATTGTTGTTGAACTATTGTTCTTGAGTGTTAGGAGGATTTCTCATATTTTTTGCTTCTATAAAGAATTGAAACTGACTTATCAAATAATAATTGGTTTCGAGGCATTTTCCTTATACATCTTGTTCATAAATTTGTATTTGTAGAGAAGGGGTTCTTATTTCAATAGTTTTGGTGTCTTGGAACATGTTTTCATTAAGTCACATTTCTATTAGATTTATTTTGACTTTCCAGAATTCATTGTCAATCTTATTGTTGGTTGCGTGATATGTGATCATGAGGTTCACATCAGTTAGTATCAGAGCTAGGCTTTAAAATCAGGTGATATCTTTCTAAAAATTTCATTGTCTTTGTGTTCCATAAGTTTAGTTGTGTTTTTTAGTTTTCTTTTTCTCTTTGTGTTTTTAACATCTTAGTATCCAAAAAAAAAGTATTTTTTTATTGTCCCTAAACATATTAGTAATATAAAAAATAAAACAACAAGAAGAATAAATGTTATTCAAGCTAGTTTCAATTCTACCATGAAAAGACAAACAATAGAGAAACCAAATCAAACCATCATGAAATCACTTTAAAATTCATGTATTGGTTATCTGGGGTGGAATAGCATTATATATTAAATCTGGTATCTTTATTAAATTGTTTGATTGAGTTTTTTTATTATGAGTTAAATTCTATCGCAAACTAATCATACATGAGTTTTTTTATTCCAAGGCATAACAAAATGATCTATAAACTGAGATCTATTTTTCATTAGGCATAAGGGTACTACATATCAACTTTGAGTTTGTTCCAATGTCATCTGGTATGGATTTCAGTTTTGGTGCTTAAAATTGCGTAATGGGTCAAATTTGCGTCAAGCTATTAAAACATGTTTACTACTGTTTGTTTTGAACTATTCATTTTATTTCTATTACATTTTGTTTATTTAGGAGTCAAATAAGTGTTTTCATTACTTTTTGCTTCTGTTTTATTTCGAGTCTTTGTATCGTCCATATTTTGTACAAATTTGCTTTGCTACTCGTGATATCGTAATCATAGTTTTATTTTGCTTGTTTTTAATATCTTATTGATTCTTGAGTCACTTTATATATATTTATATTGCGTTACGATAGCCATTGACTTTGGTTCATTGATTTTCAATTCTGAAAGAACCGCAAGAAGGTGAGCTAAGAGGTAAAAGACATAATGAGAATAATTGAATGAAAAACCTTAGATTGTGTGGAACATAAGAGTTCTAAAATATATTTTCTTGCTACTAATCAATTTTGTAAGATGTCTAAAAATAACAACTCTGCGATATTGAAAGCGAATAATACCTTTTAGATGCAAGTTTTTGCCCAACAACTTGAGCTTCTAACTAGGGCAAAGAAGGATCTGAAAGATGAGATGGATTCAATAAGATAACAAAATAGTAGGATGAATGGATTGAAAATGGGAGCTGATCGGAGAGAAAACATTATCTGAAGGGCTGAACGGAATGTTAAAACTTACTTTATTGATTTTGTGGATGAAAATACATATGTAGATGATGATGACGACTATGGCTTTGCATCCATGGGAAATAGAGATTGAGTTAAGAAAAATCAAAGCTAAAAGAATGTTAGTTTTGACCAAGGTAGGACATTCAGCCAGAAGGAGAATCTAGAGATTTAGGTAGAGAATTGGGGTCAATTAAGATGAAAATACCATCTTTTAAAGGAAACAATGACCTAGAGACGTATCTAGAGTGGAAAAAAAAGGTTGAATGGATCTTTGATTGTCATTACTACACTAAACAAAAAACAAGGTAAAACTCATTGTTATTGATTATACATTAATATGGTGGGATCAACTTGTTTTGAGTAGAAGAAGGAATGGTGAAAGGACTATTGATTCATGGGATGACATGAAAGCTATAATGAGGAAACAATTTATTCATAACATCTATTATAGAGAAATCTTTAAGAAATTACAGAGCTTACATAAAGGTTAAAAAGTATGGGAAGATTACCATAAAAATATGGAAATTGCAATGATCATGGCTAATATGGTTGAATATAGGGAAGCTACTATAGCTAGGTTTTTTAATGGGCTGAATAGATAGATAAGTAATATTGTTGAGCTACAACACTATAAGAAGATAGAGGACATGGTTTATATGGTTATGAAAAGGCAACTCACAAGGAAGAGAAATGTATGGTCAACTTATAATTTGGGTTCTTCATCATCACGGAAACCCTTCACTAGTATCAAAGTCGAACCACCCAAAGCCAAGGATGATGTCTTTACGGGTTCTAAAGTTAAACCTAATATTCAGCCTTAACATACTCATGATATTAATTGTTTTAGATTTTAGAGGCTTGGGCATTATCCTTTAGAATGTTCAAATAAGAGAATAATGGTTATTAGAGATAATGAAGTCATAGAGTTTGAAAGTGACAAATCTAATTGTGAAGACATGTCATCACTGAAGGATTTTACTAATGATGAGATTGCATACCTAGTTAAGGGTAAGACCTTGGTTATAAAGGGTACACTTTAGGTTCAAGTCAAGGAAAATGATATTGATCATGAAAGGAAGAACGTTTTCCATACTCATTGCTATATACAAAACAAGATGTGTAGTTTGCCTATAGATAATGGAAGTTGTGCTAATATAACTAATACTACCCTTGTTAGTAAACTAAACTTAAGTACTATTAAGCATCATAGACCTTATAGACTACAATAGTTAAATGATTATGGTGAGATGAAAGTGACTAGGCAGGTCTTGGTTCTGTTTTTGTCTGGGAAGTATATTGATGAGATTATATGTGATGTGGTTTCAATGCATGCAAATCACATGTTTTTGGGGAGACCATGGTAGTTCAATAGGAAGGCAATATATGATAAGGTTAGAAATAGGTATATTATTGTAAAAGATGGTAAAACCATCACTCTCGTACCGTTTACACCTAAATATATATATATGATGATCAAATAAAGGTAGAAATGGAACATGATGATATGGGTAGAGAAAATCAAAGCAAAGAACAAGGTGAGTGAAGACCATTAGATTCGACTAACACTCAAAACACTTATCCTACTACCCTAAACCATTTAACCACTTCTAAAACAAACCCAATTCTAGTGTGAATTATACGAAAAACTAAAGAAACAACCTAATTTTTATAATAGAAAAGGTGAGGTTAAATTTGCCTATTATTCAAACCAATCGATAATTCTACTTATTTACAAGAAAGTTTATTTTAATACTAACAAACTTAACCTTTCTATTCCTAATGTTTGTGTTTCTTTGTTGCAGGAGTTTGATGATGTGTTTTCTTATAAGATTTCTAATGGATTGCCACTGTGTTGGGATGTCATGGTTACACAAATTAATTACCCCAACTTAAACAAATAAGATAGTATAGAGCAAGTAAGGGGTCGATCTCACGAGGAAGATCTAATTCGGGTCTTTATGCTAAATGATTCAAAGATAGGGGGTTTTGAGATTATCTAAGTTATGCTAGGGTAAACAAAATAAAGTAATTAAACTAAATTAAATAAATTGAAATTATTAAGAGAAAAACCTTGGCCTCAAGTAAACATCCACCGATAAAAATCAAAACTGAGCATTGGAAAGATACATCAATTTATATTCCATATATTTATCTTTCCTTAATATTAGTCAGTTAACCGATCCGCAGTATAACTAACACTAACCATTATAAAACCACAACGTCTATGCTAGTAATTTAATTTAATGGTAGCCTTAAGAACTAGATAAGTTAATAAATCTAGACAACATAACTGCTTGTAGTTTATGTTCAATTTAATTGAATATTTTCCCTAAGATTAACAACATAGATTCACCATAATTATTAAACTTAGTCTCTTTAAAAGTTAAATATCACAACTCTGATTTTGATAGCAAACTTAGCAATAGATTAGTTAGAATAATAACGTAGAGTCTGCTATAACAATCATAGAAAATAAGAATAGAAAAATATTCATACTTATCATATAAACTGAAAAGAAAAGATAAAATAAATTTCACAGTTTTTTAAATCCAAAGACTTTTTTATCCTTTCAACCAAGAAAAATAAATTAGCCTTGAATGATTATCGAAAAACTAAGGAAGAGAAAAAATGAAAACATAATTTCGAGTGTAGAAAAAAGTGAGTATTTTTTATTCTTTCTAGCCACCACCTTCTTCACCTCTCTCTCTCTCTTTTCTTTTTATCAGATAAAAAAACCTAATACCTACCTTCCAACTAGTTTTTTTTTATCAGGAAAGAAAAAAAAAGTCTTTTCCAAAGTAGATAATCTATATTTAAGTAGTACAATAACTATTTTCCTATAAAGAAGGAAAAATAGTCTTGTATGAAATCTTCATGCTTTGACTTTAGACTTAGTGAAGTTAATTTGCTAGTATAAAGATCTTTTCTACATGAAAAAATAATTACCATGTCGGTTTGGATGCTTAGAAAGTAATTGGATTTCTTTCTTTATAAAACCTGTCTGCTGAAAGAATTTATGGGTTGTCTTAGAAAACTCATATCTCTCATATATGAGCTTTTATTTTGATGGAATTTGGTAAGCTTCAAGATCTTTGAGTCAGGAATCCAACAAACTTGAGGTTGCAACAAACAGACTTCTTTAGCTCAAGATATTCAAGTTAGAATGGTCGAAGGTCAAAACTTGCAGAATGCTAGACTTGTCCTTGAAGGCTATGACTTCCATGCTTTTTTTTTCTTTTTCCATATATGGATAGAAGGGTATGGATGTTATATTTTTAATACCACTAGAATCATTTGATTTTGACCTCCACAACTCAAGTTTTGCGTAAAACATTGATTGAATGTCAAATCTGCCAATATTCAACATGGGTTGGAACATGGCTTGAATTTTATCTCCAAATTACTCCTTTTTAAATCTTACATCCAAAAGTACCTTCAAAACATAATAATAATAAAAAAGAATATCAAGACATTTCATATATAAAACATGAGAAAAATACTAGGTAAATGTAGGTAAAACTATCGGATAATATTGTTGCATCACACCAATAAGAGGAATAGAACATCAAATTGATCTTATACCTAACACATCGATTCTTAACCAACTAGCCTATCGAAGTAATTCTGATGAGACAAAAGAACTTAAAAAATAGGTAGAAAAGTTTATGACAGAAGGTTATATTCGTGAAAGTATAAGTCTTTGTGTTGTTCCTGTATTATTTGTGCCTAAAAATGATAGAACTTGGAGAATATATGTTGATTGTAGAGCAATTAATAACATAACTATGAAATATAGATATCTTGTACTTGGGCTTGATGATATGTTAGATGAATTGCATGGGTCGCATATATTTTCAAAATTGATTTAAAGAGTGGATATCATTAGATTAGAATGAAATAGGGAGATGGGTAGAAGACTGCATTTAAGACTAAGTAAGGGCTATATGAATAGTTAGTAATGCCTTTTGGTTTGATAGATGCATAAAGTAAATTCATGAGATTAATGAATCATATGTTAAGATCATTCATTGGAAAATTTATGGTTGTGTATTTTGATGATAGTTTTTACATGGATAGAATTGTATTCCTTAGCTATGTTATAAGGTATCAAAATGGATGAATAAGAGGTTAAGGCTATCTGTGAATGGCCCACACCTAAATTTGTGATTGAGATAAAGAGTTTTCATAGGCTAGCTAGCTTTTATAGACGTTTTAAGGATTTTAGTACTATAGCTGCTCTATTGAATAAAGTTGTGAAAAATTCTGTTAGTTTAAAAGGGGATAAAGAACAGGATTTGACTTTTAATGTGTTAAAAGAAGAGTTATGTTTTGCACCTGTTTTAGCTTTACCTGGTTTTACTAAGGCTTTTAAAATTAAGTGTGATGCATCCAAAATAAGAATAAGAATTGTTTTAATGCAAGATCGAAGACCTATTACTTATTTTCATATTTTTATGGTAATCTTCTCACACGTGATAAAAAGCTTTATGCTTTGGAAAGAACACTTGAGACATGACAGCGCTACTTATGGCCAAAAGAGTTTGTAATCCATTAAAAACATGAATTGTTGAAACATCTGAAATCACAGTGTCAGTCGAATAAAGGACATGCCAAATGGGTTTAATTCATATGGACTTTTTCTTATGTGATTAAATACAAGTAAGGTAAGGAAAATATTGTGGCAGATGCACTTTCACGCGAGTATGTTCTTTTAAACACTATGAATGCAAGATTGCTAGGATTTGAGTATATGAAGGTATTGAGTATGAATGATTCTGATTTTGGAAAAATATATAAGGCATGTGAATGTTTGGCCTTTGGTAAATTTTATCGAATGGATGGTTATTTGTTTAAGGAAAATACATTGAGTGTTCCTGTTAGTTTTATGAGTGAATTGATTATTCGTGAAAACACATGGTGGTGGTTTAATAGGGCATTTCATTATTGCTAAAACTTTGGATGTATTGCATAGACACTTTTATTTGCCAAAAATGAAAAGAGATGGGCAAAAAATATGTGAACAATACATTGTATCTAGGAAAGCAAATTCTAAAGTACAACCACATAGACTGTACACACCTTTACTTGTACCTACTGAACCTTGGATAGATATTTCTATGAATTTTGTATT
>Ga0307510_10003491_pt1 | contig 18319 bp, 24 predicted proteins | sample 12_EM_MG_FD_207224 | JGI IMG/M metagenome (GOLD analysis project Ga0307510, IMG submission 207224) | Populus trichocarpa ectomycorrhiza microbial communities from riparian zone in the Pacific Northwest, United States - 12_EM | ecosystem: Host-associated > Plants > Roots > Unclassified | place...
AGAGCGGAGATAGGATTCCCTCACTCTTGCCATCGCAAGAGCGAAAATTGCGAGGCACAAAGCCCGCACATCTATTGAGCTTAGAAATCACTTATATCACACTGCTAGACTTCCCCTGCTCTCACCCACTATCTGCCTCTTCGACATGGACGTCCAGGTCATTACACTTTTCCTATCATTTCTGCTCAGTAATATCCAACACTACCCACTTTCCAGACGCTTCAACCATTTCCACCGCTGTCTACTGTTCAGAGTCTCATCGTCGACGAAAAACAAGGAAACTGCGTCCCGGTCTTCATTGAGCTTCCCGCAGACCTTCTGACTCCATGCGCTGCCTACCTCCGTATTGCGAAAGATTCAAAATACAGTTTCTTGTTGGAGTCCGTCGCTTCCAGCCACGCCGACCGTTACTGCTTTATCGGTGCAGGTAAACGTCGTTCCGTCGTCTTCGCTGACCTGGAGCTTATCACCTTCCCCTCCCAGATCCACTCAAGGTCATTAAGACCGGCCCCGGACACGAGACCGCCGGCGATCCCATGCAATTTCTTGAGCAGGAACTCAATAACTACAGATACGTCAAGATCCCTGAGGTTCCAACATTTACTGGCGGAGCGATCGGTTACGTATCCTACGATGCCATCCAACACTTCGAGCCCAAGACTGCTCGACCACTAAAGGATACTCTTCAAATACCAGAGGCGGTCTTCATGTTTATTGACACTCTTCTGATCTTCGACCACGTTTTCCAAACGCTCAAGGTCGTCTCGCACGTCCTCTGCCCTGATAACACCCCTACGGACAATCTCACGTTTATTTATAACACTGCTGTCGCCAAAGTCCGCCGCTTAGCCAAGGCCATCCTAAGTTCTACTACCCCAGAGGTCCCCCAGCCTCCCATCAGGCTCGGACACGAAGCGGTCTCTAATGTCGGACGGAGCGGATACGAGGGTTTCGTCACTCACCTCAAGAAGCGCATCGTCGCTGGAGACATCATCCAGGCCGTTCCTTCGCAGCGTTTGACTCGTACCACGGACCTCCACCCCTTCAACGCGTACCGGCGTTTGAGGCAGGTTAACCCCAGTCCTTACATGTTCTACCTCGACTGTGGCGAGTGCCAGATCGTTGGCTCCAGCCCCGAGACTCTGTGCAAAGTCGAGGATGGCAAGGTATACAATCATGCCATTGCGGGCACAATCAAAAGAGGACGTACTAAAGAAGGTATTACGGCCCTTCTTTTGAGACGGGCGTTTTCTCATACGATTACTGTAGAGGACGAGGCGTTCGCGGCCGAATTATTGGCGTCAGAAAAAGACCGTGCCGAACACATCATGTTGGTTGACCTCGCAAGGAACGATGTCAACCGTTCGTGTCAGCCAACTACGGTCAAGGTGGATCACTTAATGACTGTTGAGAAGTTCAGCCATGTCCAACACTTGACCTCTCAAGTGACCGGGTTGCTTCGGGAAGACAAGACCAGGTAATTGCCCATGGGGCCTCTGATAGGGCATGCGCGATGTACTAACCAGAGCCGGACAGGTTTGATGCTTTCCGTTCCATCTTCCCTGCAGGAACGGTGTCAGGGGCTCCGAAGATCAAAGCGATTGAGTTGATCTATGAGTTGGAGCAGGAACGCCGAGGAGTCTACGCTGGTGCCGTCGGCCGCTTTGACTTTTCCAGCAAGGACATGGACACTTGCATTGCCATCAGGACCATGGTGTTCAAGGAAGGAAAGGTCTACTTGCAAGCTGGTGGTGGGATCGTCTTTGACAGTGTCGAGCACGATGAGTACGTGGAGACCATCAACAAATTGAAGGGAAACGTCAGGGCCTTAGAGGCTGCTGAGGGTGAGCAGTTACCGTGGATGCAGGTCAAGTCTCAATCACTGACAGTCATCTCACTCAGAATTCTGGCACACCATCCAGAACCCGCCCTCGCCTTGATCAATACCAGCGATTGTAGGGATACAGACAGGATTGAACTTTCTACGCCCAGGGAGAGTGTAAGCTATTAGGTTACTGGTAACGTATAACACTTAAGGATGTATAGTGGTATTATTGTCGCGATACGCTATAAGATTTGGCTATCCTCCGACTTCTCAGTTTATCCTGGATAGCCTTTTCGCGCTCCCTAAGGGCCACGCCTTCCCGACCGGCAACGCTCAGTACCCCGGCGACCAACTCCGCTGCCCGTGTACTCTCGTCGTTTGCCGGAATGGGGTACATAACGACCCGAGGATCCACGTTTGAATCAACAATACCAATGGTGGGGATGTGTTCGATGGCACATTCGCGGATAGCATGAATGTTGGCGATAGGGTTGAGAAAAACGACGAGATCGGGTACTACGCGGCTATTCTTGACGACTTCGGGACCGAACATCTCGAGTTTGTTGGTCAGAGTCCCCGGCAGCCACTTCTCGCTGACGTGGTAGCCCTGGGATCCGATCCGTTCAGCGGCCTTGCGGACAATAGGACGGAGGTCTGGCCGGGTGCCGACGAAGACGATGATCCCGTCCTTGGCGGCGATGGAACGGACGAGTTGAGCAGCGCGCCGAAGTAAGGGTAAGGTTTGGTCGAGGTCAATAACGGTGATTCCAGCTCGCACGCCGTATGCATAGGGCGTAAAGTTTGGGTTCATGAGAGATTTGGAGTGCCCAAAGTGTGCGCCAGAGGCAAGGAGAGCAGACAAGGAGAGTTGTGAAGGAGTAGGAGGACGATGGAGTCCATGGTGCGGTTGGAAAGTATTCTCTCTCGTCTGGGTTGAGCCGAAGGCAGAGAAGCGGTCGACTGTGAGCTGGGGGTGAGTGAATGGGGTGAATACGGTCGTCGTGTACTCACTCAGCCTTTTGTAGTTTGCCCGTTCGAGCTGAAAGTCCGTCCAGTCCTCCGAGGTCTCTAAGGGCCTTTGTCCTGTATGAAACCTTTTGGAAGCGACGAAGCGAGCAACATCTCGTCTGAGTGCGCGTCGGACGGTTGAGGTGGACATGACCAGAGTCGGGAAGTGGGCGTTACCCGATTTGGGATGCACTCGATGTAGAAAAAAAATTGATCAGTTTCTGCCTCCCTCTCTCTTCCGTCCTCCATCTCTCCTTCCCTCACCAAAAAAAACCCGTCTACGGTCACCATGGAAGATATTTTCGATGGCGCTGTCGGTATCGACCTCGGTACCACTTACTCGTATGTTCTCCAATCTCCAACCTCTCCCTCTCATAATTCTCCCAAAAGATGCGTTGGCGTTTGGCAAAACGATCGAGTAGAAATCATCGCCAATGACCGTCAGTCCCTCTCTCCCTTTTTTGCAGCAGGAACGCGACTTAGCCTTTCTGTAGAGGGAAACCGCACGACACCATCCTACGTCGCCTTCTCCACTGAGGAACGTCTGATCGGTGATGCCGCTAAAAATCAGGCTGCCATGAACCCCCGAAATACTGTCTTCGACGCCAAGCGATTGATTGGCCGAAGATTCGAGTGAGTGACACCAAACTCTCGATTCCACTCTCCAGAGCTGTAAATCTTCGTTTTTTTTATATACTTCGCCAGTGATCCCGATGTCAAAAAGGTTCGTCCCCCGTGACTCCCCAGGCCTCCCCGCATCGGTCTCTAACAATAAACTTAGGACATGACCCACTGGCCCTTCGAAGTCGTTGACAAAGATGGATCTCCCCTCATCAAGGTCTCCTACCTTGGTGAAGAAAAAACCTTCACCCCCCAGGAAATCTCCGCTATGGTCCTTTCCAAGATGAAGGAAATTTCTGAGGCCAAGTTGGGCAAAACTGTAAAAAAGGCCGTCGTGACGTCCGTGTATCTTCCTTTTTTGTCTCCCGGCGCTCCCTGATCCTCTAGCTCTTAGCGTGCCCGCCTACTTCAATGATTCCCAGCGTTTGGCTACCAAAGACGCCGGTGCCATCGCTGGTCTCGAGGTTCTGCGTATCATCAATGAACCCACCGCTGCCGCAATTGCCTACGGTCTTGACGCCAAAACAACAACGGAACGAAACGTCCTCATCTTCGATTTGGGAGGAGGGACTTTTGATGTTTCCCTCCTCAATATCACTGGTGGAGTCTTCGCCGTAAAGGCTACCGCGGGTGACACCCACTTGGGTGGAGAGGACTTCGATAACACGCTCCTAGAACATTTTAAGAAGGAGTTTGAGCGGAAGACCAAGTTGGATATCTCAGATGATCCTCGCGCGATCAGACGTCTCCGAAGCGCTTGCGAACGTGCGAAGAGAACCTTGTCTAGCGTCGCTCAAACAACCGTCGAAGTCGATTCGCTTTACCAGGTCTTCCGCCTTTTCCCCTGAGAACGTTTTTGGTCTTGCTAACCTCCTTGAATTGGATAGAGCGAGGACTTCTCGGCAAGCATCAGCAGGGCTCGTTTTGAGGAAATTAATGCTCCCATGTTCAAATCTACCCTTGACCCTGTCGAGCGCGTTCTTAAGGACGCCAAGATTCCCCGCGAAAAGGTCGACGATATTGTTCTCGTCGGTGGTTCCACCCGTATTCCCAAGATTCAGTCGTTGGTGTCCGAGTACTTCGGCGGTCGTCAACTTAACAAGTCTATTAATCCTGATGAGGCTGTCGCCTATGGTGCTGCTGTCCAAGCTGCCGTCCTCACAGGCCAAACATCGGAAAAGACCCAAGACCTGGTCCTTTTGGACGTTGCTCCCTTATCCCTCGGTGTCGCCATGCAAGGTGACATCTTTGGTGTCGTTGTTCCCCGGAACACCCCTATCCCCACCACCAAGTCCAGAACCTTCACCACAGTTGAGGATAATCAGACTACTGTCACCTTCCCCGTGTACGACCTTTGTCATCGTCTTCTGTTCGCTCGACTCACTCGCTTCACAGATACGAGGGCGAGAGGACGCAATGCCGTGATAACAGGTTGCTCGGAGAGTTCGAGCTCAATGGAATTCCCCCAATGGCTCGGGGACAGGCTGAACTTGTCACCACCTTTGAAGTCGATGCAAACGGTCTCCTCAAGGTCACCGCACAGGATCGTGCCTCCGGCCGCAAGGCTCAGATCAGTGAGGATCCCCGCATTTATTCGCAGAAACAGATAACTGATGTTGTGATGGGTCTTAGGCATCACAAACTCCGTCGGTCGCCTCTCTTCTGCTGAGATCGAGCAGATGGTAAAGGACGCGGAACAATTCAAGCAAGCTGACAAGGACTTCTCCGCTCGCCATGAAGCTAAGTCCGACCTCGAGGCTTACATCCACCAGGTGGAAAACACTATTACTTCCCCTGAGATCGGCATGAAGCTCAAACGTGGAGCCAAAGCGCAAGTGGAGGCTGAACTTGCCCGCGCCTTGGAGAAGCTCGAGATTGAGGACTCCACCGCTGACGAGCTTAGGAAAGCTCAGCTGGGCATCAAACGGGCATTGCAAAAGGCTACCGCCAGCATCCGATGATCGGCAGATCCGTAGCATGTGGGGTGTCAGTTGGTGTCCTGTTATATTGTATTCTTCCCCGATTCAGCCTGTTAATGTAGAACGATCAATGCATGGGATGCGTTACAGTACAGATTGTTAGGTGGATGTTATGAAATTGTTTTGTTCACTCTGAGGGCGACCTGTAAAACCCACAGTTCTTCGTCGGCACCATCACAGAGTGCGTGGTCGGCGTCGGCGAATGCCAGAGCACAGGCAGACTTCTTCCGAGCTGTCAAAGCTGGATGTTGAATGATGAGGTCGTGAAGCTGTCACAGTTGAGTTCAATAGGGCACCCATGCGTGAGGGTAAAAACGCACTTGGGACAGAACCTGAGCCGCGGAGTACCCCTCCCTCATGATGGATTTGACCTGCTGTCTGATTGAATCAAAGTTGTGCACCTCGTGTTTGGATAATGTTGACAGGGTTGATTCTGCCCCTAGCGATGACACAAAATTGTTCATGACTTCGTCTGGGACAACACCAGCAATCTCTTGAATATCTCGCAGGGTGATTGATGCCGGTGGAGTCGTTGAGGAAGAAAGCCTAGATGCCGACTGAAGGTATGTGATGGACCGACGGAGATCGCCAGCAGAGGTTGAAACAAGTGCCGAAATGACTTGGTCGGTAACCTGCACCCGTTCGGAGAGTGCGATCTGCGCGAGCCTGGCGGAAGTGGAGCTCGTATCAAGAGGTTTGAACCTAAATTTGGAGCACCGCGATGCCAAAGGTTCGATAATTCTGCGAGTAACACATCAATTGGAGACTGTATAGTGGTGGGGCCTGAACAGACCTCGTAACGTAGTTGCACACGAGACAAAAGCGGGTGATTCGCGCATATGTCTCCATGATACGACGCAAGGCCCCCTGAGCATCTTGGGTCATAGAGTCAGCCTCATCCAGTATTATTATTTTATAGGGTGGACAAGGGTGGGTTTTCCCATCAGGCGCCACAACCTGTGCGCGGGGTGTCTGTCGAGCAAAGTTCTTGACTTTCTCTCTGATTATGCTGATCCCACGCTCGTCAGATGCATTCAATTCCAACACGCGAGATTTGAAGTTGTCCGGACCAAACAATCCCCTTGCGAGGGCAAGAATGGTGGAAGTTTTCCCGGTTCCTGGTGGACCATAGAAGAGCATGTGGGGAAGCTATTGCTCGAGGAGTTAGCCCAGGTGGAGAAGCTTATGCGGTAGGAAGGTGACATGTACGTTTGTGGACGTCAGAGCCTTTCGTAGCACGGATATGGTGTGTTCTTGGGCGGCAACGTCGTCAATCGTTTTTGGCCTGCTGTGAAGACTTATGTCAGTGGCGGGTACATATCACAGAGGAGAAACAAACTATTTTTCGACCCAAGGTTGAGTACGCTCGTCCGCTGGCTGCTGGATATTCTTCTGCTGGTGACCAAACATATTTAATCGTTCGTGAGCAGACGGTGACAAGCGTAACGTGTCAACATTTAATCACGTGAACCGTGACAGACCGTGCGATCGCGGCTGGACGTCACGGTGAAGGAGCCCGCGCCGCACATAACCACCCATTGGCATGTCGGACAGAAACCCTCCAGCTGGTGGGCTTCCGTTCTATTTGCGTGGTGCTATGCCTACGTACTGACCCATGAAGATAGATAAGCGACCTCTAGTCGAGCTCAAGAATGGTAAACTTATCTTCCGCCAGAAACCGCTTTCCCTCGAGAAGTCGTCTGAGACAATGCAGGGTACGTGGATTCGCATAGAAGCTTGTTACCTAAACTTATTTCATGGCGTACCCCAGAGATTGTTCGATTCCGTGAGATGCTTGAAGCCAGGATAACACAGGGCGCACCTCCACTTGAAACCATCCCGGAGGCGTACAACCCACTTATAGCGAAGTTGGTCCACGAGAGGTCCGTATCAATCTACCGCAACATCCCCGGTCTCATAATGTGTGGAACAGCGACAAAACTCTCCAAGCCTTAGTCAGACACGTGCACTCCCAGCTACTGCCCTCCGATATCGACGAAGACGACGAAGGCGGCGAGGGCCCCCATATCAGCGAACAGCTTTCACCACACAGCGTGGAATATTCAGTAACCCGTGTGGCTATCCGAGTCAACTATGGTGCTGAAAGCATGCCAAACCAGGCCAAAGTTCCCGCCCACCTTTGTATCTGGAGATGGGAGGTGGGCGAACAAAACTTTCATTGGCTACCCAAAACATCTCGTGATAAACTAAGGAATAGATTGCATGAGCGTCGCAAGGTTCGCACATTTTATTTTATTTTCTGGCACGACATCGGTCTGAGAGTACGGTCAGGTTAAAGATGAAGTCGCCGTACTCTTGGGCGCATCGCTCGAACCTGACAATGTAATGACACCCAGTTCATCCACGCCATACATAGACAAAGGCATATTTTCAATGGTCACTGACCATCCGGAACATTTCGAAACCCATCATGCAGGAGTGGACTCGGCGGTACGTTGTTTCTCAGTTCTGCTAGAAAGATGTTGATATCATTCCAGGGTTCAGGGAGGCCGGACAAGGCTACTAGCAAGAAACTCCTCAAGGCAAGTATATGCTTCGAGCCACAATCATGCATATTTTTCCTGAGTTTCGTAGTCCAAAGAGAAACTCAAACCTAAAGGCACGAAGTTGGAGAAACAACTGAAAGCGCAGGAGTCCCGGACTAAATCTCAGAATCTTATGGCCAACTTTTTTGCAAAGTCAAAGGCGGAGACCTCAATACCTTCGTCGGGACAAAGGGGAGCTGCAGAGGCCACAGACTTTGATAAGGTATTCAAACCGTTCGCCCTGAGGAAGGGCGTCGAGGTGGCGCCGATAAACTACTTTAGCACACGTCGGAGATCGTTGGACGGTGTGGAAGAGAATACCATCGTCGTGTTGGATGATGAAAGCCCGCCACTGCCACCGTCCGCTCTTGTGACACGCTCTCCCCCTGCCAACTTACCAGGTATGACCCGCAGTTCCCTTCCATAGTACATGTTCACTGAGCCCCTACCATAAGGTCGTCTCCGTGATGTAATCTCCTCAATGACATACACGAACCCTCCAAGACACTGGGAACGAACCTTTAATTCAAACCCCAAAGATTCTGTTCGCACAATACTGAACGAACTCGCCGAAGCTGAGATTGCGGGGGACATTTCTACCACCCGGTCTCTTCTGAATCTCCTTGAGGATAGGACTGCCATTCCTGCTAAAGCCTTCATTTTTCACGAGGACACCCGGCCGGGTTATTTCGGAACCTGGACTCGTATTTCCTCGACCATAAGGCCCCGCCAACCATTTGCCCGCGATGTCGTTGCCATCGATTACTCCTATGATAGTAGTGAAGAATGGGAAGAGGAGAATCCTGGTGACGCAGACGATGTAGCGGACGACAACGATGATGAAGACGAAGGGGATCCTGGAGACGATTCTGATGCTGATAGCTGGCTCGTTGATGACGATGACGTGGAAGCTGTCGCCCCCGTGGACGAAATAGAGGAGCCGCCCCTTCCAAAGCGTCGTTTAGAAGGAATAAATGGTGCAAGTAGCTCGTACAAGAAGCGGAGAGTGGTCCCCCTCGTTCCGTTCGTCAAAGGACCTGTTTGGGACCCAGCCATAGCCAGGACCGTAGAGGAGGTATTTACACCGTTCCGTATACGGTTCTTCGACGGTATGTTGTTGGTCGCCCTACCTCGAGCTGACTTTCTAAGCAGTCTTTCCTTAGACAACCCTTGCCCGATAGATCCATTCACATACTTCTCGCCTCCAGAAACGACACCTCAACCAACTACGAATCGAACATTCCTCGTCCCTGCTATTCCAGAGCACGTCCGCTCCACTTCGAACGAACCGCAGATGAACACCCCTGATGCAGTGAAAAAGCCTCCACTTGGTCCGAAACATCCATTCCCAGAGGCACATATCCCCATCCTCATTGCAAAAATCAATGAACTCGCGACAGGAAGCATCGTTCTCATAGTGGAGACGTTGTATCAGGAACTGAAGGATCACAAGGTGAAGAAGAACTCGATCGAGGCCAAGGTCAGGGAGCTTGCAGTGAAGAAGGGGAAGGTTTGGGTAGCAAAACAGGATACATGTTTGGACGGCTCGACGGTACCGGCAACGACGTAGGGCACACGCTAGAATCAAGTGTAGTAGGTTACACAGGACGTAGCAAGTTATTTTTCGTCGCTTCCAACCAATCTTCCTGAAGAGCGCGAACGACCTTTTCAAGTAGGACGGTTAGCGACGCCGCATCCTTCCCTTGGCCTTCCAGGTAGTATTTGATCTGTGTCGTCTCTTGTTAGTCTGGGATAAACTATCCTGGGCGAGCATCGCATAACCTTGGGTTCCGTGCCACTTGTCCTAATCAGAACAAGTGAAAATGATATTGTGAGTGCATATCACCAAAGGCGGGACTGTGTCCATACCTAATCGTCAAGACCACTTCCTGCCCAGCCCCGTCTTTCGCCCTAAACGTAATCATGTTTCCCGACGATAGGGGAAGGGTCGGCTTGAATGACGGCGGATTCGAGCTATCATAACCGATGGTCAAGTCTCGGACACTGGTCACGGTAAGGTTGGCTAGGTCGGAAGGATAGTTTAGGTTCCCCTGGAACGCCTAGTACCAACAATGTCGATACATCGGCTGTAAACCAGAACAAACCAACTCACCGTTCCATTGTAGTTGCGAAGTCGCGAAAAAATTCGCTGCACGACCGCTGGCTCGTAACAAATGAAATAACCATTACTCGTCTGGGAGGCGCTCAGGGTTCAGATAGTTGTTGCTCCAACGTATTTTACCTGGAAGTATCCGTATTTCTGGTAAAGCTCGTCCAAAAACCCTTGCACAGTCTGTTCAGACCGGTGCAGCGAAGCGACGATTTCCGCGAATACGAGCTGGGAACAACGTAAGAACTTGGAGCAATGCCTTGATCACAAGAGAGGCTGACAGTCGCTGCAACGCCATCTTTATCTCTAATTCGCGACCCGAACATGAACCCGATAGCTTCTTCGTAGCCGAAAGGGACCTAATAGAAAACTGATCAATCGGAATGAGGTTGAAGTATCGGCCGGCTTTTTCACTTCGAGCCCCTGTGCAACCAGATCCAAGGCGGAGTTTCCAATATATTTGAACCCTGGTGCGGTTATGTCAGGATCTTACCGGAGGCCGAAGACGAATACCGGTACCCGTAAGACATTCCACAAAAGTGAAACCTTCCTGATGTGCCATGCGTTGTACCATCTTCGAGCTCACAGTTGAAGCAACCATTGCCAGCTTTTCTGTTGCGAGATTGTTAACACCTGCTAGAATCACAGTCCGCACCAACCAAGTGGTTTCCGGGAAGCTTTCCAATCGCGTAAAACCCATGCGGCGAATATTGCACCGAGTTGATCTCCTGTGAAAACCTTCCAGGTCCCATCATCGCTAACATTAACAAATGAGAGGGATGGTCTTTCTTGTCAGTTTTTGACATGCCTTTTTTCAGCGGCAGCAAATCTGTCCGAGTCTGGGTCCTGAGCAAGGACGTATCTGATATGATGGCTGTTCGCAGTGCTCAGGGCAAGGTCCTGGGAGAGTTTCATGAGATGGTAAAGCTTGACGTCAGGGGAGGAGTAACTTGCAAGTGCCCCTGCAGCAAATAAGACGTAAATTGGATCTGGGGCGAAACGGAAACAATGAACTAGCCTTTTTCTTCTGGATTTGGAAATGGTACGGTTGGGAATTCGGGGTCAGGGACCCTTTGTTCAGCAACTTCAATGATCGCTCGTTCAGGAAATCCGAAAACTCGCACCCCCCTCTGTATGAACGGGGAGGAAACGCCGTGCATGGAAGTATTCACGAATTTTACGGGTGTTGATAGGCCCCGATTTCTAACAAGACTCGTGAGCAACTTACTGTCCAGTCCATACGGTGGGAATTAGGCGTACTCGGTCTGCAATCCCGAAATGTATTCGAAATACGCTTGCGTTAGCTCTTGAGTCCTGTCGATACAATCGCTTGAACTAAGGAGCGTCTCAGGGTTCCACATCCTTCCGTCGGGCACCAGGTTCTGTAAAATACTATCTGCAATACCTGAATCATGAGGGTTGATTATCTGGAAAGAGATCAGAATCTATGGATCACATCAACGAGACACGGCATACCTGCACCGCATTTTCCCAGTAAACCTGGAATGAGATAAAACGGGGTAAAACAGGGTGCGAGGGTGCGAAACTGGTAGTACCTTGTAGCCATTGTCTTGCTGGGGGATGTGTGAGTTTCTCGATCAGGTAGGTCCTTTGTGAATGTTGTGGCCCACCTTTGGATTATGGCTCGCTAGAAGACGGATTGAAGGTAAATCCGGGACATGGGTAGCATCGAGTGTAACTTAGATATATACCAGTAATCATCACGCCGCAAGCTGCTCCGAGAGTCCCAACGCAAAATGGCACACTATAAACGGGGCTCAACACTTGGAAGGGGGGGAAACGGTAGTGATGACACACAGCGGTGTATGAACGAAGCCACGAAGAAGGTAGGCTTTCACGCCTTTGGATAAGAAAGCAGCAGCAGCGAGAGCCGCCCAATGCTCGGAGTGATGTCTGTGGTCATGACCTACAACGACTCCCCGCTGTGCCGCGTTGTCCACATTTTTGAGAACATATGCGCACAATCCCTGGGATGAATAGACATTTAGCAAAAGGACCGCCAGAGGTAGGGCTCTCCAACCTGCGAAGCTTGGATGACCGTGAGGTCGTTCATACGCGAAAATCCCGCTTCCATTCGTCCCCTGAGGCCTACGCCCACCATCAACGACCACGCAGGCTCACAGGTCAAGGATGAACCTGACCTGCGGTCCCAAACTCGATTCTCTTCCTTTTAAAGAGATTTCACTGCCAGGTGATAAAACGACGATCTGGTAGATAAGTACCTGAGCCTACTCTCCAGTTCCGGGTGATCTCCTGATTCCCATAATTCCTGGATCTCGGACCTTGTCGTTTCCGACTGACCATGCAATGAAGCATAGTAGGATCCCAGTTAACAAGACAGATACGAACCTTATCCAGGTCAAGCCAATTTTGAACGAGTTGTTCTAAGGAGATCATTACGGGGAGCGGGTGATTTGGTGTGATGAGTGGTTGTGGGTGCCAAAAGCTGTCGCTTAGATCGCACGAGATTAAATCGAGACAAATGACATCACTCCGACACATTTAAGTAACATCCCACAGGAATTTACATGTATGTAGTAGTATAATCTAGAGAACATAAAAAGTATTCGTCGTTCGTTCACGCTACCGTTTTGCTTTTCGTGTTTTCACTCCGTTTCCAATTTCAGCGTTAGAGGTAGGTTGTGTTGCCGAAGTGGTAGAAACGGAGCTCAGAGCGTTTACCCGGCTTGGTAAGCGAATTTTGAGAGACACGGAGGTTCCACTGGACTCGGACTTCGACGAGGTCAGCGATATCAATTTGGTCGGTGAGCTGGGGACGCTTTTTGGCAACGCCGGTACCAGGGTGGTTGTGTTACGATCCTTTGTGTCATCGTCTGGATTGATAGCGGTATCGTTCTGTACTGCCTGAGACTTCTCGGAATGTGTTGGCGTAGGGGCTCCTCCCGACCTCGATCGAAGGGGTTTTGAAGATGGTGGCGGACTGATGGAGGTTAACGGGCTGTCGATCGATCCTGTATCCTCGATTTTTACCCTCTTGCTGGGAGCGGGCTTCCTACTGCTCCGCCTACGGCTAATGGACAAGGATGAACTCTGAGTTGCTGCGGTACGAGACATCGGAGACTTCGAAGAGGAGTGGACTTCTGGCGGCGCCTCCTCTTCAACCTGGATCGAATTCATGAGTAAATGGTCGTTGCGACGGGGGGTGTCACATACCTTGCGCTTCGACGGTCGTGAGCCATTGGTGGTGGAGTCTAGCCGTGTGATTGCTGGGGTTGAAGTAGGTTGTAGAGAAGGATCAGACTCCAAGTCGTAGTGCAGGTGTATGGCATGTTCGGATGCTGTAGGTGTGCCGACACTACGTGCTTGAAATGCTGATAAGACCTAGGATACCCCTTAATTGAAGTCTTCACGTTACGAGGCGAAAACGGTACCTGTGCTGCTTCGATATCATCAACCGAGTAGAGCTTGTCGTGCAAATTCTGGTCCAAGGATTCGCTTCCGTCATCGAGCGAACTTAGAGAAGTCAAAGGTGATGAAGTGGGAGAGTCATCGCAGAGGTCCCTACGCATATGTCGGCTTAATTCAAGATGGAAAGATCAGAAACAACTCACTCCAGAGGAACGCCGTTGATTCTGTTCCAAAAGTCCAACCTGATCACTCGTTCGGGAATTCTGTACCTCCTCCCGTTGATCGTGACTTCATCAACCAAAACCTTTTGTTCCTCTGCGGTAAGGTAGTCACTCTGCACAACCTCGACATTGCCGTTGTTCCGTTGACGGGGTTTGGTGATTTCAATGAATCCAGCGTGTTGTTTCGGAAGCCGCCGTTTTGGTTTCTGGGCCACATTTCAGTCCCGTAAATAGCAGAAAATAAAGATGGATGGTGACATACATAGACCTGGTCCGCGTGGTTTGGACACATCCATTTGATTCCAAGGAGGGGCATGCTGTCTAGAGGTGGATCTAGGCAATCCAAGTGCCAGCTGAGATCACAGTAATCACACGACACTATGCTCTTCCAGCCCTCTGCGTTCGCCGGCTTCTGTGACGCTTTTCTTGGTCGCTTTGGCTGAACGGGTGTGTTGTGGTGCGAAAGAGCGGAGAGCCCACAACGAAAGCATAATATCGGATCGCCATTCCGATCTTTGAGGCGATAGGGGTCTCTGTCTTCGAGCTGGCCGTGACGACTATCCAAATCAGACCCGGGCATCAATTTTAACGGGAGGAATGATTCGTACTTCAGGCGAGGAGGTTTAATCTTGGATGTATCCACGTATGCCCCCTTTGCGCTTGTGCCAACTGAGAATACTAATCAGACGAGAAAAGAAATGACACGAAGGGGTTAGTACCATCTTTAAAGTGCGTACGGATCTCTTCCGGTAAGCGAAATTCGGTGGGTATACTGCTGGCCAATTGCTGGAGCAAAGGTGCTATTATCCCGGTCTGTGAGGTGGACCTCGATGACGACTCCTGGTAGATTGACATTCAACTCCACAGGAATGGCGGAAATCGGCTTTGATTTACCCGTTGCATCACGCACGCTGGACAGAACCACCGCTTCTCTCCTTCTGGGAGGTCTTGTGGCTCCATGGGCGGATCTAGGCACCAAAGATGGAATGCTCGAGGGCATCCGTCGCAATAGACCAAAGAACCGAAAGATTGGCAGGACGAACAGTGATCTTCGTTCGCCTTGAAATATACGCAACCTCAACAACGACGCCAAGGAAGGATAGGATAGCAATACGCACTGGCGGGGGGCCAAACTCGTTCAGGTTGTACGTGACGGCAAGAGGCTCTTCCGTTGTTTTTCCATTCGCCGCTCCCTTCTCTTTTTCCTTCCCCTTTCCCTTGTCTTTGCGGGTAACGGATCTCTCTGTTCCATTGACTTGTATTTCTGCTTGAGGGGTGGCTTCATCCATATTTGATACCGAATTCGACCTGGACGGCATGGGTTCGTCCGTATCAGGAGGCGGAGAGGATCGGACGGTGATGTCTTGAGGGAGGGCAGACCAACTTGTTGCCACTTCGTGACTGTTTGCGGTCGCGACAACAGTCGGACTGTCCGCCCGGCGTGCTCGCGTTGACACTCTTGGCTGAAGTGCTGACATAGGAGAACTTTTGGGGCGGCGGCGACCAGGGAAGCGGCGGAATACGACGGGAATTAGCACAAGAGGATTGGTAAAAAGAAGGGGAGACGCACACTTTGCTCGTGCGTGGTCTTTTCCTTCGAGGGCCGTCGACTCCCATACTCACGACGGTTGGCGTATGAGCGAGACCGAGCACGGAGTAGGTTGAACCTGGGTCAGAAGTTGGCAAGTAGGAAAGGGCGAAACTGGGCTTCTTGGTATCTTTCCTGACCGCTGACTGCTGGACAGAGAGCAAAGATGGCGGACCAGGCAGTACCTCTGTAGCGAGCGTAGGATCACCCTCCAAATGGGATGGCTGCAAGATTGGCACAGCGGCTTGCAGAAACGATGAGACAGTTTCCACCGAAGTCATCGGTGAGAGCAGAAGACGCGAGAGTGTGTCCGTCAACAACAAACCGTAGCTCAAAGGAATGGTGACCGAAAAGAAAAAAAAATCCGGTAGTAGGATGATGACTTCCGAGCGCGATGGATGGAACAATGTATATTCTATCTACCCCGCTCACTCCATAGCACAAGTCTTCCCTTCAACCGAAATTCTCTCAGGCGCGAGCGGCAAATCCGCGGCCGCCCGGTAAACCGAACACTACGCAGTCATTTCGTCAACTCGTGTCCACGCAATTGGTGTAACAACTCACCGAAGAACAGGGCAGCAGACGTGGTTGCCAAAATTAAGCAACTGCCCTGCACTCTGGATATTCCAACAAGTGTCCCCACAGATTGATGGTGAAAAGAGCATTGACCGCTGAACTATCCACGATATACGTTCGGAGATTACACGCGGGTGCTAGGAAGGAGATCACTCCAGAAACGATCCACGGACGAGAGCCAGGGTGACCCGACAGTGTGCTCGTCGACGAGGGACAAAGGAGTTTCAACAGGCATTGCGGCCGAGTGGTTGCCATGTGACACCTCCTACTCGACCTGCGATCTCTCTTTCCGTCTAACCTCCAACTCCTTCGCCCGCTCCCACAGCTCAACGCTGAGTTCGTCTGTTTGGAACAGCAGACCTAGAAGCCTACAGCAGTCGTTATAGCGAAATATACAAACGCAATGAAAGCAAGCCTCACCGAGCGATTGTTATTTTCATCGTCAGGTCGTGTTGTGTAACCGACTTGTCGCGTTTGCGTTCTTCCACAAAATCGTTTTCAATGAGCTGGTAATAGAATTGCGTAGTAAGCTCATGATCTCACTCTTCAATCGATCAGCCTTACCTCGGCCAGCTGCTTTGGCACGCTCAACCTTTCCCTCCGCCTCGCACCGGTTAACAAGTTTCGGAAAGCGTCAAGTTGCTCTTGATCCGGCATCTTGATTTCGCACTCGCTCTTATATAATGAGGCTGTGTCTTTGCTTTGAGGTTTGAACGGCAATGAAATGTCTGTCTGGAATACGAGCACTGGTGAGATCGTCGGATGTGTATGGACGTATGAGGACCCAACCGTAAAGAACGGACTCCGCCTCCCTTCTACCAGTAGAATAAATCCGATTTCCGTGTTGAAAGAAAACTGGCTGAATGGAAAGGCATATCGCAGTTGCTGATTGTTAATCACATCCTGGACTTCCTTCAGGCTGCGCATCCCTGGGGCACTAGCAGTTGAGTAGAAGAAGTCAGGATCAAAACGAGCACACCTTTTTCTACGACATTTCCTTCCCGAATCCCGGTCTCTGTGAGGAGCATAACAGATCCATCAGGCACCTGGAGATATCCTGAGGAAAGATCTTCTCCATTGCTCTCGGGAATAAACCGGTCATTGTTTAAAGCTTCCAATGAAAGTTGCACGACGGAAAACAGCGAGAGCAATTGGGATAAGACAAAACAGAGTGCAGGGGTGGATGCCCCATTTTTCGGAGATGGAAATCTTGTGAGTTGCAATGAGGGAGGCAGAATAGGAGGGCGCCTCGATTGACTAGAAGGGAGCTGAGGGGGAATGGGACACGAACGCAGAAAGATGCACCTACACCCTGGCTACTGAACACAATACGATCAGTTCTGCCGCATCTCTATCTCCGGCCAGTGCTTCTTCTGAAACCCAATCAATGAGATGTTCGTATGTCGCGGTTATGGCACTTCCACGGGATTCGGATGGGATGTCAAGGGTAGGCACTTGCAGAAACGTAACATGAAGTACGGGTACGACGACGGCCTCAACTTCTGTTTCAGATACAACCCTGAGAAGTTCTGACGGGGAAACCCAAGGTCGGTTCTGATGTACTCACGATTCCAAAGCGAGAATCCCTATAAAGGTAGCAGTAGTCATGAGCTTGAGATCTTTAGCCAGACGTTCGTCATATATCTGGGGGGAAGGATGAGAAAGATCGATCCGACTGGTGGACCCGAGAAACCCACCTTGAGCAAGATACCGAAGTCAGCTGAATGGGAGTTGGGAAGCTTATGGCGACGACTGGTGATATAAGGTGCCCTTGGAGGTATTTCTGATACTGTGGTCCACACGATGAGAACGAGAGGGGGAAAATAGGCGACAAGCGTTACCATGGTTGAATAGCGCTCCTTCCAGTCGCTCAGCGTGCCAGTGAGATTCTCCAGGGACAGTGATAGCCCAAAATACAGCGCATTCCCGGAGGTCGCACAAATCGATATCGGTGGGGGTGGGGACGGCCAGGAGGTTCCAGCCACCGCACCTACCCTCCGGGAGTCTGGAGAGGTACATCTCCGGAGAGGGAATATCCTGAATCATTGCATGGAAGCGAACCAAAGATCTGTCGGAATGAGCATCCGGGGGGTAGTTGAGAGAGAGTGGTGGAATCTTTGACCGAAGCCTGAGTCCCCTGGGAGGGTCGCATACAAGGATGACACTGACCTGTTGCATGGAATCTTGGGTATGAAAGACAGTAGCGAAGTGGGATGCGACCCGTGCAGGGAAGTCTACCCCTCCGCTTCTGCCCTCATCGTAGAGGTCTATGATGATGCGGGATGGGTCTCGGATAGCGTCGACGAGATGAGCGGAGACCATTTCGTATGGTGGCTCAGCGGGCCGGGAGGTGATGTTGATCTCCGACCCGACGTCATGTGACTCATGGAAAAGGCCAACCTCTGATCACTTCCGAAGCCTTCAGCTGTGGGAACAAAGCCAGAAGGGATTCCGA
>Ga0307510_10003492_pt1 | contig 18315 bp, 24 predicted proteins | sample 12_EM_MG_FD_207224 | JGI IMG/M metagenome (GOLD analysis project Ga0307510, IMG submission 207224) | Populus trichocarpa ectomycorrhiza microbial communities from riparian zone in the Pacific Northwest, United States - 12_EM | ecosystem: Host-associated > Plants > Roots > Unclassified | place...
TATACAATATATAGCATTGTGAACTTGATTTTAAATCTGTCAGTCACCCAGAATATAAGTTGTTAGTCCCAAACTTCAGGACAGTGAAAAACGCGAATTTTTTTTTATTTGATGGCTTAAGTTGACTTGTGAGCCGCAAGTCGAGTCGAGTTGCGGTTTCAGAGTGAAAAGCGGTGGTCGGTCAAGCCGCGTCTGGGAAAAACCGTGGCTTAGTAAGCCAACTTGTGGTTAACCGAGTTGCGGCAATACTACCGTGGACCCATCTTCGCATGGTGTGTCCGTCCAGCTTCGCTTCCCACCTCACACTTTCCTCGATGTGGGTGCCATCATCTCTGACATTCTGCATGTTCTATGCTGGTCTTCCAGCTGTGGCACCATTTGTGTTTGTGTCTCACACCATGCTTGCACACATGCTCCCCTTTACGTTCTTCAACCACTTCTTTGCACCCCACCCAGAGATCCTCCACCTTGCACTCTCAAGTGTCATCTGCGCTCTACCTGCCGCGAGTGACTTTGACGTCTGTCCTTGACCCACGGAATTTCACTTGATCCCCATACTCTACTGTCTGAGGACTCATCTCAAACCCCATCAGAGTTCCTCAAGTGAAACAACTCCCCATCCGCCTGTCCAGTGTGACAGAGCTCAAGTTCGAGATGCTGGTCCAATACTTTTACAAGAGGTGGGTAAAGCCTCCACTCTACGTCCTTCCATCGTCACCCATTGAACACGGCTACTGCGGGGTGATGTTATTTCTTCCTTCCTGCCCTTGACGGCCCACAGTGTGCATGAAGGATTCTCCCTTACACAGACAAGCTGGATCACGCTCCTGTCTACCGTGCACTACTACGAATTCCCGAACATCCACAAGTGCGCAATCAACAAGATCTACCACGTTTTGCTACAGCATGATCACCCGTTACTCATCTCTGTGGGCGAGAAGTACAATGTGGAGCCTTGGTACATGGTTCCGTCTCTTGTCATGCTTGTGATGCGGGTCCAACTGCTGACACCAGACAAGGTCATGTGCTTCTTGCCCCACACCATGTCTTGACTCACACACGTGTGCGAGGACTTTGCATGCAGAACCGTGAATCCGCCACCTGAACATACTGACTGGTTGAACAGGCCAAATGAGCATCTGACCGTGGTTATATGGCGTGGCAAGGGACCTTGTGTGTAAGATTTGGGCAGTCGAAGGTGAGTGCTAGCATGAGACAATCCCCCCTTAAATGTGGTGCACTATACTGTAGAGGGACATGACCTCTGGGTTGATGGCAGACTTACCCAGTGTTGTGATTCGCAAGGTGGTCCTTACACAGCCAAGAACAAACCTGTGGTGTAATTCGTCCAGATGGTGCCTTCTGTTTGGAGCTCTTTCTCACATTTCTTGTGTGGTACGCTGTGCAGGTGCAGGATGATATTCGAGCTCTGACGTTCTCCAGTTGAAGAGAGGATTTCAATACCTATCCCGAATTGGTTGGTGCTCCTTTTCATGTCCCATGAGTTCAAATTTAGAGATACTGAATCCCGCATGCTGTGCAAGATATTCCGGCGCAGCCTTCCCCTCAACTCCGCAAAGTATATTTCTGAAGATATGAACTCACGCTGGCCTCGGATTCAGCCCTTTTCAACCACATGACGGCCTCTGCACATGTTACTTGATAGGTCAACATTACCTTCACATGCATGTCTCGTCACCTTGCCTCTCCCTCCGCCTCCGTCACCTTGCAATCGACGCTCATTCCTTTGTCCTTTCCATATTCCAACACATCTCGCATCAAATCTTGCTACCACCAATGCTTGGATCGGTAGCACAACAGCCATGTGCCGCCTCAAGAACAGTGAACTAGGTCCAAGCACCACTTGTGCAGCACCTCACCAGAGATGTACTTTACTGTGTATAGAGGCATTCAGGACTCTCTTGTATGTTCCTTATTATTATTCTGTCTTAGAACACCATCTTGTGCATAACATATATGTTTATAAACCTCCTTTCCTGGCCCAGAGCCAGCACGACCATCCTCAAATCATAGTGCTCCTTTCCCCCCCTTTTCCACTTGCGTTTGCCTCAGATTGCTCATTATGCCCACTATGAATCCCCCAGCCATTCAAGCAGCTTGTGCAGAGCCCTCTTGTATCACACAGACACACACACACTCTCTTTCCCTCCCTGCCAGCGGTCGAGCAATTAACAACTGCCAATCCGCCACCCCGTTATTCCATCTTATCTTATCCTTCTTTCGAACTCACATGTGGACCATCGGTCTGCGATACATTTTCTTTGCAGAAAATTACCCTGTTCCGGGGGCTTCACTACCCTTGGTGCTGGAGGATCTCGTGCGATGACCACAGTCCCTTCAACGAACTGTGTTTATGGACTTGTCTTGTATGGTGACGGTATGACTCGGTATGGTGAGAGGGAAGTATGTGCCACTGCATGAGTCATCCATGATGTTTGCCTCCAAGTCCGAGTCATAGCCAAGGTAAATTACAAGCAACATCACGAAAACTATGCATCATACTGAGAAAGCCTCAACCTGATGCTAGATCATACATTTGTGAATGGACATGTCTTCCCTGTATGTACCACTCTTCCATGTCTCTGTGCTGAATGTTTCATGGTATTCTACTATATCAAATGAGCGATTTCCTTCATTCCTATTTTACAGCATCTGCAGCTGTCCCTCAATCTAATCAACACAACTTCACCAAATCCGCAACAAGAGCTGGTGGTCGTGAGATATTCAGCGATCGTGCCATGGTGCCCAACTACATGCGTCCTGAATTTGTGCATATCATCAGCATATAGCTTGGTACGTCTTCGGCACACTCGCATACCAACGTGTGACACCTACACTGCTCATGGCCTCCCAGATTCCCAAAATACTGTACAAATTCAGCTATCTTGATCTTACTCGGAACCCTCACATTGGGAAATCCTCCCTCAGTAGCCGGAGATGACTTCTCAATTGTTTGGTCATAGGCACGATAAGGATAATAGGATGTTCATATTAGGTCAACCATTTCTCCAGGTGGGTTCAAAAACCCTCTTCACCCATCAACCTGTCCATCAATTCGTCGCATTGGGTTATATGCAGAGCCCTTATTACAAGACCACCAGGAGTACTGTATACAGAGGGGGAACAGGTGCATGTCCGTTGTCTGTCCTACCGCCTTCTTGCTGACCTTCTTAATTTCCTTCCACCTTTATTGCACCCACACCTTCCCCTCTTCAAGTCCCCGTTGTCCCTTCCTTTCGATTTCTTCCTTCCCCTTGCTTCATGCATGCATGCCGTATATGGCCTTGTCATTTCGCACAAGAAGTGGTGCCCCTATTGCTGGCGCTTCTTTCCTTCAGTTTTGCATGGACCGCCTCACCTCCCATGCCAGTTCGGGCTACTGGGGCCCTCACCAACTGTGACAGTGTCAACGTCCATTGCACCAGAGTCCCTTCTGGGCGGCCGATATGTTGGTCTTCCTTGCTGTTCACACTGGTGGTTCTGGCGTGGGCTGAGGTAGTTGCCTCTGCCTGGTCTGAGGCTCTCCATTATGAGTCAACGCCGCTGGATTTCATGGCGCACGGTGGCCTGCCAATGACCTAATGTTTGCAGAATTGGGTCTCTTTGCAGAATGGTCCAGTGCAAGCACTTTCTCAAAATGTCCATTCCTATAGATACAAGCTCATGAAATTGAAGTACATGGTGTGCACCCCACCAGCTGCCCCACTATATATCTGCGCCAGAAACCTGAGCATGCCTGCACCCACACCTAGTCCTCATCCGCTTCCTCCTCCTGTATTGATTGTCCAGTGCCAGCGACATGGAGGTGCCTCCTCACGCTATCAACCTTTGACTAGCCCACTATGCTGCCCACACCGCCCTCAGAGCCTATGAAGAGCTCGCCACTCCAACTTGGAATCGGCGCCACTTTCTTCACCAATGAAGATGTGGCAGAAGAAGATGGCAGTGGGTGCTACTACCACAAGGTGGCAAGCGCGACACTCTGCATCATCCCAGACAGGTACATAGTTCCTGTCAACTGTCCAAGCATCATCAATATCGCTCCAATCTGAGGCTCCTGTCAATGACCCCACCATGCTGTTACATGGCTGAAGTCTGCAACTTGTAGAGTGCATGCTCATACTCCTATCCGCGGTCCGTGATGGGACCAGCGAAGGTTAGTCCTGGAGGGCAGGGTGTGTGGTCATCTGTGGTGGGCAGGAGAAGGGATATGCAGTGCACAAGAGGTACAGCAAGCCAGTTGGGTCTGTTGGAATCCACTCTGGGTGCGCCACTTTGAACGATAAGAACAACTTTCTATCTTTCCCTTGTTGGACATCAGCTGTGCATCAGACACCTTCATTGGTGCACCCAACTGTTCATGTACATGTGGAGTGTGAGTCAGCAAGTGGGAATGAAGATCAAGTGTGACAGACCTTGACAGCTTGACACCCCATGTTGCTGGAAGTCAAACATGGAAAAGCTGAAAACCTACCCCAAGCCATCTACATAGGCAGTAGGCAGTGAAATCGCAGAAGAAGTCAACATATCAATGATTGCTGACATGCACGGAGGCAGAGAAAAGCAGAGAATGACTTGTGTTGACAACAACGACAAGTTATGCATAGTTATGAGTCACCAGATATATTACCAATTCCAATAAAAGAATCATCTCAGCTTTACAGATCTGAGAGAACTCGGAGATGCCATATGAAGTAATGGCCCACTAAGACAAGTGAAGGTGTAGCCAAGTGGGAGGGGGGTAAGCGTGAATGGGGCATCCACATCATGATCTGAATACAGGATCCAAATTCTCTGGTATCCCACCTGGATTGGAATGTCATTCTTACTGTTGCTATGGGGCCATGTAAATGCAACGTCAAACTTCAACCTGGTAAGTTACATGGCAAATGACGATGGCACTACTGCAGCCCGCTGCTGCTGGGTACAGCAGCTTCAGGTGGTCACATGGTCATAGTCAAATCCCAATTGGGATGGGCCGATTTGAACTGCTTACCTTGGAGCAAGCGCTTAATGTGTCTGGGATTCAACCTCATAATCCTCATTTGCTGTGCATATTTTGATTTTGGGGCAACCAGTTCAACTTGGGCCCTTGGAGAACAGTGGGATGATATACCATGGATGCAACACTGTGCTACGGTGATGTGCTTCACTGAGCTAATCATGAAGCATGAAGGGACTCGGAGGGCATCAGGAAGATGACATGCAGCTAGAGCAACTGGAACGACTGGAAATGCTAGGGTTGCTAGGAAAATAATCCTAGTAGTCCTAGTCTGCATTTCCATCAATTCCAGCCATTCTAGTTTGACTCCAATGTCCTAGTAACACAGTCTGGGTCCAGGTCTCCCAGAAATGAGGAAATTTGCTAGAACTGACGAAGTTTCCTAGAACTGATGAAAATTTCTAGAACTGATGAAGGTTCCAGTGTTTCTCGGTCTCCTCTCCATCGATGGTACTAGTGTTGTTCAGGTCTTGGCTGCCAGTGCTGCTGCCAGTGTTTCTCTCCTCAGCTGACTCTCCATCGACGACTCAGATGGTGTCTTTGAGGTCTTTGACTACTGCTGGTGTTTCTCTCCTCAGTCTCCTCAGTCTCTCTATCAACAACGATGTCTTTGAGATCATGGTTACTGCTGGTGATAGTACCATCCACCTGACTTTGATAACTGCATCATTACCAGTGATAATACTGACAAAAAGAGCAGGCACCCAGCCTGAGGGACAACGCGAAGTGAAACAACAGTGCAGTGTGAATGTTTAAGACATAAAATAAGAAAGCACGCACAAAGGGGCCTAGGCACAAGAGCGAAGTGCCCAGCAGTAGATGTCCAATCCAAGGGGTACGGGATTCAGAGAGCCTGAGAGCGACACTTTTGGAAGCCGTAGTTTTGAAGAGACACTGGCACTCTTGCCCTCCAAGTCATTTCATGCCGAGACGTTCAACTAGGGGTGCGAGGCTGGTGGAGAAACCATTGTGAACAGCATCCCATGGGAGAAATACAAAAAGTTCTGGAGCGTGGGCATCAGGAGGCAAACATCGTGCTTGTGTGGTTTGCAGCCACAATAGAGGAAGTGACTGAGAAAAGAAAAATCGTTATTGTTAAACCCAATACAACAGGCTCACCCCTTCAGTTGGCAAGGTGGTATACACCATGCACCTTCTGCCTCGCGACTGAGAAGCCCCAAATGGTGGTGCAAGTTGCCATGCCCTGGATAGTACCGGGAACAACATGAGTGTACCAGTCACATGCGATCCTCTGCCAGCAGTCCTTCTTGGGTTCAACTTGAAGTTCCATCAACCTCGCCGCAATGATACCGATGCCTGGAGTGGGGGAATCTAGACATGCAGGGTGTTTTCGCTGCTGGTTATGCTCAGAGTATGGGAGAGAGAATTGTCGACCCAACAGACGATGAGCGAAGCCCATTGATCACAGCGGCTGTAGTTAACAAAGACGGAGTGCGGTGTGACCAGGTATCATGGCAGTAATGACGATGCGATATCGCACAAGCCTACTAGTAGTACTGCAAGTTTCTCTTGCCATCGACAATGGTGTCTTCGAGGTCTTGGTTACTGCCGGTGCAGTGACACCGACTTTGCATGGCACAGCACATGAGGCAACACAACAGAGGGGAGCACATGCGCCCTGTAACTCGTTATTAGTACTTGGTTGTTACAATGGCCAGAGGTCAATGTAATGGTGCAAGTATACCCAAAAGAAGAGTGACATCGTGTATTGTATATGGGACGACAGTAGCATACAACCTGCTAATAAATGTCCAATTTCAGCCCCCCCCCTCCCCTCCCCTCCTCCAACCGTAACATTGAAGGTTGTAAACAATACAACTCAAGCCTACCCAAGGCGTCAATATTGGAATGGCAGGTATGAAGTGGTTAGGTGTGCAGACATACAGTACCTCCCATTTGTAGTGACAAGTAAGATGTAGGGAGTAAGAGATATTTATAGCGCGACATAGGGGATGCCAAGATGGAAGATGGCTGGAAGGTGAGGTCCACAATGCTAAGAGAATAGCATGGTGGAATGGGGGAGCGTGTGTATGGTGGTGAAAAGCAATGTGTGCTAAAAATGTCAAAGTTAGAATGAATTAGACAGTTGTAAAGAGGAAGCATATGGGCAATGCAACGCAGCAAGGTCAAACTTGGAAGAATAAAACGAGTGTGGGTGGTGGTGCCATCAGGTTGCGATGGCGGTGAGGTTGTAAATTTTGAAAGGGATGGGAGTGACTTGGGGGAGAGGAGACTCCATTTTTAACCTCCATCAAATTCCAACTTATGCAACTGCAAGCACTGGAATTTGCCTAGACCATTCTGCATGTTGGAAACACTAGGCATCGGAGTTTATGAGTGGTAATTCAAATTCAGGATGCATGTGCGACATGCTGTTGCCGGCGTGACATGATACAGGGTCAGCAAGTGGCAAGGGACGGAGAATGGAGAGATCATCTGATGGCGTGTGCAGTTTCTCTTCGAATAGACAAATAGGAAATATACTAGCTGGGAGGAGAACTGAGCACAGATATGTCAAGAATGAGTAAACAGGGCAGAGGGGAGAGCCACAGGAGTATGAAAGCTGCATGGGAAGAACGCCTTCAGGATCCTGCGTGAGGCTTGGGTAGAAATTTCAGCAGGAGAGGCCTGGCTGTGGAAGGTTGTTCTGAGGCACGCTTTCGCTGTGAGGCTCGGGTAAATATTTTAGCAGGAAACGTCTGATCGTGGAAGGTCATTCTGAGGCGCTGTCCCTGACTGTCCAAGGAATTTGGGAACCGCTGATTACAATTCCGGATCTCAATCCTTAACAAATGCGTTGGCACTCACAGTTCTCAGAATGGCGACACTTTACCCAGAATGCGCAAACCTTGCCACACAATGTACATTACACTTCTCTTTGCTCTGCTGTTGTGGTTCCCATCATGCAGTTGTCATTGAGGCACCTCACTTGTCCACATCCTAACTGTCCATCTACATTCAAGAGCCAACATGGCCGTACATATCACATCTGCACGATACATCTCAACACCCATGGCCATACAACCAATGTTGAATGCCGGAATGAACAGGAAAATGAGTACCATCATATTGACGATCCAGTAGACAGCGCACAGGCTCCAGACACCAAGAGCACGGGGCTACCGCCTAACAATGAAGTTAATGACCTGGGACACACACTACCGCAGAGGATAGAACATCCTCACTTGAATGGTATGCTCGCAAACCTCTGGATCTTTGAGCCTTCCCTGAACCATTTGAACCGACCATCAGCACTTCCATGTGATCTAGAAGGAAATCCCTTGCCGCCAGGCGCACCACCACCTGCCAGAGAAACGGCACAACCAGGAGATTGGACGCCTTTCGATAGTGAGGTCCAATTTCAACTTGCCGATCTTATCTACCATCGGGCAGAGCTTTCTGCTTCCAACATCGACACACTCCTTGAAATATGGGCCCAGTCTGTCCAAGATTTGGATGCCTCTGTGCCGTTCAAAAATCATGATGATCTTTATGCGACAATTGATTTGTCTGTCCTCAGGGATGTCCCCTGGCAGTGTTTGGTTACTGAAGTACCCAAAGATGTTGATCGGCGCACACAAAGCTGGAATCAGACTAGATACAAGGTTTGGTACCATGATCCAGAAATCGTGGTGTCAAATATGCTGAGCAACAGTGATTTCAATGGGAAATTTGATCTGTGCCCATATGTTGAGCTTGATGCAAATGGAAAGCATCGATGGAGCAATGTGATGTCGGGAAACATTGCCTGGTGGTGGAGCATAAGCAGATTGATCTTTGCATCAAGGCAAGTTAACAAATCGGGAAACTACAGGATGAAATTTCCATGACTATCCCTAATTCAGAAGGCACAATGTACTGCCCAATCATCCTTGGGAGCAATAAGACCACGGTTTCAGTCGCAACTGGTCATGTCGAGTACCACCCTCTGTATCTATCCATCAGTAATCCACACAATACCGTCCGACATGCACATAGGAATGCAGTAATCCCGATCGCCTTCCTTTCTGTCCCGAAGTGTATGTGATCGTGCTACATCATGTTTGAAACAAGTAGAATGTATGCCCTCCAGGTGACCGCAGCCATGATGGTGGCCCCGGATTCTGAAAATTCAAGCGTCAACTGTACCATGCATCAATCGCAGCCATCCTACGCTCACTCCTCCCAGGAATGTCAACTCCTGTCATCTGCCAATGTCCTGATGGGCATCTCCGGAGGGTAATATATGACCTTGTTGCCTTCATTGCCGATTACCCTGAACAGGTGTTGCTGACAGGTATTGTTCAGGGCTGGTGTCCTAGGTGTGCCTGATTGTTTCTTTTTATTCTTGTTCTGACCATTTTAATTCATGTTAGGTGCACCACATTGCCAAGTAATCTCAATACATATGCACTCCCTCGCAAACCTGAGCACATAGACAGGCTATCGGCCCAATACAGTCCCAAAGTACTGTGGGTCGAGTATGGGATCAATGATGACATTATTGTAAGATCTTTCTATTCAAACTTGATCCTTCAGTGGATAATAGATTTACAGCCTTTCACACATGACTTTCCACATGTGAATATCTATGAGATGATTTCACCAGACATATTGCACCAACTCATAAAGGGGATATTCAAGGATCATCTAGTGTTGTGGGTATGTGATTACTTGTACCAAGAGCATGGCAAAACTTGGGCAGATGTGATCCTTGATGACATTGATTGATGGTACATCACCCTCACAATACAAGAACTCACTTGGCACTGGCCCCAGTAGTTTCTAACATGCAATAGCATCGCTGCAGTTCCCCCTTTCCCTGGTCTTTGTTGATTTCCCCATGGCTGCCACTTTAAACAGTGGACAGGAGACGACTCCAAAGCACTGATTAAGGTGCGTTTCATTCTTCACTCAGGTGCAGTTTGTCTCAGAAATATGCAGGTATATCTCCCTGTGATTGTAGACTATGTCCCAGACGACATTGTGAGGTGTATTGTGGCCTTCCTAGATGCTTGCTACATTGCTTGGCGACAAGACATCAATCAACAAGCTTTGGATGCCCTTAAGACCGCATCAGAAAAGTTCTGGGAGCTACGCGAGATCTTCCAGAATATCGGTGTGTGTCCTAAGGGCTTCATGCTGCCAAGGCAGCATGCGTTGTTCCATTACCCCCGACAAATCGAGGATTTTGGTGCCCCCGGAGGACTATGTTCTTCAATCACTGAATCACGACATATTACTGCTGTCAAGAAACCATGGCGCCGATCGAACAGATTCGAAGCATTGGGTCAAATGCTTCAAATAAATCAACGGCTGGATAAACTCACTGCAATGCACAGTGATTTCGCCGCGCGTGGGATGCTACCAGGTGGCCATGCTTCTGGAAGACAACCCCCACATATTCTCAACCCCTTGGCCCTGGTCTCTGATGGCGATGATGGTAACGAAGAAGACACATGGGCTGTTGAAGGACAGAACGTGCTTGCTCATGTCGTCTTGGCTCAGACTTGTAGTATGTCTATCAATCTTCTGAATTGACACATTCTGATTCAGAGAAGTGCGCCACTATCCACGACACATCGATAGCCTTGCTGACACCGTAGGTGAGCCAGATCTGGCCTACATGACGCTTGTATGCATTGCTGATCAGATCGGCACAAGCCCAGATCGCATTCCCCCAATCAAGAGCAAGATTTCGGTTTTTCACTTGGCTGTGGCAACCTTCTTTTCCCCAAGCGACCCGAGCGGGGTACATGGTATGCGACGCGAGCGCATCCGATCAACACATTCATGGAGAGGGCATGAGAAACAACATGATTGTGCATTTGTTGTAGAGGACAACACAAAGCCAGGAATTGCAGGCATGAGCATTGTAAGGGTCATGCTCTTCTTCTCGTTTGAATACAATGGGGTATTCTACCCATGCGCCCTTGTTGAATAGTTTACAAAAATCGGATGGGATCCTGTGACGGGACTATGGGTGGTCTGCCCAGATACAATGCACGGCAAATGAGATAGGACCGTTCTGCATGTGGACTCCATTCTTAGGGGTGCACACCTCATTCCGGTGTATGGCGTTGAGAAAATGCCAGTAGATTTCCATTACTCTTACTCTCTAGACGTGTTCGAAGCTTACTATGTTAACAAGTACATAGACCACCATGCTAACGAAATGATATTCTAGAAATACAGGATACTAGTGCGTGCTGTCTTTCAAACTTGGCCCCCAACTCATTCAATATCTCAGGCATTCGCGCTGTGCTGTTGTTTCACTTCGCATTGTCCCTGGGTGCTCAGGCATTCGCGCTGCACTGTTGTTTCACTTTGCATTGTCCCTGGGTGCTCACCCTTTTGTCGGTATTTATCAATTTAGTTGTTCTTCCCCCTCCTCTTTACTGGGTGCAAATCACTGAGTTCATCAATCTCTGTTCTCTTTCTTCAGGTTATCATTCACATATATATTTTTGGCTTGGCCGTTGGCTACCTCTGTCCACCCCTCGATATCTGTCAGTTGCTTGTTTCTTCCTACGATTACGCCCTATGCGTTACCATTTGGTGATTGTCACTTTGTCAGAGTTACCATTGGTTAGAGCAAAGTGTGCCACGAGTGCTGCTGTGCAGGTGAAATGGCGGGCAACATATCCAAGTCCAGTGTGACCAGAGCTGCATAAGGCCAAGTTACTGTGCCAGTGAACTGGAGTGACTATGGCTGCAGATCTGGCCACTTCATTGGGAAGCGTGAATGGGAAGCTTATTTGATCGGTCCTGTGCCTTCCAAGCCAGGGGTCAGAATCCTTTCTTGCACGCATCACACACATTTGGCTGTGTTCAACTTGAATACTCATTGTCATTCTGTGCTACTGCAGGTTGTAATGAGTGTCCTGCACCGGGGACTCCGGATTTTGGACCAGTGGTTGTAGGTAGTACTAATGTCATGCAGAAGAGGGCTTTTTATTCATCGCCAACCGAATCACCATGCTGTTAGTCTGAGTACCAGCGCCAGCTGAAGACACTAATATCACTAACAACTTTAATGGCCCCTCATGCATGTGAAACAAAATGTGAAACAAGTCATGAGCTGATGGGTTGCAAACCCCAGGAACTATCTTCACATTGCACAAAATCAAACCGGACAAGTTGAACTTAGAAAAGGTCAGCAGGTGGTTGGGGATTACAGTCACATCCGAGTCTTCCCCCCTCTCCAAGTCGATGTGCAGCAGGAATTTACTTTGCCATTTCCTCTCTATACATCCCCTTCATTTACCCACAATGCCGATGAATACATGCAAGTCTAATGCGATGGCGCACCCAGGACACATTGTATTGGAGAACCAGACATTGAGATGGACAAAAAAACAGATTCAAATGGACAACGCCCATGCTGAGAAAGCTGCTCTTGTAGAGAGAGATGCAGAAGAGGCCTGCAACAAGTCCATCACAGAAGTGGAGGATGGAATAGAGATGAACGAGGTAGATATACGCATCCACACCAACAGGCCAGACCTTCGCTACAAACCAGTGCGAGGAAGTACCAAGGAGGAGGAAGCCATTGTACCAACCAACAGCAACTGAGAGTAAGTTCACTGAACCAAGTTATCCGATTTGATGCTCAAGCTTACAGATGAGAGCAGATTGGGTGAGGAGGAAGAGGGAGAGGCCCGGGAAGACATACCAGCCCACAGCGATAGAGAGGAGGTAGACAAGGATATCCCAGCTGACTGCGACATAGAGTAAGCTCACTGAACGAAGTCATGGATTTGTTGCCCAAGCTGACAGGTGAGAGCAGCTCTGATGAGGGGGATGAATCAGATGTCTACTCTCTGCCAGCATCCACAGATTTAAACAGCTCGAGCGGTCTGAGTGACAACAATCTTGCCGATGTGAACGATCTTGAGGAAGAGTCTGGGTCCCAGCTTGAGGTCCTCCTTGACAGCAACAAAGATGGAGGAGACGGAATGGTGCTGGACGCACATGTGGACAACTCACAAGACAGGCGTGTTGTCCAAGTCAAAAATAAGAAGAAACACGTATGTCTGTCTTGCTTATAGGGCAGCATATACTGATGATTGGCATCATAACAGGCCGCGAAAGGGGATTTGAGAGCTGCAGTTGATGTCCTCCGTACTGTCCCCAATGGTTTGTCATTGAATGGAAAATGCAAGGCCTCACCAGAGGTGTAAGTGTGGCTTCAATGTCCAATGCGCTCAGACGGATCCGAGTTATTGATTACATATGGCCTCCTCTGCCAGTGCACCCAGTCCCCAAGGCGATCCCAAGCGCCTCAAATGAACCAATGCAATTGGAGGACTCAGCACGAATTGGAAGGCAAGAGTGAGTTCCAGTAAGTCGTCCGATATTATCCAAGGTAACTATTTCAGTTGTGATTGACTGATGGTTCGTCAATCATCAAGCACCAATGCGTTCAGGCCAGAAAATAGTGAAGTCAATGTTACAGTCCAATACTCGTGGCACAGGTGGTCACAGTCAGGACAGTGAAGACAGAACCTGCCCTGGCAAGTTTGATTCCGATGAGAACGAGGATATGCTCGAAAGGGTGAAAGCAAGCAAGTGCACAATGCCTGTGGCATCCACTGGCAGCCCAGCCAGGTACATCTGACTCATTCCAGCTGCGCCAACTGCTGGTGACGTCTCAGTGGCACGACACACAGCAAAGGTGCACATTTTCCTCTTACTCCATGATTTCCAGCTAAAATGCCTCAAGATGCACATCAAGCTCATGAAGATTATGTCCCAACCGACTCGGACTAGTAATAATCAGCTTACCAGTACCGTGACTGTGGGCACCAGCAATCTTGATGATGAGATAGTGGAGATTCCCGCACCTTCTCACAAGCAGACCTACATACAGGCCGACCTCCCTTTTCCTCATGGAGGGAATCACCACCGAGTCTGGGCGAAAACATTTAGGCCTGCTCTCCTGAGTTGGGCAGGGTCTCAACATGATCCGTTTGGGGCCAACGGTATAATGCACGACGAGATATTGTGCCTTTGGGATACCTGTACCCAGACATAGAGCTTAACAGTGAGAAGATGCCGATCGTAGTGTCTGTGGTACATCACATGCATCACTATCCATTACCACAAGGAACAACTACTAAGTGTTGTCTAGTGCGACACTATGCTGACTAGCTGGAGGAGTGAGATTGGGAAGAATGGCATAGCTGTAGTCGAAGACCTGTGGGGGTCGAATGTGATAAAGTACGGCAGGGATGAACAGCGCAAGAAATACGCCAAGAAATACCTAACTGGGTTGAACTATCTGTACACATTCCTGTGTCGGGTGGTAAGTGCCAGTGCGATTTGCTTGCATACCGCCACTGACATTACTTATGATCTTGGCTAGCCCGGCAAGCATGGGGTATTCTGTTCTAAACTCATATTGGAAGTGTTTTCCTGCCACCTCAAGAAGGTGGTATTGGGGATGAATACATATGGAAACCAAGTCGGTGCTCTGGCCCTAGCAGCGGTTGCAGTATGTCAATCGCCTTCTCTTTGCAAGTCCATATATAACTTATTTACTTAGGTTGAGCGGGGATTTACACTCTATGAGAAGACCGGACAAGATATCCACAAGACAGAGGGCACATCCGAGTCCCAGAAAGACGAGAATCGACAGGGTAGCACATGCCAGGGCTCCGTTCGGGCCTATGACTTCGCTGAGGACCCATGGGGAACCAGTGTACGCGACCTAACGGAAAGGTGCAAAGGACTCAACAAAAGAACCTGGGCGTCAATAATCGACTGTGCTTCGACATATCTTAGTCTGAAGGACAAAGAAGTTATGATTGTAAAAAAGAAATGTTCTGGCGACAATGGGAATGCCGTGACCAAGAGTCTGCATGCGTGCATTGACCTTGAGTGGTGAGTACTACTATTATCCGAGTCTTAAGACTCTTTGTGGTACACATTCTCACACAATATATGTCCAAATCCAGATCAATCATTTCCGAATTCAACTTCATGCGTAAAACATGTTCAACACACATAGGATCATGTGTTATGTTGTTAAGGCTTCAACGGGCCTTGATAGTACGACTTGTACTAAGAGTGAACTGGTGGCAAGTACTTGAAGAGGTAGAAGTCTCTAGTGTTGCTAGAGACGACTCTGAGAGGCTTATGTAAGAGATGAGGAAAGGGGAGGCACTTGGGGAGCTTTCAAGAACATTGATATTGAGAATCAAGTCAAGCTTAGGGCTTGACTGTCGAAATACAGGGCGCTTATATACAGGCACGGCCGCGCACGGGCCATGATCACTAAGGTAGGTACTTCTGGTCAAGAGGGGGCTGTCTGTATCGTATGGTACTCCGCGGATAAGTGCTGCGGTCTGTATGAGTCGAACAATAGAGAATGAGCAAGAGCGAATGATAAAGTGACAAGTTGCCTAATCCATCCTTAAGGGTTGAACAATGGTGGCAGGTCATTCCAAGAAGAGAAGCATCGTCATGATGTGATGACGACCACGAGGTTTGAGGCTGATCCAAGGAGATCTGATCTCTGTGTGCCCATTGTGGTCTAATGGGCGTCTAGTGTGAGCAACTACCCTTTAAGGTAGTCTGTATTGATGGTGACCCAATTAAGGGCCATGTCACTATCCGCGTCATCTGCGGAGCTCTGCGTGGATGAGGGGTTGTCTGCGGATCCTCCAGGAGAGGTCGACTGGTAGCCCTGACTCTGGGGCAGGGTGCCAGCTATGGGCGACGAGACTGAGGGGGTGATTGACTGGTAACTGCCTTCACAACTAGTGCGTTGTCGTATGGGTGCTGAAGAGGGACTTGTAGGCAACAGGGAGTGCTTGCGGGACACAGGGCTGCTGGGCTGAGTAAGGTATGCTTCCCAGGGTTCGATAGGGGACTCTTCTGGGGACAAGGTGTGTGTCTGTCCTCCAGGGACATCAGGTTCATAGTGAGTGACTGGTTGTGGCTCTAAGGGCGACACATCCTCCATGGGACTGTCTGGGTCTTCCAGTGGGTTCTCTACTGGGGGTGGCTCTTGGTACATCTCCATTGAGGAGTACTCCCGATAATGGATGTTCCATGGGACGGGGACAAGGGGTTCAACTGGGGGCTGATCAAGGGGTGACGATGGTTTGGATGGTTCACTGGGTGGTAGCGGTGGCAAGTCTGGTAGTGATGATGGGTTTAATGGTAGTGGTCGCTTAGCCATAGGCAAAGGGTTGGATAGGGTGACGAGGAGGGGGTCCGACAAGGATGAGAAAAATTGGGGTGGATCATAACATACATGCCAGTGAGCTTGGTGTTGGAGAAATGCGTCCGCGCGTCTGCAAAATGCAGCGCGCGTGCCAGTATACTATATACCCTTCCGAGTCTGACTAGTATTGCAAATATATTTTCGTTTTCGCCCCAAAATATGACATATGATTTCTGTGCAAAAACACCAACCAAATCTGCCAGTGGTCGTCCTGGAACTATGCACTCAGACTGGCACTGGCACTAGGTAGCTATTGTGGTCCCAGGTCGCTATTCTGGTCATACCTTGGTCTTCTGGACCTATCTTGCTGGCCTGGACCCATCTCACCTATCTCAATGTTCTCACCCTATCTTGCAAGTCTGGCCCTATCTTGATTATCTGGCTCTATGTGCCAGCACTAGGACGGCTAGCGCCAGTACATCACTCTAAATCCAGGCAAGTCTTCTGGTGCCAGACGGGCTACTAGAATGCTGGATCTGCTAGGAGAGCTACACCTAGTACTTCCAGCGACGTGTCATCTTCCTGATGGGGGTGAGGTGAGTTTCATCTGCTACAGCCTACAGGGGCGATGGTTATGGCTTTGTGCTACCCGGGCTGGTAGGGCCTGCAAGTAGTCATTTCCTGTATATGCATGGAATTGTTTCCTCTTGGATGGACCCCCCAATGCTTACCTCAAGCCATATGCAGTGTGACGGATGACAAGTCCAAGTGGCCACCAGCAGCAACATCTTGCCCCGTTGGCAACTGATCCGCTCCATATGCAAATTACATCTTTGCATCGCCTGCTCCATGCTAGGTAGTGGCGACTGTTTCGGTATGGTATATGTTGGTTCACCTTGAGGACCAAGATTGTGTCTTCATTGACGTACATCCGTGTCATAACTTAAAACCGAAATCTCGGTCTCACAGACCCCCTTCCCACAGCATGGTGTACCACTAGCATCCCTTTCCGGCTTCTCTCCTGCGTTCGAGCCTCCTCGTTATCACCACACGACATCAAGGAAACACCTATCCTCCATCGATCTCGTGCTGAGCCACCTAAAGTAAGGAAGTACCGCGGTTACTGGCGGATCTCCGTGCGCCCTGGGTCGCATCGTGTCTTCCCATCCTGCTCTGCTGCGATGGGTCCGCGGGGTCCTCGCAACGACAATGTTCCGCACCCACGCCCTTGTAGATTTCATTATGCGAGGCCATTTCTGTGACGAGTCTGGTGCTGAGTTCATACTTGGTCAAAGGTGGAGCGTATTCGGGCCTCGTGCTCGGTGATGACATATAGACCGTCCGGACCAGGGTTTTATTGAAAATCTCACAAGGTGTTGTAAGTAAAATGTCATCGTTCTGTCAGTTTCGGAGATAAATGAGATAATAACACAGTAGGCCTAGCAAACTTAGAGTGGTTCAGCGCCGCGAGTTATTTTGTAGTTTAGAAATCAGACCCTCAGATAACCAGACAGGTCACTGGTGTGTTACTAACCAGCAGCTTCAGAACGATGCGCCCTCCACAGCACATCGGAAGAATGTTCAGCCAAACACTACACTCCGTGTCCTCCATTTCAAATACGGGCCTCAGTCGAGGGTAGGGCTGAGAACCGTACCGTATACGGCATATGGCCATATAATTTACGGTACCAATACGGTTACGGGTACCCGTAAACCGTAACCATACAGGAGACTCGAAATTTCAAGACGGTACAGTACAGGTGTATATACGGCCGTATTACAGTGTGATACGGGACTATACGGGTGTAATTTCAAAGTACTTTAACTACAGAACAAAAAGCTAGTCTATGTTAATTGCATTGCCCCCGCTGTAGAGTAGAGTCGGCGTCTACGTGTTGAGTTCGAGGATAATCCCCAGGGTGAGATAGAGGGTGAGATGGGGGAAACGCGATGCAAAACTGGTGGCACTCGTTGCCTACCCGGGAGACACACGCAGCCTTCTCCTGGCTCACGGTCCTGCGTTCGGATTTATATAAGTTTTCTACCTATTTACAATCTAGCTACGTGTCCTTAACGACAAGAAAAAGGGTGACATGTAAAAATGGAGAGGGCAGCAACG
>Ga0307510_10003493_pt1 | contig 18315 bp, 26 predicted proteins | sample 12_EM_MG_FD_207224 | JGI IMG/M metagenome (GOLD analysis project Ga0307510, IMG submission 207224) | Populus trichocarpa ectomycorrhiza microbial communities from riparian zone in the Pacific Northwest, United States - 12_EM | ecosystem: Host-associated > Plants > Roots > Unclassified | place...
GAGCCCCCAACGGTCCTTAATTGAAAAATGGCCATTAATTGCTCCATTATTGATCACCATTAAAAAATAAGGAAACAAATAATGAACAAAATAATGGTTCGATTAATGGTAACTTTGAAAGACCCTATTCACATTCCCACTGATCTCAATCTGGTTTTAGATTGTCAATGTGCTTCCCTTGAAGATAGTGCCAGAGAATATGAGGTGATCCCTGGCCAGAAAGTGAAAGTGTTCTGGGAAGAAGGCAGGTAATAACCTTCAACCTTCTCAGACAACCACCCCCTCTGTTACCCCCACCAGCAGCTTTGTCATGGATGGAAGCACAAAGGAAAACAAACAGGTCAGTCTGCTCATTGGGTATATTTCTATGACTGACATTATTGATCAAAGATGTTACACTCCTGGGCACTTGGCCCACATTTTTCTTTCTTTTCTTGACCGTTATGTACTTATATGATCACATGACCTCGACTCACATGACTGCTTACCTGTACAATAGAGCCATCTTGTCAGGAACTCCATTGTTCCCTCTATTTGTACACTTTCTATTGTTCTTCTCTTATGGTAGTCTGTGACCACCATTGTTTGTGACTCTATTGTTCTGTGACCCTTATTGTTTGTGGCCCCCATTGTTCTCCCTATTTGTACACTTAGTCAGGTAGCTGCCCTTTTGTATATAAGCTGGACTTATATCCTAGAGTTGGGCCTTAAGCCTGACTTAGTTTGCAATCTATTGCGTTCTCAGTCCTGTTGCTTGAAACAACATTTCCCTTTTATCTTTCTTTGAAGTTATCTTCAAGTCCTTGAAGATACTTCCCTTTCCTCTTTATCACCACCCAGACATTGGTCTTAATGACCTTCTTGCTTTTATCACTTTTCAAAGCACTTAAGGTTATTAAGGGAATTACAACCCTTGTAACTTCATCACTGCTGCATATCTCACCTCTGCGCACATCGCACCTTAAGGTTCAATAGACCTTAACAAAAGATATCAAACCCCATTTATTACTTTTATAGGGTTCTGTTGAGTGCTCCACAAGGCACCAAAGCAGAGAAGGGTGATCAATTTTACCAATCCTATTATGGTGCAAAGAAGGTTATAAGGGTTACAAGGAAGATGAGGAATAATCTCAATGGTATGGTCTTTTCTCCATGAATACCTATATCTAACTCACTTTATTTGGGCTATCTTTCAGGTCTTATTGGGAATCTCAGAACATCCTCACCCAACATCTTCAAGTTCTACAGTTACCTCAAAGATCAGGTCCCACATGTGCCGCTCTCGCCAGAGAAGAAGAGAATCGCATTGGGCAAGATCAAGCTTTCATCTGTGAAGCTCGGTAAGCTGGTGAAAGCTCATGATACTCATTAGCAGTCGCTCAAGAATGCATTTTCATGGCAACAGGAGAAAGCAGTGGTAAGTGGTTGTTCTCTCAAGTGGTTGTGTTCTTTTCATTGTTGTATCTAGGAACCCTGGAACCAGGAAAGATTTGAAGAGCTGCTGACCAGGTAGATTGTCACCTCAGATCAGCCATTCGACAAGGTAGAGAACCCTGAGCTTGTTGATGTTCTCAATTACATCAATTGATCACAATCATCACTCATGATTCCAAGCCGCTTCATGGTCAAGCACCACATTGTAAAGATGTGTGCCAAAGGTGTTCAAGAAATGAAGAAATTGTTTCTAGTTTGTTGACATATTAATGATGTTTTGATGTACTGACTTGTTGCTAGAAAATCAATGGCAAGCTAGCTATCTCACTTGATGGCTGGACATCAAGCAATAACTATGGGTTTCTTGCTATCATCGCACATTATGTACACCCTGTTATGGGTGAACTTGGTACATCACTAGGTTCTGTTTATATTATTTCATTCCTCTAACTTCCAACAGAGGAAAGTCTCATCGATTTCCATGAGCTGCTTGGGCACCACACCAGAGAAAACCTTGCAGATGCAGTTTGGGACACTCTTGGCATATTTGGTATCCAAGGAAAGGTAAATATCATTTGTTCTTGATGCAGGCAGTCTCCCTAACTCTCACAAGGTGATCGCATTCATGGGGGACAATGCATCTAACATGGATACCTTCGTCACTGGAGTTGTTTCACACACAGAAGAGGTGGGGATTACTATCAATGCCAACTGGGCACAACTTCGGTGCATGCCCCATACAATTCATCTTGCAGCACTCAAGGTATAGAGACAACCACAGTGTCCTGTGCCACATGCTGACATTTTCCCAAGGTGCTTGAGGCAATCGGTGCAAAAAAGCGCAGTGACATGACACAAACAGACTCTCCAGGTGTCAATTACCAAGACTCTGTCAGTGTGCCAGTCAGTGAAGAAGCAGACAACGACGCAGCAACCTGGGAGGGTGATGATGGGGTTGACATTGTGTGTGAGGATCCAGGCACCACTGCTGTCCCAGAATTTGTTCTGCCAGTGGTTGATAAGAAAAGTACATCCCAATCATACTATTGGATATCTTTCAGCCTTGGCTCATAGTCCTCTAGCTTCAAAATATCATCTGTGCAGTTTTCTCAAGTCCCCAGCAGAAGGCATGCTGACTAGAGCTTGTCTCTGATGAGCTTTGCAAGAAAAACCCTGATGCTCCAAGCTACCCCCCTGCTCTTATGCTTATCCTGGACATTTCGACGCATTGGTCTTCCACCCACCAAATGATGTATAAGTCAACATACATAAATATATATATATTTTTAGGGTGTGACCTGATCAAACACCTTACCCATAGGACACACTTTGCAATATGAGTCCAAGATCAATAACTTCATTACTCTTCATGCAAATCGGAACCTCCAGGATTTCAAGCTCTCCAAAAATGAGTGGTCCTCAATTTGGCTTATATCTGGTTGGCTTGGGAAGTTCTGCAATGCAACCACTCAGATGTCTACAATCCACCAACCTATGCTATCGCATACACATGTGATCTTTCATGGTCTTCAGGAACACCTTAGTGAATCACTTTGAAATTTACCATCTGGCCTTGATCTCTGCATTCAGAATGGACTTATCACTGCATATTGGAAGCTGAGCAATTACTATTATCAGTTTGACCAATCCCCTTTCTATATCTGGGCTGCATGTATGTCTTTGCCATTTTCAATCATGCCTAGCTCATATTCCAGCAGTTTTTGATGCAAGGATCACCTATGAGGGCCTGAAGCTCGACTTTGCCAATGACCCTGTACTTCTTGCAGATCTCAACAAGTCCAAATTGTGCCTTCATGAATACTACAACAAGTACTATGCTACATTGCCAGCACCTTCCAGGGACATCAGTAATGTCCACCCAAAATCTTCCTGTGCCTTAGACTTTACAGCATGCTACAAATTGATCATTCCTGATTCAATTGACAAATTAGAATATCTCAAGATCAAGCACAAGGACTTCAAGAAATGCAACCCACTTAGATGGTAGAGGAGCCAACACAAGGATTGGCCTAACTTGTACTGCCTTGCTTGTGATGTTCTTTGCATTCCAGGTTCATAGCATTTCACCTTATACTCATTCATCTGTTTATAATTTTTTAGGCTCTGCTGTTGCTGTTGAACAAATTTTTTCCAGTGGCAAGGACACCATATCCATTTGCCACACAAGCCTTCAACCTGAGACCATCTGTATAGTCATGGTTTTGAAACACCACCTTTGCCGGATGCATGAGGGTAAGACAATCATTGACTTAGAGTAGCCCCTTTGTTTTATAACTACAAAATTTATCAAAATCACGCCTGTCTCATTCCCCCTTCTCCTTTATTATGTGTGCTTTTTCCTGACAGTCTGACAACCTCACAAGCCTGCTATGCTGCCACCCATCTCTCCAGTCCTTTGCCTTTCTGTGTTCATGCTCACTATCCTCAGTGCTTCAGCCATCCACCTTTGCCTCACCAACACCGACTGTCTTTGCCTTGCCAACATCACACACCTTCACAACATCCGACATCAATCAACTTTGCCTTGACAATGCCACTTGTCTCAACCTTGCCAACACCTCAAGATATGTGCTAGCATCAACATGAATACACCAACATCTTTGCTTTGCCTATTTTCAACCTTTTTCACATGTTTTCAACCTTCTTTGCATTTTTGACCTTCTTTGCACATTCTCACTCATTCAGGAACTTGGCCACTTCCCCCTCAAGAACCTCTTTGATCTCACTCCAACTTAGATCCTCAAAGAACTCAAGATTCATCAAGATCACACCTGTATGATCCTGTAAGACCCTGTATACAGCTGTATTGACCCCTGTCCCGTCCTGTCTACAATTTTTCCAACCACTGTATGGTTATGGGTATGGGTACCCTGTGCCCATATTGACACTGTCTCTATATGGCTGTATCCCATATATGGGACAGTGCTCAGCCCTAGGCATGACCAGAAAGTGACTGAAATTCGAACTGCCATATCTTATCTACTTCTCAATGGTTTGCCTTGAAAATTGGCATACATAATCACATATACTATTTCTAAGTGCAACCAAAGTTTGGGAGCCTGATGTTGAGTTTTGGTACTTTTATTTTGCAGGTGGTGAGTCTGGTGACCTAAGCATGACCAGAAACTCAAACAGCCATATCTCATCTATTTCTCAACAGTTTGCCTTGAAAGTTGGTAGACAGAATTGCATATACTATTTCTAGATGCAGCCAAAGTTTGGGAGCCTGATGTTGAGTTTTGGTACTTTTATTTTGCAGGTGGTGAGTCTGGTACCCCAAGCATGACCAGAAACTCAGACAGCCATATCTCATATATTTCCCAATGGTTTGCCTTGAAAGTTGGTATATATGATCGCATATACTATCTCTAGACGCAACCAAAGTTTGGGAGCCTGAAGTTCAAATTTGATATTTTTATTTTGCAGATGGTGACCTAAGCTTGACCAGAAACTTGAAAAACTCGAACCACTGTGTCTCATCCATTTCTCAACAGTTTGCTATGGAACTTGGTGAATAAGATCATGTATACTATGTCTAGATGCAACCCAAGTTTGGGAGCCTAATGTTCAGTTTTGGCATTTTTATTTTTTGGGTGGTGACCCAAGCATGACCTCAAAAAGGTCCTCAATAATCACACAAACGCAAAGAGAAGGAAAAGGGATCTATGATTGTTTGCTTGGCAGAAGCCAGGCAGGAAGGGTTGGATACAAGTATACTATGTGTGAGGCAAGAGAAAATGGAAGGGGAACTGAAAACTTACTGTTGGACCCTCCTGGGCTGTAGTTGCTTTTGGTGGTGGTGTTGGCATTGCTATTGCTGATGGGAGTCTTGGGACACTTGCTGTTGCTAATGGTGATGTTGACAGCTTGAGGGGTGCAACTCAGGAGGGGTAATGTCATCATTGATATTGGTGTTGTTACTGGTGTTGGTAATGGTGTTGGTGATAAGGTCAAAGTCAATGATACTGCTGCTGATGCTGTTGTTGTTGTTTGTTGTCATTGCATCAGTCAGTGTTGTCATTGTTGTTATCGTTGATGATATCACTGTTGTTGTCACAGTGGCTGTGGCTGTGGCTGGTGTCAATGTTGGCATTGATGTTGGGTGTATTGTGGCGGCTGCTGAAAGTGTGGGGGTTGCAAGCACTGTGCTTGTTTCCGGGGTTCCAGTAGCTGTTGCTGTTGCTGTTGCTGCTTGTGCATGCAAGTTTGTCAAAGTCAGTATAAAAGGGAGAGTGTACATCACTGCTGGCATCTTTATTCCTTTTCTCCCTCCCATCATTGTCGTCACTAATGACAGCAGTCCCCTTCAGCAGCTTGGGCATTGTGTTGCTCTGTGGGTGCATTAGGGCTTGCAGTCACTTGCAGCTACTCCCTTGCCCCTAAGATCAATGAGATGTCCAGTTGCTGCAAGGCATTGTTGGTGTTGCATGTGTCAAATTTGTCGTCATTGCTGGGTGGTGCTAGTTGGCATGCATGAGTTTGGAGGTGAGGAGTTGAGAACAAGAGGGAGTGCTGGATGCAGTGGTGGGTACATACTTGTCAGTGCAGAATCGTGTGGGAAGGCAGCAGTTGCAGCAAGGGTGGTGATGCTGGGTGGAGGAGGAGTTGTTGTCCAAGTTGAAGGCTTCGGGAGTGGAGGACAATGTCAGAGGCAGTAAGGATGGTCTTGTTGCAATCGTGGTTGAAGGTGTGGTGGGTGTTGGCAGCACAGGACATGTTGCTGGTGGTGGTGGTGGTATTTGCAGCAGCATTGTGTATCAAGTTATCCTCGGTATTGAAGATATTCTCACCCAGATTGTACACAGGCTTGCCATTGTTGCTGATGCCGAGTTTGAGGTTGCATGGGTAGTTGTTGTGGCCATTGTTGTGGTCACTGTTGCTAATGTCGTTGCTGATGTCGCACACTGTCTTGCTTGTAGTGTCGTTTGTGAGGTTTCTAGGATTGTTCTGTGGGGCTTGTGCTTGCAGCTTCATTATCAGGTTCATATTGCCATTATCTATGCTTGAGACACTGGCTTCTTCTTATGCTCGGTGGTTATTCATTTTGGCTTCTGTGTCTTTAGATAGGTCAGGCGGTGCAGCAACAATTGATGGAGATCCTCACCTGCCTGATGGTAAATCGTAAATCTGGAGGTTGTATGAATTCGTAACTGGAGGCATGGCAACAGGGGTGAGGGTGGCTGTGAGGGCGGCAATGGCAGTGGTGGGGATGGCAGCATTGGTGGCGACATAGTTGGCACTGGTGGTGTTGGTGAGAGAGGTGGTGATGATGGTGGTAGCAGCAAGGTCAGGAACAAGGGTGGCATTGGTGAGGTTGAGAGAAAGGGTCTGAAGCATGCAGATAAAAGTTTTTGTTTTGCGGGCTGAGCAGAAGGGGGATTCAGAGGCAAAAGCAGAGGTGGTGAGACCAATGGGACTTTATAAACTGGGAGTGTGGACACCAGCAGAGAGACTGAGTTCAGATGGTTGGAAACAGGGGTGACTGTTGTGAGAGGCGTGGCAGTGGCAAGCTTGCACTAAGGTCCTTTGGGTCAGCCAGGTATTGCCAGGGGTGGTGGCATTGGCATGTTTGTGGGTAAGGTGGCATGCTCTAGAAACAAGATCTGTGATCAATGCCATGTCAGGGGAATTGCCATTGCCTTTGTCAAGGAAAATCATCAAGTACTGTGATATGTGCCAACTCAGCCAGGGCGATGGTTGCTGTCTGCATGAGGTCCTGCAATGCCACAGATGAGGACTTGCCCTTGGTGTGTATGTAAACAGGAATGCTCCCAACATCAGTGGCCTGGATAGAGCTTTTGTCATAGAGGATGATGTCAGTAGGGAAAATGGGGATATCACAGGGCACATACATGTTCCGGGGTGCTTTGGAATCCATAATCCAGTTGTCAGAGTGGCCTTCAGAACTCAATGCAATCTGTGCCATGAGGGCAATGTTGTTTCTCAGTGATAACTTGATTGGCAAAGTGGAAAACAGGGGCACTGAGCCCATCCTGCAGACCCAGCACATGCATTTTGTTCTGATATGTAAGCCTCTGCACATGTACACAAGCAAGCAGTGCAATTGCAAAAATTGCAACAACTTGGACACTAAAACAAAGTGGCAAACTTGACTCAAATTGGGGTACCTAACAAAGAAATAAAACTTCAGTTCATGGTGTCTGTGCATGGTGAGGCAGGAAAAGAATCATATGTACTGCTTTTTGATGCACCAAAAGCAATATTGCTTCATGCCCATCAACTCCCTGATAAACATACCATGTATCTTTGGCTGTTTAGTCCTGAACCAACAATAATAACAGAAGGACATCACCTTAGTGCTCAGCGCTCAGCACCTGCAAATAGAGGGATGCCAATGCCACCAATAGTGAAAGAGTGGAGCATTATTGGGCCACACCAATGTCAAGGGGTTGGTCAGCATCATCACCATCATTGGCACTATCATTGATGTCCTCTGAATCCTTGTTTTCATCCATGAGCACCTTGTACCAGGTCTTTGTCCAAATCTGCACATCGCCGCCCACATCAATGCACCCTGGTGTGCTCACAATGGTAGTGGCACCAGCACCAACAACCTTGCCTGTACTAACGGCCAACAGTAGCACAAAGTTACCATCCGTACCGGTGTCAAGCTGTGGCATCAGGTGTAGAGCATATCGAACAGCTCTGTGAGAGACTGAGAGTACTGTCTGTTCCCATTGTGAACTCTGTGATGCCCACAAGCCAGCATGGCATGCATATGCATGCTTTGGCTGCAAATGTTAGGCAGTGGAGGTGGGGTGTTTTGGTTTGGAGAGGTTTTGGGGAGGACAACAGGTGGGCCAATGTTGTATATAAAGGGTGAGGGCTTCGACAGCCACAGAGGCAGTCAAGCAAGGGGGAGATGTCAGCACAGAAGCCAACAAGGGGGAAGGCTGGCAATACCCAAAACAAATTCTAACTACACGATGATGAACTAAAAGACTTGTGGTGGTGGCAAGGACATGGGCCAACTGGTGCTCATATGGGGCTGATGGGTCGGCATAAACAGGTCTGAGTCTTCAGATGGTGAGCAAAAAGGGATGTTATTGTTGGTTGGAGAGGAAGCAGTGGCAAACAAAGAGGAAAAAAGGAGGCACTGAGCCCACCTAGGCCCAACATGCATCTGTCCAACACGCTCAGCACTCAATGTTCAACACTTGCACTGACATTTCCCAATACTATGATAGGCTACACTAAGGCAAAATGTGCATACAAGGTCCTTACACATATCCACAATAATGAAACCAACCAAATACATCTGCTAGGGATATTTGAAAAAGGGCCTCCAATAGTGTGCAACAGATCTCATTGGTGGTCAGATGTGTCATGGATAGGCGGATGTATTCACCATTTCAATGCAGGTGATACTTCATGGCAGAGAATGCAAGTTTGATGGGATTGAAGTCTGGTGAATATGGTGGCAAAAATTCATAACACATCCCCCTATAATAGATCATAAGTTTGAATAGGTGTACATAAAGATTGGATACTTACCACAATGTGATCAAATCAAGGATGGCTTGTGACTTGTGGATGCGACAGTTATCCATAATGATAACTGGGTTTGGTGTGGGGTATGGTTGCATTCAATCAAGAAGTTGCTCAATAAATGTGTAGAACATTTCAGAATCAAATGCCCATTCCACGATATTGCAGTGGAGAATCCCTTCTGTCAAAGACAGTGCAGGAAGAATAGAAAATCTAGTGAACACATCAGTAATCCACCCACCTCTTGGGGATGTTATAAATACTACATACCATTGTCCAGGGCAGAAGAATGCTTTACAAGTTGCTCTTCTGCCATGTATTGCCCAGGTGTGGCCTTGGTATGTTGTTTGATGGTCCACAGCACTTTTATCAACAAAAACAAGTTGGTCTGGTGTATACTAGCCAATATGAAGGGAATAGTCAGCCTGTGCTTCAGCACTCCACTCCAGTGCAATCCAGCTAATCTATCAAGCAGTCAGACATCAGAAAATATGGTCACTGATTACATACCTTTTTCATGGAATATCCACCCTTTATCAATGTTCTCCAGATAGTTGACAACAACACTGAAACCTCACAGACTTCCTGGAGCTCCAGGCATAATTCATCAAGATACATATCAGGTGTTGAAGCAAGTGCAGAATGCATGTACTGACAAAGTATCAACAACTAACTTTGTCATGAGATAGAGCCATACCTGAATGTCAAGATCACAGAGGGTTGAGGCTACCTGTGTTTTGGAACACTTTGACTTGATGACATCCCCTGTCTCTTTGAAGTGGGCCAAGATCCTTTGGATGCTGCTGGGTGAGACATCAGAATACATTGCTGTATCCTCAATAGACATCATTGAAGCAAGATGAATGACAATCCATTGGGTGCTCTCAGGGATAAACTTCCCTTGACCCATTGAAAGTGAGTGTTGGTGATGGACAAAATATATGTGTAGCATGTTGATGTTCAATTTTTGAGTTGCCTGATGTGGTGTAAGGGTGCAGTTGCCCCTTAATTCAACAATGGCGCCTTTGTCTGTAAGGGACAAGAGGGTGGGAAAGTCGGGTAAGGAGAGCTTTCTTTAGCGCCAACTGACATATGTCAAATTTAGCAGCTCTGACATAGATGTTGGTGGGACAATAAGGTCCTCTGTGTTTGTAATTGAAATAGAATAGGGGTGTGCACAAATGTGAAGAGAGATCTAATCTGTGAGAAGATCTTGGGCTGTCCAGTTTTGGTTTTAAGATAGAAGACTGCTATTGTGAAATAAGTCAAGTCTGGGGCTTGACGTCACAGAAGGCCTCTGCTTATATACTACTACTGACATCATAGGTACAATTAGTCATCAACAACTGATGACATCATTCAGGCAGCAGTATCATACAGTAACAAGTTATCAGGCAGCTATGATCCTTTCCATATTGTAAGGGTTTACATAATTGAGACCGCTGTCTTGTAATATCATTGTAGTTAGGACAATCAAGTGGCAGTCCGTAACAAGACCCCCTTTCTAGGAAAGCTGTTCCATTAGCTTCACAAGTCCATCAAGTCAGTGTCATTGATTGTATTGATTGGAGGAGGGGAATAGAACCTGTGTGGACATCCTGGCTTCCTTGTCCTCTTGGGTAAGAATGGGCAGGCCTTTGGTGAATAGTAAGCATGTTTGATAGGGATGTTACAGATGTCCCAGCAGAGGGAATGAGGTACTGGGCAGGCTTTGTTGAAATGCCCTTGTATGCCATACCATCAACAAGTGTGCCTTTTCTGTCTTTTTTCTACCATCTTAGCTTTGTAAAGGGCATACTCATTGACCTTGTCTTGAGCTTCCATTACTTTCAGGAGCTTGGTGTTGGTAACAATGCTTGAGTTGAGGCAAGGGAGATAAGGGTGCTGATGCTCACAGACCCAATAAAACCTCGCCCTGAGGTCCCTGTTCTGATTCATCACATCTATCTGTCTCCCTACATGCAATTTAGCCCTCCCTGTGATCAATCTCTGTTTACTTCCCTCCAAGTGTTGCAGGAACTCTTTGTCTAGGGCTTGCTGTTCTTTCTGGATGTCTACTAAGGCCTTGCACATTTTGTTGAATAAGGCAGCACTCATAGTGATCACTGAGAGCTGGGCATTGAGCATACAGAATTGTATGACCTCCACTGTAACCAAGGGATCGTCCACCTGGTTAAGGGCCTGTGCTAGGTCAGTGTTGAACATCGGGTCTTGTAGCAGGAAGTTGATGTCACAATCATCATACACCGATCCTTTGACATTGTTGGACAAGTTGAGAATAACCAGTCGGAAGTGCACCAGTCAACCTTTGCCTTCGGTGCCCAACAGAAAGGGCTCACCCTGGCACTCTTGGTACCAGAGGTATGGCAGGGTAACGATTTGATCTCCTATTATGATCTGAAAGGAGGGGTGTCCAGGAACATCAGCAAGATAGAACCACAGTGGTCTGGGGTAGATCGCATCAACTGGAGGGGAAAGATTGGGGTCCGCAATCATGTCTCCCAATCCTCTGTCACATATGATTAACTGTGGTGTGGCTGTTGGGACTTCTAGAGACGGCGTCATCCGAGGGAGTGGCATGTCATCTGTGCTGTTGCTGTTTGTAAAACAAGCTCAAGAGTGAGGTCAGGTTGCACTGATAAACACAAAAGGATCATTGCTCACGGATTGATTCTGGTGATAACTGTCAGAATCAGAGCCATCTGGATAGCAAAGTGAAGGAAGCGAAGGGGGGATAAGAAGGTGGGGAGCCATTGACAAGGGCTCAGTTGCTTCGGATACTGTGTCCATTGTTGCCCTTCTTATAGCTATCAGCTCTTCCTGGTAGAATTTTTTTATTAATTCTGGTGCATGGATGTTAGTTTGTGGTTCCCAAGAGTTATGCGCAGGGGCGTATCCTTTCCACTGCACCAGGAATTGGAGCCTATGCCCTTGTCTGTATTGTCTTCACCCTACGATCCTTTCTACTTCATATTCCGGTTCTCCTTCAATTAATTCCAGGAGGGGCTCCATGAAGTTGGCACCATATTCCTTAGTTTCGCAATAGGAGGATAGTAATGCACCATGGAACGTGTTATGGATTTTCCATGTTGTCAGAAGGTCTAGCTGATAAGTTGTGGGGCCCAGAACTTCAGTTACCCTAAAAGGCCCAAATCTTTTTGGTCTTAGTTTGGTGGTAGGATGAGATGTTCTCAAGTTTTTGCCTTCAAGCCAGACCTTTTCCCCTTTAATATATGGGTGGTAGCATTGTTTTTCTTTTACCCAGGATTGTTGCGCCCAAGGCATGGAGTCCTGGGCTTGTTTTCTTATTTCCCTGAGTTGCTCCTTTCATTTTTGGACCTCTGGCATTGTGCTCAGTCAATCTGGTTGATGTGCTCAAGGAATATCCCCCATCCATGCTTCAAATAGGGCAAACTGGGTAGTATTGGAGATGTGAGAGTTAAGTTTGGTATTGGACAATTGGGAGCCAATCACTCCAGTCATTTTGTTGGTAATTGCCGAAAATTCTCAGGGCTGTCTCCACAGTTTGATTTGTTTGTTTGCTCTGCCCATCTGTTTCTGGATGGTATACCAAACTCATGTTTTGCTGGATTCCTAGTTGTTTACAGATTTCTTGGAATAACTGGCTTGTAAACTGAACATTCTGATCACTAATTAACTTGCTGGGGATTCCAATGAATGGGAACACGTTTTTCTTATAAAGGTGGGCTAACTGTTCCATTCCCATTGTTTTGTTACATGGTATTAATATCACTGCTTTCATAGATCCTTGATGTTAAGGCTTCAACGGGCCTTGATAGTACGACTTGTACTAAGAGTGAACTGGTGGCGAGTACTTGAAGGGATAGAAGTCTCTAGTGTTGCTAGAGATGACTCTGAGAGGCTTATGTAAGAGATGAGGGAAAGGGGAGGCACAAGGGGAGCTTTCAAGAACATTGATATTGAGAATCAAGTCAAGCTTAGGGCTTGACTGTCGAAATACAGGGCGCTTATATACAGGCGGGCAGGTGCATGTGCTACAATCACTAAGGTAGGTAGTTCTGGTTAAGAGGTATCTGTCTGTGACGTATGAAGGTCCGCGGATGAGTGCTGCGGTCTGTATGAGTCGAACAATAGAGAATGAGCAAGAGCAAATGAGGGATCAGGGAATTGCCTAATCTATCCTTAACTGGGGAACAATGGTGGTGGGTCATTCCAAGAAGAGAAGTGTTGTCATGATGCAATCATGACGACAAAGTTTGAGATTGATCCAAGGTGATCTGGTTGCTGCACACCCATTATGGTCTAATAGGCATCTGAAGTAAGCAGCTACCCTTTATGGTAGTCAGCTTTGATGGAGACCCAATTGAGGGCCATGTCGCTATCCACGTCCTCTGCGGAGCTCTGCGTGGCTGAGGGATTGTCTGTGGACTCTTCTGAAGAGGTCGACTGGTGGCCCTGACTTTGGGGCGAGGTGCTGGCTATAGGCAACGAGGCTGGAGGGGTGATTGACTGGTAACTGCCTTCACGACTGGTACATTGGTGTATGGGCACTGAAGAGGGACTTGTGGGTGACAGGGAATGCTTGCGGGACACAGGACTACTGGGCTGAGTGAGGTATGCTTTCCAGGGTTTGATAGGGGACTCTCCTGGGGACAAGGTATGTGTGTGGCCTTCAGAACTATCCAGTAGATAGTGAGTGGCTGGTTCTGGTTCTATATGTGGTGTGTCCTCCATGGGACTGTCTGGGTCTTCCAGCGGATGCTCTGTGAGCTGCTCTAGTGAGGAGTACTCCCTTCGATAGATGTTCCATGGAACGGGGATGATAGGCTCGACTGGGGGCAGGTCAAAGGATGGGTAGATGGATATAGCGGGTGACAGTGGTTATGTCATTACAACTTGGGATGGACTGGTCCATACTGGCTTAGGTGGTACATCCTCTAGGACTGGTAGGTTCATTGGTAATGGCTGCTTTCCCATGAGGTCTGGTGGTGTAGCACTGGGGAATATGGGCGATGGCTTGGTGACTGGCTTTAGGTCAAAGGATACAAGGTCTGGTGTGGTCGAGGAGGGGTAGGGTAGATGAGAAAAATTGGGTGGATCATAACACTTGATCAGTTATGGTCAAGATGGTATTGTTCCCATTGGAGTTTGGAAGCTTGGTGATCAGGTCAATACTAATTACTTTGAAGGGGTCTGGATTTTCTGGTGGCAAAATAGGGTTCAATGCCGGCTGGTTTGGGTGTGTGTTCGTTTTATTTTGCTGACATGTTGCACACCCTTTAACATATGCCCATATGTATCTTCTTAATTCCAGCCACCAATAATCTTGCACAACTTGTTGGTATGTTTGGCTTATTCCTGGATGTCCCACTGTTTGACTATCATGGTAGGTTTCCAGAAGATTCTTCTGAAGTTTCTCTGGTTCCGTTATTACCAGCGCAGCATTACACCACCAAATGCCTTCTTGCTTTTGCAAGTCCCACCCTTCCTTCCACCATTTTTCAATTACAGTGCCCTCCTGTTTTCATCAAATTTGTTGATCACAACTCCACCTTCTAATGAACTGGCAGCAAAAGCTACAGTTCCAACAAGGATAACATTCCCAGTGGTGTAACTAATTATTTCTATGCAAAGAGCACTGGAAATATGAATCTTCACAGGCATCTCCTCAAGAAACACCCAGAGGAGTATGATAAGAAGATTGAGGATTTTGACTGGCCTTACAAGCCTTTGACGCATGCAGAGGATGCCTCTATTCACAATGCTAACATAACTGTCTGACTGGTCTCACCATACTCTCCACAGGCATTCTTGGATTATCTTGTTTGTTTCATAGTTTTAGACGATCAGGTATACCCATTTATCTTGTATTCTTTCACACCCTCACACATCTTCCAGTCAATTTGCGTCATTGAATGCCCTGAATTTTGGCAAATGTGTATGGTACTCTGCGCAACCCTTGAGGATTCCCAGATCCCTCATTGCGATAAAGTGAGGGAGTCTGTTATCAGTCACTGGCAGCAGACCTTCAAGGAGCTGAAACTTGACCTTTCTGTGTGTTGAAAATTTGTCTTCCCACTCTATTAAACTGACTGTCATCAATAGTGATCTTGTGGCCGAATCAGTTTCACTGCAGACACTTGGTCAAGCGGGAATAAATCGGACTTCTTAGCAGTCACGGCACACTGGATCTCTTGCGATGACACAACTGGATGCCTTGGACTTTGAGCATCGCTGATTGGATTCCATCTTTTCAGGAAGAACCACATGGGGTTCAACTTGGCTGAGGCAATTCTACACATTTTTGACCGTGCGAATGTCACTCTCAAGGTACATACTCTTTATGCTCTCTATTTGCCTGAATCCCTAACTCCTTGTCAGATTGGCCATATTACACTTGATAACGCTGAGAATAATGCCACCACCATGCAAGAACTGTACTCTCTGCTGAGTGAATGTGAGATGGCAACAAGTATTAACTTCAATCCCTTGAACCATTGTGTGCACTGCTATGCACACATCATCAACATATGTTCCTCACATATTGTCGCCTCTATGACATCTACTTCCAAATCATACCTCTCTTGTCTCAAGGTTCCTGTCGGTTCAAGCATTGCAACTCGCTCAAAGCCCAACAATAGAGCAGACAACAGCAACTCTGACAAAGGATCAGATGACGACTCTGATCTTGATGATGACCCTAATCTTGATGACAACCCTAACCTTGATGACCTTGATGACGATACTGATCAATTAAACCTACCTGACTGCTTTGATGATCAGTGGGATCCTATGCACCAACACTTGTTTTCAGGCATCAAACACAACCCTCTCAAGCATGCCTGAAAACTTGTTACTTTCTTATGCGCCTCGGGTCCATGCAAGACTGGCCTTTGCAATATTATCAAAGAAGGAAACAAGGCCAAGTGGTTCATTGGGAAGGACATCGAAGGCAAGCGCCTTGTGGTTCAGGTCCCACAGCTGGAACTTCTGCAAGATGTGAAGACAAGATAGGACTTGGTTTACCTGATGCTGGAGCATCTCTGACAACTCAGACCTGTTGGTTTGTTCTGGGATTGAATCTTAGAGCTTAACCGAGCATTTGACATAGGCAATCAATGTGTATTTCCAAGGCAACCTTTTGAAATACAAGTCCTACAACTTATTGGATCTGGATTGGGAAGTCTTGGAGGGATTGGAAGAAGTGTTGTCTGTAAGTTAGCTGCTTGATCTGGGTCCTACAGATGCTTATCGTAGGGACAGGTCTCTTATCAATTCCAGCAGTGTCTGTTGTCTGAATCCATGCCTGTCTTGTTGCATGGTGTCTGTTAAGGCCTATTGAACCTTAAGGCATGACGTGCGCAAAGGTGAGATATGTGGCAGTGATGAAGTTACAAGGGTTGTAATTCCCTTAGTAACTTAAAGTGCTTTGGAAGGTGATAGATGCAAGAGGGTCGCTAAGACCAATGTCTGGGTGAAGATAAAGAGGAATGGGAAGTATCTTCAAGGACTTGAAGATAACTTCAAAGAAGGAAAGAAGGGAAATAGCTTGTCAAGCAACAAGGACTTTGAATACAATAGATTGCAAACTAAGTCAGGCTTAAGGCCCAACTCTAGGATATAAGTCCAGCTTATATACAACAGGGCAGCTACCTGACTAAGCGTACAAATGGAGGGAACAATAGAGTCACGAACAATAGGCATCACAGAATAATGGGGTCACAAACAATGGTGGTCACAGACTACCATAAGAAGAGAACAATAGAAAATGTACAAAAGGAGGGAACAATGGAGTTCCTGACAAGGTGGCTCTGTTGTACAGGTAAGTGGTCATGTGAGAAGTGATCATGTGATCATATAAGTACATAACAGACAAGAAAGAAAAGAAAAATGTGGGCCAAGTGCCCAGGAATGTAACAGTGTCATTGCGCTTGAGGAATATATGACGGATTTGGAGACACTTGGCAAGGATTTCCCTGTCCTCAAGCCCTGGATGGCTATTGGCGTGGATTGGGGAACCAAGTATTACACTTGAATGGATGACACAAAAGCATATGTCATCGCTATGTGTAAGTTATCCAATTGACTATTTCATATTTACTGCTGACCACCACCTTCGTCTGTCAGTTCTCAATCCTTCCATACAATTCACCTGGATCGAAGAACAGTGGGAACACCGATATATCTGGGATTCAAAGGAGGCCATTTTGGGGCTTGTAAGTGCAATCCATTGTTTTGGCTGTATCTCAATGATATGTTGTGCAGATGCACCAGTACCATAACTTGAGGTCAGTAGGCACTGCTGCTGCTGCGACTCCAGCATCATGTGCCCCTGGCCAACCTGCTCCAACCGCTAGAGGGTTGTCACACCCAACACAGTTCAGAGCTGGAAAATCCATGCTACCCAGCACCAGGCCCTTGCTGCAGGATACCAGTGTCGAAACTGAGTTCCAGAAATATGCCTCTGGTGATGTCTCTGCTAAAGGGACTGATCTCCTGTGGTTTTTGGAGGTGAGATCCATTCCGTTGAATGTCACTGTGGCTCAGTCGTTGCATAGGCCAATAAGAATGAGTATCTGACACTCTATATGATCACCATGGACTATCTTCCAATCCAAGTGACATCTGTTCCCTGCGAGCATGTATTTTTATCAGCAAAGGAGACAGATACCAACAAACAGAACAGGATGAGTGCAATGCTTATGGAGGCCCTGCAGTTACTTAAAATTTCTCTCAAGAAGGAACAGCTCAGTTTTATGCATGGATGGTGGACACCGGAAGCAGCCATGCTTGGTTCCATGTCCCAGGAGTCCCAGCCAACCCACGACCTTGCCACTCTCCTTGTGGACAATCCTGAAAGGGCAGTGGATAACATGTTGGGTGCATTTACTGACTATGATCAGGATGGCAATTGATGGTCATATTTTTGTTACTTTTACTACTGCTGTGAATGCCATGTTTGTTCAAGTTGTTTATATTTAATGTGTGCATACGGTAAGACCAGATCCAAGATATTCAGGCCAACTTACGCATCTGCTTTATCACCATGATGTGCTAATCCACCCCTTCTCCTCCTCACATCAACTACTGCAACAGCAACGAAATTAGATATGGACAGCGCTGTCCTGGTAGGTGCTCTTAATGATTTTTGTTGCTTCAGTCATTATGCACAGGTGGGAATTACACAGCATTCAAGTCTCAAGTTACGGGGGGCTCCTTGAACCGCGACCAACACCAGGCGTGATTTTCCCACGAGTAAAACCGGGCAAGGAGAGGTGTTAAAACCACGAATACCATCGTCCCCCCAGTAAACCACGTAACTGTAGTGCACAAGCACATCCTTAATCCATAAATACATGAGAAAAGAAC
>Ga0307510_10003494_pt1 | contig 18312 bp, 18 predicted proteins | sample 12_EM_MG_FD_207224 | JGI IMG/M metagenome (GOLD analysis project Ga0307510, IMG submission 207224) | Populus trichocarpa ectomycorrhiza microbial communities from riparian zone in the Pacific Northwest, United States - 12_EM | ecosystem: Host-associated > Plants > Roots > Unclassified | place...
CCTGCGCCTGTTCGAGTCCCTCGTGTCCCGCTCGCTCGCAACGGAGAAAACCTGCTTCAGGAGCGCCTGATGAAGAGCCAATTTACCCGTATCCGCCGCCGCCACCGCCGTTGTCGTCGGAGGACTTGACGTACACGCGTTGTCCGCCACGAACGACCTTTCGGTGCCCAAGAGTCGCCGTCTTTTCTTGCTAGGAGGCTCGGGCGAGCTCGCGGGAGCGAGGGACTGTACGAGGGGCTCCAGAACCGCGGACGTCACGCGATCGAACGCGTGGTTCGATGGCGTGCGCGCGAGGAGCGTGAGGAAAGGAGCGATCAGCGTGTCGATGGGTACGCGAGGCGGGCGTTCGTCGCCGGCTTCGGAGTCCCATGCGAGCACTTTGTCGAGTTCTTCGAGGTATATGTCCGCGAGATGATATTTAAGACTCAAGGGTATCCTATTGTCATCTGGGCTGGAGGTTTTCAACGTCAGGTAAAAAGGTGGGGGGTATGTGAAAAGCGACGATGGGTCGGTAAATACCAAAGGGGACCGCCGCCTTTCGTGGTCAAAATATCGTTGTACGTCTGGAAGCTAATGGAGTCCCAATCGTGTCGCATCAATAACCGGAAGGATGCGTTGACGAAGCGCCGGGTGAGCATGTAGTATTTGTCCATTCTGGCCGTTGGTTTGAATGGGTGAGTTTTGGGAGTGGCCGGAAAAGTCGATAGAGGCTAGCTTACCGTAGACGGTCAATGCCTTCCCACTCCCGTACGATCGTCCTCCAGAATCCTCCGAGGAACTCAAAAGAGGCAGTGCTGTTGTCTACACTCAAGAGTATGTTCGCGAGCTCGGACGCGAGGGCTTGCTGAACCAATGCTTTGTCCGACATCCAAAAGCCTACAAAGGCAGTCATCAGAACCCCCATTCATGTTAATTTTTCGATTGAATCTCACAGTAGAAGATGCCCTTCCATAGTTTGTCCATTTCATGGTTAGAGATGTGCGGACGGTCTGGATCCGACAGGAATGCGGCGAGATTTTTGACGGCTTTATCCCGCGTCTTTTTATCTGAAGAAATTATCAGCGGGAACAGTATGCTTACACCAATTATCGTACCTGTAGATGCAAGATATTTTCCAAGAGGTGGGGTCCGTGATGCTGATGTGGACGCCATTGAAGTGTTTTTGCTTTGCGTTTTCACCCTCCCATGGGCGGTTATGTGACCTTTGACCTTTTTTTGGAGATGGAGATAAGATAAGATAATGCATTTAATTTAATTCCTAATGACGAGGAACCGTCAATAGACTCAATACATGCCTTCCTCACCGATCACTTGTCACGGTAGGCCAGACCACTCGAACGACGTTAGAATTCGTTCATTTTTCATTCTACAGTTCTTGATTCTTCAATCGGCAAACCTGCTCCTGGAGTAGGTGTAAGTCTTCAGGTCTGTAATCTGCATGCGTCCGCGCCCCCCGCAGGGGGTGAAGTCTGGGTGTCACTAGCCAACGGGTAAGATATCGAGGCAACATCGGAAACTTCCTAAAGCATGCGCTGTAGGGTGACGAACGCAGATGGGCGTTGTATGGACCTTCTCTCAAGCGATCCACACTCAACCCAACGCGTAAAGTTGGAACCCGGAGGCTTGTACAAAATCGTATTCAAAACGAAAGATTACTTTGAAAGAGCTGGGAAAGCAACTTTCTACCCTTGGGTTGAAGTAAGTGCCAGCAGAAATACCTCCTGGATGCGAGAAAATGATGCTCTCAGATACCCTTCACTGTGATCAATCCCGACGAGCATTATCACATTCCACTACTGATCAGCCCCTTTTCCTACACAACTTATCGAGGTAGCTGACGGACGCGTATCGTGTACCCAGCGCTATGCTATGCGGTTAATATTGATGTATCGTGACAAGGGATAGGTGTACTTCTACTACAGAGATGTATTATGGGTTCGAGCTCATGAACACAATCCCGTTCGCGAGGGAATGAGGATTAGTGACGAACTCCTTGCGTCATGACAACAAGCGTAGGTCATTGGGCAATGAAATAAAACAAAGCGGAAAGAAATCGAGGGAGGGCCAAGAGATCACAAAAGATTTTAAGAGACTAGGCAATAACGTTCGCATATTGAACGCCTTTGACGTAGCCCCCCCGCATCGAATGCTTCACGTTATATACGAATTGCTCCCTGTTTCTCCGTAGCTCCTCGGCTGCATCTGTAACCAATGCTCAGCTATGAACAGTCATCACCAAGTGGCTTACGCACCTTTGTTCAGAGGATCATCCGCGTTTGGCTCTAAGAACAAGTATTGTAATCCGACCATTACGGAATTCAGATTGAGGACAGGCTTCCAGTCTTCCCTAAGAATGTTGAGGCAGACGTTCCCCTCCAGATCCACGTTCGGATGGTATATCTGAAAAGAGATGAATCGAATGATCATTCAACAAACAAGCCCAAATTAACACACCGTCTGCGTGCATTTCACCTTTGGTGGATCGTGGGGATAGTTCATATTGATAACAAAGGAGAAGACAAAGGCGCCACCCTTGTACATGCCTGGATGAAAGGGATGTCAAGAGACAAGGTGTGGACATGAGTCACACGCAACGAGCCTTCATCAGGAGTAATGGTGAGAGTAAAGTTGAGGAGGTCGGCGGAGTCGGGGAAGTGGGTGACCATAGTAGACGGTAGGTCGAGTTCAGTCAAGTCTTACGGTGCAACCCATCAGTCAAAATCGCAAGCTGGCGCAGATGAAATTAAGACATACCTTTCTGGACCCGGATCTGTGCGGCGCTTGTCTTTGGCTTCTTCTTTGCGGCTGCCTCCTCGTTCTTCTTCATGCTCCATATCTGATTCAAGACGCTATGTCAGTTATTTGAGTGACACAATGCACAAAAATATGGAACCCGCTTTGATCATGGCGTGTAACGAGTATAAAATCGGGGATGTGAGTCAGGGTTAAGGTGCTGCAAGCGCGTGCCCGCCTATCCCATACACTTTTAGGTCACGAATATTCGTACGTAAGCAGTACAGTAAGCGCGCTGCTATATCCCATTCTGGCCTTGGCGCGTGATCATTCCTTCAACGACTTGCTCTCTCAGATGCTGCCCATCATCGATCTCGACATTTACAGGTCGCAGCCCCTGGAATCTCCAGCAGTAGTTTTGGAATGCACCAAGGTATCTGTTTGAGTATGTCTCAGACGCGAATAATAATATTGACTTCCTCCGTTATTAGGTTGCGGAAGCATTGATCACTTATGGTGCGCTGCTCTTGCAGGACAGTCGCGTGTCCGAAGATGACAACGCTACATTTCTCGACCTCCTCGAGGACTATTTCTCTCAACCTCTTCCTGATTTGCAAAAGGACGAGCGCCCGGAACTCGGTTATCAGGTCGGGGTGACCCTCGAAAATACCGAGAAACCCAAGTGTGCGGTCGATGAGCCCTGTCTCAGGGTCATTGACCGACTAGAGCCCGATCAACGGCCCTTGGATGTCTCTGCTCATCAGCCAGACCCGAAATGCAGATTTTTTTGGAGAATGGGCGATATGCCACCCTACGAGACTCAATTTCCCGCTCTCAACGCGTCGAACGTTGTACCACAAGCGGGGAGTTTGAAGGATAGGTGGCCTCCAATAATGGAGAAATGGGGCTCTGCGATGAAATCTGCGTGAGTACTATATGGCGTTGGCGGTTCAATAACAAACACTAGACATACCGTTCACGATAGGGTTGAAGACCTCGCACAGATGACCGCTGTTGGCCTCGGTTTACCCCGGGAAACGTTTACGGATGCTGGGAGATATGGGTACGAGGAATCTTATTAGCAGTCTCCTTGTTCTCATAAGGTCTAGCCCTCACCTCTTGGCACCTACAGCCTCAGATCTCGTGAAATATGACAAGAAAGATACCATACTTGCCGGCTTCCACACTGATCTCAATTTTTTGACTATCCATGGTCGTTCGCGATACCCAGGCCTTCACATATGGGCTCGGAACACCGGGAAACGCATTCTCGTCCAGTTTCCGCCGACCGGTCGCTACTTACTTGTACAAGCCGGGAAACAATTGGAGCACCTTAGCGGAGGTCTTATCAAGGCAGGGTACCACGAAGTTGTGGTAAATGAGGCTACCTTATCGGTAATACACTCCGTGTGCCCATTCTGTCGTTCACCTGCGCTCAACGAATGTGAAAGACTATCCAGAGACGCAGAGTAGAATTTCCCTATCGGCCTCTCATCAGAATATCCTCCACGTTCTTTTGGCACCTGTCGTCTGACTATGATCTTGCGCCCATTCCGTCTCTGGCCCAGCGCTCTGAAGACATGAAGGCACAAAACCAAAGTCAAGGACCGTCAACTGAGGATACAGAAGATACCGTATATGAACCAATGAAAGTTGGTCAGCAAGTCCAGAGGTGAGTTTAGGACGAGTCAAGCAAAACCGGATCAATGTGCTAACATTTTTTCATAGTGAGCTGAGGCATATCGAACTCATGGCCTAGAAGGTGGTGGGGTAATATTATCCTTGCTAAATTTCTCAGAGATCCAAAGTGTATGCAGAACGATATGTACATGTATGATGCAGGTGATTGAAGTTGAATTCAATATAATATTCCAAAAAAACCCCAATAAAATCAGGGACTGGAAGGATTGTCAAGTTAGTAGACCCTATGAAAAAAACAGAGTTCCATCACCCGATTCAGCTAGGGTCACCCGCAGAGGCTTCGAAAATACCAAGAACACTCTGAAGTTTGGCCATCATCTCGTCCCATTCCGAATCCGGGTCAGACAGTGCGGTAATAGCACCACCTGCACCAACTGTCCACGTCTCGGCTTCGTGGCCGGTGCGGTCGATGGCTTCGTCCTGAGACCAATCATCATACTTAAAGCAGCTGCGTATGACGACGGACCAGTCGCCGCCACCTCCGACATCCCAATAGCCAAAGACCCCAGAATATATGCTGCGGTCGTTATCTTCTAGAGTTTGCAAGATTTCCACGCTGCGCTTCTTAGGTGCCCCAGTCATACTCCCTGAAACGAATCGTTAAGCAACAGAGTACACCACAAAACAAGAGGATGGAAATACCTGGAGGAAGACTCCTCTTCAGAACTTCCCAGCCAAGCGAGCCTGAGACGGGTCTTGCTCCTTCGATGACGCTGACCATTTGCCATACGGTCTCGTACTCCTCCACACGGCAAAATTGCTTGACTGAGACGTCATCCCCCACGACGCCATGAAGGTCATGACGAATGAGGTCCACGATCATGAGGTTCTCCGCAACCTCCTTTTTACTCCCGGCCAGCAACGCTTCGGCAACCTCCCGAGTAATACCAGGGGCCTTGCGGACAGTGCCCTTGATCGGGCGTAATTGGCATCGAGAGTGGGGAGGACGTGTGAACGACAGAAAGCGTTCCGGAGATGACGAGAGGAGAGTGGATGGATGAAGGCGAATATAACCGGAGTATGGCGCTGGGTTATGTCGGCGGAGTCGTTTGTAGAGTTCCCAAGATGAACTGGCTGGGTGCTGTCGTGGATGCACTGTGATGCGGGTGGGAGCGGTGAGGCAGAGCTCATAGGAATCCCCAGCAAAAAGGTGCTCCTTTGCCTTGCGTATACGCGACTTGTACGTTTCTTTACAGGGGAAATAAACAGTCGGGGGCTGAGAGAACAATGGAACAGGTGTTTCGCGGGGTAGTGCTGACGGCGTTGATGCCTTGGCGAGAATGCGTGCTGTTTCTTCTATCCATTCGTTGTCTTCGGTCTTCAGAGATTGTATGTAGACATCATCAAACAACGAATCTACTACAATGCTCCGCTCCACAAACACCAGACTGAGATCAGGATGTCGCCTGTCGGGCACACCCTTGCGATGTATAACGGGTATTTGCATCGATTCCAAGCCAAGTTCATAGCCGAGATAACCAACCAGCCCTCCCCAGAAGGGTATATCCGAAGGTCCATCATTCGCCTTCCGGGATTGCATGAAGATTTTTAACCATGACCAGACGTCATTACGACCAAGGGGTTCAGACCAGCTTTTTCCCCCACGCAACAAGCATATATAATTGGCACCTAAACTGTAGTTGATCTTCAACGAGTTTCGATCAACACAGCCAATGATGGAGTATCTTCCCGGTTGAGCGGCAGACTCCAATAGAACAAATGGCTCAGATTCGTCTGGTGCACCAAGGAGGTTGCACATATCCGTCACGGACATGTTAGGTAGGTGCAACGTAGAGGTTGTAACCGATAAAGTGTCGTATTGAGAAGGAATAGTCGAGGGGCGATGGGGCCAAGGGGAACCAACCAGAGAAGCGGTCACATCGGACCACGATGGCGGATTCCGCCCCTGGAAGGCGTACCAGCTTTTGGCTAACCTCCAAAAGTTTTGTATCACCCGTAGACCGCCCTCTGACGTACACACGGACTCGGGGTGGTACTGGACGGCCCAGAAGGGTCTAGTTTTGTGTTTGATGGCCATCACGACTTGACCATTCTCGGCACCATCGTCTGCCCATGCCAGAGGTTCGATGTCTCCGTCACCCTGCAGCACAACGTGCAAAGAGTGGTATCGTACGGCATGGGCCTCGCCTATGCCTTTGAACAACCCAGTTCCGTTGTGATCGATCCGGGATATCTGGCCGTGTTTCACCACATCCAATCGTTTCAAGTGGGCGCCGAATTCAACGGCGAGACTCTGTAGTCCGAGGCAGACCCCAAACACAGGAACGAGGGAGTGATATGGAAGTTTCCAGAGGTGTGGGACGAGTCCAACATCTTCAGGTATTTCCGGGGATCCTGGACCTGGACCAATGACGACGGCGGCAAATTGAGGAAGAATCGAGGTCAATTGTTCGACGGATAATTGATCATTCCGAATAATGTGTATATGAGAATCAGGTATCGATTTTCGACACAGAGCGGCAAGGCTTAAGAGACCGTTGGCAGATGGGATCGTGAGAGAAGACTGAGACTCACTTGTAAGTGAAGGAGTCGTAAGAGTCTATAAGTAGAATCCGAGGAGAAGAGAAGGCCATGACGAGAAGATTACATAGAGCAGAGGTGCTTCGAATAATTTACGGCGAAAGCGAAAGAGAGAATCGGGAAGAGGCACAAGACGAATCAACTGACTCCGACTTGAGTTCTGTCAACGAGCAATCTTTGTCATCAGCTTCCAGCACGCACAAATGGCAGAGACAAAAGACAGGGACGTATTCAACGAGGTACTGTATTCTTCTGTCCTCCAATGTTGCCTTAGTTCACTGTAGTACGTACTAGCTTAAGCAACTATGCGTGCCGCTGCTCGAAAACTCGCTCCTATCTCCCATTGTTATCCCCCGCATTCTTTCTCTCCTTACGGAACTCAACCAACGCCTCCAAGACCTTCACCACATTGGATTCAACTTCTCGCCCTCCCTTATATCATACATCACGCTTCCCTTAACTTCAATACTACGTCGCAACGAGCCGGCAGCTATACCCGATCGTGTCCTCGAACTGATTCTATTGTCGCTCCACATCCTTTGCGAGGACTGGTGGTGGTATTGCGACATTCAAACATGGGAACAGCTCTTCATGCTATGTGGTGCGTTCGCAGGAAACATCGGAGGCAAAGGGAAAGGGAAAGAAAGGGACGATGAGTCAAAAGAAGCTGCAATACACTGTCTTATCAGTCTCACTAGGAAACGTGAGACTGGGACTGGCCCCACGTCCTCGCGTTCTATTTCTCCTCCTGAGAACATCGTACTTTTGAAGTACTTGGAACATGCGCGCACGGCCAGGTTCATTCCGATCCTTGGGCAAACAATAAATGTCCTGATCACCACCGCGGAATCTTCGTCTCTGCGCCTCCAACGGACGTCCCTCGAGCTCTTGCGCATCCTTTTCGATCTCTATATTTCTGAAGATTTCGCGCCAACGGTTCTTCCTGGAGTCGTCAGCACCATGAGCAGAATTGCTTTGGGCTCCCAAAGTTCGAAAAGCTGGGCCAATGGAGAGATCGTTTCGCTCGCTCTGTCTGTCATGCAGACGGCGATACTGAAATCAGTGGGTGACGAAATATGCATTAGGGAGGGTTTAGTCCGCGAAGTCACAGATCTCGACGATCTCATCGCGGTCGCAGAACGGACAGTCGAACGCGAGGTGACGCCTGGAAAAGGTCCCAATGTTGAGCGTACCCATGCCTGGCTGAGAGCGACGTCTTCCCAACTTTTAATGGCCCTCAAAGCATTGACACCTATTGTGTCACACCCCACGGCTACAGCTCTCATGGCGATGTCTTCCTTATCATCCTCCCTTATAGAATCTACTTCACTTACACTACCATCCTCTCGACCTCTCCTCTCCTCATTCCTGCTCTCGCTTTCCCGATCAACATACGACGCTGTATCGTCCCACGCGTATGGCTCCTTGATCCGACTTACTGGACCAGCCTCAACAGTGCGACATCCACTGCTACAAACCCTTCTCCAAATGACGGGAGATATACTGTCCACCCTTCCACGTGTACTCCCTTCACATGCAGATTCCAAGGTTGAACACCTTACTCGCCAAGTGGAAGCAATTTGTCGCCTCGTTACCTCTGGATCCGAGGGTCTTTCGGCTCTTTCCAGAGGCCTTGGGAAGTTATTCGGTCCCACTGGAGGGATTGAGAAATGGGGTTGGCGCCTGCTCACAGTCATGGAATTTGAGATGTCCCAGGTGACGGTCATGGATACCCCAGTGGCGCGTCTAATGCTGGAACAAGGGACAGAGCAGCACGAGCCCACCTTCCCAGATTTGTCTCTCAAGCACGTAGCAACTCGAAGTACTCAGGTTACCCTCGAACAAATGTTCAGGAGTCTGGGAAGTGCTGGCGGCGAGAATTGCGTTTATGCCGTTGAATGGTTCACGGCAGTTGGCAAGAACAGGAGGGATGATAGAGGCGTGGCAGCACTTTGGCTAAGCTGCCGTCTACTGGAAGGAATTGCGGGCTTCTCTAAGAACGTTTCGGAAGTCGACCCTATTGCCAAACACCCAAGGCGACTAACAAAAGCAGCACGGGATCTCTCAAGAAGCATTTCAGAGCTTTGGGAAGAGGCCGATATTGATTCCGAACCACTCAGTACTTCCCAGGAAGACGGGACGGAGAATATGCCTATCATCGAGCACAAGCAGGGAATTGTTGTTTTGGATGAGTCCCTACGCATTGGCCATGGCACATCTGCTACACCCTTACGGAAAACATCCAAGCTTATACCCCATCGCATGGTTGCTTTGCAGTTGTTGTCTGTATCAGCAAGAGTTCTACAGGCGCGGTTTATGTTGGCCCTCCTTTACACGTTGTATCCCATCCTACAATCTATCATCTCGCCAGTGTCACAACTGTCCCATTCTGGTTTTACGGTTCTGAACATTGTCGCCTCCAGTCTCTCGTACGCTTCTCCAGCCAACTTACTCCTCTCCAACTTCGACTACGTTCTCGATGCTGTCTCGCGCCGGCTCAGCCGACAACGACTGGACATCGATGCTATTAAGGTGCTTCTACTCGTCGTACGGCTCGTTGGCCGTGACGTCATTCAAAAGGGGTCCGACATCGTCGAGGAATGTTTCGACAGACTGGATGAATATCACGGGTACGACGTCGTCGTGGATGGGTTAATCGAGGTCCTACTAGAGGTTGTCAAGGTCGTCGAGGGCGATGAAGGTTCCCATGTTGTTCGCGAAGAGGACGCCGGATATGTGACCGCAATCCCCCCAGACAGCACGCGTATGGACAGTTTCAAAACCTGGTTCGCGTCCAGGAATGATAGTGAAAGCTTCGAAGAAGATACAACCGACTATGGCCCGGCCCCTCGCCGTCCATGGGGTGACACGGATGCAGCGGCCCCCGAGGAACCGAGCCCAGACGAGAGGCAGAAGCAAAGCGACACCGACGCACCTCAAATGACACCAATACAGGCATTGTCGAAACAAATCGTGTCGAGGACAATCTACTTTCTAACTCACGAGTCTGCGAACATTCGAGCAAAGATTCTTGCGCTCTTATCGTCAGCGGTGCCGATTTTGCCAGAGTCGGCCTTGCTGACGTCCATACACCAGGCGTGGCCATTCATCCTCAATAGGCTTTCGGATCCTGAACCTTTCGTCGTCACTGCTGCCGCAGGCCTCGTGGAGGCCTTGTCGATCCACGTAGGCTCGTTCATGTATCGAAGGGTCTGGGACGATGTCTGGCCGCGGTTCAGAACAATGCTTCAGAAACTCGAGATCGCAGACTCGAAAAGTGCCTTGGCTCGGCGAGGACCAGGGTCTGTTGGGACCGAGTCGGCGTACACCCAGTCACATAGATTATATCGATCTATGCTCAAGACCATGACATCATCGATGAAAGGGGTTCAAGTAAACGACAAGATCGCATGGGAGGTGCTTGTGTACTTCAGGCGCTTTCTGCACAACCAATCCCACCAGGAACTTCAGGCATGTGCAACTGAACTATTTGTCGCAGCTGGGAAGAACAATGCAGACGCGGTGTGGCTCGTGCTCTTTTCCACGACAGTCACGGGCAATAGCCCGATGGCATTTCTGCAGAAGGGGGTGTGGGATATCAAGAAAAACTCCGATGGTATTCTAAATCAGCTGTAGCGACAGACGGTGTTATATGTTTTATGGACGTGCTTGTCTTTGTATGATACTTACCGCAATCGGCCTTAATCTGGTCATAAGGTCTGCCGGTGCCTTCTGAGTACCACGCCAGCATCTTGGAAGACTTTTGCCGACGCATCGTCTCTGCCACGGTCGTCAGTGGACGAGTACCACTTCTGAAAGATACTTACACTTTATAACTCAGGTTGTATACCACTTCCTTGACGCCTGTTTGCACAATCTTCACGGTACAGGTAAGACACGGACATCTGCAATCTCACTTAGTAACACATGGGAGCAGAACCTTTTGCGCTGACGTGTTGCAATACAGCGTAGCCCCGCCGACTCGCTCTCTTCCAGCTTCCAGTAACGCGTTTTCTTCAGCATGTAAGCACAGGCAACTTTCGCTTTCTGCCACACCGTTGCAATGCGCACATCCGCCTTCGTTGCAATTCGTAAGACCGAGAGGCGTCCCGTTATATCTGGAACGCAAGGGCGATAAATAGAGATAGAAGACAAAACGGAAATATTTACCCAGTAGCAATTATTCGCTTGTTACGGACTACGATGGCGCCAACGCGACGTTTCATACAGTTGGATCTCATCGAGGCAAGAGAAGCCAAAGTCTGGATTGATATGTCATCTCCCAGATTACAGTCAAGAGTACCAAGCAAGCTCTACCATGAAGTAGGAGTCCCAACTGGGTCTCAGACGATCCGCATCTAGGAGGTTTATGTCGTCCAGGTGTGAATATAAAGCCGCAAGGCTGTCGAAATTGTTCACCACGTGCAAGGTGACATATTTCTGGAGGCAGTGGAGGGGCGAAGGGTGTTCGACTTGGCCGTTCTCCGCGATTTCATTCTGACTATGAGGGTCGCGCCTCCGACCATAAACATCGGCGTCGCTGGCTATTATAAAGGCATCGAGAGACACTCCTGCCCGATGGCTTCAGTGAAGAAGAGCGTGACGCGATGCATTAGATGAGCAAAAGGCGTACGAACGTATTTGCGCGGCGGAATCTATTGTATATCGGCCCATCGATGCTAACGAGCATGAAGAAGGGGCGTTTGATGAATATTTCGATCGTCTGCTCCGTTCGCAAGTCCTGAGTCACAAAGTCCTGGCGCCAGTTCCGGGTGACATGCTTGAGAAGTTCTTCTGCGGACGCAAAACACAGCGATTGTTCAGAACTGTTGCTGCCGTTTCTCTGAAACCTTGAAGATATCGGAGAGGGTGCGGCGGACTCGAGGGTCAAAAATGAATTCGGAGTTAATTTGCCTCTCTGGGCGGAGTCTACATCGAGATGATCGTGAGGGGCCGAGTCCACGACTGTGTTGGAGGAACTTTTGTCGTCTGTGTCTATGAACGAAAAGAGGCGGTCACCATCCCTTGGAACTGCCTACAAGAGAGCGAACAGGTTTAGCGAAACGAAGAAACGAGCACGGTTTGGCGACTCACCAAGTTCCGCGTTGGGAGTGGGGGTCTCTCTCTATATCCCGAGTTTTGGGGAATAATTCTCACGGGTACGAATCCTTTCTCGGTGAGATACGTCTCTACGGTGGACTTGCCTGAGAGCCTAGTACCTATGATCGCGATGAACATGCTCGTAAGAGAGGCCAGATGGGTTCAAGTTAGGTTTGATATATAACAGGTGCAGCGACACCGAATATAGCCCAATACGGAATACCTTCTTTACAGAGTACGGTGTGCTATGTTACGCTTAATTTTCTCTGATGCTCAGCTCTCTATCTTAGCGCCTTGCATAACGTGACGCATCTCGGTAGAAATGAGCATTTAATTCCTAATCACCATGACTATGCCAAGTTACTAAATGTTATGTATGATAGGTGTCGATGTCGCTATGTCTCGGAGTCCCTATGCGGTAACAAAGACGTCCGAGCCGTCTTGCGCCTCTCCTTCGCTGCGGCACGTCCTTTCGCTCTCCTTCCCTTGGCAACCTTTATATCCTTTGGAGCCGTCGTGAGTAGCTGTTTGACGTGAGAGGGTTCCAAGGCAACACCGTGAATGGATGCCATCCAGGATGCGGGAGGATCAGGCACAACGGCAAGGAGGGGTTCCAATTGACCCAGACCAGGGGCCAAATCCTGCGGGCGATGTGAGTCGTCATGATAACAACCAACAAGGACGTACATCGAGAGCTATCACCGCAACGCGTCTTAAGTAACCCAGTGCATCAGCAAGGGAACTCTGTGCCCCAACGGGCAGCTGAACAACTTTGATCTTGTGATCTTCCGACCTCGTTGAATTACACAGCGCGACCAACTGGGGGAGGTGTGCCACAAGAGCGGGTGTGTCCAAGTCCGCGTGGCATATGAAAATGACACTCGTTGGGGCCCGCGTCTCACTGACAGCCGTGCCGGGGGTAACGACGGTCTGACGCCTTGACTGGATTTCGTTTTCCAAAGCCTTCGTCACCTCGTTGATTCCAACTGTTGTGTGAGAGATAATAGGTGGTGTGGATGTCAATGCTTGGCTTGGCCCGCCAACGTCGTTTCCGTCTTGTTCATGAGACGAACTGCCAGTGGTAGCCACGCGCCTCTTCTTCCATGTCTCTCCTCGAACCAATTGATAGTGTGCGGCCACCCCATCGAACAGAGTTATCAACTGGGTTGATATGGTTTGTTGTAGGTCCGAGGGTATAAAGGGCCTTCGAACCAATGATAGTAGTCAGAAAGAATCAGAAGGAAAAGAATGTGTATTCTCACCAATCAACATGAAAGGGATTGCCCAAGACACTCCTATAGACAGGTTTGCTATCAACCAACTGCTTGCGACTTGCACGCCGGGAAGTATTCGTATATACCCTTGCTATGCTCTCTGACATGTTGTGATATGGCTGACGAGACAGGGAGACGCAAAGTCGTCCATAGGGAGCATGTCAAGAAAAAGTGTGAAAACGCGGGCCGGAACGTTCAACGCAACACACTTCATTTCATCTCACCACTACAGCTCTCGCCGAGGAGATTTCTGCATGCAACTCGGTTCCACGTACGGCATGAAGCAACTTGTTACGACGCCTTCTCTATCCTATCTGGACTCGGTTTAAATATGCCTTGGTCTGGACGTCGGGACAAAGCTAAACTTTGATATGGTCACTGGGCTTCCCTCGAAAGCCACCTTCGTCTTTGAATCATTCGGCAATCAGAATGGTCAACATGCCGCATAAGGCTCTTCCGCAGCAAGTCGCTGCCTCTCACCGTAAGCACGTATCACTGCCTCCCAAGAGCTAGTTACTGATAATCCGGTCAAACAGCCGAGGAGTTGTGGCATTTGGCTTCATCATGTCTCCACAATCAAGGCCCTCAACTAGATGGCTCCTCTCACACCCTCGCTTCGAATACGACCTTCGATACGTTTCGTGCAAACTGTGGCCAATCTGGGTTCCTTCAGTTTTCCCACGATGAGGTCGGAGAGCGTCTTCAACGACAGCCCAGTATCCTCTCTTCACTCTCTCTGCCATCTCGGGCCCCAGCGGAGCTTGTGTGCCTTCTCGGTGACGAGGACGGAAAGTTGAAAATTGGAGCTACGATCCCACCGCGCAGTCAGAAGCACCCATCACACGTAACGGCGGGCAGTCCAACTACTACACATGGTCTCCTCACTAACACGACTTCACTCGAACGAGCCAAGCCTAGACCGCGCGTAGGGTTGGATCTTCGGCTCGCCGGGGACATTTTTGTTCAAGGGCAAGTCATCTCCGGACGACTCGTTGTTCACGTATGCGATGCAGAATTTCCTGTGCGATTGGCGAATCCCAAGTTACGCGTCATCGGCTTCGAGTGCTTGGTGGATAGTCCAACTTTCCACGTTTTCTTCCACTATTCCTCTCGTTTCGATGAGATCAGCTATGCTGGCGAGCAGATTTTCTCCGAAAGTCCTGACTATGGCGACGAAGACGGCTATCGAGAAGCGAGAGGGGGCCAGCATGTGCTTCCGTTCGAAATGATGCTACCAGAAGATTCCCGCTGTGGCAAACCGAAAGGTGTTCTCGACGTTCCCGGTGGAGTGTCGGTGCGCTATGTCATTATGGCGTACGCCCACAGCACGTATCACCTGAACCGAGGCTAATGATACGCTTTAGTTCGGTCAATATAAAGGATCCAGATACAAATCAACTTTCCCTGGCCCACTTTTACCGCGCATGTTCGATCTGGCCTTCTCTATCTATCCATGATGTGCTTGTCCCTTCGACCCGTCCCCTGGTTTCCACGGCAGCAATGACGCTTTCTCAAGGTGGCCTACGTAGAAAACTGAAGCTGTCCGCCCAAGTCCCTCGCCTGTCTTATCTTTCGGGACAACGCTGCCACGTGCATGTACAAGTCTTGAACGACACGTACAAGACAGTGCGTTCACTACGCCTCACCCTCATCCGTACGACCACCGTGTACAGACCCCAGTCGGGGAAAAGAAACCGCAGAGACGAAAACGACAATGCCCCCACTAGCTACCAGACCAAAGTATTCGTGGACGCGATTGCCGAGAGCCGGCTCGTGATGGCCGAGCGCACGACAAGAAAATGCGCCAGCTCCAGGGGTTGGTGGGCAGGCATTGGTCCCCAAGAGAGGACGGGATTCACGCACAGCATTCTGATACCGGTAGGCCTATATTCGAGTATCAGCTATAGGCAAGTTGGCTCAGTTCGAGTGGTGACCGCCTTCAGCCTGATGCGCTGTCAATCGCGCGCACCGAACTCCTCGCCGTCGACTATGCAATCCGTATTACGACTTACGCCTCTGCGGGTACTCTAGGATTGACGTCGCATTTGTCCGTCACGCTGCCCATCCGCATTCTGTCCATGTTATCTGTGGATCCTCAAACTTCCTTTGGCCGTCCTCTGAACGTGCCTACGGCTACCCACGATATGGTCAACGGACTCGCTCTCCATTTTGGGGACGGAGATTCTGAACATCTTGCAGATTCACCACCACCGTACAGGACGAGACCACCATCGCTCGAACATCCTCAGAATAATATAGTGAGTGTTGACAATAAGTTGTCTATAATATACACTAAGATTATCTATCCTCCCTGCGACTCAAACAATCATCGACGATCTCGTTCTGACTCTTGTTGCAGGAATTACTCCCACGCTACAACACAACACCAAGCGCCCGGAGTACTGCCGCATGTGATGGATCGCAAATATACGACTGTGCTTCTCGCGAAACGTCCCCCGCAACAGATGGGTTTCCGACATGCGTGACCACCGCAGTGAGCCCCAGGCAGCGCCTGCCCGGGCAGACTATCGAGACAGAATCCCCGTTAACGGATAGGGAGCATCGTGCTGTGAGTGGCGCAAGATCATCCGTACACGAGGAAGGAGGCACGGCAAGCCCAGATGCCCAGGCAGGCGGTGGTGCCATGCCTGGACATTCTATGGGCAACCGTGACGATACTCGGGCATTGTCGACCACCTATCAAAATGGCCACGGAAATTACGTCGTTTCTCCCACCCCGTCGCTCTGTCGAGCACGTGCCAGAGCTCAGATGATTACTGGTACCTCCGGGCTTTCGCACTTTGAACAACCCCAAACGCAGGGAGGCGTTAGAAATCAAGATGTACACGGAAACGGACACCTGAATGAGGATAGCAGGCGTGACTTCCGCGGCTACGAGTCCCCGTTTTCGCGCCGCGTCAGAGAGAAGACCCGACAGGTGCAAGCCCACAGCGAAGATCCGCCCAGAGGGCGAAGCAAGCGAACCACGGAGCTACCCTCCTCCGCCAAGAATGCTGAGCGTGGGTGCGGGCCGGAAATACAGGGTGATGCTTTTTTTCATCGCACATTAATGTGTCCTCAACACCTCGCCCTCAATTCTAGAACCCCTGTCTCATCCGCAGGAGCAATCGGTTATCATCGCGTCTTCCGTGGGCAGAGACGCGGGTCCGTGTCGGATCAAGCCGCTCCACGCGCGCACCGCCAAGACAAAGTCGTTGATGGGCCCAAGAAAGCCTAACGTGGCGCCTGCGCCAGGATCTGTGATGGACAGGGTGAGAATGATAGAAGGACAAGGTTTGGCTGGGTAATGACATCGCTCTGGTGTGCGAGATGGGGACAACACACAGTACTAGTGTAGAGTGAGTGGCGAGATGTAGTGATGCTGGGAAGTTTATGCCTGCTGCGCAGGACCCAATGTTAACCCAGTTAGTGACGCTTAGGAATTACTCTGTCTACCTTCTGCCTCGTTAATTCGCAAAACTTACTGCGCACCCCGCAGTTATACATGTGCGACGGCAAGGCTAAAAAGACAAAACAGTAGATCCCTCACAATAGGCTCGACTTCTCTACATACCTTGCCCAAACCGCCTGGCTGCTTCCGAGATGCCCCCTTACCTTGGATTACCATCCATCCCATCCGACCTTAAGGCGATTGCCCCATACCTACAGCGCGCGGACGAGACGAAGTCTCAAGATCCAATTATCTCGTATTGGTGTATGTCCTAGGCCATCCTCACCGTTGTGTTCTACCAATCCGCTTTTTTGTAGGTGCTTATTACGCTGCCCAGATCGGCATCTCCCTCAAGGCCGCCAGCGCACAGAACCGCGCCTTTCTCTCAGCCCTCCTTACCAAGCTCGAAACCCTCCGTATTTCAGTTGGCTCGTCCGATGCCGTCACCGTCGACAGCGCGTCTTCCGCATACGTGGAGAACTTCGCTTTGAGAGTGTTCGCGTCCGCGGATAACGAGGACAGGGGTGGTGTCGCGACGCTCAGGACGGCCAAGAAGTTCGTCGCTGCCGCCACGTTCTTCGACGTCTTGAACGTCTTCGAGGACCGTGGGCCGTGGGAGACGGTGAGCACTCATGTTTCCTCCTATATAAACAACCTTGTATTTTCTTTGGAAGGCTGATCTTTTTTTCCTTTGTTGTCGCGCTTCTCCCCGACTGTCGGCCAGCACGAGGAGAAAGTCCGGTATTCAAAGTGGAGAGCCGCAGACATTAACAAGGCCCTTCGGGAGGGCCGTCAGCCAACGCCCGCACCCGGAGTTGGAGAACCGGCCGAGACTACTACTACTACCACCGAACCGACGTCCGCGTCTTCTGTTGTTCCTGTTCCTCCCATTTCTCCCCCTGCGGCGTTGACCGATGCCCCGGACGCCCATGTGGTTCATGAGCAGGAAGAACCATACTCAACTTCTGTTCTACCTGCGGTGTCCGCGGCGTTCGGCGAGGGGGACTCGGAGACATCTTTCGAGATACCCCCCAGTTCTGCACCGGCACCGATCAACGCTGCCGGCGACCCTCAAGCCCAGCACCCCATCCTTCCTGGATCACCAGAACTTCCACTGCCTCCGCCCTTACCTCAACACCCACCCACAGTAGATGTGGAACAGGGCCGAGGTCGCTCGACGTCCATCAGCGCTGCGCCTCTGACCCCTTCGCCCACCACTCGGCCGCAACGTTCGATTTCTCCTACGGACTTCGTATCACGAGACTCGCCGCCTCCTGCGTCGTACAACATTGCGGATGCATATCCGTCTGCACCTCCGTTGCCTCCCCTACCGCCCTCTGCTCCATACGTGCAGATCCCAGCCCCATCGGCGCCCCCGCTGATAGAAATGTCGCCGCCCCCCGCCGAGCTCACTCCCGGTCAAATTGCAAAGGCACAGAGGCACTGTCGTTTTGCCATTTCTGCGTTGGATTACGAGGATGCGGAGCAGGCTAGGAAGGAGCTTCGCGCAGC
>Ga0307510_10003495_pt1 | contig 18312 bp, 22 predicted proteins | sample 12_EM_MG_FD_207224 | JGI IMG/M metagenome (GOLD analysis project Ga0307510, IMG submission 207224) | Populus trichocarpa ectomycorrhiza microbial communities from riparian zone in the Pacific Northwest, United States - 12_EM | ecosystem: Host-associated > Plants > Roots > Unclassified | place...
CCGACTGGAACATCAGCGCGCAATTCCACGCGAGCAGCGCGCCGAACAGCATGGTCAGCAGGTGCACCAGGATCTCGAGCGGCTGCACGAAGCGTTCGGGCAGCACCGGCCCGAGCAGCTCCATGCCGATGTGACCAGCGTCGCGCACGCCCACCGCGCAGCCCAGCATCGTCACGTACAGCACCAGCAGCAGCGCCAGGCTCTCGGCCCAGGTCGGCGTGTTGTTCAGCACGTAGCGGCCGAACACCTGGTAGGACACGCAGGCGATGATCAGCACCAGCCCCGCCACACCGAGCTGCAGCGACAAGCGCGCGATGCGCGCGCAGAAGGTCGTCAACATGATTTCTCCGGTAGACCGGCCCCGTCGCGGGGCCGGCGGCACATCACTTCGTCTCTTGGATGCGCTTGATCATGTCCTTGAGCTTGGGGTCGGTGATGAACTTGTCGTAGACCGGCTTCATCGCCGCCTGGAACGCCGGCTTGTCGACCTCGGTGACCTGCGCACCGGCGGCCTTCACGATCGCCAGCGACTTCTCTTCGCGCTCGTCCCACAGCTTGCGCATGTAGGGCACCGACTCCTTCGCGGCCTGGCGGATGGCCTTCTGGTCGTCGGGCGTCAGCGTGTCCCAGACCTTCTTCGAGAACAGCAGCATCTCGGGCGCCATCGAGTGCTCGGTCTTCGCGAAATACTTGGCGACCTCGAAGTGGCGCGAGCTCTCGTACGACGGGTAGTTGTTCTCGGCCGCGTCGACCAGGCCGGTCTTCAGCCCGGTGTAGACCTCGCCGAAGGGCATCGGCGTGGCGTTCGCGCCCATCGCCTCGAGCAGCGAGACCCACAGGTCGGACTGCTGCACGCGCACCTTCAGGCCCTTCATGTCGGCCAGCGTCTTGACCGGCTTCTTGACGGTGTAGATCGAGCGCGAGCCGCTGTCGTAGAAGGCCAGGCCGATGAAGCCCTGGGCTTCGCAGCTCTTCAGGATCTCTTCGCCGATCGGGCCGTCGAGCACGTGGCGCATGTGCTCCTTCGAACTGAACAGGAAGGGCATGGTCGGCACGACGGTGGTCGGGCAGATGTTGTTCATCGGCGCGATGTTCACGCGCGTCATCGCGACCGCACCGATCTTGGCCTGCTCGATCGTGTCCTTCTCGGCGCCGAGCGCGCTGTTGTTGAAGACCTTGATGCTGTGCTTGCCGTTCGTCAGCTTCGCGAGCACCGTGCCCATGTACTTGACCGCGTCCACGGTCGGGTAGCCGTCCGGGTGGATGTCGGTCGAACGGAAGTCGGTCGCGTGCGCGGCCAGGCCGATGGCGGCGAGCAGGCCGACGAGGGTGCGGGGAATCAGTTTCATGGGGTCTCCTCTTGTGGATTCGTGAACGCGAACGCGGTGGCGTCGGTAGCGGCGTCAGCCGTACGGGCCCTTGGTGACGAAGCCGCCGCCCTGGTAGAGCGCGGCCGGGTTGCTCTGGTCGATCACCGGCTGGCGCGCCATCGCGGCGGCCCGGAACGGCTCGGAGCTGTCCTGCGGGCGGTAGCCGATGTGCTTGGCCAGCGTGTTGTCCCACCAGGTCGTGGCGTTGTCGGACATGCCGTAGATCACGCTGTGGCCGACGATGGGCGCGGTCAGGCTCGCCATCACCAGGCGCTCGAGGTCGTCGTAGCTCATCCAGGTCGCGAGCATGCGGCGGTCGGCCGGCTCGGGGAAGGACGAGCCGATGCGCAGGCTCACGGTCTCGACGCCGTAGCGGTCGAAGTAGAACTGCGCGAGGTTCTCGCCAAAGGCTTTGCTCAGGCCGTAGTGGCCGTCGGGGCGCATCGGCGCGGCGGCATCGATGACCTCGTCTTGCCGGTAGAAGCCGGTGACGTGGTTCGAGCTCGCGAAGATCACGCGCTTGACGCCGTGCTTGCGCACGGCCTCGTACAAGTTGTAGGTGCCGACGATGTTGGCCTGCAGGATGGGATCGAACGGGCCTTCGACCGAGATGCCGCCCAGGTGCACGACCGCGTCCACACCGGCCAGCAACGCGAGCACCGCGTCTGCCTGCTCCAGCGGTGCGGGCATCAGTTCTTCGCCGGCCGCGGCCACGCCGAGATCGGCGATGTCGCTGAGCCGAAGCACTTCGCAGTGCGCCTTCAGGCGGTGGCGCAACTCCTTGCCCAGGCCGCCGGCGGCACCGGTCAGCAGCAGGCGCTTGAACGGCGCGGGAGAGGCCACGGCAGAAGTCATTCGAGGGCGATCTGAAAGGGTTTGAACGGATTGTTTTTGCGCGTTCGCGCTACGATTCTGTTGTTGTTCGTCATCAGTTGTCGTACAACACAGGCGATGTTAGCGTCCAAGCTTTCACTGTCAATAGCGCCCCGTCGGGGTTTGTACCGAGGTCCATGAACACCCCCGCTCCCCGCCGCCGCGCCCGCACCCTGGCCCACGAACTCGTCGAGTCGCTCGGCGACCGCATCCGCGACGGCCGGCTGTTGCCGGGCGACAAACTGCCGACCGAAGCCGCCTTCATGACCGAGTTCGGCGTCAGCCGCACCGTCGTGCGCGAAGCCATCTCGAAGCTGCAGGCCTCGGGCCTGGTCGAGACCCGCCACGGTGTCGGCACCTTCGTCGTCGGGCTCGGCGATGCGTCGGCCTTTCGCATCGCCCCCGAGCAGCTCGCGACGCTGCGCGACGTGGTTGCGATGCTCGAATTGCGCATCGGCGTCGAGACCGAGGCCGCCGGCCTCGCCGCCCAGCGCCGCACCGCGCAAAACCTGGTCGTGATGCGCGACGCGCTGGACGCCTTCACGCAGGCCGTCGAGGCCGGGCGCGACGCGGTCACCGCCGACTTCCAGTTCCACCAGGAGATCACGCGCGCGACGCAAAACCCGCATTTCGCCAGCCTGATGGCGACGCTGGGTTCGATGATCATCCCGCGCGCCCGGCTCGACCCGTCGCGCCCCGCCGACGAAGAGCGCCAGGCTTACCTGCGGCGCGTCAACGCCGAGCACGGCAGCATCTTCGACGCGATCGAGAACCAGGACGTGGAGGCCGCGCGCGCCGCCATGCGCACCCACCTGGCGAACAGCCGCGAGCGTCGCCGCCGCGCCGCGCTGCTGGGCGACGAGCCGGCCTGAGTCCGCGTTCGACCGGGGGTCTTCCGGCTTGTGCGGCCCGAAAGTTTGCACTAGGATGTTGTACGATGACTGACAACAAAGCCTCCTCGTCAGGCGACACGCCGCGTGTCGCCGCCCTGCGCGTGGTCCCGGTCGCCGGGCGCGATTCGATGCTGCTCAACCTGAGCGGCGCGCACGCCCCCTTCTTCACGCGCAACCTCGTGATCCTCACCGACAACGCCGGCCGCACCGGCGTCGGCGAGGTGCCGGGCGGCGAGAAGATCCGCCAGACCCTGGAGGACACGCGCGAGCTGCTGATCGGCCAGCCGGTCGGCGACGTGCAGCGACTGCTGAATGCGGTGCGCACGCGCTTCGCCGACCGCGACGCCGGCGGACGCGGGCTGCAGACCTTCGATCTGCGCACCACCATCCACGTCGTCACCGCGATCGAATCGTCGCTGCTCGACCTGCTGGGCCAGCACCTTGGACTGCCGGTCGCCGCGATGCTCGGCGAGGGGCAGCAACGCGATGCGGTCGAGATGCTGGGCTATCTGTTCTTCGTCGGCGACCGGACAAAGACCGATCTGCCGTACGCGAGCGAGCCGGGCGCCGACAACGACTGGTCGCGTGTGCGCCATGAGGTCGCGCTGACGCCCGAGTCCATCGTGCGCCAGGCCGAGGCCGCGCACGCGCGCTACGGCTTCAACGACTTCAAGCTCAAGGGCGGCGTGCTCGCCGGCGAGGCCGAGGTCGAGGCGATTCGCGCGCTGCACGCGCGCTTCCCGAACGCGCGCGTCACGCTGGACCCGAACGGCGGCTGGCTGTTGAAAGACGCGATCCGCCTGATGCGCGACCAGCGCGGCGTCGTCGCGTACGCCGAAGACCCGTGTGGTGCCGAAGACGGCTTCTCGGGCCGCGAGGTGATGGCCGAGTTCCGCCGCGCGACCGGTCTGCCGACCGCGACCAACATGATCGCGACCGACTGGCGCCAGCTCACGCACGCGCTGTCGCTGCAGTCGGTCGACATCCCGCTCGCCGACCCGCACTTCTGGACCATGGCCGGCTCGGTGCGCGTCGCGCAGACCTGCCGCGACTGGGGGCTCACGTGGGGCTCGCACTCGAACAACCATTTCGACGTGTCGCTCGCGATGTTCACGCATGTCGCCGCAGCCGCGCCCGGCCGCGTCACCGCGATCGACACGCACTGGATCTGGCAGGACGGCCAGCGCCTGACCAAGGCACCGCTGCAGATCCAGGGCGGCCTCGTCCAGGTGCCGAAGACGCCGGGCCTGGGCGTAGCCCTCGACATGGTCGAGGTCGAGAAGGCGCATCAGCTCTACCTGCAACACGGTTTGGGCGCACGCGACGACGCGATCGCGATGCAGTACCTGGTCCCGAACTGGGCGTTCGACCCGAAGCGGCCGTGCCTGGTGCGCTGACCCCCACAAGATTCAAGGAGACGACGACGATGAACAAGACCGCATGGACCCTCGGCGCTGCCGCGCTGCTCACCGCGCTCGCCAGCCCCGTCGCGCACGCGCAGGCCTGGCCCAGCAAGCCGATCCGCATCGTCGTGCCCTACACGCCGGGCGGCTCGTCGGACATCATCGCGCGCGCCATCAGCCAGCCGCTCTCGGAGGCCTTGAAGACGACCGTGATCGTCGAGAACAAGCCCGGCGCGAACGGCAACACCGGCACCGACGCGGTCGCGAAGTCGCCGGCCGACGGCTACACGCTGCTGCTGTGCGACGTGGGCGCGCTCGCGATCTCGCCGTCGGTCTACACCAAGCTGCCGTTCAACCCGAGCAAGGACTTGGCAGGCGTCGGCATGCTGGCGTACTCGCCGCACCTGCTGGTCGTGCACCCGTCGGTGCCGGCCAACAACCTGAAGGAGTTGGTCGCGCTGTCGCAGAAGACCAAGATCGACTTCGCGGTCACCGCGATCGGCAGCGCGCCGCACCTGGCCGGCGTCGCGGTCGAAAAGGCGACCGGCGCGAAGTGGGAGTACATCCCGTACAAGGGCGGCTCGCAGGCCGTGACCGACACCATCGCAGGGCAGACCCAGGTGCTGATGAACGGCATGCTGGCCACGCTGCCCTTCGTGCAGTCGGGCAAGCTCAAGGTGCTGGGCGTGTCGAAAGCGACGCGCGTGCCGCTGCTCGCGAACGTGCCGACCATCGCCGAGCAGGGCGTGACCGGTTTCGAGTCGGGCACCTGGCAGGGTGTGCTGGTGCCTGCGGGCACGCCGCCCGCCATCGTCGCGCGCCTCTCGGCCGAACTCACCAAGATCATCCGTTCGCCCGAGGTGCGCTCGCGCCTGACGGTGCAGGGCGCCGAGGTCTACACGATGTCGCCGACCGAGTTCGCGCCCTTCTTCGAGACCGAGCGCAAGCGCTGGGCCGAGGTGGTCGCCAAGGGCGGCCTCAAGCTGGAATGAGCGTTCGCCTCCACGCGAAACCACGAATCGACGAACCGAGACACACCCCATGACACAGCCCACGCCGTACCGCCCGTTCCCCAACAGCTTTCGTGCCGACCTGCGCGCGGGCAAGCGCCTGATCGGCTGCTGGTGTTCGCTGGCCAACCCCATCACCACCGAGGTGCTGGGCGTGGCCGGCTTCGACTGGATCCTGCTCGATGGCGAGCACTCGCCGAACGACGTGATCACGTTCATCCCTCAGCTGATGGCGCTCAAGGACAGCGTCAGCGCGCCGGTGGTGCGGCCGTCGTGGAACAACCCGATCGAGCTGAAGCGCCTGCTCGACGGCGGCTTCTACAACTTCCTGATCCCGTTCATCGAGTCGGGCGAAGAAGCCGCGCGTGCGGTCGCCGCCACACGCTACCCGCCGCAGGGCTTTCGCGGCGTGTCGGTCGCGCAGCGCAGCAACCGCTACGGCACGGTGCCCGGCTACTTCGAAGGCATCAACGAGCAGATCTGCGTGATGGTGCAGATCGAGAGCGTGAAGGGCGTCGCGGCCGCCGCAGAGATCGCCGCCGTCGACGGGGTCGACGGCCTGTTCGTCGGGCCGTCGGACCTGGCCGCGGGCCTGGGCCACTTCGGACAGCCCAACCACCCGGACGTGCAGGCGGCGATGGCTACCATCTTCGCCGCGGCCAAGGCGGCGGGCAAGCCGACCGGCATCCTCGCGGGCGCCGAGGCCGATGCGCGCCGCTATCTCGCTCAGGGCGTGAGCTTCGTGGCCGTGGGCAGCGACCTCGGCGTGTTCCGCTCGGCGACGCAGGCCTTGCGCGACAAATTCCTCGAGGCCTGAAGAAATGCAGCGTGAAGTTTTCACACGGCTGTGGCCCGCGGGTCCACGCCGCTGAAGACTTCGGCGGATAGCACCGAATCTCTGCACACAGCGGCTGCGCGCCAGCCACGAAGCTCCGAGACTCCCGCAGGTCGACCGCACCCCAAGTGCGGCGAACACTCGCTCTCGGAGACTGTTGTGCAATTGATCTGGACCATCGTGATCGGCTTCGCCGCCGGCCTCGTCGCGAAGCTGCTCGAACCCGGCACCGGGACCAGCGGCTTCTTCGTCACCACCGCGCTCGGCGTCGCCGGCTCGCTGGTCGCGAGCTTCTTCGGGCAGTTCGCCGGCTTGTATGTGCCCGGCCAGTCGGCCGGCTTCATCGGCGCCGTGATCGGCGCGACCGCCTTGCTGCTGGCCCACCACTTCGTTGCGAAGAAGTGATCGGGCGCGCTTGACCGCCGTCGATCAGGCGATGTCCCGCAGCGCGACCTGCACCTGGTCCGATCGGGCTTCGATGGCCTCGCCCGCGGCCAGGCACAAGTCTTCGCGGTAGCGCCCGGCGACGATTTGAATCCCCACGGGACGGTCTGCCGAGGACGGCATCGCCAACGCCAGACAGGGCAGTCCGGTGAACGGCAGCCCGACCATCGTGCTCTGCGCCCGCCACACCCGCCGATACGACACCTCGTCGCGCAGGTCGAGGTTGGCATCGAAAGGCAGCTCCGCGCTGACCGGCAACAACACGACGGGGCGATGCTCGAGAAAGAGCTGCCAGGCCCGCGTCACGGTGGCGCGCTCGCGCAGGATGGCCGAGAAGCGCTCGACCGTCAGCGCGCCGCCGACCGCCGCCTGACCGGCCAACGCCGCGATCGCGCCGGGATCGCCTTCGGCCTGGGCGGCCTGCACCAGCGCGTCGTAGCCATCGCCCATCCACAGGCCGACCTGAGACTCGCAGACCGCCTTGATGGACGGCAACGCGTCCACTTCGTCGACGGTCCAGCCTGCGTCGCGAAGCCGCTCGGCGGCCTGCAACAACGCGGCCACGACCTCGGGCGCGGTGTCCATGCCGTCGGGGCGCAGGCAGACCACGGCGATGCGCGCGACCTCCGGTCCGACCAGCGGCGCCGGCACCCACCACGGGTCGCGCGCGTCGGCGCCCGCCATCGCGGCCAGCGCCAGCCGCAGGTCGTGCACGGTGCGCGCCAGCGGGCCGGACACCGCCATCAGCTGGCCGCCGACGGTGCGCTCCGGGCTCGACGCGTTGAAGGCCGCGACGCGTCCGAGCGATGGCCGCAGCCCGTGGATGCCGCAGGCATAGGCCGGGTAGCGGATCGAGCCGGCGATGTCGGTGCCGTGGCCGATGTGGCCGATGCCGGCCGCGGTGGCCGAGGCCGCGCCGCCGGACGAGCCGCCCGGCGTCAGCGCACGGTTGCGCGGGTTCACGGTCTCGCCGTGCAGCCGATTGCCGGTGAACCAGCGGTAGCTGAATGCCGGCGTGTTGGTGCGGCCGACGATGGTCGCGCCCGCCTTCAGAAAATTGTCGACCACCGGGCTGTTGAACTCGGCGATCAGGTCGCGCTGCGCGGTGAGCCCGTTGGTCGTGGCGTAACCGGCCAGGTCGATGTTGACCTTGATCGTGATCGGCACGCCGGCCAGCGGTCCGACCGGGTCGCCGCGCGCCATGGCGGCGTCGGTGGCGCGCGCACGCGCGATCACCTCGTCGGGCCGGTGTTCGACGATGGCGTTGAGCTGTGGGTTGACCTGGTCCAGACGCCGCAGCGCGGCCGTCGCGGCCTCGACCGCCGACAGCTGCTTCAGACGGATGCGACTGGCGAGCTCCGCCGCCGAAAGTTGCCAGATGTCGGACACGTGGGGGCTGTCGTGCGGATGGGGGTTCAGACCAGAAGAGACCTGGTGCGACCGGCAGGAATCGAACCTGCGCCTAAGCCTTCGGAGGGCCCAATGATATCCACTTCACCACGGTCGCTCGTGAGCCGCAGATTCTAGCGTCCCGCACCGGAGGCCCGTTGTCGGCGCGCCCCGCGAGGCGGCGCCGACGCGGGGCCGCACGCTGCAGGGCCCTATAATTCCGCGGTTTTGCGCAGTTTCGGGGCCCGCTGTTGGCGTCCCACCGGCGCCACGAATTTCGCAGTTTGAGGACTCCATGAGCGACGCCCAACACCCCACCGATCACGACGGCCCGCACGAAGGCCCCATCAAGACGCCGAAGCAGCTGATCCTTGCGGTCTTCTATGCGTTCGTGATCCCGATCGCCGTGATCGTGCTGCTCGTGGTCTACGTCACCAGCGACCACCGCCCGGCCGCCGGCTCCAAGGCGTTCGACCCCGAATCGGTCGCGCAACGCGTGCAGCCGGTCGGCATGGTGCAGGTCAAGGACGCCTCCGACCTGTCGACGCTGAAGACCGGCGAACAGGTGTTTGCCGGCCAGTGCACGACCTGCCACACGGCCGGTCTGGTCGGCGCGCCCAAGTTCGGCGACGCCGACGCCTGGGGCCCGCGCATCAAGACCGGCTACGACGCGCTGCTGCACTCGGCGCTCGCAGGCAAGGGCCAGATGGGCGCGCAAGGCGGCGGTGACTACACGGACCTCGAGATCGGTCGCGCCGTGGTCTACATGGCGAACAAGGCCGGCGCCAAGTTCGATGAGCCCAAGCCGCCCGCGGCCGGCGCTTCTGCAGCCGACGCCGCCGCACCGGCACCGGTGGTCGCGGCGACGCCCGCACCCGCCGCTGCACCGGCGGCCGCCGTCGTGGCCGCGGCCGAGCCCGCCAAGGCCGACGCCGCTGGCGCCGTGCCGGCGCTGTACACCCAGATCTGCCAGACCTGCCACGCGGCCGGCGTGGCAGGCGCTCCCAAGCTCGGCGACAAGGCCGCCTGGGCACCGCGCCTGGCGCAGGGTGTCGACGGCCTGACGGCCAGCGCGATCAAGGGCAAGAACGCGATGCCGCCCAAGGGGGGCTCGACCGCATCCGACGCCGAGATCAAGACCGTCGTCGCCTACATGGTGAGCACCGTCAAGTAACGCAGCCCCCGCTGCACCCCGAAAGCCGGCTTGCGAGCCGGCTTTTTTGCGCCTGCATCCAAACGGGGTCGCGCTGCGTAATCGATGACGCGAGCCGGCACACGACTGCGCCCGCTGCAACCTCACCACGAACGCAACCCTCAGGAGCTCTGCCATGAACAACACCCTCGCGATGCTCGGCGTCGCCGCCGCGCTGTCTGCCTGCGCCAGCAGCCCGATGATGATGAAGGTCGACAACGCCACGCTGCCCGAAGCGGTGCGCGTGCCGGCCGGCCAGAAGGTCATGATGGCGACCACCGGTGTCGGCGAGATCACCTACGAATGCCGCGAGAAGAAGGACATGGCCGGCGCGCACGAATGGGCCTTCGTCGGCCCGGTCGCAACGCTCTACAGCGGCGACAAGAAGACGGTCGGCAAGTACTACGCCGGCCCGACCTGGGAAGCCGCCGACGGCTCCAAGGTCAGCGGCAAGCAGGTCGCCGTGGCGCCCGCGACGCCGGGCAGCATCCCGCTGCAGCTGGTCAAGGCCGACCCGGCGATGGGCGCCGGCGCGATGAACGGCGTGAGCTACATCCAGCGCCTGAACACCAAGGGCGGCGTGGCCCCGGCCATGGGCTGCGACGCGATGAGCAAGGGCAAGCGCCAGCAAGTCGCGTACGAAGCCGACTACGTGTTCTACGGGATGTGAGTCAGCGCGCCGGGGCCGGCTTCAGGCAATAGCCGAAACGGGCGGGCAGCGCATCGAAGCGGGTCTCGGTCGGCACCCAGTGGCCGGCCTCGACCGCGTCGGCCGCGAGGTTCATGTCCAGCGTGTGGACGATGCCGAGGCCAAGCTGGGTGGCGAGCAGCAAGCGGCCGTGCTCGTCGAGCCAAGCCGATTCGAACGCCGCCGTGCGGCCCGTGTGGCTGGTGATGGCCGGCGCGGCGCCGTCGACGGCCTGCAAACGCCATACCCAGGGCGCGGCCTCGAGCTCGACATAGACGCGCTGGGGGCCGTTCTGGAAGAACCAGCAGCCTTGGTCGTCGGCGAGGTAGTTGCGCTCGATGAACTCGCGCAGCTTCTCGTGCAGGATGCGGCTGCCTTTGACGCGCGGGAACGGCCCCGCCGCCTGCACCCGGTCGTCGCGCATGTACCAGTCGCCGCGCGCGTCGAGCGCGAGCCAGTCGTAGCAATGCGGCACGTTCGGCCACTTCTTCAGCGCCTGCTTGACGATGTCGTCCATGCGCTGATGGTGACTCAGATATGAGACTTGATCCAGCCCATGACCTGTTCCGGCAGGGTCAGCACATGACCCGGCCAGCGACCGCCCGGAAAACCCACATGCCCGCCGTGCGGCGGCTGCCACAGCGTGACGAAGTCGCCGACCTCGCGTTGCTGCGGCAAACAATGCGCCGGCACGAACGGGTCGTTGCGCGCGTTCAGCACCAGCGCCGGCACGCGAATGCGGTGCAGGTGCGGCTTGGCCGAGCCGCGCTGCCAGTAGTCGTCGGTGTTCTTGAAACCGTGCAGCGGCGCGGTGAACACGTTGTCGAAGTCGTAGAGGTCGCGCGCGGCCAGCAGCGTCGCGCGGTCGAACAGCCCGGGGTGCTGCGCGAGCTTGCGCAAGGCCTTGGGCTTCATCGTGCGCAGGAACATGCGGGTGTAGACCTGCCGGTTGAAGCCCTGCCCGATCGCGTGACCGCCGGCCGCGAGGTCGATCGGAGACGACACCGCGCACACGGCGCTGACCACGCGCGACGCCGCGTCGCCGGCCTCTTCGGCCCAGCGCAGCAGCGCGTTGCCGCCGAGCGAGACGCCGACCGCGACCACCGGTGCGCCTTGCATCGCCCGCAAGCGGCCGAGCACCCAGCCGATCTCCTCGAAATCGCCCGAGTGATACGCACGCGGGGCCAGGTTGATCTCGCCCGAGCAGCCTCGAAAGTGCGGCACGACAAAGCGCCAGCCGTGCTCGCGCGCCCAGTGCGCGAAGGCCTGCGCGTAGTGGCTGGCCGACGAGCCCTCGAGGCCGTGGAACAGCACCAGCAGCGGCCGGCGCGGGTCTTCGCCCTGCCAGTCGACGTCGATGAAGTCACCGTCCGGCGTGTTCCAGCGCTCGCGGCGGAACTCGGGCACCGGCCCATGGAAACGCTTGGCAAACAAGGCCGGCCAGATCGTCTGCGCGTTGCCGCCGATCAGCCACGTCGGGGCGCGGTACTGCTCCATCGCTGCTCGGTCTCAGTGCAGGGTCGATGCAGCCTCGACCAGTTCCTGCACCTCGCGCGGCGAGCCCGGGCTCGCGTGGTGCGAGACGAGGCGCCAGCCCTGCGCGGTCTTCAGGTAGACGTTGGTCGCGACGACCCAGGCCGACTGCGGGCCTTCGGTCGTCATCACGTGGATGTGCTCGAGCACGCTGTGCACCGCGCAGCTGTGCGTCTGCAGGCGCCGCACCTTCTCGGGCCGCGCATTGATGGTGCCGTTCGCGAACATCGCGTCGAAGGCCGCGCGGATCGCACCGGCCCCCACGACGCGCGGGCCACCGGGGTGGACGCAGCTGATTTCTTCGTCGTCGGACCACACCGACATCAGCCGTTCGATGTCGCCGCGTTGCAGTGCCTCGTAGAACTGCAGCTCGATCTCGTCGGGCGAAGCGAGCGGCGCGGCGGCCTTGGGTCGTGGCATGGACGTCCTAACGAAACACGACGGTCTTGCGCCCCGTCATTTGAAGACAACCGTCTTGCGCCCGTTGAGCAGCACGCGGTGCTCGACATGCCAGCGCACCGCGCGCGCGAGCACGACGCTCTCGACGTCGCGGCCGACCGCAGTGAAGTCTTCCGGGCTGTGGGCATGGTCGACTCGCTCGACGTCCTGCTCGATGATCGGGCCCTCGTCGAGCTCGGCCGTCACGTAGTGCGCGGTCGCGCCGATCAGCTTCACGCCGCGTTCGTGCGCTTGGTAGTACGGCTTCGCGCCCTTGAAGCTGGGCAGGAAACTGTGGTGGATGTTGATCGCGCGGCCGCGCAGGAACTCGCAGAACTCGCCGCTCAGGATCTGCATGTAGCGCGCCAGAACGACCAGGTCGATGTGCTGCTCGCGCACCAGGCGCTCGACCTGCCGCTCCTGCGCGCGCTTGGCCTCGGCGCCCGCGCCGGCCGGCAGCGCGAGGTGGTGGAAGGGCACGCCGTGGCTCGCGCACAGCTCCGCGAAGTCGGGGTGGTTGGAGACGACCGCGGCGATGTCGGCGTTGAGCTGGCCCGACTGGCAGCGGAACAGCAGGTCGTTCAGGCAGTGCCCGTGGCGGCTCACCATCAGCAGCAGGCGCGGTTGGCGCGCCATGTCGTGCACGAACAGCGTCATGCCGAAACGCGCGCGCAGCGGCGCGAACATCGCGTCCAGCTTCTCGCTGGTGGCGAGCGCATCGGGCGCCTCGAAATGCACGCGCATGAAGAACAGCCCGGTCGCGTCGCTGCTGAGCACGTCGCCGAACTGCTGCGAGTCGAGAATGTTGCAACCGGCCTCGAACAACAGCCCCGACACGGCGTAGACCACGCCCTTGGTGTCACGACAAGACAGGGTCAGAACGTAATCGCGTGGGCTGGACATAAGATAGGCGTTGATTGATGTCGATTGTACGAACGCCGCCGGGACCGCGCGGCCCACAAGGATTGGCTTTGCCGCAACCGACCCCCAAAAGCGACTGGAGTGACCGCAGCCTCGAGCTCTCGGGCCTGCTCGCGCGCGCCGGCCTCGGCGACCGTGCGGCATTTGCCACGCTTTACGAACGCACCAGCGCGCATCTGCTCGGCGTCGTGATGCGTATCCAACGAGACCGGACGCTCGCCGAAGACATCCTCCAGGAGGTGTATGTCAACGTGTGGCGTGCGGCGCAAAGCTTCGACGCCGCACAAAGCCAGCCCCTCACCTGGCTGACCAGCGTGGCCCGCAACCGCGCGATCGACAGCCTGCGTCGAGCACAAGCCCAGCCGCAGCTGAAGACCAACATCACCACCACCTCCATCGACGACGAGGAAACCGACGTGTACGACACCGTGGCCGACGATGCGCCCGGCCCGCTCGATCTGCTGAGCCGGGCCTCGGATGCGCGCGCCCTGTCGGCCTGCATGCAGGGCCTGAGCGCGCCGCAGCGTCAGAGCGTCGCGCTCGCGTTCTTCGACGGACTGAGCCACGCCGAGGTCGCCGAGGCCATGCGCCAGCCGCTGGGCACGGTCAAGTCGTGGGTGCGGCGCGCGCTGATGTCGTTGAAGAGCTGTCTCGACAGCGCGGTGCAGCGCGACTCCGAACGGGCGGGAGGCTGAGATGGACTACAGCCGCCCCGAACTCGCCGACCGCCTCGCCGCGGAATACGCCAGCGGCCTGCTGCGCGGACCGGCGCGGCGCCGCTTCGAAGCGCTGCTGCCGGCGCATCCGGCGCTGCGCCGCGCGGTGCGCGACTGGCAGGACCGGCTGATGCCGCTGACGGCCGAGGTGGCGCCCGTGCCGCCGTCGGCGGCTGTGTGGACCCGCATTGAAGCCACGCTCCACGGCGCGGCCGCAGCGCCAGCGGCACGCGCCGGCTGGTGGCGTCAGCTCGCGTTCTGGCGCACCTTCTCGGCGATCGGCCTGGTGGCCACGCTGAGCCTGGCCGTGCTGGTCGCCACGCCGGGCCCGGTGGCGCCGCCCATCGTCGTCGTGCTGTCGGCCGCCGAACCGGCGCCGGGCGCACCGGCCGGTGCGGTGGTGCCGGCCTCGTTCGTCGCCAGCATCAGCGCGGACGGGCGCGCGATGGTCACGAAGCCGCTGGTCAACGTCAACATGCAAGCCGACCGCTCGCTCGAGTTGTGGTCGTTGCCGCCCGAGGGTGCACCGCGCTCGCTGGGCGTGATCGCCGCCGACAAGGCGACGGTGGTGCAGCGCGGCAAGGTGCTCGACGGCACGGCCGCGTTCGCGGTCACGCTCGAGGCCGCCGGGGGCTCGCCGGACGGCAAGCCGCACGGGCCCATCCTCTACGTCGGCAAGCTGGTCTTGTAGAGCGCGTCGCTGAGCGCTTCATCGACGCGCGCAGCGCTGACTTCGGTCAGGCAGCGCGTGTGGCCGAAGCGGCAGACGCGGTCGAAACACGGCATGCAGTCGAGCTGCAATGCTTCCTTCAGCCAGATCACACGCGCGTGCGGGTTCAGCGGCGGCGTGTGTTCCGGGCTGGTCGAGCCGAACACGGCAGCCTGCGGCACGCCGAACGCGGCCGCGACGTGCATCAGGCCCGAGTCGTTGCTGACGACGCCACGGGCCGCGGCGATCAAGGCCATCGCATCGAGCAGCGAGGTCTTGCCGGCCAGCACGCGGCAGGCACCGGGCGCGGCGGCGGCGATGGTCTCGCACAGCGCGGCCTCCTTGCCCGAGCCGAGCAGCAGCACCGGCTGGCCATGCGCGGCGAACAGCGAGCGTGCCAGTTCGGCGTAGCGCTCGGCCGGCCAGCACTTGGCCGGGCCGTATTCGGCGCCGGGCGCAAAGACCCAATAGGCGCCGGCATCGACGCCAACGCCATTCGTGGCGGCTTTGATCACCGCCGGCGCGAAGCTCATGGCCGGGCGTTCGTCGCCGGGTTCCGGTGAACCCGCCAGCGCGCTGTAGAACGCGACCATGGGCGGGCGACCCGCCGGGTTGGGCAGGCGCCGGTTCAGCAGGACGACGCGGCTTTCGCCCGCGTAGCCGATGCGCCGCGGGATGCGCGCGAGCCAGGGGATCAGCGCCGACTTCAGCGAGTTCGGCAGCACGTAGGCGGTGTCGAAACGGCCGCGCAGGCCGACCGCGACGCGGCGGCGTTCGGCCCAGTCGAGCCGGCCGTGGGCGAACGGAAGTTCGATGACCTCACCGACCTGCGGCATCGCGCGGTAGACCGGCGCGACCCAGGGCAGCGCCGCCACCGTGAGTTGCTCACCCCGTTCGGAGAGACGCCGCAGCAGCGGCTCCGACATCACCGCGTCGCCTATCCACTGCGGCGCGATGACGAGCGAACGCGTCATCTCGACGCGATCAGTGCGCGTGGACCTTCTCGCCCGCCTTCAGCCGGTAGACCGTGCCGCAGTACGGGCACTTGCCTTCGCCCGTGGTCGCCACGTCGATGAAGACGCGCGGATGCGTGCTCCACAGCGCCATCTTCGGATTGGGGCAGAAGACCACGCCCGGGCCTTCCAGGTCCTTGGCGGTGACTTCGACAGTCGCAACAGGTTTGTTTGTCATGGTGTGTTTTCTCAGGCGAGCGCCGGGCCGCCCCAAGCCGACTGAGCACCCGCCAGGCGGGTGGTCTCGCGTACACGCGAGACCGGGTGCTCCATCCGTTTCAGACCTTGGCCAGCCATTCGGCGTACTTCGGGTTGCGGCCGTTCACGATGTCGAAGAACGCGCTCTGGATCTTCTCGGTGATGGGCCCGCGCGAGCCCGCGCCGAGCTCGATGCGGTCGAGTTCGCGGATCGGCGTGACTTCGGCGGCGGTGCCGGTGAAGAAGGCCTCGTCGCTGATGTAGACCTCGTCGCGCGTGATGCGCTTCTCGACCACCTTGAGCCCCAGGTCGGCGCAGATCGCGAACACGGTGTTGCGGGTGATGCCGTTGAGCGCGCCGGCCGACAGATCCGGCGTGTAGACGACGCCGTTCTTCACGATGAACAGGTTCTCACCCGCGCCTTCGCTGACGAAGCCGTTCGCGTCCAGCAGCATCGCCTCGTCGTAGCCGTCGTCGACGGCTTCCATGTTGGCGAGGATGGAGTTGCTGTAGTTGCTCACCGCCTTGGCCTGCGTCATCGTGATGTTGACGTGGTGGCGGGTGTAGCTGGAGATCTTCACGCGGATGCCGCGCTTCAGGCCTTCTTCGCCGAGGTAGGCGCCCCAGGGCCAGGCCGCGACCATCAGGTGCACGGTGTTGCCCTTGGGCGAGACGCCCAGCTTCTCGGAGCCGATCCAGGTCAGCGGGCGCAGGTAGCACGATTCGAGCTTGTTCTCGCGCACCACGTCGAGCTGGGCCTGCATGACCTGCTCGAACGAGAACGGGATCTTCATGCGCAAGATCTTCGCGCTGTTGAACAGCCGCTCGGTGTGCTCGCGCAGCCGGAAGATCGCGGTGCCGTTGACGGTGTTGTAGGCGCGTACGCCCTCGAAGGCGCCGCAGCCGTAGTGCAGCGTGTGGGTCAGCACGTGGATCTTGGCGTCGCGCCAGTCCACCATCTTGCCGTCCATCCAGATCTTGCCGTCGCGGTCGTCCATCGACAGGGCCATGTCGTTCTCCAGTGCATGTGGAAGCACTGGAGATTCTATTCGGCCCGCTCCCGCGGGCTGTTCAGTCAGTCGGCGTTGGGGCCGAAGAAGTGCATGAACACGTCGGGTTCGATGACTTCGCGGGTGGCCAGGCCGGCCATGCGCTCGACGAAAGGTTGCGACATCGGCGCCGGGTCCAGCTCGGCCGGCATCGTCGCGCCCCAGGGCGTGTCGAAGCTGGTGCTGTTCTGGAAGCGCGAGTCGTTCGCACCACGAGCCTGCGCCGGTTGGCCGCCCCGATTGATCAGGCGCTTCGCCAGCGAAGGCAGCTCTTCCCACTCGATCGCGTCGGCGTTCGCCACCGCGCGTTGGGTCGATGCGAAATACTGTCGGGGCTGGGCGTGGCGCATGGTGGGGACCTTGGAACGGCAATCAGGATTCGATGTAAGAAGCTTATCGACGCGCCTGCGCCTTGATTGACCGAAAAGCAAGACTCCGCTGCACCTGTTTTACACCGCTGACCCGTTTAGCGTGAATAGTTCGCGCGCCACAATCCGGCGCATGCCGCAGCTCAAACCCCTCGTCGCCCAACCGATTCCGCCCGCGCCGCGCGTGACGGGCCAGCCCGCCGATCCGCAGAAGTTCGCGGTCGACGTGAAGCCCAGCCACATCGACGGCCAGGGCGCGTTCGCGGCCGAGGCCATCCCCGCGCGGCGCAAGATCGGCGAGATTCGCGGCGAAGCGATCAGCGTGCGCGAGGCGCGCAAACGCGCGAAGGGCGTGGCCCGCATCATGATCGTCGAGCTCAGCGAAACGCGCGCGATCGACGCGTCGCGGTCGACCGACCCGATGCGCTTCACCAACCACTCGTGCCAGCCGAATGCGGTGCTGCGCATCCGCCAGGGCCGGGTCGAGTTCTACGCGATGCGCGACGTGAAAGCGGGTGAAGAACTCACCGTGAACTACGGCGAGACCCACCACGAAGGCAAGCTGCGCTGCCGCTGCGGCGCGCCCGGCTGCGTCGGGCGGATCTAGCGGTTCGCGTAGAGCGTGTCGAGCGAGCGGAAGCCCTTCACCTCCAGCGGGTTGCCGCTGGGGTCGACGAAGAACATCGTCCACTGCTCGCCGGGCTGGCCCTCGAAGCGCAGCTGCGGCTTCATCACGAACTCGGTGCCAGCCGCTTCCAGCCGCTGCGCGAGCGCCTGCCAGTCGTCCCGCGCCAGCACCAGGCCGAAGTGCGGCATCGGCACCAGCGTGTCGCCGACGCGGCCGGTGCGCTCGGTCTTCAGCAGCGGCCCGAGGTGGAACGACAGCTGGTGGCCGAAGAAATCGAAGTCGACCCAGGTGTCGGTGCTGCGCCCCTCGGCGCAGCCCAGCACGCCGCCGTAGAACGCCCGCGTCTCGTCGAGATCGCGGACGTTGATGGCGAGGTGAAAGAGGCTGCGCATGGGTCGGCGTTGGATTACTTCGCCGTGGGCATCACGAACTCGGCACCCTTCGCGATGCTCGCCGGCCAACGCTGCATCACGCTCTTTTGCTTGGTGTAGAAGCGCACGCCTTCTTCGCCATAGGCGTGCATGTCGCCGAACAGCGAGCGCTTCCAGCCGCCGAAGCCGTGCCAGGCCATCGGCACCGGGATCGGCACGTTGATGCCGACCATGCCGACCTGCACGCGGCGCGAGAACTCGCGCGCGACGT
>Ga0307510_10003496_pt1 | contig 18310 bp, 26 predicted proteins | sample 12_EM_MG_FD_207224 | JGI IMG/M metagenome (GOLD analysis project Ga0307510, IMG submission 207224) | Populus trichocarpa ectomycorrhiza microbial communities from riparian zone in the Pacific Northwest, United States - 12_EM | ecosystem: Host-associated > Plants > Roots > Unclassified | place...
TAATCCAAACAAGTGTAACGTAGTCCACTGTAAGTAACTGTGTCGTCCAAATATGTTTCGGTGTACTTCCGGCTTTACAAGTTTGGGATCATCCCTTTATGGCGTCGGCTATATGGCAGTTGCCCCAATGGGGCTGGTAACGCTTGGTACGGTGGAAACGGCGGTAGGCTGTTCTTTGTTCTCAGTCCCATGTCTAGTGGTCCGGAACCACTGCAGGAAGCTTGAGACGTCCTGTCATCATATCCATATCACCGTTCAAGCTTAATCAAGACCGGTGTCCCGCGTGATCATCTTGACGTGCTCACCGCGGAGATAAAGCCCGGCATCGTGTTGTCGACGATAACGGCGGGTATACGCCCACCTGGGCTACTGGACATGGCCATGCGCCATTCGGTGTTCCCGTTGGGAAGTTCTTTGATACTTTCGACGCTGGCATAACGACCCTTGACGACTTCTTTCCCTTCGAGCTTCGCAAGCTCAGGGTCACCAGACAGGTCAACCGGAATGGAGATGAATATTCTGTTGGAATGGGGGTGTAAGAGAACGGAGCGATGCGGTGATGGATGGGCGCACCCTGTCCGATGGCTGCTCGACTCATCATAGTGCGTGACTTGCAAAACGGTGAAGTCCCGCGGACTGAGAGAAATGCCCATGGATGGAAATTCGTAGTACATCGTCCAAATTTCTTGCGCCGCGGAAATCTTCTTCACCAGGGTGGCCTTCTTCACGACCTCGAGGTACCTGCTCTCCGCTCGTCATCGGAGCCACCTCCTCTCAAAAAGAAGGCAGACATACTCTTTCTCGTTCTCAGCGTGGTCCTTTCCTATTTTGTTCCAAAGTTCGTCGAAGGTTACCTCGGCGGGTGTATGTTCACTGACCCTGCAGTGCCAAGACGCGCCGTCTCCAGGACCCTTCGGTCTGAAGTATGTTTGGACAGTGTTCTTCTGGTATACCTTGCCCTTCTTCCAAACATCGGTGGCATCGAGTAGTTCGCGCCCTACCGCAATAGCTTCCTCATCCAATGGTAGATCTGTACGATCATTTGAAGGAACGTCATGGCCCATTATGCACGGACGGACTCTTGGACAGACCTTCTAGTCGGAGCTCTGTTGCTGTAGTCAACTTGAAGCCAGAGGACATCGGAGGTGATGGTAAGAGCATGGAGACAAGATGTGGAACGTATATGCATGCCTGTGAGGGCCTTCTCAGGTATGATAGGAAACACGGGATGAGACTATCTTTGTGGTGACAAGCGTCGGTACCCTCGAGAACCATGCGAAGAAGTAGAAGTTGTGGCGGCACATACTGTATTCAAGAGGGCTCATCTCGCATTCGGCCATCGCGACGTTATCTGCCTGACTACAGTCCGCTTTGTTCCCTGGGAGGATAACGTTCCCTTCAGAAAAGGCAGAACAATGTGGATAGCAATGTCTTGCTAGAGCAAGGTTCGAGGTATGTCCCCCTGAAACTTGAAGCTTGAAGTTCAACACGAGTATCTCTTATCTCATTTCGAAGTTGACCCATTAAAGGCAGCGACAGAGTATGGTCAGACCAGACAGCATTTGTCTGTAATGAAATTGTAGATAATTTCTGTAGTCCGAGAGAGCGTGAATCAAAGCTTTGGAATGAAGCCGTTACAAGTTAGAAAGGTAAAATTGAGACCACGATGTCATGCGTGAGGCGGCTAATTTGCAATTAGTGGACTTGTCATAGGCCATAATCTCCAACGAAGTCTATCGTAGCTGTATGCCTTCTAAATACGGGTCCATGTCCTTGCAGCTTCGCAAATTCGATCCAGGTTCCATATCCCCTTACGACTTCGGCTATGCGGCAGGTGCCTCGACCGGGATAGCAATACGTTGTTCTTCGCTCTCAGTCCCATGTCTGGTGGTCTGGAGCCATCGCAGGAAGTGTGGGACGTCCTATCATCATATCCGCACGATCAGTCAAGACCAGTGGACCCCTTGATCATCTAGACGTGCTCACCGCAGAGATAGTACTTGCCATCGTACTCTCGACGACAAAAGTGGGTATGCGCCCTCCTGGGCTACTGGACGTAGCCATGCGCCATTCCGTGTCCCCGTTGGGGAGTTGTTTGATACTCTCAACACTGACATAATGACCCTTGACACCTTTCTCTTCGAGCTTAGCAAGCTCAGGATCGCTAGACAGGTCTATTGGGATAGATATGAATAGACTGTTGGAATCGAGGCGGTAAGAAAATGAAGCGACGTGGTGGTGGATGCACGCACCCTGTCCGGGGGCTGCCTAACTCATCGTAATGCGTGACCTGGAGAACGGTGAAGACCCGTGGAGAAACGCCAAATGATGGGAATTCATAGTGCAGCGTCCAGATTTCTTGCGTCGCGGAAATCTTCCTCACCATGGTTGCCTTCTTCACGACCTCGATGTACCTGCCCTTCGCTCGTCATCATGATCGCCGTCTTTCGAGACGAATCAGACACACTCTTTTTCGTTCTCGGAGTGGTTATGTCCTAATTTGCTCCAAAATTCATCGAATGTGGCCTCAGCGGGTGTATGTTCACTGACCCTGCAGTGCCAAGCCGCGCCGTCCCCGGGACCCTTCGGTCTAGAGTATGTCTGAACAGTTTTCTTCTGGTATGTCTTGCCTTTCTTCCAGCCATTGATGGCCTCGAGCACTTCGAGCCCCGCCGCCACGACTTCCTCGTCCGAAGGCAGAGCTGCGTCATCAATTAAGAAAATGGCACGCATAGATGCATCAACGGACTCTAGACAGACAGACCTTCTAGTCGAAGCTCTGATGCAATAGTCAACTTGAAGCCAGAGGACATTGGGGGGGATGGTGTGATGGTAGTCGCATGGTGACAGGTGTGGATATAAATAGCATTCTTGTGTGAACATTCTCAGGCAATACATGAAATGCATGAGACACGGAATGCCGCCGCGCCCTCCCAGAATTATGCACAAGTGAGAATAGAGGCACTCTCTATATTTTTGAGATGGGAAGTACGACTGGAGTACGGAGATGATAACGTAACTATACTATTCATGCGTGGGATGGGGAAGGTGATTGTGATGTGTCCGTCATGGAAGAGTTCAAGTTCACAAAGCCAAAGAAACGACTGCGACCTAACACTTGTTCATCGCGGGGTAGCTTTTCACCTCGATTGAGAACAACACCAACGAATTTGCGTTCTCCTCGCATCCACTTCTCCTTGTAGAAACGGACGTATCCGGGTACAGTGGCATACAATGTATGATCACGACCCATTTTCACCTACAATCAGCACGAGAAACGCGTTTGGATTCACGACGTCAAGTGAAGGGTAATGCGGCACGTACATGTTGGCCAGGGTGAAATAGTGTCCCACGTTGGCGTACAATGATGTTACCGGGAATAACGTATTGATCTATTGTGCGGCAGAGGGCTTAGGAATTTTGTGGGAGCAATGGCAAAGGGTTCACACCTGAGAACTTTTTAACGCCGAGACGCTTCCCTGGTGAGCCACCATGATTGCGCACTGAACCGCCAGCACGTTTAGTTGCGGTACGGACCGAGCCTGTGAGAGGACCAAGTCAGCCGGTCAAGTAGAGATGAAAGGAGCAAGGGTGAACCAACCGAGTATAGAAAAAGGCGAATATGAATGGGAGGGGCACAAAAAGGAAAAGAGAGACATCAGGGGGTAGTAGACCTTGTGGCTGTGGTTGTGGTGTGGTGTTGGCGTGTAACTTACTTAGCGCATCTCCTTATAGGGGAACTAGTGGGCTCAGCCGCTTTCATCTCCTCTCCTCTTTAACCCCACCATTATCTCACATCTTCATCCAATCAAACAATGGTCCTTCTTGTTACTTCTGATAATGAACAGTTCGTCGTTGAAAAGGACGTCGCAGAACGCTCCGTGCTTATCAAAAATATGCTGGAAGGTAAATCCCATCGCCCTATTACACCCCTAGTCCACCACCCTAACACGCGACTTTGAAGATGTCGGAGAAAGTGACCAGCCGATACCACTTCCCAACGTCTCATCGAGCGTTTTGAAAAAGGCAAGCACGCTATTTGTAAAACTTTCGTCCCTTTTTTTACCTTTAAATGTCTTGCTCACCCAGGTCCTCGAATACTGTGAACACCATCGGGGAGAACGACTTCCAACAACAGATGCCGAGTCACAAGATGAAACCCGCAAGCGCACCACCGATATCAGCGAGTGGGATCAGAAGTTTATCGCGGTCGACCAAGAGATGCTCTTCGAGATTATCTTGGCTGCCAACTACCTCGATATCAAGCCTCTCCTGTCAGTCCCGTGAGTAGCACCCCCTGACTTTGCTGACCTTCTCGACAGCGACGTGGGCTGCAAGACTGTTGCCAACATGATCAAAGGCAAGACACCCGAGGAGATTAGGAAGCTTTTCAACATTGTCAATGATTTCACTCCCGAGGAAGAGGTGACGAATCCTTTCATCTGGTGTGGTAAAGACGGTTTGTTGACATGCATATATCATAGGCTCAGATCAAGAAGGAAAACGTGAGTCTCTCCTGATTTCTCTGGTACTTCGGCGGTATCGAGTTACTAATCAACTTGTTTTTTCACGATAGGAATGGGCGGAGGATCGCTAGATGATGACGATTTGCGGAGGTGGGATCGGTCCGCATTGTGATTTTCTATACTGTTTTCTACACGCCGGGCATCTACAATGACCACCTCATTTGACGAAAACCGGTGAAATAATAGCTGTACATGTATGCCTCGAATGTGCCGACTGATGACCCACGATGAATGTATGACTCTGACATGCTGTGCCACGTGCTCACGTGTCATTCAAAGACTGATGGAGAACTGAACGGGAAGAACATCGTCCCTAATAACTTATGTCTCTGCATGTCCCGCATCCCTGATATCCCCGGAAATCCCATCCCGAAGAACTCGGAACAGGATCACTGGTTCCGAAACCACGTCGCGAATTTATGTGACCTTAGCCATGACCGGTAAAGCTCTCCTTTGCTGTAGGGATTCAATCCAATTAAATCTCCCTGGCAGTTTTCCAGGAAGCCAACCTGTCAGTTTCAGCACCAAAGACCTCGAAAGGCTGGAGAATGAAGAGTGAGTGCCTCCTTTTCTAGAGAACCCCCTTTTAGTGAACCAAAGGATTGCTCGTATAGCTACTGGGTCGCCGAAAAGTCGGATGGTGTCAGGGTGTTGCTTGTCGTCCTCACCAACCTAGACACGAGCGAGCAAATTGTTTCCATTGTGCGTTCGTGACATCCTCTTACTCCTTCCCTTGACTCACCCTCCACTCTAGGTCGATCGTCACAATATTTACAGGGAAGTGTCGGGACTCTTCTTCCCCCATCATGAACACCCGGAGCGCCCTCTACGGAGTACTATCGTCGATGCTGAGATGGTCATTGACGTCGACCCTCGGACAAAGCAAGTAAGTCATGTTCGCAGGATTGTTCTCGGTCAGTTGAATGAAAACTCCCCTCATCTTTCCGTAGGAAACGCTTCGTATGCTTTGTTTTGATTGCCTCGTCGCGGATAGTCAGAACGTTATGTCCAAAACGCTCGACAAAAGATATGGAGTAATGTCGCTTTTTTTTGACGTTTTGCGTCCAGCATTTTTGACATACATTGCCTCCAGAGATTGAGGGAGGTATTTTACAAGCCATACGCGAAAATGCTCCGTGACCACCCCCGTGTGGCTAAGGACCAACCATTCGAGTGAGTTTCGCTTGGTAGTTACAATTTTTTTTTCCTTCTTCCCTGATTTTCTCCCAGAATTCAGCTCAAGGAGGTAAACCTTTCTTATTCGATCGACAAGGTGTTTCTCGACATAACAAACCTACACCACGGCAACGACGGACTGATTTACACCTCGGTTTCGGGGCCTTACGTCCCCGGGACAGATCGGAATATGTCCGTCTTCCCATTTCCCTGGTGATGCCCCCGCTGACGCATGACCTTCTTATCGAACAGACTGAAGTGGAAGCCTCCGTCCGAGAATTCGGTTGACTTCAAGCTCGTCGTACGCTTCCCACCTGTCCCTGGGTCACCTAGCGAACCGGACTTGCACGCGAAGCCCATTTTTGCTCTTCACGCCTGGTGTGGGGGTGAGGCGTATGAACCCTGGGATACAATGTATGTAACCGACGATGAGTGGGAAAGGTACGTCGCGGGCTGCAAAGCAAAAATGTTCGACGGGATGAATGATTTTATCCCTTCTCCAGCATGAAGGCCAATGGCGAGCAAGTCGATGACCGCATCGTCGAGGTGTGCTGGGATCCCATCAGCGAACATTGGCGAATGATGCGCTTTCGTGACGACAAACCGCATGGCAACCATCGGTCCGTGGTAGAGAACGTCGTTCAAAGCATTGCCGATGGCGTCGAGAAGGATATGGTGTGTGCTGTCGCTGCTCTCGTGCACCAGTTTCGGTGTGGGTGACCTGAAGAATTTTTTATTTTTGCAAAATCGCACCTTAGCTCCTTGCTCGATCGGCCACGATAAAGAACGCGTGGAAAGCGCGACCGCGACCTGGCCAGCCCGTACAACAGCAACAGCAACAGCAACCGCCACCTCCACCTCCACCTCCATCGCACAGAAGCAATGGACCGCCGCCGCAACCACCGCCTCAACCGCCGCCACCGCCGTCTTTTCCTGCCCCTAATCCTCAGTCTCGACCCCTATCCAGGGATGCCTTGGCACCTTTACCACTACGCTATGGCCCTCTGGCACCTTCGCCATGGAGCAAGGTATCGGGGCCAACGGTTATTGAAGGGATGTTCCGTTGAAAAAAAAAAAGGTTTGTGCAATCTCTCGCTCTGTTGGATCACCCTCAGGTGTTGTCGAGGTGATTCACAAGGGGCCTTGTGCATAGTGTGAGCACCCATACTTTTACTTATACCTGGCGTTGGCTAGTGACTACTGTAGTTATGTATGCCCCTTGTTTTTTATGTTTCACTTTCATATGTGCGCCAGTGCGAGAATAAGGTCGCTCGAACAAATAATACGTGTTCTAACTTAAGAGCCAAGCGTGGTACAGAGACATCAGATTGGGAAAGCCAGTACGACTAGAAGGCTTTGTATGTCTCTACACAATAGTACGATGTTACCAAGGATGCACGTCACGACAAGATATCAAGTACCAAGCGATATTAGGAAAATGCAATGAGCAAAAAGGTATGTGATGAGGGAGTGGATGTGCGTCTAATACGTACAACGAATGCTGCGTAGACGTCGACAACGAGAAGCATGTAAAAACAAGGGACAAGCTGCAGTCGCCAACGGGACGATTGAATACGATGTAAAACAAGAGAAGGATGAGACGATGAGATGCATGGAGAGAGGGGCAGGGTATCGGACGCAAAGGTCGCCCGTCAGAGGACAAAGAGTACAAAGTCGTAAAAATGCAGGCATGAGGGTCATCAGCAAACCAACCAAAACCTAGGAATGCAAGCAAGATAGCGGTAGATGGCCGTGCTTAGATGAGTGAGGAGAAGAGGGAGAGGGAGATAAGGAAGAACGGCGACCTTTTGTCGCGTTATGGGAAGGAGGACACCACACCCGTCGTAGATTTCGTGAATCGTGAGACCGAGGCGCATGAGGACGCCCAGTTCGTAGTGCGACTTTGGTGTTTTTTTTTTCGGGAGGGAAGGTAGGAGGATGCGCAAAAAAATGGGGAAAGCAAAGCAAGACATTCAAGAGCGACACAGTAGAGGTATCTCAGAAAGTGAAAAGGTAGTGGTGGGGGAGGGGGGGGAAGGTGAGGGATGGGGAGAGGTTCAAGCAAAGAGGTCATCATCATGACACGTGAAGGGATCCGCGAGGATGCCGTCGTCGTCTAGGCCATATTGTTCCTCGGCGAAGACGTGTTTGGGGCTTAAGGGGAGCGGGCTGAGAGCGGCCAGGCGCATGTGGATGAGCGGGATGTCTGATCCGGGATCCGCGAAGCCCATGCCAGCGAATGACAGGCGCTCGATGGGCGTGCGCAGCACCTCTGGGGTGGACTCGAGGGACGACGCAGAGGACTCTGACACGGTGCGCCGTGTGGGTGTGCGGGGCCCCGCCGCAAAAGACGCCAGTTGCCCAAACAGGTGAGCCTATTTCAAGAAAAAAAGTAAAGAGTTTTTTTTAAAAAGGCAGCGAGTGAGCAAAACGCGTCTTGAGTGAACGAGTTTGGGACAAGTTTTTGGACTGTGAGATTTACCTGAGGGGTGTATCCAGGGATGTGGACGCCGAGTGGACTTCTCTCTGACGCGACTGGGGTCGAGGGGCGTTCGGGCTCGGGGTCGACGCCACCAGCGTTCTCGCCGCCGTGATCTGTGGCGTGGAGCCCTGAGATCACGTTACGGGGCGCAGCAGCAGCCGCCTCGGAATCGGCGTGGTGCTGCTGCTGCTCGGCGGCGGGCGCTGGGTTCTCCTCGCCGACGCCCCTCCCCGTCTCCTCGTCCTCCTCGTCTTCGTCGCCGCCTTGTTGCTCGCGTTGGCCATCGGCGACGCGCCACCAGTCAATGTCCGCTAGGACCTTGCGGGAGGACACGTCAGAACCGGAGGACCGGCGATAGCCGCCGCCGTGTCGATGGTTGTGTTGGGGGCGGTGGGAACGCGAGCTAGGGAGGGCGGTGGGGTACGAATACGGCGATACCCTCACTGAAGGGGAGGAGAAGGTGCGGCGAAGAGAAGGCATTGGCGGGGTGAGAGAAGAGGGGAGAGAGAGAGAGAATGGGAGAGAGGTGGGTAGGTCGAGGGGGGGCGTCAGTGGACCGTGTCAATCGGTTGGGATTGCGAATTTATAGTGTCTTTGACAGCACTCTAAGAGATCCAGGCTGCCAGGCACCCCACCAGGTCGCTCACTCTCCACGACCACCCCCGCGCATCAACCAAAGAGTGCGCGCCCGCAACCAGTATATGAAAGTGTATTGTTGTATGCTTTTACATGCTCAATGCGTTTTGCATTAAGATGCTATCCGCTGCTTCCATGGCCATTGAAATTGAAAACACGACGTCACGCATCTTCCTTAGATGGATTTTATGCTCCGCGGTACATTGAACCCGTGTGATGCCAGTCAATCGCTGACACTTTTACATTTTGCTTCCTCGGGTGCAGCAGCTATAAAATTGAGAATCTTGACTCTTTCCATGCCGAGTTGCCATCCGCGGCCGTAGAACGCATTGCCCCCACGTAAAACTGCGGAATTCCTACGTGTGCCAGTCCTACGCTGGGTTTCGTGCGTAATTACATGTCTTGATGTCGCACGGAGCGCCTAATCGTAACTGTAGGTGAGGTGATGCGTCCAAGCCGGGGCGCTGCCGTGATCAGTTTGTCCGTCCAGTGATAGCGACCCTAGCATCCTATCTGCCAATAGGGCGCCGCGGAAGCACAAACCGCAAGGTGTGCGGTGTGGTCACAGGACAAATCGAAGGGTGTGGGATTGAATGCGTCTGATATTGCTTCCACCTACAACGTACTACATGATGTTCTCTTCTCAAGGCGCACATTAACGAATTCACAAAGAAAAAGAAAAATGAGTGCCTTTTCATGCATGGTTACAACCAGGCGACATAGGGCGCGATGAAATTTGCGAGTTGTGGGTGCCTGTGCGGAATGGGATCCGATGGCCAGTGTGGCCAAATTCTGATAATGATCTGCGTACGCTCGCGCTGTCCTTGGCCTTGCCTTGCGTCCGTCTACGACCTCTTCGCTTACCGTACGACACGGCGTGGCATTCCCTTCTCTCTAATGATCATTATTACTTCCGCTTCTGGCCAGAATTACTGCACATAAAAACATCTTGTAGCTTTCAGAATTCCCATTCCCATCTACAACCGCCCGCCGATCACAGAGGATGTCAGCTCCCCCACCGAAGACTATTTTCTATGGTCCCGTCATCAACCCAGAATCGCTTTCATGTTTCCACTGTCTGCCCAGGTGTCTGCTCGCCGTCGGTGCATCCGGTGACATTGTCTGGATCGAAAAGGACGTCCCCGAGTCTGCTCTCATCGACGTCCTCGCCCAACACGAATCGGGCAAGATAACACTTCACACCCTTGAACATGGAGAGTTTCTTCTTCCCGGTTTCGTGGATACCCACACGGTGCGCACACTCCCTTCCCACACCATGTGCAGCCGTGGACCAGTATTTAGCGATGACGGTTGCCCATCTATAGCACGCACCCCAGTTCCCCAATCTCAGGTGGGTATGTTCTGCAGCGTGCGATATAATGTGATGCTCACGCGCCTACTCACTACCAGTGGCCAGCAGTACGAACTACTTGATTGGCTACAGAAGGTGACGTTCCCCATGGAGACTCGATTTGGGAAGGAGGAATTTGCTCGTCGAGCGTATGAAATGATCGTCAAGCGAACCATCGATTGCGGGGTATATTCTTCGCACTTTCCAGGTTTCAAGGTTCTGATTGGGATGTCATAGACGACTACATGCTGCTACTACGGAACGTTACATCTTGAGGCTACCAAGATACTTGCGAAAATCGTCAATGAACGCGGTAAGCACCTTCATCTCTGTTCGCTCGTCTCTAAACTTATCGTCTCACCTAGGCCAACGCGCCTTTGTTGGGGTGCGTAATTTCTGTGTTGACACCCACATCTCGGGGCCTCGCTGAGCAAATTGCCATGGATCTTTTAGAAATGCAATATGGATCGTAATGATTTAGCGCCAGCCTACAAAGATCCATCGGCTGCTGCCTCGATTGAAGCAACTCATGCCCTCATCTCTTACATTCGCGCCCTCCCTGAGCCGCGGCTTGTAGAGCCCGTGCTTACACCCCGGTTTGCGATCTCGTGCACAAACGAACTTCTGTGCGAACTTGGAGACATGGCCAGGAAAGACTCTACGCTCCGAATCCAGACGCATATATCCGAGAATCAGAACGAAATAGACGAAACACTCAAACTCTTCCCAGGCGAAACTTACGCACAGGTGTACAGCAACCGTGGGCTACTCGGGCCACGCACGATTCTCGCGCATGCAGTCCACCTGGAAAAGAGCGAGATCTATTTGGTGAAGGCAAAAAATGCGGGGGTGAGCCATTGCCCAACAAGCAATTTCAACTTGCGAAGCGGGATATGCCCCGTTGGCAAGCTCCTCGACAATGGAATTAAGGTGGCTGTTTCATTCCGTCTCCTCGTACGTCATTGAGCATCCCTCGGACACCGCCTTTAGGTTGGCCTTGGCACGGATGTCTCAGGCGGGTTCTCTCCATCTATTCTCACTGAGATACAGCACGCCTCCATTGCGTCGAAAGTTTTGTCGATGCAGGCCACCTCCTCAACCACATCGAAATATGAAGGCCGTCAACTTCCCCTTGAAACGCTGCTGCATCTTGCAACACTTGGTGGCGCGCAAGTTTGCAATTTGGAAGATCGCATAGGGTCATTCGCTCGAGGGAAGGCATTTGACGCTCTGCTCGTCAGCGTTCGTGGTGATGCAGGTAATCCGGGGCTCTGGGGTGCTGATCTGGACGAAGAGCTCGATGTGAAATATGGCGAGAAAGAGCAACTAAGAGTGTGGTTGGATCGATTCTTCTTCACAGGCGATTACCGGAATATCAAGAAAGTTTACGTCCAGGGGCGGTTGATCGGGGGAACTGAATGCAGCCGTTGAGGACTGGTAGAAGAAGTGTTCTTGATGAAATATTACAATGTATTCTCACTTATGTACAAACCACAGCCCCACAATCACAGATTATATCGTCATGTTCTTGAAATCGCCAAACTCCCATTTATAACAGTCCTTGATATTACGCAGTCAGTTGGTAATGGTCAAGGGACAATCAATACCCGATGGTCTCACCATGCAATCAATCTCTTCAACTGCCAATGGAACTTCTCGCCCTTCTTCCCATTCTTCGTCACTTTCTAGGACGTCTAGGACAAGTTGCTTAATCGGATGCTTCTTTAGCGAAACGTGCCAGCCGAGCTTGCCCACTGTGTCGTAAACAATGACTTTGCCTAAGTGACACCGCGTCTCTAAAGCATAGCCCGCCGAGGCACAAGGAGAACGAAGGCCGGTGCAGGCACCTTGTGGTATCGGGTCCGCATTGTGGTAGACATGCGTAACCGGGGTGATGGGCAAGCCCGACGTATCCGAGCGGGGTGGCATGGGGAGGTGTAGGCGCTGCGCAGCAAGGCGCTCGCCTGGGGACTCGAAGGCCACAGCGGGGAAACCGAACGTTGTACCTAGCAAGGATGCGAGTGCACCGCCAAGGGAGTGGCCTACTAGCCACACGTTGGCATTCGGGTACATAAGCGTGAGGTTTTTGACCAGATTCTTTGAAAATATGTGAGTCGAGCTCAGACAAGAAAACGGTTTGGACAAGGATCTCGACACATACCATTCCAACAGAATAAAACAGACTATCCTCGATAAGTGCTTTGGTCAAACAACAGTTGTCGCAGGTCCAGTGTCCGGAGTAGCAATCGCACACGGTTGAGAAGACCCATGAAAAGTCAACGCGGGCACAACAACACGAGAAAAGAAGGTTGTCGTTGTACTTGTCCTTCTTGGACGTCGGGCCTTGAAGTGTGGTGCCCTTTATTGAAAGGATCGCGGTATTATTGTCGGAAGACAAGAAGACGTGCCCACGAAACCCGATGGTACGGTCCTCCCAGCCGAAGGGGAAACTCTTGGGCCTGCGGTGATTAAGTTGTGGAAGCTCCAGGGGATGACGACTCACGATGTTCCAAGCGGAATCGAGATCATACCAGTTCGTCTGGCCTGGAAGAGCATATGCATTGCCGCTCATGCGCGCGAGCTGGGAAAGCGTGTGCCTGTCCTCAATGTCCGGTCCAAGCACATCGATGGGATCCCAAGGGGTATGATGTGAGTCCTCTATAAATCTAGGGCGATAAATGGTAGTCGGGACCGCCTTCAGGGTCCACGAAGGCACGGGGGTATCTGGCAGTAATGTGACGGGGTGGAACAAGGGCTGCTGGGTACTTGGACCGTGGTCATAACGATGCGCTGGTCTGAGCACGACTGGAACAGAATGTGGCTTCGCGGCTGCTATTGTTAACAGGCTGAATGACAGAAGTAGTTCCAGGGAGAGACCAGAAATCATGGCTGTTCGATGCCAAATCGAACATAATCGCAGCCGCAGCCGGCAAAACTAGAGTGTGAATCGGCCGTTTGTTCAGTAGGATGGGGAAATAGTCCCGAATTGTCGGCAACCGTGGGAGCAGGGGCGCGGGCACACAACAGTGGCAAACAAGGAGGACTGAAAATGCAGCAGAATGCCGACTCCTTGCCCTGAAGCGCGACGTTTTAGACAGTACCCGTTCTGTTGATGTTAACCTACGAAGAACGTGGTGATTCAGTTCAGCGCAGAGGCAAGTTGGTCAGGTATAAGAACACGCCCTGTTCCCTGCATTTTTGCTATCATACTAGGCTGGGCGTGTGTCAGACCTCTCCTACAGTCATCTACGTCTTTTGTTTCATCCATTCGTACTACAGCAGCACGACTACTTACTGTATGAATAATAAAACGAAAAGAGACGAGACAGGTTCCACGTCATCCGCCACGACTGCATATTATGGCTGCTGCGATTGCATGTGACGAAATCAGTCACAGAAAAAGTCCCACACGAAACGAGCTGTAACCCGAACCGAAACGTACTCTCTTCTACTGCAACGCCGTGAGCGTCATCCCTTTCCCCGTCCTTCTCTCCTCGTTTTTCTCGCATAATGTTCATCATCAACTGGTTCTGGGACGTCCTCGCCCAATTGGGTGAGCCACCTTCTTTCCGTAACCCCGCTGTTCAAGGGTTCACACCCCCTGTGCAGGCCTATTGCATAAGAATGCCAAAATCCTTTTCCTGGGCTTAGACAATGCCGGAAAGACGGTAGGCCTCTGTTTCACGTTATCCGTGTTGCGTTCACAAACGAGGCCGCGCAGACACTTTTGCACATGCTCAAGAATGATAGATTGGCTACCCTCCAGCCTACTCTTCACCCAAGTCAGTTCATTTACGCCCGCGTCATCTGTCATTGTTTCCTCAAGTTGGTTCGTATTCAGCCTCTGAGGAGCTTGCAATCGGCAACGTAAAGTTCACCACATATGACTTGGGTGGCCATCAACAAGGTGCGTGTGCAGCGTGCGCAATCTTACACAATGGTTCCCCCATCTGAGCCCATCTCTTACAGCACGCCGTCTGTGGCGTGACTACTTCCCCGAAGTCGACGGTATCGTCTTCCTCGTCGATAGCGCCGACCACGAGCGCTTCGTAGAATCAAAGGCGGAGCTGGATGCCCTCCTCTCAATCGAGCAACTCGCAAAGGTCCCCTTCCTTATACTAGGTAACAAGATCGATGCGCCAGGCGCCGTGAGCGAGGAAGAGCTCAGGCATTACCTCGGCTTATACCAGACCACTGGCAAGGTGCGTGCATCCTTGCTTCGTGACACTTGTACAGGGTTGACCTGTGTCTCTAGGGCAAGGTACCGTTGAGCGATATGCGCCCCATCGAGATATTTATGTGTTCAGTTGTTCTGCGACAAGGCTATGGCGAAGGTCTGTCCCTTTCCTATCTTGTCTGTACTGTATGGATCGTTGACCTGAATTGAACCTCATAAATCAGGGTTCCGCTGGGTCTCTCAATACGTACGTTGACATTTTTGGACCTTCCGCAGGACGCTCACTGGCCGCCACTTGACAGATCTAAGGTTGCCTTATTCTCAGTCGCCGCCGCTGTTTCTGGAGTAGTAGTCGGGTTTCTTAGAACTTTCTGTGCTCCGATTTCTCATGGCCACTTTCTTTACAAGCGCACGATATCTTTGTTTCCTTGAGTTGTGTGAATAATTACGTTTTTGCCACGTCACGCTCGGCGCCTTTCACCGCCACAGGCGCGTCAGCCCTCGTGACGCGGTGAAGCAGTGGCGCGTATCGCACTTCTCGCTTTCTGTATGACTGTGATGTTATGAAGTTGAAGCTCGTCGTGCACGTCATCACCTCAATTAGAGCACTCCTCATATTCTCGGGCGTCATTCGCGTTGTTCTTATCCTTTATAGCGAATGGCACGACGCCCATTCACTTGTAAAGTATACCGATGTCGATTACTTGGTCTTCACCGACGCGACTTCCTTCACCCTGACGCCCGGGCCACATAACCATGCCCAGGGTCCACTTGGGAGATGGTTCAATATCGGGGAGTGAGTACTCGCATCGGTTTACGTCCTAACGAACGTCCCCTGATGCCTGACGCTGCATCGATCAGCCCCTATCGTCGAGAGACCTACCGTTACACACCCTTGTTGGCAATCCTCCTCGCACCCAACCAGTGGCTGCATAAGTCCTTTGGGAAATACCTGTTTTCGGGGTGTGATATCCTGGCGGGGGTCCTGATACACAAGCTGCTCGTCTTTGCGATCCTGCCGCATGCTCACCCTCGCACCGATTCGAGTCACGTACCCTCTTCTCGTTTCATATCCGAGCACGCCCACGACCACGACCACCCGGATTCAGACGACAAGAGCAAAAACGCAGCACGAACGCCCATATCGGACGAGGAGGATGAGGACGCGCACCGCCGTGCTCGTGCCACCCTCCTCGTAGCCCTCCACCTCCTGAACCCTGTCGTGATCGGCATCTCCACGAGAGGGTCTTCGGAGTCTGTGCTGACTCTCTTGGTCCTTCTCACCCTCTTTTGCGCGTTGCGCGGATGGTGGGATTGCACAGCCGCCTTTCTCGGACTTTGCACGCATTGGAAGATATATCCTGTTATCTATGGGGTCTCTTGCATCAGCGTCATTGGCATGGAGCGCCTAGAACGTCTAGAACGCCAGCACGGCGGCGGCGGCGAGAAGAAGCCTCGGGCGCTAGGAGTATTCTCGAGAATGGACCGATGGATCGATGTCCTTGTCAACGCGAAGACGGTAAGATTCGCGTTGATCAGCGGCGGAACATTCTTCATACTTGGCACTCTCATGTACGCCGTGTGAGTAAATCTGGGCCGTTTGGGATTTCCGCTTTACTTCTCCCGCTAATGCGTGTATTTATTTATTTTTGCCCTTGGGCCAGTTGGGGATACCCGTTTCTCCAAGAGACGTATCTTTACCATCTCCACCGGTTGGATCACCGACTTAACTTCTCTCCGTACTTCTATCAAATTTATCTCACCCACCCGAGCATTTCAATGGCCGCTGCTACGCAGTCGTCCATGTGGACTCTGTTTATTCGGTCCCCTTTGACAAGCTTTCTCACCCAGCTATGCCTATCCTTGACGTCGGGCCTTTTCTTCATCCGTACAAGACAAGATATGATCATGGGGTGGTTCGTCCAGACGGCAACATTCGTTATCTTCAACAAAGTTTGCACCTCGCAGGTAATGTGAAACAATTTATGTCTTTGTTACGTGGACTAACGGGTATGGACAATGATGTCTCTATCTCAGTATTTTCTCTGGTACATGTTATTTTTACCGCTCATTATACCTCGGCTGTCATTGTCATGGTCCTCATCGGTCAAGTATCTGATGTGCTGGATAGGGACACAAGCATTGTGGCTCAGCCAGGCGTACAGAGTAGAATTTCTGGGGGAACCCATTTTCTTCCGCTTGTGGATTTGCGGTGTCATCTATGTCGTCGGACACAGTTGGGTACTCGCGGGGATTGTAAACAGCTACCAGGTGTACTAGGGAGACGAGGATGTAGTATTTGACCGACGTTACCAATGTCTGATGGCTTAAACGATACGGCCGATTTTATGCTAGCGCATTTGACACTGCGCTGCGGGGTAACTGAGTCTGCTTTTGCATTTCAGGCTAATATACAACAACCTTCGCTTCCATTCTTAAGTGCACACTCGTGGTAGGGATGCCTTAGTAGCGGCTTCAACACCACCATGCGGTCCATCAGGGCAGTAGTTTGGTCTCGAGGACACTCTTCGTCAAGCCATCAGCACCGTCGCGCACTTCCACGACCTTGGAAATGTCAACCTATAGAAAGGTCAGCCAGTAAATCACTATACATCGGCTGGGTCGTACGGTATTCTGAAAATCGATCAAGGCGCTCGCATGTAGAGTAAGGAGGCTGGTCTCGCATGCTGGAGCCCAGTTGATGAGAACGAGGGGAGATGAAGTTCGGCCGTCCTTGTGCTCGAGATTGTAGGAAAGCACGACATATCGAGGGGAAGCCTCGGGGAGCTCTGAAGAGAAAAATAAGACAAGAGATCCTGGGTGCGACGCACTCGATGTGCCGTACCTTCTGCTAGGTCCTCGAGAGAGATGGAGTCAAACCTTTCAACTTCCTCCATGATCAACTTTTGCTTGTTGATCTTGACCACGAGCGCAGCATTCCCTTTATGCCGAGTGAACCGGAACTTGCGGATCGAGTCCTTCAGTTCTTGGGGGATGTCTACGGTGTGGGACTAGGATGGGTCAGGAAAAGAAAGACTGCGGCCAGCTGGAGATCGGAGAGGAGGAGGACAAACCATGGTTCACCTGGTACGAAGGGGGGAGAAGGCGATAAGCCGTGGTAACACTAATCTAATCTCAGTTCCTTGACCCACAATCAAGCCCGTTGCGAAGCCGTCAAGCCGATCAGACGGACCCCACAAATTTCTCTCAGTCTCACAAGAAGTGCAATTGCGAACAGACCCCGAACGGACATCGTGGGTCGGACGGTCGAGACACCATAATTTACGAATTATAGTAACTGCGCGCGAGATCTGTTTCACTCCCCGTCGTTGTTGGGCCAAGAACGGGGAGCATGTCCTTAAAGCGCGCATACTAATTTACTCGAACAACGGCGATGTCCAAGCGAGGCATCGAGGCATTCTGTTGACGATGCAGGGGTGGAACACGAGGTCCGAAAAATGCTGAGATTGACTGACTGCATGAACCGATGAAGAAAAGTTTAGTATTTTCGGTGGCAGCGATCACCGTTTCCATGGACTGGGCAACATACGATCGATCAATATCGATAAGTGTCCGAGAGAAAGGGACCGCGGATGGATTGCAGGGTCGATGACCCTTATCCTTAGGTCACTCCTTTGGTCACCGGTCGGGTGACTTATTCGTCTTCTTTTCGTGGGCATGCCAGCAACGATGCCGCTTAAATCCGAGCCAGATAACCTTCTGCATTGCTGATAATGGAGTACTGGCAATGCTTGGCAATATGCTGGGTTAGGGGGCCTGGATTGGAAGAAGCGTATCGTCATTGGACCGTGACTGCAAGGACCCCCACCAGCGCAGACGCATGGTGCTGTCACGTCTTACCCGTCCGCAGCGCGAATGATTGCATGCAGGAGGCAATCACACTTCTGCCCGAACATCACCGTATGTATGATTTCCGCGAGGCAATTCCAGAGGCCGTGCTG
>Ga0307510_10003498_pt1 | contig 18296 bp, 29 predicted proteins | sample 12_EM_MG_FD_207224 | JGI IMG/M metagenome (GOLD analysis project Ga0307510, IMG submission 207224) | Populus trichocarpa ectomycorrhiza microbial communities from riparian zone in the Pacific Northwest, United States - 12_EM | ecosystem: Host-associated > Plants > Roots > Unclassified | place...
GTCAAGCCCTAAGCTTGACTTGATTCTCAATATCAACGTTCTTGAAAGCTCCCCAAAGTGCCTCCCCTTTCCTCATCTCTTACATAAGCCTCTCAGAGTCGTCTCTAGCAACACTAGAGACTTCTACTTCTTCAAGTACTCGCCACTAGTTCACCTCTTAGTACAAGTTGTACTATCAAGGCCCGTTGAAGCCTTAACACCATATCTGGTGATTGCTATTGGACCAAAAAGTTTCAACGGGCGTATCATGATGGGTACGTCCTCTGTCCGTCTTACTGTTTATGTTCACTGACAAGGCCACTTGTAGCATTATGTACTGATTCAGAGAACACACCTCTGCAACTGAAGTTGAATGACTTGGCCGATTGCGAAGATCGGAAGTATTGCTGAGGTGCTCCTTTTCGTGTTGCTTTTTAACTGGCTCATCTGTTATGATCCACCCCAATTTTTCTCATCCTTGTCGGACCCCCTCCTCGTCACCCTATCCACGCCTAAGCGACCACTACCATTGAACCCACCATCCCTACCAGACCTGCCACCGTTACCACCCAGTGAACCATCCAAACCATTGTCACCCCTTGATCAGCCCCCAGTCGAGCCCCTCGTCCCCGTCCCATGGAACATCCATCATTGGGAATACTCCTCAATGGAGATGTACCAAGAGCCACCCCCAGTAGAGAACCCACTGGAAGATCCAGACAGTCCCATGGAGGATGCGCCGCCCTTAGAGCCAGAACCATTCATTCCATATGAACCCGATGTCCCTGGAGGCAACACGCACGCCTTATCCTCAGAAGAGTCCCCCGTCATACCATGGCAAGAGTACCTTGCCCCAGATAGTCCTGTGTCCTGCAAGCACTCCCTGTCACCAACAAGTCCCTCCTCAGTGCCCATACGCCAACGCACTAGTAGAGAAGGCAGTTATCACTCAATCACGCCTACTACCTTGTCGCCCATAGCTGGCACCTCGCCCCAGAGTCAGGGCTACCAGTCGACCTCTCCCGAAGGATCCGCAGACAATCCCTCATCCACGCAGAGCTCTGCAGACGACGCGGATAGCGACATGGCCCTTAATTGGGTCACCATCAATACGGACTACCTTAAAGGGTAGCTGCTTACGATAGATGCCCATTAGACCAGAATAGGCACGCGGAGATCAGATCTCCTCGGATCAACCTCAAACCTCGTAGTCGTCATCACATCATGACGACGCTTCTCTTCTTGGAATGACCCGCCGCCATTGTTCCCCGGTTAAGGATAGATTAGGCAATTCCCTGATCCCCCATTCGCTCTTGCTCATTCTCTATTGTTCGACTCATACAGACCGCAGCACTTGTCCGCAGAGTACCATACGATACAGACAGCCCCCTCTTGACCAGAAGTACCTACCTTAGTGACCATGGCCCGTGCGCGGCCGTGCCTGTATATAAGCGCCCTGTATTTCGACAGTCAAGCCCTAAGCTTGACTTGATTCTCAATATCAACGTTCTTGAAAGCCTCCCTTGTGCCTCCCCTTTTACCCACTTCACTCTAAGTCATCTCTAGTAAAGCTAGAGACTCCTCTACTCCTTCAAGTACTTGCCACCAGTTCACTCTTAGTACAAGTTGTACTATCAAGGCCTGTTGAAGCCTTAACATCATCGTTCAAGAAGTACTCGACTGGTCACGGCAGCAGCAGCTGGCATGGTGACGGCCAATACACCAGCGGTCCTGACAATGGTCAATATTCTGGCAGTCACAACGCCAGCGGCAGTCACGACAACATTCAATACGCTGGCAGCAGCAACCACAATGACGGTCAATATGGTAGAAGCTGCTACGGAGCGAGCGCTACTCCCCCCTCTGCTTCTCTTGCAATACCATCCCTGTGTGCCACTCCTGCCACTCCAAGTCCTTGCCGACATCTGGTCCTGCAACAACTTCAAACGCCCCAGCATCTCTTTCGCAGGATGTTTCTTTGTATGCCCCAACTCCCTTTTCTGCATTGTTGCCCGTTATTGACTATTCGTCAGCTCTCAAATCAATACTGTGTCCAAGGGACAGTCCAATATCCCCAACTACTCAGCGACAGGCTGTTTGTATTCCTACCAACCGGGGAGTATGATGGGCCTCGGCAGTACCAGCACAGGGCCCAACTTCCTCCCAAACACCGCCGGTTCTACGTCCACCATATCTCCCGATCCAACAACAGGCACCACCTCCAAAGGCTTTTTTTGCAAACAAAGCTGGTGTCAGCGTGACCTTTGCCATAGTTGGGATCATCAGCACTCTTGCCCTCATACTTTCATACTGGGCATCTGCATGGTTCTCAAGCGGAACTGCAATTTGTGCAAAGCGAGAGAAGTCGACGAACCATTTGAGTCACACAAACAACCCCCAAAGGTGATCCTCTGTCTAGTTTATCTTTCAACGACCCACTGACCTCTACAATCTGAAGGAATTTGAGTGAAAAGGGAATAGTTTTCATACAAATCCTTGTCATCACTGTCACTGTCGTGTCGCAGTACCTGAAGGTAATTCCAACAATCCACAATTCAAAATTTTTATTTTGACAACTTGTCAATCGCGGGACTTCCGCTTGCTGTCACATTAGCATTGGCCTTCGCAACTGCTCGCACTTGCCATCATCCGTCCTTGTCACTACATGTCGCTGCCTACACCACTGTCTCTTCATCATCGCCACTGCCTTCCGCCATTGTCACCGCCTTGTCACGTCAACATGCTGATGCTTGCTAATGTCAATGCCAACACACCAGCATCAATGCTTCCCCGGTTTCTTTACCTTGTGCGTCCTTGCTAGTTCAGGAATGTGGCCCTTCCCTCTCTTCTCTTACCCACAAGATGGTCGTCTTTACTGGTTCTTTCGGTGTTCACACCAAGTTCGCACAGAAGTTGGATGAAAATCAGATAAGGGCAGGCAATGAAGAAAAGAGCAGTCCAAATTCCAGGGACTTTGCCATCGATATGTCGAACCTTGATGCAACTCTTACGCTTTCACGATAAGTAGTTTGGAATTACTGTACCCTGCGCTCTCAATGTGGATCCTGTGTGAAGCTGTATATAGCTACTGTTTCTATTATGTTGTTTTTTCCAGAAATCGATGCGTCATAAGTTTAAATCAACATGTCATGAGTTCCAATCAATGTGTCATGTGTTCATAAATAGGTGCTCCCATGTGCATACTTGCATGCTGGCATGCTTACAATAGACATGTGTCATTCTTTGACACATTCCACTCTGATTTGTCTCAAACTCAACCCCATGCTTTTCCTGACAAGGTGCAGCCCCCCCATACTTTCCTGACAAGGTGCAGTCTTTCAAAAATGATATAAAGGTATGGCAACCTCAAGTCCTTTCCTAACCAACACTCATGGCACACCGTTGTACAGCTGTCACCTGTTCACGATCCAAACCCTCTTCGCCCAGTCTGGCACCTGCATCTCAACCTGCTGAGTCTCAAGAAAGCTTTAATCTGGATAATGTCTCAGGTAGTGATGAGCCAGCCCAAGTTGATCGTGGCAACAAAATAAAGGTCAACGATCCTGATGCCATCACCTTACCTAAGGTCCCCATAAGTGACGTTCTATATTTTTTCGACAAATCAGCAGTAGGAGAAAAGGTCATCTGCAAAGTGTGCCTGTAAGTTTCCTATGCATGGAACTCTGCAGTTTTGTGACCTAAACAATACTTCATAGAACAGCCAAAGAGAAGGACCCAGCTAGTTGGCCTTCGAACACCTACTATCAGTATTCAAAGTCCACATCAAGCTCGGGCCTCCATGGTCACATCAGAAAGTACCACTACAAGTTACACACAACCTTAGCCCCCCAATATGGTTGGAAACCTCTTGAGTTGCAGTCCTGATCCCAAGCTGCGAGTGGAGCCGAAGCCTTGCAAGTCAAACAACTGGATGAATTCACTGTGGAGAAGTTCCACATGTGCCTCCTCAATTTCATTGTAGCAGATGACCAGGTGGAGCATCTTTTGTCTTTTTATATTTACCACACTCATGTTTCCCTGTTTCGAACTGCAAGTCTCTGAGCATCATCGGGTGTCCTGAGTTCAGGGCGATTCTGCTACTCCTACGACCTGGTCTCAAAGACAGTTTGATCCCCCATCGAATGAAGATATGCCAGCTCATTCTCCAAGCCTGGAGAGGGTACTTTACAGAATTGCATGCTGACCTTGTGGCATGTTACCCCCAACCCCTTCCATAAATAATATATCTTCTCATTTCTTAAATCAAGGCCGCTATGGGGTGTGTCTCCTTAACGGTGGACACATGGTCTGATCAATCATACAATTCTTATCTGGCTGTCACCGCCCATTGGGTGGCACAGGTCGATGGAACCTCAGCTTTACAACTCAAGACCGCACTCATCGCTTTTTACTGTCTTGAACAGGGCCATACCGGAACGATGCTAGCAGCGACCTTGATGCACCTTCTGGATACTGCCAGTATCACACTTAAGGTGAGGCAACGACATTCTTCTGGTGATTAATGGACACTTATTACTCTACTCGAGGTGGGACATATCACCCTCAACAATGCATCAAATAATGATACCATGATGAAGGTGCTCAAGACAATGTTGGCAGCGCGTGACGTTTCCTTTGATACACATGATTGTCGGATCATGTGCTTCGCCCACATTATTAATCTTTGTTCTGGATGGGTGATAGATGCCACATCTGGTGTGGCTGGTGACAAGAACACTAACTCTCTGTCTGGTGACGACACCATCCCTTCTAGTCCCATACCACAAGCTTGGGCAGCAGTCTGAGCTATTCGAGGATCAGGTGAATGTCGATGCGCCTTCAATCGTAATCTCCAAAATGGCAACCAAGAAGGGTGGTTCACAGATCAGTCGTCTAAGATTGTCAAAGTCCAACCCTTGCAGCTCCTGCGAGATGTCCGCACAAGGTGGGATTCCGTTTATCACATGCTGACCTGACTCCTTCAAATGTGTCCAGTAAGGCCCTACCCTCATCACTGTAATATCTGCTAACGAGTCAACTTAAAAGGCTGTCAATCACTTCCTTGCTCTCCCCAAGACTCAGGAGGAAATGGGCGAGTACCAGATCTCGTCTCATAGCTGGGAGGTGATAGGAGATGTCCAGGCCATCTTAGCTGTAAGTCATATGCGAGGTATTAGCCATATCCTGATGAAATTACACCAATAGGTTCCACACCCTGTCCAGCAGAGCATGTCGGGTGAGAAGACACCGCTCTTGTGCGGTTCTATTCCCGCATTTGAGTTATTCATGTCAAAGTGGGAGAAGCTCACTGACGACAACCCTCATTTGGAGGAATTGATCTGACCCAGGCTGAAATGGGTGGAAAAGTACTATTCTCACATGGATTGCACCAGTGCATATATTATTATGATGCGTAAGCGCTTTTGTCTTGCTGCCCCAGAAAATTAGGCTAATTGACACCTGTAGTCCTGAACCCCATTTTGCGTATGACGTGGATTCACAAGCATTGGGGCGAAGATTTCATTGCTGCAGCTGAGAAAAAAATCCAAGAAACAGTAAGTTTATTTATATGCGACTCCCTGAAACTTGTCCTCACTTATCCCCTAAGATGAGCGATTACTACACACACAAGACGCCCACTACTGATGTGGATACAGGACCAGGGCCAATTATCCCAGAAGCACAGGGAGAGCCAAGCTATATGTCACTTCCAGCCAAATACCAGCTAGACGACATGGAAATTGGTATTGACACATGTAATCTGGGTCAAAATAGACCAACAGTCGAGCAAGAATATCTAAGTTATGTGACACCGCCATTCTCAGTGCAGAGCAACGACCCTCTCAAGTTTTGGGAAGTAGGTAGTGGCATTAATGGTGGTTGAACTTTACTGACAAGGTGTGCTAGATCAACCAGTTGACGTATCCAATGCTATTTTTGATGGCAATGGATTATCTCCTGATCCAGGCATCTTCTGTTCTGTGTGAACGCATCTTTTCTTTGAGCGGCAAAACGGATACGAAGAGGAGGAATCGGATTAGTCCTCTTACGATGGAAGCCCTTCAAATGTTGAAATTTCATCTGAAGAAAAGGCGCCTTAGTTTCATGCAGGGTTGGGTGACATCAGAGAAGGAGATGCTTGATGATGCCGATGGTGCTGACCTCCTTGCGGGGTTACTCAAGGAAGATTTTCATGCAGATTTTGATAAGATTATGAAATTCATCGGTGACGAGGAGGGCGAACTCTAGTCAATGTGGATGATCCAGGAAACATTGTTTGTGATTGCGTTGGAGTATGCTGTAGTAATCTCGAAGAATTGCCCTTTTTTACTGTGATCTGGATTTGAAATGTAGGCTACGAACACAATTCGACTGTCTTTTGACCCCAGTGTTGGGGAACAATATTCTATCGAACTGCGTGACTTGCGAATAATCTCCAACATGTGGGCTCAGCGCTTGTCTTTCGCTCTGTTGTGCTCCCTCAATCACAACCACAGGTCCACAACTGATAACTCTGACCCTGTCCACCGTCCCCGACTATGACTACAACTCTGACCCCAACCATGATCATGACCATGACCATGGCCACCACCCCAACCACAATCCTGACTCGACCCGGACCATGGCCACCACCCCGACTGCCTCCTGAACAGCCTTCAACTGGCACTCCTAGTTCTGCAGTTGGCGGTTCGTCCATCACTGCTGTAGAATCTGTTTATGTTCACGACATGTCTCTCAATGAAGACAATTCTCAGATTGTGATCAAACTCAAGTTTCTGTTCGCAGCAGAGGCAGAGCTCCTCACGGGCATCCTTTCAAATGAGTTGCTGCAGTCTTCCACGCCCAACTTTATTGATCCACAGGGACCACCTCCAAGGCCCGGACAACCACTTGTCAATGTCTTCATTGACTAGTACGTCTGGGAATTATTTATCTCTTCCAACCGACCTTGAGGCTCATGACCCTTATTCCTTCTTCCCCACAGCTCCAACATTCTCATCGGATTCCTGACCTATTTGCAGAGACACCCATGCCACCTCATCCACACCAAGGTCAGATGGATGTCTGATGCCATGCTCACGCTTATCCTGGAACATCACGTGACGCATGCTCGTTGCTTCTTCGCCTTTGTATCAGCCAGTGGAACCTGCCACCCAACTTGGATATGAAGTCCATGTATATGCACATGTCCCCTATACTAGCAATGGCCTGGACAGGGTTTCATCTCGGCGCCACCATCACTCCCAAGGGCATAGTGGCAGTGGTAGTGGCAGTGGCAGCAGCGGCAGCGTGAACGCTGCAAAGGAGTATGCCCGCTGGTCGTCATCCAGTATCGCGTTGGCAACTGACTTGTCCAAGCCAGCGACATCCAGCGGCAGTGCAACCCCTGCCTCTATGAATCATCCATGCATGGTGCAGGCACCTTTGGTGCGTGGCAGTGGTTGTATGCGCTACTGCGAACAAGACATCAACAAACTGTTACAGCTGAAGCTGCTGCAGGTGGTCTCAACTGTGGATGTGCCGCTGCCTGGGTCGATGATCGTCCTCATGACTGGGGACGGCAACGTCAGCCAGTTCAACAAGGAAGGGTTCCGCAGTTGCATGCGCACTGCACTCAAAAAGGGATGGCGCATCGAGCTGTATGCGTGGGAGTCTGGACTCAGCCAGGCATGGGTGCGTGAGTTTGCAGAAGGGTCATGGGCAAGCCATTTCTGAATCATGTCAATTGACGCTTTGGTGATGATTGACAAACAGGTACAATACCCTCATGCACCGTGATGTATGGGCTTACTGACACTCAACAATATTTCGTCTATGGCGCCCTGTAGTCTATTGGTAATCTACTAGTACATCATTTCTATTTTATTTTAATACATTCAAAAAGAAAATAAATGCTTCTTGATGAGGATCTGGGGAAGAATATGCATGGACCAACTGTTGATGCAACGATGACAATCTCTTTTTGAACCTGCTTTCTCATGCCACCACAGTGACGCTGATGTCCATGGTTCATGTTCATCTCCACGTTTGTCCATTTTCTACCACATTCTGTATTTTGTGAGCCACATCTAACGTTCAGTCCATGCATTCTGTCATCTCATCTGTCTATATCCAGTCCCACTCAAGGTCATACAAGTCATGGAGCTGATTCGATTAGCTGGGAGATACAGGTTGCGAGAAAGGATCGTGTCTGGATCGTCTCATATGTATGGAGTAATTGCATCACACCATCTCAATTTACTCACAGGCTGGATACACAGATGAAATATATCTTGCATTTGACATTCTATCAGGAAACGACATTGTTATTAAACTTGAGCGAGTTGAAGAAATGGTTCACACCCTAGACAACGAGTTTCATATCTACACAAAACTGAAGGGAGGGACCGGTATCCCTCGGGTCCATTGGTTTGGTACAGAAACTGGTTTTGATGCGATGGCAGTCGATCACCTCGGCCAGTCCCTTGAGGACCTCTTTGTTCAATGCCATTCTAAGTTCACGATCAAGACTGTATTGCTTTTGGCTGGGCAGCTGGTGAGTGAATTTGACTTCTGTGACCATGACTGATGGACTAATGTTTACTATGATTAGCTTCGTCGCTTGCAGTACATCCATTCTTGCAGCTTCGTTCACCGTGATCTCAAACCTAGCAATATCATTGTGGGTGTCAGAAAGCACACAAACGTTGTACACCTCATCGATTTTGGGCTATCGAAAGAATTCCGGGATCCCAATATGCACCTACACATTCCATTCAAGAAGGATCTTGGCCCTGTTGGAACCGCCACCTTCATGTCTATCAATAGTCACCTTGGCTCGGAGCTAGGAAGGCAAGATGATCTGGAGTCCATTGTCTACATCCTATTCTACTTCATGTGGGGCTTTTTGCCATGGCACGGCTTGGGGCATCAGGACATTCTAGAAAGTAAGTGATCAATTACCACGCTTGCCATGTTCCATGAGCTCCTGCTGGAGTTTCGCATGCTCTTTGAGCACTGCCGCTTGCTCTCTTTTGAGGGCAAGCCCAACTACAATCACTTTTGCTGCCTTTTCGACAATCTCTTGGTGAAGAAGGGACTTCAGAGTGATGTGACATTCAATTGGGACGTCGCTGGTGCCAAAATTTCAGGACGAGACTTCAAGACTGCAAGTGACTTCCCTCCGTGTGAACGCGACCCCCCATACAAGCGCCATCTGCGGTAGGTGTCAACACATCCATACAGCAAACTGTTCTTAATGATGAGATATACACAGATTACGCTCCCAGGTTGGGAAATCACTTGCACAGTCTGCCCTCGCCATCCAGTGATGCCTGCTCTGACTGGTCATTTATAAAATTTGAACATTGTTTCCCTAGCTATTCCTGATGTCCTGTCCTACCTGTAGCATTGTTGATATTATTTGTGGGCACTTGTGTACCGTACATGTACGCAGGTGAAAGCTCATACTGTTAATGGTATCAAAAAAAAAAAAAAAAAGGCTTGAGTTGACTTCAAGCATTGACTCAAGTCGACGCCGCGGTGAGTCAGGCTATTTCTGGGCCAAGTCGCAACTTAGGTAAGCTGACTTGGGACTAACCGAGTCACAGCAATGCTAATCCTGCATATATGTGACAGGAATTGGCACAATCAAATTACATACCAAAAACGGCAAACGGATGACACTAAACCATGCACTATTTGTCCCTAACTCCACCGTTTGTCTTATTTTGGTATTCATGCTCAACAATGATGGGCCAAATGCCTGTTACTTCAATGCAAAGTCCTGTTCCATCATCGACTCCAGCAGGACCGTCATAATCACAGGCCGCGCCTGGATATCATGCCACCTCTATATCCTCAACTGCACTCAGAAATCCCACCAATTCACTACACCCAATACAACCGCGAATGTTGTGAACACCACGCCATCCTCCGCTCTGTACACAGCCAGGACGCCAGACCTCAAAACGTGGCACTGATGCCTTGGACATTGCTCTAACCAAAAAATCATTGACATGGCACGTCAAGGTGTCATCGAAGGTATGCCCATTGACCTCTCCTCTGCACCGGCATTTTGTGACCACTGCATTTTGGGGAAGCAGACGAGATCACATGTGCCGAGAATGCGTGAGGGGCATTGGGCTACCAGGTGGTTAGAGCGGGTCTATGTTGACTTATGCGGACCAATGCCCTGTGTTTCAAGATATGGTCACCTCTATTCAATGAATGTCATTGACAACTTTACCAGTTATGTCTGGAGCCTGCCTCTAAAAAGTAAAAGTGAAGCCATAAATGTGCTTTGTGCATGGCACTGTGCCATAGAGAATCAAACTGGAGACAGACTAAAAATCATTGTCACTGGCAATGGAGAACTTGTCTCCAAAACAACCACTGCCTGGTGTAAATTATATGGAATCAATCATCAACTTACCACGCCCTACACCTCTGCTCAGAATGGCCGGGCAGAATGCTTACACCATACCATCCTCAGAAAAGCACGTGCAATGCAACTCTCATGTAACGCCCCTGCCTTATTTTGGGACGAATTCTGTGTGACATCTGCCTACCTCACTAATTTCACCGCTTCCTTGTCCTTAAATGGCAAAACCCCTTATGAATTATGGTTTGGCCACATGCCGTCCCTGTCCCACCTCCGCGAAATTGGCTGCAGAGCATTCGCCCTTATCCAAACCCACAACCCAAAGATTTTTCAAAGATCCACCCTGTGCGTCCTAATTGGCTATGCCCCACATGTGAAGGCCTACCACCTATGGGACACGACCACTGGGAAAATCTTCAACAGCTACCACATGTCTTTCATCAAGCACCTGCAGTCTCAGCCCACAGATCTTCTACTGGGCACAACAATCAACCTGAACCTGGATGCCCCTCCTAGCTGGGACACAACACCTGTCCTCAAATCAGCACCTCCTTCATCCCTGTCAGATATGCCCAATGATGATGACAACAACCTAATTCCCAACCCCATCCTCCCATCTTTCCCCCCACTTACATACCCTTCCTCTTCTCCTTCACAAACAACGCCTCCCATAGTAGTTAACAGTACAATACTGCTGCTTACTATACCACCAAATAACACAATCAATCCTACAATACCTAGAATTATGATAACACCCCCAGAAACAACAAGAAATAACAATACCATTAACAACAACAATAATAACAACAACAACAACAATAACAACAACAGTAACAATAACAACAACAATAACAACAACAATAACACCAACAATAACAATAATCTCACTACTCTCACTATAGCACCTCCCTTACGTTGATCCCCCTGCCTTCTAGCCCGCCAAGCAACCAATGCGGACAATCTAGACTCTGTTTTTCTTTCCGAGTTTGCACCCCTTCATGACAGCCACACTTTGCTCCCACTTGTTTTTATGCCCTCTGATTTCCCCTCCACTGACGTCTTCCTTTCTTCGATCTCTGATGGCTCTGCAGAGCCTGATTTTGATTCCAGTGATAATCCCTCTTGGAGCGATGCAATGTGCTCCCCAGAATGCAAGTACTGGATTGCTGGAGCCCACAAAGAACTGTGCAGCCTTGCCGACATGCAGGTATTCGTGCTGATCCCATGCTCTGACATTCCTAAAGGTAGATGGCCGTTGAGAGGGAAACTCATGTGCAAAAGGAAGCAAGACGATGCGGGCAACATTGTATGCTACAAAGTCCATTATGTTGCCAAAGGCTATGCCCAAAAATACAGCATCAATTACAAGAAAACAACAGCTCCAACCACCTGACTTGAATCTTTTCAGATGATCCTTCACATTGCTGTGGCACATGGTTGGGACATCCAGCAAATCGATGTGAAGACTGCATTTTTACACGGCATCTTACCTGAAGATGAGATGGCATACCTAGAACAACTGCAAGGCTTTGAAGAGCCAGGTAAAGACGGTTGGGTGATGAAGCTGATGAAGAGCATATATGGGTTGAAGCAGGCAGGAAGGATTTGGAACCAAACCTTTGACAACGCTGTCACTGGCTGGGGCTTCCAACGCATGGACAGTGATCGGTGCATGTATCGCCGCAAAACAGAGACTGGAACTGTGATCTTTGCAATCCACGTTGACAACATATTCAGCATCACAGACCCCCCCGAAGAGAATGCCAACTTTAAAGCGCTGTTACACTCTAAGTGGGAAATATCGGACCTTGGACCTGCAAAGTTCACCTTGGGCATCGCTATTGAACGCAACTTTGACAAACGTTCAATCCACCTCTTCCAAACAGCCTTTATCGATTGCTTGATTGAGCATTTCAACCTTTCGGAAGCTCATCCCACCGACATGCCCATGGTCCAGGGCTTACTTGTTCGCCGTCCTGACAAATCCATACCAGTGGATCCCGAAGTTGCTGCCTGGGTAGATGCCACACCTTATCGAGAACTTGTTGGAAGCCTCAACTACATTGCAGTAGCCACAAGGCCCAATATCTCCTTCACTGTGGGATGCCTTGCCTCCATGCTCGATTGCTATCAACCTGAACACTGGTCTGCAGCACTATGGGTACTACAATACTTGAAGGGGACCCGCACTCTACAGCTGGTACTAGGCGGCCTAACAGACAATACTCTGGCCAGTTTCTCCAACTCAGACTTTGCTAATTGCCCCAACACTAGCTGCTCCATTGCAGCCTATTGCTTTGGACTGGGCTCTGGTATGATATCCTGGCACTCAAAGAAGTGTGATTACCCAACCAACTCATCTTGTTATTCCAAGTACACCACCCTACATGGAGCAGCACGGGAAGGTATATTCTTGCAGCAGCTACTCCAGGAGCTTGGTCTACTTGAATCTGAGCCTAAGAAGTGCCCGCCCACATCAATATTCTGCGACAATGATGCTGCCGTCCATCTGTCTGAAGACAGTGTATGGCATTCCAATACCAAACACTTCTGTGTAAAACTACACTACACATGTGACCAAGTACAAACTGGAGAACTGCAGATCCTCTGCATCCCATCGGTGGAAAATGTCATGGATATCCTCACGAAGTCACTCAGCCGTCCAGTATTCCAATACTTACACTCTCACCTTGGAATTCGTGCCCCGAATCAGGATGGCACTACTGATTGAGGAGGAGTCCATCTTGGGTGAGGAGGAGCACCTTACTCTGCCCCTTTTTCTTTCTTTCCCTTTCTTCTTTCCTTTACTTCCGCATTTCTTTGATATGTTCTTTTCTTGCATCCACACATTCATACCATACACCCTCAAGGACAGCACATTTTACTTTTACGATATTACAGTACTACACTTGTATGGTATTGAGGAGGAGTATTGGAGCATGGTAATCACAAGTTGGTCATGATACCATACTACATACGCACGTGACTGGGGACCTCATCGCGTTGCATGTGCACGCTCCCCCCTTTCCCTCAGTTCACTCATTCTACAGTAACTGAGGGAACATGTTTAGGTTCTAATACTTTCAACCCTTGTTGATTGCTACAGAACCTTGTATACCTTTTGTGTGTAAGGTGTGCCATGCTGCTGCATGCAGAAGGCACTTGCATACAGGGGTATTGGCTGATGCTGACTTGATCCCCACAAGAACCTCATCTCCCACTTGTCTATCTATTCATACTTGTCATTTCATATTTGTCAGTGGTGCCACCATCACATGCTCTTTCCACCTCCGATCAACATTGCTACACATTTGCCTCAAGGACATCACTTGCTCAATCACCATCATCACACTTGCACCGTACTGCCTTCCCACTCCTCCTTTTCAAGGCTCCTTTGCCACTGTCCAGCGATCCCTTCACTCCAATGCACTGCCTCAAAACCCTTCATGCTCGCTCCCAATCTTGGTTGACACAGCCCATACCCGATGCAGTCTCCCTTCCGCAAACATAGATGGATTTCATATGCTTCCAGTCTGCTTGATTTACTATTGTTCCCTCTTTCTAGCAACATTACCCTTCTTCTTTTGGCATCCACAATTCCTCACTTCTTGGCTTCTCCCTGTCCTGTGCCCCTTCACGTTTCATGTTTTCTTTCATCCACTTCCCCTCACCAGTCCAGTGTCCTCCCTCCTCACTCTGTGCTCCGGCTTGCACATTTACTTACACTTAGATTTGATGACTTTGGATGGCCACTTGTAGATTACCTGACTGCAGGATTGTATAAAAACTGTCTTCTGATCTGACTGGAATATCATCTTTTCCCTTGCATTTTCTCCTCTTGTCACTGCATTTGGCATGCCATTGCCCTTTTAGCTCTCCATCTTCAACCTTTTGACTTTGACTCTGAAGCTGCCATGCCAATCAAACTTCAACTCTTGAAGACCTTCAACTTCTGAACTCCTCACCACCTCGCCTCAACTCGCTTCAGGTCCAACAACTGCTTATCATCATCAAATCACTTCCATTTATCATGTGGCTCTTCCTTTCTTGGATCAGCTACTAACTCCCTCTTTTCTATCACTCCTCTAGACCCTGATCTGCCCCTCAAAACTCTCTTGCAGGATTATCTACCTTGCTTCATGTGATATTGCATATTCCACTCAACTATGCTCAGTCTGGATACCTTTTTGTCTGCTGGTTCAGGGAATCTATGGAGATACAACCTCTATTCATCTAATCCTTTGCATATGTAGGTTTTAGAGGTCGAGCTCCTTCCATGTTATGTGACCAGAGATTTGTTGAGTAGAACCTTTATAGTGAACGCACCTATAGTCTTATTGTATGTTGTGTCTAAGGTATGTTCGATCATTGGGGTGTCTAAACCCAATATTGTATGACCGTACAATGTGTTTTGTCAGCGGTGGAATGTCCTACACTCAGAAGCCAACAATGGCGATACACATAACAACTGCGCTGTTCATGTCGCTATCAAAGGTACCACGGTGGACAAGTACTACTTCGTGAATATTAATATTGGCCATTGGGCTGGGAAGAATTGTGGAAAAACGCGCAGTGTTTGCGTTTGGCTTGGCTAATGTTCGGTTGTCCCCAAACACCATATGCCCCCAGAATTGCGCTTCTTGTGGGCACTGCACCCATTTCATAAATGCGATTCCAAACATATGGTGAATTTGTGGCATTCTTCACCCAAATATGTGATGTGAGACCTGCCATGCGTTACCTGCTTGCTGGTTGTAGGTGGATTTGACAATTCCAATTCTTGACACCAGGGTCTTGAGTCCATGCACAAACAAAATATTGCGGACCAGTATATCACGGTCGGCTCTGTTGAGAACCCTTATCAAGACTCCCTCAGGGATTGCACCGCAAGCGATATCATACCCGATCCATCTGTGATGTACCATAATGGTTCTCATCCAAATTAATCAATGTAGGGACTTGATACGACAAGCTGAAAGATTCACCCAGACGGATCATTCCACATGCTACTACTTCATCGATTTTGGTTTGTCCCAGCTCTAGAAATGAAATGCACTTGATGAACCACTCACTGCGTCATCAGGAAAACGGTCCCGCATTAGCGAGATATACCACTTGAGTAGATTAGCAATAGGCAAAATAATGATGATACCAGTTTGATAAGCAGGATGTAGGCATCACTAGGTGCCACAAGCTGTCAACACCACCAAGTCCCATGCGTTGTCAAGGCTGTGCACAAGATAGAATACTGTATAATTATCTAAACAAATGTCAAGTAGCTTTGTACATTGGAAAATGGATTAATATAGAACGTATTGCAGAGCTCCAGTACTGTAAAACTATTCCATTCCCAGGGCATGACAGGTCCAAACTGTGGGATCAGATGAACACTACGAACAATAGACTCAACTTGAATAATACTAGCAGACCTGTGACCATTCTCTGTTAGCCTAGACACCCTATATATACCATGTTTGGGGTCTGGAGTTGCTGGGATTGGAGTAAACCATTCGACATAAGCGAGATACTTTGGGGGCATATCAAGTGAGCGGAACACCTCTGAAATGGCCTGATTGGGTGACTCGAACACAACGCGAACCTGTGCAATGCGATAGCCTGAGAACGGGTTAGTCTGGATCCAAATCTCAGTGTGGATGAAGTAAGGACTCACCTTGTCCACTGCCCCAAATGAGGACTGTGTCGAATCGCACTGGGATGATCCGCCCGCGTTTGTCCTTTTGTTCCAGCCAAACATGGACAGCGTCTATAATACCTGATACTTGAGCATCATTTGCTGCCGTGAATTTGATATTGTGGTAGATGCGGACAGTGCGGAAGGGGAGGAGGGTGTTTCCTCCACATAGGTGCAACGCATGTGTCCTAAGTCCTGGATTATTGACACCAGCAATAAAGTTTCCTAGTGCATCCTGAAACAAGGGCATGCCATACTTCCAGAAAATGACAGTAAACGGAACAGCCTTGCTGGATGGCTTTTGAGCAATCTTGATGGATTGAGCGTGCACATGAAGGGGTCCGATCAGGGTCTGAGTCTGAATGTTTTGCCAATGACTCTGCCTCCAATCAATGGAGGCATTATGCTGCTGTATCTTCTTGCAACGCTCCAACCACATGGTCATCTGAGAATACTCATCTTTGCGGTTTGTTGCATGATAGGTGTTCTTTGCTAGATTGATATGAAGACGTTCGGATTGTTCAGTGTTGTAATTATCTGTTGTACCGAACAGACGGATTGACAAGGCATAGTGGACTAGACCATGAAGTTTGGGAATGTTAAAGTCTTCCTGGATACCAAGATCAACAAAGACCGCTTTGTTCTGATGGAATGCTGCAAGACTGCCCTCTAGCCGAGAAAGTGTGTCGCTAGTATGGCACTGGAATTGTGCCAGAAATAGCAAGTCCAGGAGTGCGCATGCTGCCTTGACCACGCATGACAAATCCAGACCACCAGGGACCAGGAGATCGACAATTAGCCCCAGAAGAAAGCCACAAATCCTCTTGTGCTCTTGGCCTGTGACACAAGACAGGATCATGATGCCCTTTGGAAAAAGCCCAATCTTGTGATTGGGTGGAATGGACTTGCATCACGCATTGATTGTTGAAGGCCCAAAGATGCCAACCAGCCAGTGAATCAAGTGCTTCATCATGCCCTGAAGCATTTGATGAAGGATATCTGGTGTGATCGAAATGAAGACATCCACAAGGGGCAAGGTTGCCCAGAAAGGATGGACAATGGGCTTCATTCTGGCTTCGCAGCAAGCCCGATGAAATTGGCGCCTGTCCCCATCTGCCAAAAAGTAAGTCCTGGTCACGCTCCTTTGTGTGCAGAGCGGAAATGACTTGTATTCGCCCAGCTGGCCAGGGGGGACAAGGCACTTCGGACAGCGCCCATGGAACATGCAAGTCACTAGTGCTTGCTCAGGATAGTTGCCAATGAAGATGGCAAAGATGGGATGGCATCAGTGCCAGACACCATCCCTGCTCATCATCTCAAGCCCAGTTTCACTAGCAGAGGCAATCAGGCCTAGTACTTTCCCCATGCAGGCATGAAAGAGGTTGGCAAGGGTATGACGGCGAGTGGACTTATTCTCCATGCCTTCTAACTTGGATGTCGGAATATACCCAAGTAACAATTGGGCATGGCGCGATGGTTTTCGACGGATGTCCTTAGGGATGTTACCGATCGTAAGATAGATCGGGTATGCCATTTTGTTTCTGAACAGCGTAAGTTGAGTCTTGTCCAAGGATATAATTACTGGTACAATTGTACCCCCTGGTTGGTGTGCCTCTAAGTGTTCCTGATATTGAACTTATCAATACATTGTTTTGCCTGGAAATAACAAGACATACCTGGACTGTCCACCACCAGTCACTCGTGTATAATTTGTTGTAAACCCGGGAAGTGTGTGTGTGACCTGTGTAGTGTCGTTCAGGTGCGAACACCATCTCCTGTGCCCAGCTAGGGTCACCATAGAGCGATCAGATACATTCCAGAACATCCCTGTAATGAAATTCAAGTTCTTTGCCTCCGACATCCAGGATTTCACACTGGAAATGAGGGTGCCCAGGTAATTCAGTGTCGATCAGACCATTGAGTTCTTGTGTGGAGCGATATGATAGTCTGAGCTTATCTACAATCTTGGTCCTCAAATAAGTAAAGTGGAGATCAAACGCAGCAAAGTCCATACCTCTGGAATGGCAAGCAGTTCCGTCACTGCTGATGATGTTGGACCATGCATTTTCACCCAACGTGCAAACAACCAGTCACATTGGGACGTAAATGGGGACCAGATTGAGTCCCCATCTACACTAGTGTTTAGAGGTCCAGTCTATGGACTGGAAATTTAACCTGGACTGGACTGGACTGGACTGCAAAAGACCATACTTCAGGTCCAGTCCAGTCCAGTCTTTGACCAGTCCAGGTTAAGGTCCAAGC
>Ga0307510_10003499_pt1 | contig 18293 bp, 16 predicted proteins | sample 12_EM_MG_FD_207224 | JGI IMG/M metagenome (GOLD analysis project Ga0307510, IMG submission 207224) | Populus trichocarpa ectomycorrhiza microbial communities from riparian zone in the Pacific Northwest, United States - 12_EM | ecosystem: Host-associated > Plants > Roots > Unclassified | place...
TTCTATCATCCATGGCACGGCTCAACCCATAGGGTATCTCTTGCTAGGTAAAGCCCTCAATGCATTTGGAAGCAACATCGGAGACGATGCTGCCATGGTTAAAGCCCTCGACAAGGTATGTATATATATGTATATATGTAATATTCCCATGCATCTCCATTAATTTCCATGCAAATCTGTATATCTATCTATCTATCTATCTATCTTCAAAATGTGTACATCTATATACCTGTAGGTTATTCCGTTCGTGTGGTACATGGCCATCGCCACCTTTCCAGCTGGAATACTGGGTAAGTTGATTTTATGCATCCCATCATTAGATCTTAAAAAAAAAAAAAAAAAAACTATTTTCAACATGCATGCCAAGGCAACTTATTCAATGTATTGATCGAAACACAAAGACGTCAATATTGACTTTGTATCTCACGTGAATGTACATGCACTTGGAATTAATTAAATTTTGCAGAGGTCGGATGCTGGATGTATGCAAGTGAAAGGCAGTTAGCACGATTAAGATTCGCTTTCCTTGAAGCAGTCCTTAGCCAGGATGTTGGGGCCTTCGATACAGATTTATCAGGTGGAAAAATCATCACTGGAGTCACTAACCACATGAGCATCATACAAGATGCAATTGGGGAGAAGGTACGTGCATATATATTCGATCAATTTCTCTTTAATTTGCTGTCCGAAAAACAAAACTATGGTGCTAATATATATAATTTATCATAACGGATCGACCCCGTATATATATGCAGTTGGGCCATTTTCTATCGAGCTTTGCAACTTTTTTTTCTGGAATCTTAATTGCTGCCATATGCTGTTGGGAGGTGGCGCTGCTTTCCTTATTAGTTGTTCCTATGATTCTTGTGATTGGAGCCACTTACACCAAGAAAATGAACACTGTTTCAACAGTTAAACTGCTTTACCTTTCAGAAGCTACCTCTATGGTTGAGCAGGTACATATATATCCAGCTCACAACATAGGGCAAATTAATTAATTAGGCTGTTAGTAATATATATGATCGTTGTTTAATTGAGTTGTTTCCTACCTTTCATCATATATATCACAGACCGTGTCTCAAATCAGAACAGTTTTTGCATTTGTTGGGGAGAGTTATGCAATCAAAACTTTTTCAGAGAGCATGGCCAAGCAGCTTTCCAAAAGCAAAGTGGAAGCACTGATAAAAGGAGTTGGAATAGGAACGTTTCAAACAGTCACGTTCTGTTCTTGGGCACTCATCATATGGGTTGGTGCCGTTGTAGTCACTGCCAAGAGGGCACATGGCGGTGACGTCTTAGCTGCAATTATGAGCATTCTCTTCGGAGCTATGTAAGTAGTGGCGTCTTCTGTAGGATCCCTCCTTTGATGAAAAGACAGATGGATCTAGCTTTTTTTATTCAGATGCGTAAACAAGGATGACTTGTTTGATCAATATGCAGATCACTCACTTACGCTGCTCCAGACATGCAAATCTTCAATCAGGCAAAAGCTGCGGGAAATGAACTTTTTGATGTTATCCAGAGGAAGCCTCTCATAACTAATGATTCAAAGGGGAAGACTCTCGATAGAGTGGATGGCAACATTGACATACGTGATGTACACTTTGCATACCCATCCCGGCAGGACGCACTGATACTCAAGGGATTTTCTTTGTCAATTCCATCTGGAAAAATGGTTGCGTTGGTGGGAAGTAGTGGGTGCGGGAAGAGTACTGTTATTTCCCTAATTGCAAGGTTCTATGATCCCTCCAAAGGTTTGCAGCTCCTCCCATTCAACGAAAATGATTAAACTACAATTCAAGGAACCCTGATATGTACACACACACACACACACACACTAGGATACATGTATAACGTATCCATACATCCAAAACCCTAGATCCTAAAATTGTATATGCCATGTGCATCAAGTTTAAATGCATGAAAACAGGAATGGATGCTTTTCATGAAAATACATGATTGAACCTGATCTGTCAACCCTGACAAAATGTGCAACCCTTTGTTTCCCAGGGGAGATCCTCATCGACAATCATAACATTAAGGATCTTGATTTGAAATTTCTGCGAAGGAACGTAGGAGCAGTTTCCCAAGAACCGTCCCTTTTTGCTGGGACGATCAAGGATAACTTAATGGTGGGAAACATGGGTGCTGATGATCAAGAGGTTGAAAACGCAGCTATGATGGCAAATGCACATTCCTTCATTTCTCAACTACCAAATCAGTACTCAACAGAGGTCATTTACTTGCTCCCTATCTAGTTGCTCCACACGAACCACTATTTTAATTACCAATGCATCTTGGTTCATTTTTTACCACAGCGTCCAAAACAGAATTTTCTGTGATTAGTATGAACTTTCTCATAGATATAAGAGCCATTGCAGAGGGAGCACAGATACAACGATGACCTGCATTGTAGTATGAAATAATTCACTTAATTACCAGGAGCATGGACTTTAAGGGATGAAACACGGTGAAACACAGATACAATGTGTTCCTCCATCTCTGTGAATACTTCAATTGATACACCTGTAAATAATATGCTACAAATTTGTTTTTATATTGAAATTGTTATGTGTGACTACAATGACAACATTCAGGTAGGCCAAAGGGGATTCCAATTATCTGGGGGACAAAAGCAGAGGATTGCCATAGCAAGAGCTATTCTAAAAAATCCTCCAATTCTTTTGCTTGATGAAGCCACAAGTGCACTCGATTCAGAATCAGAGAAGCTGGTTCAAGATGCCCTTGAGAAGGCTATGCAGGGAAGAACAGTCATCTTGATTGCACACAGGATGTCAACTATTATTAATGCAGATATGATTGCGATTGTAGAGAATGGACAAGTTATAGAGACAGGAACACACCGCAGCTTACTAGAGACCAGCAAAGTGTATGGTAAACTTTTTAGCATGCAGAACATCAGCACAGCTAACAACTCAAGGTTGGTTGGTCCCTCTTCCTTCATCATAAATTCAGTAACAGAAAGAGTCTAATTGAATAATGTGAACCATATGACAGAACTGCAGAGTCTGAAGAATCAGCAAGTACCAACCAACAGCTTTTATCTGCAGACCTTGATCAACATGAGGAACGTGGAGAACCCAACAAGCACCTTTGCAAACCTCCCTTGCAAGAGGACCAGAAAGGAAGGAAGGAAGCTAGTCCATTCTTCAGAATATGGTTTGGATTGGAACATAAAGATCTTGTAAAGACTGTCGTTGGCTCTGTTGCAGCGGCTTTCTCTGGTATCTCAAAGCCCTTTTTCGGGTACTTCATTATAACGGTTGGAGTGACATACTACAAGGAAGATGCAAATCGCCGTGTTGTTTGGTTTTCAATCATGTTTGCTCTAATAGGACTCCTTTCATTATTCACGCACACCTTGCAGCACTACTTCTTTGGAGCAGTAGGAGAGAAGGCAATGGCAAACCTCAGACAAGCTTTATATTCAGGTATCAATTATGTCAACCAGTACCTGCATCATCACTTACATATTTTTGTCATATAACCTCGCATCACCATTAATCAATCTCTGTTCCTGATCAAGCCATAAGTATGCAAATTAAACCTGTTTTTGCAGGTGTTCTACTCAATGAATTAGCATGGTTTGAGAAACCTGAGAACACTGTTGGTTCACTTACTTCTCGGATTATCAACGACACCTCCAAGGTCAAAATCATAATTTCTGATCGCATGTCAGTAATTGTTCAATGCCTCTCCTCCATTCTGATTGCAACAATTGTTAGCATGGTTGTCAATTGGAGAATGGGTCTGGTAGCTTGGGCAGTGATGCCTTGCCATTTCATAGGTGGACTAATTCAAGCCAAGTCTGCCAAAGGATTTTCAGGTGACTCTGCTGCTGCACATTATGAACTTGTTGAACTTGCTTCCGAGTCCACAGCCAACATAAGAACCATTGCATCATTTTGCCATGAAGAGCAAATTCTCAAGAAAGCCAAGATATGTCTGGAAAATCCAAAAAGGAGGAGCAGGAAAGAAAGTATCAAGTATGGGCTCATTCAGGGCGTCTCCCTTTGTTTATGGAATATTGCACATGCCGTTGCTCTATGGTACACAACACATTTAGTTGACAAACATCAAGCCACCTTCTTAGATGGCATAAGATCATACCAGATTTTCTCTCTTACAGTACCTTCAATCACAGAATTATGGACTCTGATCCCCACTGTCATCTCTGCCATTGGTGTACTGGCTCCTGCATTCGAAACCCTTGACCGGGAGACCGAAATTCAACCAGATATTCCAAAGAGTCCAGATCTTGAAACGATCGTGGGGAGAATTGAATTTCAGAACATCCAATTTAACTACCCATTACGACCAGAAGTGACGGTTCTCCACAACTTCAGCTTACAAATTGAAGCTGGATTAAAGGTGGCACTTGTTGGGCCAAGCGGATCTGGAAAGTCCTCGGTTTTGGCCCTTTTGCTAAGATTCTATGATCCAAGGGAAGGAAGGGTTTTAATTGATAAGAAGGATATAAGAGAATACAATCTGAGGAAATTGAGGAGACAAATTGGGTGGGTGCAACAAGAACCACTTCTTTTTAGCTCCTCAATAAGAGACAATATCATCTATGGGAATGAAGGGGCTTCGGAAACTGAAATTGTGAAGGTATCAAGGGAGGCAAATATACACGAGTTTGTAAGTAATTTTCCTGATGGGTATGATACAGTTGTAGGGGAGAAGGGCTGCCAACTTTCAGGTGGACAAAAGCAACGGATAGCAATTGCTAGAACCCTACTAAAAAGGCCTGCAATTTTGCTCCTCGATGAAGCAACGAGTGCCCTCGACACGGAGACTGAAAGATCTATAGTGAGTGCTTTGGGATCAGTAAAACTGAACGACAACAGGGGCTCCGGGTACACAACCACACAGATCACAGTTGCACACAGGATTTCTACAGTGAAAAACTCAGATACTATAGCCGTAATGGATAAAGGTGAGATTGTTCAGATGGGTAGCCACTCAGCTCTAATAGCGACATCTGATGGATTATATTCGAGATTATACCAGCTCCAGAACTTAATAGAAGAGTGATTCCTCTTCCATCATAGATGTTAGTTTACTGCGTGAACTTTATATATCAACTACAAGTCAAAGCATGATGTAGATGCAAATGTCCTTTTCATCATTAAAAAGAAAGGGATGAGATTTAATTAATTACCAATGGTCAAGGATCAAAGAGAAGCACAGAAATTTGAAATATTCTTCTAAAATGCAATGAAGACGCCATCTATTTTCTTGAGCTGCTCCACCTCCTGTCCATTTGCTATCCCAGGATCAATGGGACACAACTGGAAAGAAGGAAGAAGAAGAAAAATCCGATGTGAAGCTTCCACATGAAATAACACAGCATGGAGAGAAAAAACAGGTTAACTAGAGGAGTAGAACCTGGTAATGGGGCTTCTTCAATGTCCATGTTCAACAAAGGTTTCCAAACTGAAAACTTGTCATATGGATTGAATTATTTCAAAAACCACAAATTATAGGATTCATGTCCTTTCCACAAGTTATGTGACAACAATTTCTCAGCAGAAATGTATCAAGATAGAAAGGCTAGAATTTAACTAGCTCTAATCTCTGGATATTTTGGGGATACAAATTACAAAGAGCATTATATTTTCAAGATTCATTACTAATATTAAGGCCAAAGAGGAAGAAAGATGGAACCAATAAATTATTCTTGTAAATGGCTGATCCTGATCACTGAAGTTGAACACTGGAAACAGTTAAATGCAAGATTCATTGCACGTAACAACCTGAATTCCCATAAGAATAGTTACAGTGAGACATGAATAGGGAGCATGTTAAGGTTTTGAATATTTTGGTGTCCTTTATTACATGCTCAAGAATCAAGCCGAAAACGCAGGTTTATTGCTTACATGAGCAGGGTCCAAAATCAAGAGGTTGTACTGCAGCACTTTATTCTCTTGACGTCTGACTTGAATCCCAACAATAGTTATTGAGTGACCATCGTGTTGGACTACTCATTAATGCAACAACAACTTTTAAAAAAATTAATCGATGAAAAATATTTTCCAGTTAAAAAATAATTTAGCTTAATTTTTAGAAAATTGTTTTGCTGAAAAGTTTGAGCGGAAAATACTTTCCGGAAGATATGAAAAATTTAAAAATATCATATTATTTGCTGATTATATCAAATTTGGTACTCAAACTTTTGGTTGCTATATATATTTTGTTTTGAATATTTATTTTTTTATTTTATCTCTTAAAATTTAATTTTTATATTAACTTTGGTCCTCATTTTTATAATTGTTATTTATTTTTTTCTTATCATTTTTTTATTGAAATTTTTTATCTATAAAATTTAATCCTTATTTTTTTTATTGTTACTTATTTTATTTGAAATAATTTATGAAATGTTAATTATTATTATTTTAATTTCTTCATATTTTATTTTTTTTAAGATTTGATCTCTATTATTTTGATTATTATTTATTTTTTTTCAATTTTTTTAAAATAACTTTTTAATTTGTAAGATTTGTTCCTCATTATTTTAATAAATTTTAAAAAAATAAAACATTAATAAGTTATTTTCCAGCTTATTTTTCATGGCATAACCAAATATTAAAAAATATTTTTAATTTATTTTTCATTACACTACCAAAAATTAAAAAATAATTCAAGAATTACAATTTTTTTCATACTTGATAAAACTATGTAGCAAATAGTAAGATGCATGGCAAGAATAACTTGCGCTCTGTTGGAAATGACAACATGTCGATTTCAGGCAGCTTTTCTTTGAAAAATAATTCCACATCCCATCGAGAAGAGCCCGATGACCCTCATTCTTTCATGGAAATTTATTTGCCACGGAATAATCACTTTCACCAGCCTTGTTGTTGGTAGAGGATCGAGACTTGTCATTCACAGCAGATTCTAGCTGCGAAACATCACAATTTCGACCCACCAGATATCTATCCATGGGTCCATAAACCTGAGAAGCTTTTCTCTTGCCTCTGGCATTTGTTGTCATGAGAGGTGAGGGAAGACTAGTACTGGGAACAGAAAGAAAAAGGCTTTGCAATTCCTCAGGACCAAAATCAACAATTCTAGCACGAAGGCCAAAAGAGTCAAAAGGGGAAGCACATTCAGTAGTTCCAATCCAATGTCTAGAACCATAGACAGAATTGTTGAAATGATGAGAGCCAAGGGCATCAAAACCTTTTTTCCCAGGCAATCCTCGAGCCATCTATGAAAAAGGGAATGTCGGAGACAAAAACAGAGCCACCAAACAAAACTTCTCTGGCATCTTGTCTATGGGAAAGCAAATGGGAACTAAGCATTTGGGTTTTACGCCAACCACAACCCATCCAACATCTGCAGAACGCAAGCTCTGAAAATGGTCAACACAGCCAGACAGTAAGACAGTGGTGTTGGCATCAGGACAACAAGGAGATCAAGCCACCCGGGGGTTGACATGGTAAAAGGAGCTCCTATTCTGCAAAGCAATCAAACAAGAAATCTTTTCAACCATGGTGTTGTTCTCTAGAGCTGTGGGTGTAGAAGATGGAGGGGCAAGAGAAAGTTGTTGGGCCAATTCCAAGTCCCTTGCAAATTGCTCATCCTTTTCAGTATCAACAACAACATCACCATCATCATCCTTGTCAAAGTGGTTGTTGGCATGCAAGCATCCACCATCGAATATTTATAATTCAATACACAGGAAGGGAGGAAAGATTGATTGCCTTTGAAGCTGTGACGGAGGAGGGGTTGAGGGACAACTTGCAAGAGAATCCATTTTATTATTTCTTTAATTATATTCTATCCATCCTGCATTGCAAGATATAATTATAGACTATAGTGTACCAGGCAGAGCGATCAGTGTAAAACTTTTTAAAGGAACCAAAGAAGAATAGGATTATATCATCAGGAAGGCAGACGTGGAGGCAACGCGGCATAAGTAGGAGTAGAATACAAGAAAGCCCTATTATTTTTAATATTAATGCATAAAATCTATAAAAAAAAATTAAAAATATATATATTAATTTAATGTTTTTCAGAAACACGTAGTTAGTTGACTTGAGTAAAAAAAAAAAAACTCAGAAACACGTAGTTAGTTGCCTGCCAACTGCCTGCCCTCCGTGTTGTCCTTTACGGATACTAGTTTCTGTCTTAATTAATACTCCTAATAATTAAACGATAATAAATCAATTTTCAGGAAAAACAAGAGAGGCAAAATATCAGTTTTCCAATGGATTGAGATAATGAAGATTTATTCTCAAAATAAAAAAAAATGATGAAATTAATTATTCAGTAGAGAAGGAACGAAGTAACGAAGTTAAATAAGAATTTCTTTATGAAATAATAAATATGCGTGGCCTTTCTCTCTCGCTTATAAATTGTTACCCATTAACTGTTGCAAACGTAAGATTTTCACATAAAAGATATTTTAAGCCTCAATACATCTTTAAAATAATTTATTACTACAGCAGGCAGTTCATCCTACCCTCCAATTCACACATTCTTAAAACTAGCAACTACTTGCCATCCCTTTCCTTCGGGAACTTGCTTTAGCTGACTCAACAGAACCGAACCAAAAACAGGTCCCGTAATTGCGCCCACGTTCGACATTCATTCCCGTAATATGTTAATCTCTATCTTCACAGAATGGTCTGTCATGTTATAAAATGTATTATGGTGGAGCTTCTGTTGTTAATTATTTTGATTACAACAGTTCCTTCGTGTACCTTCCCTTCCTAACTCAAAGTCTCTCTAAGATAATGAACCCGCCAGAACCAGCTGCGGTTAAGCTTCTTCTTTGCTGACCGCCCGAGTTCCACTCTTAGAGAGTAGTAGGTCCTTCATTTCTCTGTAACTCCTCAGCTCTTCTAGCGCATCTCCTGTCTTTCTTGGCATAAAAAACCCAGAAGCTGTGCCTATCCCTTCCTCTACATCAGTCCTCATGGATTGGGATGAGTAACAACTTGGATCTTGTCGCAGGGGAGGCGCTGTCCGCAGCATCTGAACAAGGATACCAACAGCAGCATCTTGAGATTTTTTCCCTACTGCTGCAGTGTGGGAACTGGACTCAAAAGAAAATGCAAAACGAAGGTCATGGTGATTAAAATAAATAAGAAAAATAACGCAGCAGCAAAAGCATTGAACGTCAAAATCTCAGGATTGAAAAGAAAAGCATCGTAAACAGGTGAACTTGAGCACAAAGAGCAAATGCACAAACAAAATGACGAATCATGGAACGTCAAAATACAAGGATTGAAAATAAAAGCATCATTGTGTTTTCTCTCAACTTCATCAGTGGGAGATATCATGGAACAGGTTGTGCCAAACTGCAAGCAAGTTATGCTATCTGTCTTCAGACATAAAATCTCTCTTGTTCATTTGAGAGTATCCTTGCATTTAAACTTATCTTTTCCTACTACCTGTTTTCTCCTTAGGTCTCCCTTGACAAATTTATTAATTTTCCATACTACTATTAGCTTAGATAACGTAATATCAAACAAAGCATTCCACATCACCCCCTCGACTTAAAACAAAGAAACAACAATAGAGATGGAATTGATAACAAAACTAATCGAGAAAACTGGAACAAACTGAACTATCTATCTTTCAGGCAATCTAGAGACCAATCACAAGGCTTTACCCAATAGATCCAAACTAAACATGCAACCAAAATAGCAGAGATGTTCATACTGAAAATATCCACATGAGAATAAAATATTGGAATAAAAACTGACCATACAGATTCATAACCACTTCATATATGGTTAGGTAAACACTAATTATGCCTGCCATTTTATCGTAGCTGAATATTTGAGGTAAATATAGGTACCTGGCATGGGAATCTGATGTGTCAACATCATCAACGTCAAAAGGACATGAGAAATCGTCATCCTCTAAATCATCTTGGAAAGATAATCTACTTGAACTTCTAGAAAAACCAATGCGTGGAGAACCACTAGAAGATAACAATCCTGAGAAGCGCCCTGAATCATCTTTGCTATCTTTGAGCAGCTACAGAACAAATAAAATTAGCCTCATTAGTCAGAACACGATTAGATAGATGGAGTTCGCATGCAGGAATGAAAACCGTTAAAAACAGGTCGATGGGAGCAAAGACTACCTTCTGACCAGAATAATGATTTACATTGCCAGAGTTTAACTCGGCAAACCTTATAGCTTCTGATTTCTTGAATGATCGAATCCCAGAAGGAGACTCCTGTGATGATGAATCGTGCTTTGTGCTTCTGGGAGATAAAGGTGGAAGAGAAGGCCTACTTGAATCAGAAAAGTTAGGAGAAAGGTATCTAGAACTTCTGCCTGATATAGGAAGTGGAATAGTTACGGGTGCAGTTTCTGAAGTAACGCGAGCTAGCACAGGACTACCATTGTAGAGGTGTGTTGGGGTAGAAGGGGACATTGATGGTGAGAATGAAGGGGAAATCTGGTACTCATCATAACAAGTAGCCTTTTGAGGAATTGGTGGTCGATAGTTTTTAAGACCATAAATATCAGTAGGAGAAGATGGAAAATCACACGTCATGCGAGATGTGCGATAAGGTGGTGGAGATCCACCAAGTGGTTGGTTCATCATATGAGCTGCTCTATGGTAACCGCTTGTCCAGCTATGAGGGCGTTGAAAAGGAGAAGAAACAGGCGGTTGCATTCCTCTCAGGGGAAAGGATGTAGCACCAACTCCCTTCTCTGAAGAGGGGAAAGACCTAAGAGGATCAGTGGTAGGGCTACCAACATAGTCCATTATAATCTTTGGTGGCATAGTTGTGACAGGCTCAAGCTTGAAATCAGATAGTGTTGAACGATAGGTCACAGATACACAAAGGCTGCCAGGCAGGGCCTCAACAGGGACAAAACTGAGCTCCTTCATTACTTCCTCATCTGCACTGGAAAAGGGTTCGCAAAATGAAGAAACTTTGTAAATGATATCAAAATTGTAAGTTTGCTTGGATGAGCTTAGCTGACGAAAGATCCGGTATGCTGGGAGAAGCCTCATGTGGGAGTAAAGGGAGCGTAAGAGTATGATTGACTTCTTATATGTCTTCTTGTAAGAGGCAGAACTTTCAGCGGTTTGGGGAGGCATAACCCGCAGGGACTCATAGTGAACAACCCACCTCTCTAAAACTGTCTCGACAGATGTCCCGGGGTCAACATACAAATTGTGCATGGATGAAGATGGAGGAGACGGTTGGTGAACAAGTATTACATCAATAACCATGGGATCCATGAGATTTCTGTGCCAAAAACTCAAGTTATCTAGAGCAGCAGGGCGGTCTCCAAGAGCTAAATTGAACCATTTGTCACTCTTTTTAACATGAGAAATGGAACAAAAGTCCCGAGGGTGATTATGGGGATGAAGAGAGGGAATCCTGGAGTCCAAAATGATGTGCAAGCTCTTCAATAGAAAATGGGAAATGATTTGTTCTTGTTTTCTAGAATCATGGTGAGAATGACCATGCATATCCACGGTACTTAAGGAAAATCCCGATGACAATCAATCAATCAATAAGATAAAGCCACGATTCTCTGCTCTGATCTGAGGTTAGGGATAAACAAGAAGATTAATTTTGATTAAAGGGGAAAAATGGAAAGAAAGGAAATATGGAAAAGGTTGAGTAAGAGGAAATGAAGCTAAGAATGGATTGGGCAGCTCTGCTCTTGAGAAGCCAGTTGACCAAATGAATGAAGCTTTTATGTTATATTATGCAAGCATACAACAGATTGTAGAAGAAAGAAAAAAAATAAACAAAATGACGATGGATTAGTGAATAGCAAGAAGCATAATAAAGCAATCGAAGAGCGACGGATCAGATCAGATGAGGCCGGGAGAGATAGCTCAATAGACAGATAAATGTTGATCCAAAGTGCAGCAATAATTATCAAGAACAAATTCAATCTGATTCAAGATTTTATGATATTAAAAGAAAACAAGAAAATCTTGATCTAATAACGCAAGGCAAGCAAAGCGATCTTGATGTAAATAAATAAAATGTTTATAAAAAAAAAGGGGGGGAAGGAATGGAAAACTCACCAGCAAAAAAAAACAAAAAACAAAAAGAAGAGGCGTGGGGGAGAAGGGAGGGGAAGGGAAGGGAATGATTAGTAATTAATTTTTTGCCGGCAGAGAGAAAGAGAGAAGTGAAACAATCCAACACACAACAAATAAATTATGCGAGATGGTTTGCTGGCTGGCGTAGGAAGAGGAGGTAAAACACGCACACACGCGGAGAGAGAGAAGGGAGAAACAGAATTCCTCGCAGCAGGAGGAGGTAAAATGGTTAAAGGAAAAAGGTTCAGAGAAAAGTGAAGCGAAGCAGTGGTGGAAGTGGAAATGGAAATGGAGGGGGTTTAAAAGGAAGATGAGTTCATAGTCTACACTACTACCTAGAACTTGTCACGATGATCAAACAGATCCAATGATGGAACACTTATTCACCCATCCATCCTAAAACGCTAAACCCATCTCAAAAACCTCCGCCTCTCCCTCTCCCCCCTCCCCCCCTCCCCTATTAAAAATACACTACACACTCCTCCGCTCCACCGCCCCTTTCATCATGTCCTGGACCCCAGTAAATCAATTGTTAGCGTTGTTTAATTAACCCATTAATTAGTTTATAAACTCCAGTTAAAATCATCTTGCTGTTGTGTTTTGTCAGTTTATGAATCGTAAACTAAAATAGAGACTGGTGGTAGCCATGACGCTAATCAAACCACTGAATAGCCCCAGCCCACGAGGCTAAAAATCCAATTTCGTTTCTTGTTCTGGTTTACATTTGGGTTGGGCCTCCTAGGGCTGGAAATATTCGTAGCTACGAGGATTGCAATCTCATTGTCAGATAACTGAATTGGACCTCAGCCTCACGTGTAGATGCAGGAGGGTGTCTAAAAAAACTAAAAGGAATTGTAACGATAATTTCTTCTTCTTCTTCTTCTTCTTCTTCTTCTTTTTGTCCTTCGAGAACTTTTCCGTTTGCATCACTAAGGAGAATGACCAATGGGTGTTCTTTTTAGTGGGAATGCAATGACGAGCAATCGTTTTTGTTTTTCCTCGAACAAGGAAAAAGAATTGAATGTTTTGAAACTATTATTAGACGATGAGTTCTTTTTGTGATTTCTTAAAATAAATTCCACAGTAACAAAGATTATTAAATAGTCATTTAATTTGTATTGAATGTACTCATTTGATAATACATTTTTTTGTAAAATATTTTCTTTTTTTCATTAATCTTTCCATCTCGTTTTCTTTCTATTTCTTAAAATAAAAATAAAAATAAAAATAAATCGAAAAGGACATGAATAGAAGAAAAAAGAGAGAGTTATACATAGATTTTAAGAGCATGAGGACTAATATTAAAAAATATAAAGATTAAATATATAATTTAAAACCTCGAGAACCCATTAATTTTTCTTACTAAACTATGAGGACCAAGTTATAATTAACTTGAAACAAAAACTTGTTAAAATAAATATAAAAGTAGGTGTATAAATATACAATAGCAAGCAAAGCACATACGTAAGCAAAACAAACACGTGGAGACGAAATGGCAAGTGCTAGTCTTTCGGAGATCGGGAGAGAAGATACATTGAACCTGGACACAACTGATTGAGGCTATAAGAAAACCACAAGGGCAGAGACTGGTTGCCATCCATAAACCAAGAGAGGTAAAATTAGAGTGCTTTGTCTTCTCGTAGCCAGCCAAGGAAGAAGAGAGAATAATAGTAGTAGTAATGGGGTTGGCCAAGGATAGAGATGATCAGGAGATGATGCTAAAGAAGAGAAATGAGGAGCTGGAGAAAGCCCTCGAAGAAAGCAAACGGAGGGAGGCAAAGATGATTTCAGAGCTACAAAGGACATGGGAGAGGCTCAGAGTGGCAGAGGAGGCTGAGGAGAGTCTCTGCTCCCAGCTGGGTGAGCTGGAGGCCGAGGCTGCCAATCAAGCCCGTGCCTACCATTCCCGCATTCTCTCTCTCATGAACGAGCTCTCCCAAGCCCACAATCTTCTCCATCTAACCAATTAATACCATCATCATCGTCAACATCCCCTTTTCTCTTCTTCTTTTTCTTGTCTTCTTGGCTCCTCAACAAGCATATATGTATCTGGGAGCGGGTAGATATGTTTCTTGCCTGTACCTTTGTATGTTGATTAGGTCTCTCTCTAGATGATTGAAGACTCCCTCCCTTTCCCAATTCCAGGAGAGTCAATAATTTTGTACATTGTTTTCTCTTTTTCCTTTTTTCTTTGTTCTAGAAAAGAGTGAATGAAATTTGAGTATTCGCCCTGCCTTGATTAGTTTCTTCTTTTTCTAGTTTTATTTCAGCAGTGTTTTCTCCTGTATCGCCGTAACCTTCTCTGGAAAAAATCATTGTATGAGATGTACCATGTTGTACAGGGGTTCTGACAGCAACTCACCTTTTTAGATTGGTTGCAGAGGGAGTAACCAACCCTCTAATGGCAGCAGCAGAACAGTTTAATTAACTGTTTTTACCTGGGCACACAGAGTTTGTACTGCACATATTCGTTAATAAAAAATTTGGTGATAACAAAGCTCTTGCCTTTTAGAAGAGGACCAGGCCCGGTGTCCCACGCTTCACTGCAGGCCGGAGCACGATAATTTTTTCATATGACGAAAAGTGTGAGATGCAAATTGAAAACTTTACCCGTGTGCCGGATAAAAATTTTAATTTCCTACCATATATGTGTTAATAAATGTAAAAGAGAGTTGGTGACCTACATGAGGCAAGAGGTGAACTCTAGTCGCCCTCTTCAAACGGCGATCTTGCTCCCAATTATTTATTTTTTCATTGTCAATGGTTTAATCTTTGCCTAATCTTTATAGGCTTCAACGATTAAATCAAAAAAAAATTAAGGAGTAAAATGAAAATACAATGATATATTGTATTGGTTTAAATTAATTCATTAAATTTATAACTTGATTAATGAAAATGATCATAATGAGCTAATTCAGTTGAGTAATTTTTTTTTCCTCTTCTTTTCTACCTGGTTAGGCCTTAATTGATGTTCGGTTGTCCGATTGGATTAAATCTGAGACTAAATTAAAGAGTCGTAAAAAAAAACAAAGAAAATTAAAAAAAAATATATCATATATAGACATTGGTCACCCTAGGTTAATCGCAAAATTTATGATATAGGTCACGAACACGACCACAAAGAGGTAATTTGGTTGGGCAATATGTCTTCTTTTTTATCCATTATTTTCTCTTCAGATGGGTCTTAATTAGCCTCAGGTGGGATGAAGTTTAATATTAAATTGAAGAGTTGTCAAAGAGACTAAATTGAAGAGCTATAAAAGAATTGATGATGAATTCTTTTTTTTAAAAAAAGTCATATTGCACCGACTTGAGTTAACTTGGAAAACTCACAATCCGGATCATGGAGATGACTTTTCACCTTTTTTTAATCATGTTTTTTGCTTAGGAAAAAAATGCCATATTGCAATATGTCTCCCTTTTTACATTTTTTTAATCTATGTTTTTTTTTTCTAAATTTCAGAAGAAGTTTAGAATTGAAGAGGGTATTATTATTTAATAATTTGATATATGTGTTATATTCAACTCATATAAAGTTTATATAACAATATAACAAAACACATAAGGAAATAGAATAAAATAAATTATAGAAAATATGTTTGACATCTCCTTTGATTAGATGATTGACATAATTTCTTGATTGCCTAAAGTTGTTGAATCCTTTAATCTCTTTCTTTTATTGATCAGGAAATAATCAATAATATTTACCTTGATTATTTTCTTAACATGCTCCCTCAAACTCATGACAAATGTTATTCATGAGTATGACATACACAACTTCTATTGTCATTGTAGTCTCACCTGCTTATCTTCAATAATTGTATTTTTTGAAATATAGTTATTCTTAGCCATTTTTCTTCTCTTATTGTTGATGTCATATTTTTGGCCAAACATCTCTTTTCAAGAATTGGCTTTTTAAATGGTCATTCTATTTTGGCTCACTCTTCATCAGGCTGGTGTCTTCTTCTTATCATGACTCTTTGGTCATTTTCCTTTTTCTGTTTTAGGAAGAACTCTTTTTTTTTGTCTCTTTTTATGCCATCTTATATCTTGTGCAAGAATTTATTAACTTGCATTAAGTCTCTCTTATTTTTGTTTGTATGTCGATCTTTTGATGCATAATAACAATTATTTTGTTGGGCTTTGTCATCTTGCACCTCCATTTTTTTTGTATTCTTTGGATGTCATTTGGTCATCCACATGATCTTAAGACTTCTTCTTATCATGAGTTGATTTATCATTAAAAAATGATAGTAAATAAAATATTTGATAAACAATGAAGAGGATTGAAAATAAAGTATTTTAAAGTGGTCGGACAGACGGTATATGGTCGTCCACTGAAAAAGCAGAAATCAATATTTAGAGTAATATATGATCGACTTGCTTCAATACCAAAAAGAAATTTAGAATATAAGAAGATGTTATTATTCAATAATTTGATATATATGTTACACTCATGTAGAGTTTATATAGTCATATAACAATACACAAGGAAATAAAATAAAATAAATTATAGAAAATATGCTTGATCATATATTTTTTTGATTACCTAGAGTTGTTGAATTCATTGATCTATTCATTTTATTAATTAGGAAATAAACAATAGTATTTACCTTGATTATTTTCTTAACAATTACATTCTTCAACACTTGGTTTATTATAACTTTGATTTTATAATTTATTGTGGTTTGCTTTCTTTATGGTTATCTCAATGTCATGATCCATGTCACAGGTATGATGAGTTAACCTGATTGATTACATTGTCGTTGTTTTAACCTCTACCTAACCTTATTAGACTCCAGGGATTAAATCGTAAGAAAAAAAATTAGGGGGTGAAATGAAAATACAATGATATATTGTATTGACCCGGGTTAACCCATCAAGGTAATGGGAATGACCATAATGAGATAACTCGATTGGGTAATTTATCTTTTTCATTTTCCTCTCATTTTCTCCTTGGTTAGGCCTTAATTGGCATCTAGTTGGATGAAATTTGAGACTAAATTGAAGAGATGTAAAAGAACCAGGGATGAAATTTTAAAAAAAATTCCATATAGTATCAACTTGGTCACCCTAAGTTAATCTTGAAATTCATGACATAGGTCATGGATATGACCACAAAAAGGTAACTCAATTGGCCAATATGTCTTTTTTTTTTCATATCTTTTTTTTTACATCCCTTGTTTTCTTTTTTATTAGACTTTAATTGGGCCTTAATTAGCATAGGGTAGGATGAATTTTGTGACTAAATTGCAGGGTTATAAAAGATATGGGGATAAACTTTTAAAAAATATCATATTGTATCGACCTAGTCAACCTAGGTTAACCCATGAAATTCATGATCTAGATCATTGACACGACCATAATAAGATAATTTGGTTGGGCAATATGTCTCCTTTTGTATCCATGATTTTCTTCTCGGTTGGGTCTTAATTAACATCAAGTGGGATGAAATTTGATACTAAATTAAAGAGTTATCAAATAGACTAAATTGAAGAGCTATAAAAGAATTGTTGATAAATTTTTTTAAAAAAATTATCATATTGCATTGACCTTAATCAACTTGAGTAAACTCATGAAATTCACGACCCGTATCATGAACACCACAATGAGGTAACCAAGTTGAGCAATATATCTCTTTCTTTTCCCTTATTAGACCTTAATTTGCCTTGGGTAGGATGAAATTTAGGAGCAAGTTCAAAAGTCATCAACGAATTTGGGACCAAATAAAAAACTGTGTGAAGTATAGAACTAAATTGAAATGACATAAGAGAACTAGGGAGGATTGTTTGGCATGTGTACGAGACAAATGTGTGAGGAGGTCGTTGTGTCGAGGTCGTTGTGTGAGACAACACTTGCGACCTTCTTTGAGCTCCAATGGTGATCTTCTTTGGTGTGGTCGAAATCATCTTGTTGAGCTCTTCCTTCTAGGGTGACGCATGTCGACAATTAAATCTTGACAACCTTTTCTTTCCTCTCTTTTCTATCTTTCCTCAATTTTTATGCACAAACTAAAAAATAAAAAATCCTCAGGTGGTCCACAATGTTTTATGAGTATGTGCTATGTTTACACTCTAGATTTTACCCACTAGTTTTAGTTTTTTTTTTTTAATTTAATGTACTTTGTAATTGTAATATTTATTATAGGGTAAATTGGTAAAGGTAGAACTCAAGCCAGGTTTCGTGGAATCAAGTTCTTTTTTTTTTGTTGCTTTCCCATTATCAT
>Ga0307510_10003500_pt1 | contig 18292 bp, 18 predicted proteins | sample 12_EM_MG_FD_207224 | JGI IMG/M metagenome (GOLD analysis project Ga0307510, IMG submission 207224) | Populus trichocarpa ectomycorrhiza microbial communities from riparian zone in the Pacific Northwest, United States - 12_EM | ecosystem: Host-associated > Plants > Roots > Unclassified | place...
GCACTACACGTGTCACCCTTTTCTTCTCTGCAAATTAACGTGACTATAGCTGGCTTCTGATGGCGCGCAGGTAATTAGTAGTCCATTCCCCGTTCGTTCAGAAGATAGAACTGGATCCGATTATGGTCTGTAGATTCCGTTAGGACACAAGATTCGACATGCGGCGTGAGGGTCAAGTGACATGCATGGTACCGGTGCGACTTGAAGTAGAAACGCCGTGGACGTTGGGGCCTGCGATCGGATTTGGTCGGAGGGCACGGCATTCGGTCGTGTGGTTGAGAAAAGAGAAGGCGTGAACAGGGTTCACCCTGAAGGGGGAGACGCGACGGAGGAGGGCGAGTATTGCGAACGGGAGAGTGCTACGAATCAAAGCAAGCGAGGGTGAGACGAGATCCAGGTCGCCAGCTCAGGATTTAACCTGTATTTTTGCTCGTCGCCGACCGCGGTGTGGGTCGGAGACGTCGATCGGATTTGGTTGTTTCAAACTGTATGCGGGCGTCACACCGCGCCGGATGGGGAACTTAGAGGGTGGATGATCAGAAGAGGCACATCCTCCGTTTTATTTATCTAAGGTGTAAATCGCGCCAAAAAATTGAAAAAAGAGAGACAGATGGATAGATTACAAGGTTCGGCCGAAAAGATAGTATAGTCTTAGTAACCGAAAGATTACCGAGACGCTCACAGAACGCTTTGTTGCAAATAAATAAAGTCGCAAAGTCCTCCAGCATTCTGTGAAGAGAGAGTGAGTGAGTGAGAGTGAAATCTACGGTGACGCCCTTTATGCCGTCACTCCTGACTTTGAGTCCTTTCCTGCGTGCTCATGAAACTGTCCAGAGGTATCTCATCTCTAGTGGCAACACCACCTCGACGGTCAGCGAATCTCATGGCGGTGTGGGTAGTTGGCTCCCCGAGGCTCCATCCATCTTCCCGCGAAGCACCGGCCTTCTTGAGTGAGAGCAGTAACCGCGTGATCATCACTGGCACAAACCTAAGACGTGACTCAGATGTGATGTTTTGGAAAGCAGAAAGATGTCCGGACATACAAAAGGTTTCCGCTGTTGCGCGGAAATTCCTGTCGAAGCATAAACAAGCCGTAGAGAGAAGATGGTGAATTATAATGATGTGCTTACCCTTGCAAACGCTAGAAATATTACGAGTAGGAGATGTGAAGTGAATATGACCAGGAAATAGTACGCCGCGTCTCGCGTCATGATCCTGAATATACTCGGTATCGGAACACCTCTTACGATGGACCGTACCAAAACAGAAACGATTGCCGAGAAGGCTAGAAGGTCTGCGAGATGGTTATAGTGGGTGACTCCCAGATGATCGACGAATAACAAGCGAAACTCCGTACCGTATACGAGAGCCACGGCGATAAATCCGATTTGAACGGGCAACTTCCCCTTGAAGGTGCACATTATATAACCCGGAAGTGGGATCGGTGGTATCGGCGACGCTGAAACAGTGAGGTAGGCAGGAATCTGGGTGCACTTGGTCACAGACTCACATCCATTCTCCACCGCATCGGAAACCACGTATAAGCCAATACAAAGCTGCAATGTCGTGATTACACCGAAGCACGAGGTAATTATCCGATTCTTGCTTGTGATGGCGTAGATCCTGTCTCATTCAACCATGATTAGCACGAAGCAGCCACTGCGGGGGAAGATGGACCTCAGGGTTAGAACTACTTGAGCGAGTACCATAAAGATCAAAGTCACGAGGGGCTCAAGGAATGCGGTTTTATCGCATCTGTAGTAGGCACGTGTCAAACTTGGATGTTCGAGGGGTTGATGAACAGTGGCGTTCATACAGCTAGGCCGGTTTCAGTGATACGTTTCAAGCCAGATTCCCCAATTGAGACAATGCTTACCTGTTGGTGGAATGTTGTATTATAACTCGCTGTACCGGAGTTGGCAACGCATGATCTTGTATGGATTGCGATATCACTCACTATACAACAGCCAGATTTGGTATCCGACCGACAAGTATCTGTTCTGCGTTGCCCCTTCAGAAGGGACGAGCCCTGCTACGGAAGTGAACGTACCACAATGAAAATTGCAAACACTATCAGATCATCAACGAATGCCGTGCAATGAGCGACTCTCTCGACATACCCCAGGATTTCCTCCCCTGCCAAGCGTATTTTATCTTTCACGGGAGGGACAATAAACGCGGCGAAAAAAAATGCTAACGTCGTGGCTCACCTCGTCCGCCAGGGTAAGAAGAAAGTCATAGAAGAAGATGGCGGTGATGGCAATCGTATAATACTGGCCGCCGTCGCTCGTTCTCAGTCGCAAAGGGATTAAAACCGAGGCCCACCTTTCTTGCGGTACTGGGGATATCCGAGTCGTAAGTCCAATCGCGATCAAGATAAAGGAAGGGGCCTCACAGCTTGTTGCCGTGGTTGATAATTTTCTCCAACCCTGCGGGCGACATAACAAGGGAGTGAGAGGAAGAGGGACCTTGCTAATGAAACGACCGAGGACAGCCTTTCATCTTAAGGGAGGTCCTGGGCCGCGTTTCAAGTGCTCGCGCCGAATGTCTAACTCCCTTGACACTCAGGGTCCCTCCTGATGGTAGGAAACAACTTGACCTCGTTCTGCGGGGCGCCGGGGTCGGGAGTTAGATTTCTTTCCACCCAAGAGTAAGACCCACTGAACCATCTGGGCGTAGGCTCCATCGGTGATATCTGATGGTGCGTACTGCATGATTTCGCATCATCACTTGGGGCCAGTTTTGATTGTCTGTAGCCATCATCAGTGACGAATCTCCTCAGGCACATCCACCCACGGTAACTATCCCAGAGTAGCCAACACGCTCTTCTGCGGGGTGGTAACCCGTTCCCTCCTCCTCTCCAAGTATTCTTGGATGAATCACAACGGAGGAAGTTCTTACCGGGACTCCATTCCAAGGAGGAGAGTGAGCCGCTGCAGAGCTTTATTCGAGCTCCACCCTCTGCGTTTCACGGGATCTCCCGAACCTCTTGGGGAGCACAAGAAAAGACAAGAGATTGAAGAGCATCACCGCCCACCCAGAGCCAGCTTCGTTCCAAACGCGGGTTGAAACAAAGGCGCGGAAACCCCCGGACACGTTATGGATTACGCTTCTAGAGACCCCGGGCACACGCAACGCCCGTAACTCGGGCGTTCAAACGTTCATTTTCAGGCTCAGCCTATCGGCAACTTGAAGCGGTAATGGCCGGACCAAGCTTTCCGTTCACGGTAACAAGGTGTGGCCCGATATGACTGATGTGTGAGGCGTTTAATGGTTCTTGTACTTAACGTGTGACAGACGAGCAGAAAAATCGGGTTTTTTGCGGAGGCGTTTGTTAAGACCCTGTAATACGTACCGGGAATATAAGGTGTAAACCGCGCCAAAAAGTTAAAATAACTTAAGGGAGATGAATGGAGGAATTACAAGGTTGGGCCGAAAGAACAATATAATAGCCGAAAGATCATCGAGACGTTCACAGAACGCTCTGCTACACAGAATCAAGTCATCAAGTCATTCAGTGAGGTCTACAGTAACCCTTTTATGTCGTCACTCGTAACTTCGAGTTCTTTCATACGTGCTCGCGAAAGTGTCCAGAGATATCTCATCTCCCGTGGTAACACGAACTCGACGTTCAGCGAATTTTATGGCGGTGTGCGTAGTTGGCTCCCCGAGGCTCCATCCATGTTCTCGTGGAGCACCAGCCTTCTTGAGTGAGAGCAGTAACCGCGTGATCATCATTGGGACAAATCTAAGACGCGAGTCAGACGCAATGTTTCGGAAAGCAAAGAGATGTCCGACATACGCAAGGGTTCCACTGTTGCGCGGGAGGCATTCCGGTGAACGAACGAAGGGAAGAAACGTCCTGGCATCACTTACGCAGCAGGAACTAGCTTGGTTGTATCCTAGAAAGGTATAAGCGAGCCGCAGAGAGAAGATGATAGAGTATGACGATGTACTTACGCTTTCGGACGCTAGGAACATTACGAGCACAATATGCGAAGTGAATATGACCAGGAAATAGTACGTGGCGTCTCGTGCTATAGTCTTGAGTATGCTGGGCAATGGAACCTTTCTTACGCCGGACCGTAGCACAAGATAAACGACAACCGAGAAGGCTAGAAGATCTGGAAGATGGTTAGAGCGGGTGTCTTCTCAACGATCAATGAATAACATGAGAATCTCCGCACCGTATGCGAGAGTCATGGTGATAAATCCAATTTCCCTGGACAACTGCCCCACGAAGATGCACATCGTATAATCCGGAAGTGGGATTGGTAGGATCGGTGACGCTGAAACAGTGAGGTAGGCAGAAATCGTGGGAGCACTGTTGGTCACAGACTCACATCCTTTCCCCGCCGCATCAGCAACCACGTATAGGCCAAGAATAAACTGCGATATCGTGATTGCACCGAAACACGAGGTAACTATCCGATTCTTGCTCGTGATGGCGTAGATCCTATCTCATTCAGCAGTGATTAGCACGGAGCCGCCGCTGCGGAGGAAGACAAACCTCAGGGTTATAACCACTTGAGCGAGTAGCGTAAAGATCAAGGTCGCGAGAAGCTCAAGGAATGCGGCCTTATTGCATCTGTAGCAGGAACGTGTGAAACTTGGGGGTTCGAGGGGTTGAATAACGGGGTTCGTACAGCTAGGGCAAAACTTGTCAAGCCAAATTCCCCAAATGAGACGATGCTCACCCGTTGGTGGAATAGTGTACTATAACTCGCTGTACCGGAGTTGGCAAAGCATGATCTCGTATGGATTGCGATCCCACTCACTATACAACAACCAGATCTGGTATGCGGCCGGAAAGTACCTGTTCTATACTATCCCTTAAGAAAGGACGAGGTGTACTGCGGAGCTGGACGTACCACAAGGAAAATCGCGAACACTATCAGATTGTCAACGGATGCCGTACGGCAACCTATCTTCCCGACATACCCCATGATTTTCTCCCCTGCCAAGCGTATTTGATCTTTCACGGGAGGGTCAATAAATGCGGCGAAAGAGGCATTGACGACGTGGCTTACCTCATCCGCCAGGGTCAGAAAGAAGTCGTAGAAGAAGATGGTTGTGGTCGCAATTCTGTAATACTGGTAGAAATCGCTTGTTCTCAGGAGCAAAAGCGATAAAAACTGATGCCCACCTTTCTTGCGGCACTAGGGGTATCAGATTCGAAAGGTTGGGTGAGCGTAATCACGGTCGAGATAAAAGGAAGGGGCCTCACAGCTTATTGCCGTGGTCGATAATATCCTCCAATCCAGCAAACGACATAGAATGAGAGTGAGAGGAGTAAGGACCTTGCTGACGACACGACCAAGGACAGCCTTTCATCTTAAGTCGGAGGTCCCCAGGTTTCAAGCGCTCGCGCCCAATGTTTAGCTTCCCTGACACTCGGAGACCCTCCCGATGGGAAACCGCTTGGCCTCGGGCTGCGAGGCGCCAAGGTCGGGTGTTCTATTTCGCTCCACCGAAACCTTGAGCACGCTCATCGGCCCAGGGGGTCGTTAGATTCCGAAGCACGTCCTGGGTCACCCCCGCCCTCACTAGATTTATGCCAGAATACGATGCCAGAATTGAGGTGATCGACGAAGTAGTCCGACCCCTACAAGTCTCTGAGCGTACGGCAGAGATTCATTTCCAAGCGGCTGAACTCGTGACCACGATGATGATAATCATCATTTTTTGATCTCAAAAATTGAATAGATTCGATGATACTAGCAACCACAGTCCATCCCTCTAGCTACTGTCCGCTCCTCACCTCCTCCAATGCGACGGTCGCTATCTCCCACACGCATCTGGGACCAATTCGAACGTCCCGACTAGTCAGCTCAAGCCCGCAGCGAGGCTTGTTTGGGGGATGGCGGTCATTGCCACCGAGGTCGGAGCGCACAATTCTGTCGCTTCGGGTATTGTCGTCAATGACTCGTGGGGATTGTCTTGTGGGCGGGAAGTTCGGCGGCCCCGTACGACAAAGGACAACCAGATTTGTATCAAACCCGTGATTACAAACCACGGCCTCTCCGGGGGGGGGATAGCGAGGGAGCCAAGGAACCTTGACCACTGTGAACCGACGATGACGCGTGCCGAGAACACGATGCAAGGTACGGTTCTGGTACCGCTCGTTAGAGTCGACACAATGAGAGTTTAACTGAATTGACACGCTCCTTTCTTCGTATACGGTCTCCAGATTCCAATGGGCGACGAGTTCTGACGAGGGCCCTGAGGCCTGACCAGCTGGGCGAATTCGCTCGGGATTGAATATGCCGCGTATCCTTCTGAGTTTCTGAAGGTAGGTCCGGAACGCGGGGCTTGTAAAATCATGCATACCAAGAAGTCATGGTCAATCCCTCCCCTGAAAGGCCCGGACCCAGACCTTGTATCCCGTCCCATCAAGGATACCCGCGAACTGGGCGGAAAATCGGGGCGGAGACACCCCGAGGTGGCGGAATTGTTGCAAGGGTCCGAATGGGGACAAGTGAGGTAGCTTTGAGGGGGTCAAAGGAGTTCGCCAGAATGGCTGTCAGGTTCTGGAGAGCATCACGGGGTGTCAACGTGTCAACTCCGACAGGATCGAAGTCAGTCCCTCGAAGTATAAGGTTCTAAGAGGCAAGCGCCGAGACCACGATCGTCAGCCTGACACAGCGCCCGGACGGACGTGCCGTAGTAGCGAGGCGAAGCAAGGGTGCCGGGTTAATTGATAATCAAGCGCTCAGCGTCTTTTATGATAACTTATTGCCAACGGCTACGTGTGGCGTCCCCCCCAGGAATGCATGCGCAAATGTCGCAAGAGTCCTTTGTCGTCCAAATAGGTTCGGCCTGACTCGTGTGTGGACCACTGCAACGGACTTGAACGGCTAGGATCGTCATCGCATACAGGCGCCTGGCCTAACAATGTGGATGTTTACGAAACTACGGAAATACGTATACAAAAATAGGGTGATTTACATGGAGAGTGTGAACGACTAACCAAAGACTGTGGGTAAATTTGTGTGGTACATATGAGAACGCTAGGAGCCAATAACCCCAGGCGAATGTGGCCGCTCACGTTAGCACGCACGGCCACGCTTGCTCAGCCTGAAGAAGATTTTCCCGATGGGCCTGAAGACACGACATTAGCACAGGATCCTACGCAGCAGTGCGGTGAAGCAACGGGGATCCAACAAAGAGAGCTCCCTAGGAGAACCACTTGCAAGATCTGGTTCGTCCGCATCCATCACTATATCCTCATCCACCTGCAAAGAGGGTGGTCCGGGATCTCTCGAAACCCGCTCCAAACGCTCTAGCACGGTCGCAACACTGGGCCGACTGTCCGGTTGAGTTTCCCAGCACCGGTTGAGCATCCACCACAAGTCATCTGTGAACCATGCCCCCTCCACCCCTTCCGGTCTCTCTGGTCGTTCACCATCCATGATCTTCGGCACGACGATGTAGGGATTAAGATGGGAGAAGGGAGCCTGCCCGCTGAGTACTTCATAGATGACCATCCCAAACGCGTAGCAATCAGACTGCTTCGTCGGTCGACTGTTCTTGAGACTGGACTTGTCCAGAGCCAGAGCGAGGAGCTCTGGACTCATCCACCGTGTCGTGCCGCCTATCGTATATGAACTTGAGGCGGTCGCGTTCGTGGGATCCGAGACGATAGCGAGAAATCCGAAATCTGCGAGGCGCGCATGGCCATTCTCGTCGATCAGGATGTTGGCCTTGATGAAAATCGGGTTAGAAGGCAAGGCAGCGGGCGGTGTTTAAAGCCATACCCCCTTCAAATCCCCATGTATCATTGACTGATCGTGCATGTATACCAACCCCCTAGCGACATCTTTGAGCTGTTAGAGGGGTTGTCAGTGATGGGTGTGGTCGGCGGTAGAAGTAGAACCTTACAAGTTCGAACCGGTTAACGTCCCTGCAGGACCTAATAAACTCATTGATATTCCCATTTACCATCCACTCCGACACCATTACGAAGTGGTTCTTGTCCATCGTCGCTCCCAGCAGCGGTAACACATTCGGATGGTCAAGGGCTTTCCACCTTATCACTTCCTTGCAGAACCTCTACGTAGGTCACAGTCAGCACGCGAATGTTTAAAATGCGATATAAACAGCCTACCCTCCTAATTTTGTCAAAATCGTTCGTCGAGTATACCCTCAGAGCCTTGGCTGCGACTCGGCGACCTTGATGATCACCCATCCATACATCTGCATACCCACCTTTGTACTTCGGGACTTCCAATCGGTTGTAGCAGAGTGGGATTTGGAGAGATCTCGGAAGTAATGCCCAGCGACCGCATAAACGACACAGAGCATTCAAACACTTCCTCCGGGGCCATGGCGGGAGTCCGGGGAGATCCAGAGTCTGATCGGTAGAAAGCGAGAGGGGGGAATCAGACCGGCGTTTTGGGATGAAAGAACGTGGAGGTGTACCTCTTGTATCTTATCGATAAACGTCTGAGCAGCATCCCCAGGGAGGCAATCGGTCAACCTGGTGTCACCCTTGTTGACAGGGACGGATGAATCTGCGGCCGCACGGGAGAGTGGTAGTCAAGGGTAATGGTCAATGCTCCATGCTACATGGATGGGGGGAGCAAGGACGTACCGCTCTCGCCGCCTAGTATTCCAACGCAGTTTTGACGCGCGTGGTCACGTGATATATTGGGGCAGACGTGTGGATTATCGAGGTCGATAAAATCAATTCCAAGCGCTGCAAGATCTTCGGCAGCAATATGATGGTAGTCTGGCAAAGGACTCTCCTCAGTGGGTCACGCCCGCGACGGTGGAGATTACAGCTCACTCTGTGAGAACCGCGTTCTGTCAGGTGTGGGGATCATTGGGTCAGGGAGAGAGAATGGATTCAGACGGGAGCTCAACACTCACGGAGCTACTTCTCTTAGGTATCAGGGATATCCGATCACTGGCAGTGGATAGCGAGCGGGCCCGTATTGCACGTGGGGTATACTTGGGGTACACAATGGTTTGGTGCTAACTGTTAGCGGGCTGGCAGAAGTCATCAACTGACACTGTGGGAAGTGAGGGCACTGACATGAGCGCCCCCGGTACCGTACTTCCGGCTCTACTATATTTGACCTGGAGAGGGCTCACGGTTTTCGGGCACCGTATCTGACACACGGCTGACCGTGCAGTGTCAGTATAAGTCCTCTCTCGTTTAATCATCACATTTATTCCCTTCGTCTGCTTCCCAGGTACCGTCGTTGCCTTGGCCTTGTCTCTCGCCTATGCCCCTTTGCATGCCACTTGTATTGTTATGTAATTAATCGCATATCGTGGCCTAGCCACTGTCCGTCCGAGCAAATGATTTACCAACTTTTGGTGAGGTATGCACATGCCATATGTGAGTGCAAGGTGAAAATTACCGCTGTGAGCCGGAGCTGCGCCGAGTCGAAGGACCCCTCATGCTCCACTACTCCAAGAACGGCCAGAGCTTAGGTCGATTTATGTATCTCGGTTGGCATACTGAGTAACAGCTTGGTATGCGGTAATACCAGCATGATTTCCCAAGGCATCTTTCGCCTATTTGCTGTCCGCACACTGCTTCACGTCACTGTACGGGAGACTATATCAGAGATTCTTGGATGTAGGGGGGTGGTGCTTCTTGCACTCTCGTTATTCATTTCGGGGACATTGTCGTGCGGCATCGCGGCGTCGATGAGCGCTCTTATTGCTGCCCGGGCGATCGCGGGCATGGGAGGCGACGGGTGGGTACCTCAGCCCCACGTCATTCGTTGTTGGCCTTAACACCCTCGTTTTTGTTCGCAGAGTCATGGTCGGTCAGTGAAAATTGCGAGTGGATAGAGTACAAACAAATTGATGTACTGACATCAGTGGCATCTGTCGCCGCTACGAGCAGGCTGATACCACTGTTTGTGCTTCACGTATTTTCGCCTCGATCCCATCTCTGACGCGACATTCCAGAAGGAAGCGAGGTCTCTATCAAGGTTTAGCTAGCATGTGCCAAGATTTCGTCCTCTACATGTACGCCTTCTAACCCGCTTCTTAGTCTCTTTGGCGCTGGCGCCGGTCTTGGTGGACCATTGAGAGGGTGGCTCAACGACAGGTTCGGTTGGTGTGCCTGCTTTCTAGAGGATCTGCAGGATATGGCCTAATGATCCCATTGTCAGGAGATCCGCGTTCCTTTTTCAGGCGAGTAACGTACGCCCCTCGAGTCTTGAAGTTTGATCGCTTATCTTCAGTCGGTTACAGGTACCTATCCTGGCATTATCGATGATACTCAGGGTTTCGATCAAAGTCAATATCCCGCTTCCAGAGCAAGTTTGCGGGATGCCCCTTCTCACTAGGCTTCGACGGACGGATTTCTTTGAATCGTTGACGCTCGTTTTTACTGTGGGATGTCTGCTGCTCGGGCTGTCCTTGAAATCGACGGAAGAACTTACCTGATCACACCCGCTGATATGCGGCCCCATATTTGCTAGGGGCATATGTGGCGTTATTTTCGTTGTTGTCGAAGCCAGGGTTGCCGCATACCCCGTGGTGCCCATCCGGCTTATCAAACAACGGACACCGCTTGCTGTGTCATTCGCTAACTTTTTCGCGTGCGCGGCCTCTTCTCCAACGCTGTACAACGTTCCACTGGTGCGCAGTCAAGATCAACTCACATCGGGCCCCTAGTTGATCCCTATCTTTATCGTACTTTTCTGCTGTATGGTTGAATTCATCAACTGACGTAGGGCTCCGCTTGTTGCCACACTCGGTACGGCGATTTGACGCCCCCCAACAACACGAGGCTTATTATTCGTTGTCATCAGGTCGCTCTCTCCGGTGGGAGTTTGTTCGCCGGATGGTAAGCTGATGTCTGGCGAGATTTACCGGATTGGATCTCACGACTTTTTTCACAGGATTATGCGAAGGACGGGCAACCTGCGTTCTTTGGCCTTGATGTCCGTGTCGCTCGGTATTATCGCAAGTGTGTTGGTTTCCTCGTGGGGCTTCGATACGGCGGGGTTCCGCCTATGGGTGGATTTGGTACCTCGCGTAACACGCAAGTTCCGAAAATGCATATCGTGAGACAAAGCAGGTTCTCGTATGATAACAACATTCCGGTGGGGGGGGGGGGGGTTACGTTGAACAGCCAAGATCTAGGTTTTACTCGGGATCTACTTTGACCGAGCGAACAACTCCACTCAAGCCTGGGGCTGAATGCGCCACTTCAGCTTGGTTGTACCTCGAGCACAAGAACCTTGCATCCACGAATGGGGAATAGAATTAACAAATATTCATCGAGATCGTCCAGGGATCCCCAACTAAGGTCAAAACTTGAATCCACCCGTCAAGCCCATGACGTTTTCAGGATCAACCTCCGCTCTCAGTGCTCGCAACCTTGACAAATTTTCCCCATAGATATCGACGAGTGTCCTGGCGTTCACGTAGTTTCCGTACAAAGCCGGAGTGTCATCGGTGAACAACCCCTCTTTCTGTGATAGCCGCGAGGCGATCCGTAGATTCTTCGGCAACTGCAACGAATACATCGTCGTATAGTTGGTTAGTCTTGAAGGAGTACCCTATCGGTGATCCGTCAGCGCAGACGACAGAGAACCACCGGGAACCAACCTCCGCCGAGTGCCAAGCCGCCCACGCCGATCTATTACGTGACAGAGTTGAGAATGTCCCGACCAAGGGAGTCGAGGACTCACTCACCCCAGTCGCACGCCCACCGAGCACGATGACATCGTGGTCTTGGAGTCGTTCATACACGGTATCCCAAATCAGGCCACTCCCAATCACGGCAGTGCCAGATGCTGAATCCTAGGTTACTTGGGAGAACCTTCCGGTGTAGATCTGGATCCCCTCAGTTGAAGGGAACCCAGGGTTCGAAGTGTGACCACCGCTCTTTACCTGAGACGCCCGAGAGTGGAGTCAGATACTTGACTTCGGGTGGATCACAGGGAAGCTGGGACCGCTCACGGCAAACGGAGTTCTCGTAACCTCGATCACTTTGAGCTAGCAGCCGACAGGAGTAGGACGTCTCAGCGAAGACGGCACACGATGCCAAATGACTGAGCGAGATGAACGCACGATCCTGCCTACGTCTTCTGGGGTGCCAGGTTCCACCACGCACGCAGGACTTTGTTGACTGGATGCGAAAAAATTGGATTCGCCTTTGGCATATAGAGGGTTGCCTGTCCACGCATGAAACCAAGCATTAACGCCACGGTAGTCACTCGGACTCACCTGGATAGTATACCTCGGATGCATTGGATATTGCCACTTCGACTGCCTGGCAGGCCGTGAGATACCCTTCGTCAATGGTGGTGAATGCTAGTCCGACAAGTGCCAAAGTCGTGAAGAAGCGGCTGAGGATCATCGTCATCTCTCCTCCCGAAGAGCAAGGTGAAAGAGTTCGGGTGTCGGATGGGGGCGAGTGACCACAACGGAATCCTTAGAAGGTTTCGTGCCTCCTCGGCAGGTTCAGCCATTCATCAACGGCCCACAGTGGTGCGAGAGAAGACGGCGCCAATGAGGAGTTAACGGGTCTGTTTCATCCTTGCTGCTGGGGGGTGACTCTTTCAAAACATGAGACGATGGGATCGCGGGTTCGGACAACGTTCAAAGGTCCCGGACACCGATCAGACTTACCGATGCCCTCACGTTCTGGTGGTGTGGCTGAAGTAGGAGTTGCGTGCGTGAGAGGGACAGAGGACGTCGCGGATGCATTTCCCGTTGTGGTGGCTGATGGGGACGGAGGAACAGACGGAAGCTGATCACCTCGCATGTAAGCTTAGTCCGGGTCTTCACCCCGGCCCGATCTAGTCTCCTCACACGGATCCGCACCCTCATCTCAAGGTCGTGATTTTGTTCTTGGGCCAAGAAATGTCATTCAACGCGTCATCAGGAGGGGAATCACTTCATTCACTCTAGTTTTATGTGACTGCCCCGTTTCCTTCCCCCCGCTCTCTCCCAGGGAACACCAATACTCCCTTACGCCCGAGCCAAGTTCGCCGTGTTTTCCACCTTCTCCCTCCTCGCCTCCGTCTTGAGCGCGTTTCAAATTGTGTCTTCGTGAGTTGAGACATCAGCACTCAACCCATCGTGCTCACCTTCCTCGACTTGTAGAGGGAACATCGCCACCTGTAGTAACATCAGTACCATAAAAGCAAGTCAGATTTCGTTAGGTCATACTACTAGTACGGTTCGAGAACCTACCGGTTCGGGAGTGTTGGGGCATGTAACGGCCTCACTCCTACCTCCTCGTAGCTGACCATGCATATCAGTGGGACTTCCCGGGCGGATCGCTCCGCAGGCCAAAGGTCCGTCCTGTTCACGGGCGCTTCTGACTTGGTGCAGTTGATTTTACGTGATTCCAGGCAACACACCACCATAGGTTATCCATGGCCTCTAACCTCTCCTTGGCCATCCGCCGTAGGGGTGACTCAGTCACGAACCTTCCACCACTTCCACGCTACCCTCCATCCCCATCACGAAACGCAGTGGCGGTTGTCCAGCCCGTTCTTGTCAAGTCATTTAACGCAGACACCGCGTGGGGATCAAGCGGCACGATGGAACTTGAAGTCGAGGACAGAGCCTTGAGATCTTCAACTCAGGCCAGGGAATCAGAGTTATAGGAGCGTCATACGATGAGGCTGGTAACCCAGCCCATGCCTCTCGTTACGTATTTCCACAGCCCGTCGATCACACAAGTTCCGAGTCCGTGACTACATACTACCACCGAGCCGCAACGCGCTGCATCATTTGGTCGTAGGCTTCAGTGCAGTAATTCGGCGGCAGAGGTTTCAGGACCAGCGTCTCCTTTCAATCTCTCCGGATCCGGCCAGTGGTCTCAGGTGCTTCAAGTTGTTCCTCGACGCTTTGTTCGGCTCTTCGAAGGCTTCGCCATCGCCGTTGTCGGGTTCGCTGGGTGTTCTCGCCGCGTTTATAGACGTTCAGGGGAGCCAGCTCGATATTACCGCATCGTCAATTTATCCAGGTGACGAGGAAAATGACCCCTCCGGTCTCTCATACTGTGGGCCCTTGTGTGGGTTCCTTGTTACTCGAACACAGATAGTTGACGATGCATGCTGCAGGACCTCCTCGCTTGTCGCGAAATCCAATATCAGGACGCCGATAACCACGCCTAGTGTCGGAAGGGGGCTCTCGGCGAGTAATGTTAGATCTGCCGAATGCCAACGCGTTCTTCCACAGGATGGTGACTCGCCCTTCCCTTTCTCCCAGGGGGACTTTGACGTTTTCCCACAGTGTCTTCACAGCGGGGGAGGTTCTTACCGGAGTTCCCCGGTTGCATTTCGTGCGGTCTTTGGCACTATTCGACGGTGTGGATTAAGGTACTAAACCGCCGAAGGGCCAACCAGTTCTCATCTCTGGAATCAAAACCGCCCTTCGCGTTCCACGGGAACCTCTCGAACCTCTTTGGAAGAAAAACGCGAAAAGGATGAGAGAAAAACATCACCGCCGACCCAGAGTTTGGTCTGTTTCTCGGAGCGGATTGGGAAAAAGACACAGGAACCTTTGGGCACGAGGAAGCCAGACGACGAATCACTTTCGTGGCGCAGATGTCTCGAGAAAGACTTGACACGAGGGCGTACTGTTCGCACTAGAAGATCTTTAGCGAGAGTGACGATGTCGCTGCTGGGCACATCCCGTTATAAACTAGGGAGGAAAAACGAATAAGAACTCAAGGGCTAGTCCATACTGTTGTGCCCTTCGTCTGTTGACTTTTGGTCAGCAACGTCATGTCGGCACTTCTGGCGAGTTATCAGCCCCAATCGCTACGCCCAGGAAACCACACTACATCAAGAACGTCTGCGATGGGACCGCCAAAACCCTCTGCCTTGAGTTTCCCGATCCCTCAGAAGGCGAGGGGGATGGGGGTTCACAAGACTTGCCGAATAGCCTTGTTACCCGATGGTTGCTCTTCTCTTTATCCTCTTCGCCGTCGATGTTCGTTCCCCGTTTCATTATGGACCCTCATGCGCACGGCTCGGATACCTCCATGCCCCTTGTTTAGTGCTCGTAGTTAGCATCGTAAGCAAGCATCGTATTCTTAGTGGATGGAGACGAATGGAAGAATTATAAGGTTGTACCGAAAAGATATACAGTCACCGAAAAATCAGCGACGCCTACAGAAACAGGGTCGTCAATTCCCTCAGTGTTCTATGAAGGAAGGGAGTGAAGCTTCCAACAACATCCTTTATGTGGTCACTCGTGACCTTGATTCCCTTCGTGCGCGCTCGCAAAAAGATCTAGGTGTATCTCGCCTCTCGTGGTAACACCACCTCGACATTCGGTAAATTCCATGGTTGTGTGCGTAGTTAGCTCCCCAAGGCTCCATCCATGTCCTTGCGAAGCACCGGCCTTCCTAAGTGAGAGAAGTAGCCGGATTACCATCACTGGGATAAACCTGAGGCGTGGCTCAGACTCGATGTTTTGGAAAGTAAAGAAGTATTCAGACATACACGAAATTTCCACTATTGTGCGGAAAAAAATCCGGTGAGCGAACGAAGGGAACACATGCCCCGGGGTCACTTACAAGGCAGGGAGTAACTTGATTGGATCCTATAAAGGTATGAGAGAGTGTGGTAGATTATGACGACGCACTTACGCTTGCGAAAATAAGAAACATCAGGAGCACGAAATGTGAAGTGAATATCACCAGGAAATAGTGCGTCGCGTCTCGAACCATAGTCTTCAATAGACTGGGTATCGGGGCCTTGATTATTTTGGACCGTACCACAAGATACACGACGACCAGGAAGGCTAGAAGGTCTGCAGGGTGATTCGAGTGGGTGTCTCTTAAATGATCGATAAGGGGCGGGAAAAGTTCCGTACCATATGCGAGAACCATGGCGGTAAATGCGATTTCCATAGACAACCTTCCCACGAGGGTGCATATCATATAAACCGGAAGTGGGACCGGTAGGATCGGTGACGCTGAAACAGGAATTAGGCGAGGGTTTTTGGGGGGCGCCTGATCACAACCTACATCCTGCCATTGCCGCATGAATAGTTGCGTATAGGCCAAGGCCGAACTGCGAGATCATTATTATACTGAAGCATGAGGCGATTATCCGATTCTTGTTCGTGGCGGCGTAGATTCTGCTTCGTTCAGCACGATTAGCACGAGGCCGTGGCTGTAGAACAAGACGAGCCTCAGCGTCAGGACCACTTGAGCAAGCAACGTAGGGATCACGGTCGCGAGGACCTCAAGGAATGCGGTTTCATTGCATCTGTAACAAGCACGTGTGAAACTTGGCGGTTCGAGGGGTTAATGAATGACAGTCATACAGCTAGGGCTCATTTCAGTGACACATTTCAAGCCAGATTCCTCAATTGAAACGATGCTTACCCGTTGGCGAAACATTGTATTATAACTCGCTGTACCGGTGTTAGAAAAGCACGATATTGTATGGCAGGGGTGGATTGCGATCCTGCTCACTATATAGCCACCAGATCTGGTACGCGACTGGCAAGTACCTGATCTATACTACCTCTTCAGAACGAACGAGTCTTCCTGCAGAAGCAAACGTACCCCAAGGAAAATCGCAAACACTATTAAATCGTCAGTGAATGCTGCACGACAAGCAATCCTCTCGACGTACCCCATGATTTCCTCCCCTGCCAAACATATTTGATCTTTCACGAGAGGGATAGTAAGCGTAGTGAACGGGAACGCCAACGAAATGGCTCACCTCGTCCGCCAGTGTCAGAAAGTAGTCATAGAAGAGGACGGTGGTGACCGCAATTGCATAATACTATTCATAATACCTCGCTTTCAGTCGCAAGCACGATTAAAATCAACACCCACCCTCTCTGCGGTACTGAAGGTTCAGAGTCCAAAGGTCAGGTAAGTGCAATTGTGGATGGGATAAAAGGAAGGGGCCGCACATCTTATTCCCAATGTCGACAATTTCCTCCAGTCCAGCGGATGACATAGAAGGGAGGCGAGGAAAGAGGGACTTTGCTGATAGAGTAACTCAGGGCGGCCTCTTATCTCGAGAGACGTCCTAGTTTTGCGCGCTCGCGTCGAACGCTGAGCGGCCAATGCTGTTCCTTGTTCGCACCAAGAAATTTTTTCGGTGTCTGTATTACCTGTGCTGTGAGATTAGTGTTGCGCAGTTCTGGCTAATAACATCACAATGGAACACGCCTTTTCCTTGCTTTTCCTGGAATTCGCGTGCACGATCATGAAGATAGAACTGGATCCAGCTACAACCTGCAGATTCAGCTAGGATACAGAATTCGACATGCGGCATGCGCATGAGAGTCTAGTGGCATGGTGCGACTCGAAGTTGAAGAGTTTGAAGGTTGAGATCGAGACCCGGCCGCAGTGATCAGATTTGGTCATTCGACACCCTGGTCGATCATACTTTCCATCCTAGCCACCGGTGACACACGACTCCGGCGGGGTAATCTGGCGGAGGGGCCACAAAGCTAATGATCATATCAAGCTCTTGATCCAGATCTCCACAGAATCCACCGCCTATAATTGAGAAAAAAGTACACTATGTTACTTCATTTCAAGCTCGGAGGAGGGCGAGCCCCTGCAGTGCTTTATTCGAGCGCTGCCCTTCACATTCCACGGGACCTCCCGAACCTCTTTGGAAGCACTGCAAGAGAAGACGAGAGATTGAAGAGCATCACCGTCTACCCAGAGCCCGCTTTGTTTCCCGACACGGGTTGAGAGAAAGAGACGGAAACCTTTGGACACGTTATGGGATACACTTTCTAGAGGCCACGGGCACACGCGACACCCATGACTCGCGATACCGGCAATTGCCGGACCGGCCGTTCCGTTTGCAGTAGCAAGGTGCGACCGAACAGCGAAAGACGAGCAGAAAAATCAAGTTTTTTTGCAGAGGCGCTTGTTATTCGAAATGATAAGACCCTGTACTACGCATCGGTAATATAAGGTGTAAACTGCGCCACAAAGTTGAACAGGAGGGAGGCGAATGGAGAAATCATAAGGCTGGGCTGAAAGGATAGTACAGTAGTAACCGAACTTAAGATTATTGAGACATTACCAGAACACTACGCTACACAGAAATCAAGGTGTCGAGCCTTTCGCCTTTCTATGGGGCGGGGTGGTGAAGCCTCCAGCAGCATCCTTTATGCGGTCACTCATGAGGTTGGTCCCCTTCATGCGTGCTCGCAAAAATATCTAGATGCATCTCGTCTCTCACGGTAACACCACCTCGACATTCAGCGAATTTCATGGTGGTATGCGTAGTTGGCTCCCCGAGGCTCCATCCATGTTGTTGCGAAGCGCCGGCCTTCCTAAGTGAGAGCAGTAGCCGGACGACCATCACTG
>Ga0307510_10003502_pt1 | contig 18287 bp, 14 predicted proteins | sample 12_EM_MG_FD_207224 | JGI IMG/M metagenome (GOLD analysis project Ga0307510, IMG submission 207224) | Populus trichocarpa ectomycorrhiza microbial communities from riparian zone in the Pacific Northwest, United States - 12_EM | ecosystem: Host-associated > Plants > Roots > Unclassified | place...
GGTCAGGTGCACGATCATATTGATCGTTGGCACGGACCCACAGACTTCTTCGAATGATCAAGCCGTACAGCGCCCATCAAATATGAGCAACGTTCACACGCACGGTCCACGGACGGCCCCCCACCTGTGTAGTGATGATCTTCTCTCGCCTTTCTCGCGGGCTGAACACGCGGTTCAATTGTTGTTATGGATCACATCGATGTCTCAAAAAGGACCATTCTCTCATCGGGGAGAACTCGCCATTGACATGTGTATTCGCCGCCCATAATCCACCCCGTCGAATCAAGTCGCCCTAATTGAATTGATATGCCACCGCCGTTCACCACGGATGACCGAATTCAAAACGTAGTTCCTAGCCAGGTGGCGCGTCATGTCTCCCGAAGGCCTGGCGATCCAGCCCTGACTTTCCCAAGTGATCGGCGAAAATTCCTCGATTCGCTTGAGTCCAGACCATGCAGGGGTGTCAAAGCCGTCAGCCGTCAGCGTCAACGTCAAGGATGAGCGCAAGCAGTTTCCGGTTATAGTCAAGTTGCTGTCTCCGAGATGCCACTATGCCACTCATGGGATCGCGAGGGCACCCTGTGGTAATACTACGGTAATATGGTAATACAGTAATACAGTAGCAGTACAGTCATCACGTCTTACCGCATTCCCCTCCCCTTTGACTCAATCTCAATCGGTTTAATTTGCCATGTTTTCTTTTATCAATCAACGCCACGAAGCAATGATTTTATCCTACCATTCGTAAGGAAAGCAAAAATTGCCCACAAGCACTTGTAGCCTCCGGTTCGTTGGCATTATGATTGGGTGTCATCGAATGCAGAGCGCAGAGCGAAAGAACAATGTTGTCACCGTGTAGAATTTGAAGAGATACTGATGGTCAGCAGGTAGGGGAGACTCGGAGATGACTGGACAACTGGTGACCTCAGGCGATCCCGCCTGCTCCATTTCTGGACAGCACAGGGCGACGGCATATCCACGCGCCACTTTTACCGCATGCGACGAGACTGATTCGGGTTCTGCTGGGGCTGAGTCGGGTTCTGCCAGGACTGATTCTGGTTCTGCTGGGGCTGATTCGGGCTCTGCCAGGACTGATTTGGGTTCTGCTGTAGCTGATTTGGGTTCTGCCAGGACTGGTTCTGGTTCTGCTGGGGCTGATTCGGGTTCTGCTGTGGCTGATTCGGGTTCTGCCAGGACTGGTTCTGGTTCTGCTGGGGCTGATTCTGCTTCTGTATATCATCCCTGAGTAGTTGAAGGATAACATTCAGTCGTCGACGCCGCGTAGGGTAGAGTTAGAATTACTACTGACCAATCCCATTTGTGCTTCTCGCTGCAGAACCCACCCAAGCGAGCATGCTCTCCGGGTCGGGTTGGAAACTTACATAGCTTACATGGAAGGCCGGGCTGCGGTGCGCTTGTTTGTTGACCTAGACAAAGGAGGTGTTTAGCTAAGGACTCCTATATGAATATAAAATTCAGGCACTCACTTATATGTCCTGTCCCAGCGAAGGGAAGGTGTGTTCGCCCCCTCTCCCTCGCATAATTTCCCGTCGTATCTGGGCTCTGTTCGAAAGCTTGGTTTCCATAACTGCTTGAGCCATCGTCTTCTATTCGCGTCAAGAGTCGACCATTGAGCGTAATTCGCAGGAACGCCGTAGACAATACACGCACGATGACTCCGGCCCGCAGTTGCGGATCGCTGGTGGGAGATGCCGGGCGCTGCAACATTTTGATAACCCATCACTTGAACATTATGTGCATTCGTCGTCGTAGCACGCTCTGGCATAGGTCGGGATGGTGGCGGCACCAGGCCCGAGGGGTTCGAGGGCGCACCGTATCCTCCTGGCACAGCAGGGATCGGGAACGATGAGGGCGGGACAGACCCCGGTGGAGGTATGTGTGAGGGAGGGTGAGGATGAGGTGCGGGTGGGCGTGTATTTCGACGCACAGGAGGGGGTGCAGACGATTGCGGGGAAGTGTGTGGTGCTGGCTGTCGGGGCAGATATGTGCCATCATTAGGCACTAAAAGCAGGTCTCAATCGCGCGCATCGCACAGGTACCGAGGGTTGATGGCATGGACCCACCTTGCGGATGATAGATGGCGGGCTCCGGCAGCGAAATACCTGCCGGGAGTTGTGTGGCGCTGCGAGACGCGCTTCGCGAGTTGTTCTCGGCCCCAGTGTTTGCAAAGGGCTGCGGGAAATATGGCGGCGGCGGCCCAGTCATCGTTTTGGAGGTTCTCGTTCCCCATTTCAGAGGCGTTGGGGTTTAAATAGCGGTGACGCACCCAGGGAGCAGGCTCATGCTGCGGGCTGGGACGTAAGGGCCACCAGCACGCAATGCACGGCGCAGCGTCGGCGCTTCTTATATTCATATCGAGAATCAGAAGCAGGTCGTTGTGACCATTGGCGCCAGTCCATCGGTCCAATAGGTCAAACATTGCAGCTGCACCACTCACGATTGTTTGTATTTCTTTCCGTGTCCATTCCGTACGGGATCCTTAGAAAGAAAGAACCAGTCAATCAATGCAAAAGAGCCAAATCGATCGATGGTTGTAAAACACGACTTGCCTGAATTTCAGAGATAGCTGAAGAAGAATATCAGGGGAAGCATCGAGGCGGCACCAGTTCCTGTGGACCCTTGATAACAGCCATGAGGACGTACGTGATGGGTCTGCCGGGTGACCTACTGGCGACTTTGGGGATGGCCACTCATGAGACGCGTTTTTGTTCCTCGTGACCCCTTCTAACAATTCCATACCAGTGGATGAAGTAAGCTTCTGACTTGCGAACTCAGTATGTAGGGGCGGCTCAGATAGAGCTAAAGGAAGCGGGAGTCACGGTTCGACGGCGACGTCGCGGGTCTGGTCCATTTGAGAATGCAAACAACCTCACTCCGGGACGAGATCCGGCGCTTACTGATTGAGAGATAAGCGGGTGAGTCGAAAGAAGCAGAAATGCTCTTTCTAAGTGGCATGACTACTTTTCAGAACTTTCCGCGCCCTATTAGAACGGGGCTCTTGCGACCAGTATCACGAGGATGGAAACTCCGTCGCAGTGAATGAGTCTTGTACGTGTTCAAGTTATGGCTATGTCCAGTGTCCACCACGATCGCTCAGTGCAGGCCCCATGAAATTGAATACTCGGCGACCGCAATGCTCGTCGGGATATCGTTCGGGCCAGGTATGCCAGGTGAAGTAACGTCCAGAACTCGGCGAGTCCATTTATGCCTCGCCCAGCGTAGGGTCCGCGGAAGTAAGGGATAAACGGAAATACATCCGATCATGGGAAACTTGACGATGACCATAGCCCGGCGTTGCGGCTGTATTGGTATGAGACGAGGATCCATGAGAAATGGTAGATGTTCACGGTTCACCACAGTCCGTCAAGTATAAGAGTCGCCAACACTGATCACGTACGTTGACCTCTGACAGAACTCATTCAAGCATTCTGCAACATCGCGCAAAGTGGAGACTTGATATCATTGACACCTGTTGTCACTTCCGTCACTGGCGTTGACTCGATCGCATTCCAGGCTGGGGGTTCTGAACTTCGGCGTCAGTAGTTGAGTTACTAAAACCTATAGCATGAGAGGAATAAGAAACTCACACGCTTTCCAGAGAAGGGCTTGGGGTACGAATATGGACCGCTTGACGTGTACGCCACGATCGTGCGGTACCATGGAGTGCGCGGATAAATTTGTACGTTCGTCGCGCGCTACTAGGGGAACCATACCTTGAACGTGAATCGGGATAGTAGCCACTGGTCGTGTGGTTTAATGCCCCCCCCCCCCGGGGGGGGGGGGGGGATGAATCACGGATACTCATATGACTGGAACAAATATTATTGAAAGTGTTGACACAGGAGGGGAGTGCAGATGAAGGGGTCCGTGGGCCCGGGTAGCCGTGCACCCTGTGGGGTGGGGTTGCGGATGTAAAGGTTCAGTGTTTCAAGAGGCCTCGTAGAGATTGAAGTGGATCAGAAGTAGCACGGCCGACTCAGATTGCAGCCTGAGACTCCTCCGAGTCAGCGGCCGTCATTGGGTTCGCATAGGATGTTCGACTTGAAATGTGGGCATGGTGTCGCAGTTGTCACAGTTACAAAAAAGGTGCATGGGTCTCCGCATGACACCGGGCGGTCCCATGCCTTGACCTCTATGGCCCTTTCAAAGCACCCCACACATCAGCGCGTGGCTTCCACTCAGAAATGGGAAGTAAATAATTACAAAATTTTCGGTAAATTTTAGTAAGCAATTTATCATGGCCTCTGGCCTTTGTCATGCACGGGCCGGTCATCCGGGTCGGGCCACCACCTTCTTTACCGCAACAACCATCACATCTTACTGCAGTCAATATTTATTTGAAAAAATCAACAACAACCAACTATCCTACGCCCTTAAGCACCATCACTTGAGAACCCTGATCCAATTCTCGAAAACACAAAGCGAAATATTCACGCGCCGTTGTTATCAGCGATGCTTTGCGTACCTAGTTGGCAAATGGGCATTAGATTTAGTCGTCGCCACCGTGTGGGGTAGGGTAGAGTTGAAGTAACCACTGACCATTCCTTCCTGTGCTTCTCTTTGCAGAATCCCCCCAAACTGTCGTATACCTTGCGTCTGGTCACATATCCACAATGCATGCATGGAAGGTCGGGCGGGGGTCTCCCAGCGCCGGGTCTGGCTGGTGGTGACTTCTCCAGCACATGGTCACTGCTATTTCCCGCGGCTTCTAGGCGTTGTTCAAGGTCCTCGTTATGAGAGTAATTTTGGTCATCTGTTCCATTCACGTCGACAGTCGATCGTTATATTCTGATAAAAGTTGGAGACAATACACGCACAGTGACTCCAGTCCCCAGTGACGGACCGTGTCCCTCCAGACATCCCTGAGTGTGGGTGTGATGGATAGTGGGCGATGACCGGCGCCGGTACGTTGTGATAGGGCACCGAATGGGGGTCATGTCCTTGACCTGGTATAGGCATCGTCGCAACACGCTGCATCATAGGTGGCGGTGGCGCGCCAAAGGAGTTCGTGGAAGTGCCATATCCTCCTGGTACCGAAGGGACAGGGATGGGCGAGTGTGCTTGTGGGGGCCCTGAGGAAGGTAAGTGTGCGGAGGGGTGCGGTGGTGAGGACGAATAGGAATAGGTGGACGAGGGTGCATGTGAGTTTGTTGAATATGGGTCCCTGATCCGGTGCGCAGGAGGGGGTTGGGCTGGTTGTGAGGTAGAGTATGTCGCTGCCTGCTGGGGAGGATAGATACCATGGTTAGGGGCTAGAAACCCTCGGGGCTCAATATGGCAGATCGCATAGACACCGAGTTGATACAGTGGAGACTCACTTTGCGGTGGATAGACGGACCCTGGTGGTGGAGGGTAGCCAGAACGAGTCACGTTTGGTGTGGGAAAAGTCGGTGGTGGATGTTGCTGGGACATCGTGCGGGAGCTTCTCTTCTCTCTTTCGCAAATGAGGGAGGTTAAATAGATGATCCACCCGTGAAGCACGCTGATGCCGCGAGCAGAGACAAAAGGTCGATCAACTGGCACCGACTGGCACCATGCGGCGCTCGTATATTCTCATCAGAGCTTCCACACGACAAGCAGAAGCAGAATGGTGGCCACGGGCGCAAAGGCAATGGTTCATTCGGCCACAAGAGTTCACGATTTTGGCGCTCAATTCCGCATCTGTTCCGATCCTTAAAGAATCGATCAATCAATCAACCCTAGAAGAATCAACTCGATCACGGCGTACCAAACATAAGTCGCATATTTCATAGATGGTTGAACAAATGCTTCGAACAATGTCACGGGGATCATCGAGGTGATACAGTATCAGTTCTTTATGGACCCTTGGTAACAGAACAACGGCGCGGATCATCAAGACGTAAAAGTGATGGGTCATGCTCCCGCGTGCCTCTGGAAGTTCCGGGGGGGCTCAGCGGTGGCACTGATGAGCGGCTCTTTTGTCCCTCGTGACTAACTGTATTAATTTCGTGGAGACGAAGTAGGTGAGGTAAAGTCTCTAATTTGCGAACTTGATGTGTAGGGACTCGGTTAGGGCCAGACGAAGAAAGGGTGACGACTCGACGCCGACGTTATGGGTCTGGTACAATTTGAACAAGCGAATATCCTCCGCGAATCAGTGCTTATCAGTGCTTATTGACCGAGAGATAAGCGGAAGACGCAAAGCTCTTCCTAGGACTCATTTTCAGAGCTTTCTGCAGCCTACCAGGAGTTCTCGCAACCAGATCACAAGGATAAAGCCATCATCGTCGAGATCATGGAGAAGATGTGGTTGTAAGTCTGATTAATGTTCATGATTGTGCAAAATATGTTCCAGCGTCTCATGAAATCGAACGCACACGACCGCAATGCCGTCAGGGGTGGGCCAGGGGTTGCTCCGCTAGTCTCCGAGGGTACTCGCAATCCAATGCGAAACTGTGGGTTCACCCTCCGGTCCAGCGTAGATTCCGCGGAAGTAGGGAAAAAACAAAAATAGTCCGATTATAGAAAGCTCGGCGACGACCATAGCCCGGGCTCACTGCTCTATGGGTATGAGACAAGGCCCCATGATAAGTGGTAGATGCTCACCACTGAGACGATTGCCTGGCAGCCTCGTACTTCCCCTACTTCATATGTCAATCAATGTTGACCCCTCAGTTAAATTGTGCATAAACTTGTTTCTTGTGTTCAATGGCTTGTTCAAACACCTATTAACTGAAACTGTCATACTTGGTGCCACAAGCGGCGAAACGACTGAATTTAGGGTCAAATCGTTAATCAAATCTTCTCACGAGTATGAGTGCTGGTCTTCGCATCGCTGCCACCATGCCATGCCACCTGGGTACAATCCCTTCGTGTATCACCTGTGGAATAGAGAAATTAACACCTCCAGCAAGTAGAAGAGTCGCCGACACTAAGCACATACATTAATCGCAGATAAACTCAGTGAAGCATCCTATGACATCGCACGAAGTGGAGACTTGACATCAAGGATGTCACTGGCGCTAACTCCGTTGCATTCTAGGGCTGGGGCCGGCGGATTGAGCGTCCTGAGACGAGCAGTTGACTTGCTAGGTCTCACAAAAAAAAAAAACTCACTCGTCTTCCCAGAGAAAGGCTCAGTACGAGAATATTGGCCCTCTGATATGTCTTCTACAATCGCGCAGTGCCAGCGGGTCTTGTCACCTATTGACTCGTTTCGGGTTATCCTATCCCTGGAAATGATATGCAGGGAACGGGCCACTTGGAGGTCCTAACTTGAGCACGAATCGGGACGATGGCCACTCGTTGTGACGCGAATGGCGGGGGGAAAGATCAAGAGAATCGCGGACCCGGATACTTGTGTGACTGGCATAAAAGTTAGATATATGAGTGTGTGCAGTGGGTAGGCGGGTAACGGGGGGGGGGGGGGGGAACGGGCGGGCGCATGGGTGCCACGCTTTATGAGGCCCTGGCGACAGAGACGCACCTGTAGGCGTCCCAGAAAAGGTGACACTCAACTCAGTTCGCAGCACGAGGCAGCTTGTGGCGCAAACGGGGATGGACAAGGATGGATACCACACAGGCCGTAGAACTTGAAGGATATCTCCTCCCATCCGGGTCGGCATTGGAGCCGAAAAGTCCACCTCCAGTGCCCACCGCTGGAATCCTGCTGGGCCATAAAGCCCCGCACGTCACCGGGTGGGCTTTAAATTTGAATTTGCACCGACCCTTCGGTCACCGGCATTGGCTCCGTCGCACTCCAGGCTGGGGGTCTGCAATTTCGGCGTCAGTAGTTAGGTCGCCGTAATCTATAGCGCGAGAGAGATATGAAACCCACAGGCTTTACCCGAGCAGGGTTCTGAGCGCGAATATGGGCCGCTTGACGTGAACCCCACGATCGTGCGGTGCTAGGAAGTGTGCGTATAAATCTGTAGGTTCGTCGTGCGCTCCTAGGGGACACCTTGACCATGAATCGGGATAGTAGCCACTGGTCGTGTCGTTGCAGGTGAAGGAGTCTGTGGGCCCGGTAGCCGTGCACCGCGGGGGGGTTGCGGGCGCATAGATTCAGTGCTTCAAGAGGCCTCGGAGGCAGAGATTGAAGTGGGGCAGAAAATGGCATGACAGTCGACTCTGATCGCAACCTCAACCTGAGACTACTCCGAGAGTCCGAGTCAGCCGCCGTCGTTGGGTTCGCATGGGATGAATAGAATTACCCCAGCCGCAGTGGGTTTTTTTCCCTCCCATCCGCGTTGATCTTTATTTGACTATATCTCGCATGACGCCGGGCGGGTTCTGAATATGTGGCATTTCTCACGGACCGGGTCATCCGGGTCGGGTCGGGCCACCTCTTATGCGCTAGCATACATGACTCAATATTCATTAAAAACGAACAGCCAACTATCCTACGATCCTCAGGAACCATCTTACACTTGGGAACCCTGACCCAATTCTCGAAAACACAAAGCGATGAAGTATTCATGCGCTATTGTAAGTTATCGGCGATTCTGACTCTGCTTTGCATACCTAATTGGCAGATGGGCATTACACTCAGTCGTCGCCACCATGGGGGTAGGGTAGAGTTAGAATGACCACTGACCACTCATTCTTGTGCTTCTCCTTGCAGAACATCCCGAATCTCTCGTATGCCGTACGTGAGATCGCACTTTTACAATGCTGACATCGAAGCTGCCCAACGGCAGGGCTGCTTGGTGGTGCCCTCTCCCGCGAATAATTACCACTCATATGGCTTGTGGCTTCTGGACTTTGTCCGAAGTCTTCGCTATGAGAGTAACTTTGGACATCTGTTCCATTCCCGTCGACAGTCGATCGTTAAGCTTTAAGGTTCGTACTCTGCTAAATATTGTAGACAATACACGCACGGTGACTCCAGTCCCCAGTGACGGATCGCGTCACCCCAGACATCCCTGAGTGGGATGGCTGGTGGTTGATGACTGGCGCAGGTACGTTGTGATAAGGCGCCGAATGAGGATTATGAACTTGACCAGGTGCGGGCATTGTCGCAATACGCTGCGGCATAGGTGGCGGCGGTGGAGGGCCCGAGGAGTTGCTGGATGTACCGTATCCTCCTTGTACCGAGGGCATAGGGAAGTGCGGGGAGGCTTGGGGAGGCCCAGATGAAGGTAAGTGTGCGGAGAGATGCGGTGGCGAGGACGAATATGTGTATGTGGATGCGGGTGCGTATGCGTTTGCGGGATGTGGGCCTCCGGTTCGGTGCGCAGGAGGGGGTCGGGTTGATTGCGGGGTAGGGTACGTCGTTTGCTGTTGGGGAGGATAGTTGCCATGATGGGACGCTAGAAACACTCGCGGCTCAATATCGCAGACCGCAGACACCGAGGGGTTGTAGTGTGAACTCACTTTGAGGTGGATAGACGGGTCCTGGCGGTAGAGGGTAGGTGGAGCCGCGCGTCACGTTTGGGTTTGGCGTAGGGAAAGACGGTGGTGGCGGTGGCCTGGACATCGTGCGGGAACTTCTCTCCCCACTTCCGCAAATGAGGACGGGACTAAATAGAGGGTCATGTATCCGGGAAGCACGCTGATGCCGCGAGCAGAGTGCGAGCGGAGACGAATGGTCGATCAACTGGCATCAACTGGCACCATGAGGCACGCATATATTCTTATCAGAGCTTCCACACGACAACCAGAAGCAGAATCGTGACCACGGGCGCAAGGCAATGGTTCGTTCATTATGGCCACACAACTCCACGGTTTCAGCGCTCAATTCCGCGTCCGATCCGGAATCCTTCGGAGGAAAAACAAAACAATCAATCAACAAGAAGAATCAACTCGATCGTTGCTGTGGACCTTGGTACAGTAACAGAACAACGGCGCGGACCATCAAGACGTAAAAGTGATGGATCACGCTCCCGCGTGCCTCTGACATTTCCGGGGGGCGCCTAGCGATGGCACTGATGGGCGGCTCTTTTGTCCCTCGTGACCAACTGTATTGATTTCGTAGAGATAAAGTATATGAGGTAAGCACCTGATTTGCGAAAACGATGTGCCGGGACTCGGATAAGGCCAAATGAAAAAAGGGTGACGAGTCGACGCCAACGTCATGGGCCTGATCCATTTGAACAAGCGAATATCCTCCGCCCCGAGATGTGAATCGGTGCGAATGGTGCTTATTCATCGAGAGATAAGCGGGAGATGCAAAGAAGCAGAAACGCTCTTCTAGGGTGGCTAACTCGTTTTCAGAGCTTTCCACAGCCTACCAGGAGGGAGTTCTCGCGATCAGGTTAGAAGGATAACGCTATCACCGTTGTGACCATGGAGAGGACGTGGCTGTAAGTCTAATTAGTGTTCGTGATCGCGCAAAATAGGTCCCAGCGTCTCATGAAATCGAACCCACACGACCGCAATTCCCGTCAGGGGTGTACCCTCGGCTAGGGGCGCACCGCTAGTCTCAGAGGGTACTCATAATCTAATGCGGCACTGGTCGAAACTCGGCAGGTGGGTTCATCCTCCGGCACAGCGTAGATTCCGCGGAAGTAGGGAATAAACTAAAATAGTCCGATTATAGAACGCTCGGGGACAACCGTAGCCCCGGGCTGGGCACTATGGTAAGTGGTAGATGCTCACCACTGGGACAATTGCCTGACAGCCTCGTACTTCCCCACTTCAAATGACGATCGGTCTTGACCCCCTCAACTAAATTGTGGATAAACTTGTTTCTTGTGTTCAATGTGCTTGTTCAAAACCCCGATTAGCTGAAGCTGATGGTGTGGCACAAGTGGCGAGAGGACTGGATTCAGTGTATTGCAATTGGTCGTCGATCGAATCTTGTCACGAGTATCTGAGCTGGTCTAGGGTCCAGTGGACACGCACCGCTCCCACCATGTCATGCCACCCGGCAGCAGGTGCAATCCCGTTATTTATCACGAGAAATTAACATTCGGTTATCGGTCCAGCAAGTAGAAAGAGTCACCGACACTAAGTACATGCGTCGATCGCAGGCAAAGCTGGTTATCCTATCCCTAGAAGTGATATGTAGGGAACGGGGATATTTCTCGTGCTAGAGAAAGGAGAGGTGCCACTAGGGGTTCATAACTTGACCACGGATCGGGACGGTGACCACTCGTTGTGACGTGAATGGAGGGGGGGTAGATAAAGAGAATCGCGGACTCGGGTACTTGTGCGACTGGGATAAAAGCTAGACACATGAGAGTATGCAGGTGAATGCGTCTGTGGGTAGGCGGGTAGGGGATGGGGGAAGAAAGGGGTGGGCGCATGGGTACGACGCTTTAAGAGGCCCCGGAGACAGAGACGCACCTGTAGTGGTCCCGGGAAAGGCAACACTCAACTCAGTTAGCAACACGAGTCAGCCTGTGGTGCAAACTCAATTCAGGGATGGATGAGGGTGGATAGGCCGCACAGGCCGTAGAACTCGAGAAATACCTCCTCCCAACCGGGTCGGCATTCGACTCGGAAATTCCACTTACAGTGTCTACTGCTGGAATCCTGCTGGTTACGGTTACAAAGACCCGCACGTCTTAGGCGGGCTTTAAGTTTAGATATGCACCGTCGCTTCCGTCACGGCACTGGCTCCGTCGCATTCCAGGCTGGGGGGTCTGCAATTACGGCGTCAGTGGTTAGGTTGCTATTAATCTGCACGTTTGTCGCGCGCTACCAGGGATCTACACCTTGACAGTGGGTCGGGATAGTAGCCACTCGTCGTTTCGTTGAATGACCGGGGGGGGGAGGGGGATGCGTGAATAACGGATAATCATGTGGCTGGAACAGACATTACTGAAAGCGTTGGCACAGGAGGGAGTGGAGGTGAAGGGGACTGTGGGCCCGCGTAGTCGTGCACCCGGGGTTGCGGGCAAATAGATTCAGTGCTTCAAGAGGCTTTGGAGACAGAGATCGAAGTGGATTGGAAACGGTACGGCCGACTCTGGTCTCAGCCTGAGACTACTCCGAGTCGAAGCCCGTCGCTGGGTCCGCATAGGATGGTGAGGATGAATAGAACTGCAGCCGGCGCATTGGGATATATTTTGAGAGGGATTCCCTCCCATCCGAGTTAATATCTGAGTTCAAATATGGGCATGCTGTCGCAGTTGGTCGCAGTTACAAAAAAGTGCTTGAGTCTCTGCATGACAGAAATGATCATTCACTGGTAGTAAAGAGCCTCCTGAGCTGAGCATCCAAACCAACTTGAAAGTGACAGTAATGTCATCTCGCACTCGCACTCGCGTAATGCCGGGCGGGCTCTGAAATTGCACGCTCTCGCATCTCATGGCCATATGCATGCCTTCATGCTATGACCCATTCAAAGCCCCCCATACATCAGAACATGCCATCCACTCGTATCAGAAATCCAGAAGTGGGAAATCAATTACAAAATTTTCGGAATTTTAGTAACTCAATAGTCGTCCGCATCTTCTCATGGCCTCTGGCCTTTCTCGCGGCCCGGGTCATGGGTCATCCGGATCGACCAACGCCTCAGTCAATATTCATTTTAAAAAAAGAACAGCCAACTATCCTACGACCTCCAAGCACAATCACTCCCTGATCCAGTTCTCGAAAAGATAAATGATGAAGTATTCACGCCCCGTTGTTATCAGCGATGCTGATTCTGATTCTGGTGCTTTTTGTACCTAATTGGCAGATGGGCATTAGATTCAGGAGTCGTCACCGTGAGGGGTAGGGTTAGAATGGCTACTGACCACTCATCCTTGTGTTCCTCTTTGCAGAACCCCTTAAACCTTTCGTATGTCTCACGTAGGGTCTCCTTGTCACAGTACTTACATTTAGGAAGCCGCCCACCGGTAGGGTCGCTCGGTGGTCCCCTCTCCCGCAAGTAATCGCCACTCATATGGCTTGAGGCTTCTGGCCTTTGTCCGAGGTCCTCGTTTTGAGAGTAACTTTGGTCATCTGTTCCATTCACGTCGTCAGTCGATCGTTACGCGTCGTATTCTGATAAAAATTGTAGACAATACACGCACGGCGACTCTGCCTTGCAAACCTAATCGGCAGATGGGCATTAATATTTATTTACTTGCCGCCGCTGTGGGGGTAGAGTTAAAATAACTACTGACCACTCCTTCTTGTGCTTCTCTTTGCAGAATCCCCCCAAACTGTCGTATACCGTGCGTGAGGTCATACGTCGACAACGTGAAAGCTTGCATGGAAGGTCGGGTCTCCCAGCGGTGGGCCCGTTTGGTGGTCCCCTCTCCCGTCCATAGTCACTGCTATTGCCCGCGGCTTCTGGGCGTTGTTCGATGTCCTGGTTATGAGAGTAACTTTGGCCATCTGTTCCATCCACGTCGACAGTCGATTATTAAGCGTCGATATTCTGATAAACGTTGTAGACAATACACGCACGGTGACTCCAGTCCCCAGTGACGGACGGTGTTCCTCCAGACATCCCCGAGTGTGATGGCTGGTGGGTGATGACCGGCGCCGGTACGTTGTAATAAGGCACCGAATGAGGATTATGTGCTTGACCTGGTGTAGGCATCGCCGCAACACGCTGCATCATAGGTGGTGGTGGCGCGCCAGAGAAGTTCGTGGAAGCGCCGTATCCTGGTACTGAAGGGATAGGCATGGACGGGGGTGCTTGGGGGAGCCCTGAGGAAGGTAAGTGTGCGGAGGGATGCGGGGTTGAGGACGAATAGGAGTTGGATGAGGGTGCATGTGAGTTATTGGAATATGGGTCCCTGGTCCGGTGCGCAGGAGGGGGCTGGGGTAGTTGTGAGGTAGCGTATGTCGTTGGCTGCTGGGGAGGATTGATGCCATAGTTAGATGCTAGAAACGCTTGGGGCTCAATACCGCAGATCGCACAAACACCGAGGGGAAATAGTTTAGACTTACTTTGCGTTTGCGGAGGATAGACGGACCCTGGTGGTGGAGCGTAGCCTGTGGCAGAGCTGCGAGGCACGTTTGGTATGGGAAAAGTCGGTGGTGGGGGTGGCCTCGACATCGTGCGGGGAACTTCGTCTTCTCTCTTTCGCAAATGAGTGGGTTTAAATAGGCGATGGCGCACCCGAGAAGCACGCCAATACCACAAGCAGAGTGCGAGCGGGGACAAAAGGTCGATCAACTGGCACCAACTGGCGTGATGTGGCACTCATATATTCTTATCAGAGCTTCCACACGACAACCAAAGCACAATCGTGACCTCGGGCGCAAGGCAATGGTTCATTCATTACGGCCACACGATTTCAGGATTTTGGCGCTCAATTCCGCGTCCAGTCCGGAATCCTCAAGAGAAAGAACCGATCAATTGATCAACGAGAATCAACTTGATCGTTGCGTACCAAACATGAGTCGCATGAATTTCAGAGATGGTTGAACAAATGCTTCGAACAATGTCACGGGGCATCGAGGCGATATCAGTTCCTGTGGACCCTTTGTAACAGAACAACGGCGCAGACCATCAAGACGTAAAAGTGATGGGTCACGCTCCCGCGTGGCTCTGATAGTTCCGGGCCTCAGGCCTCAGCGATGGCACTGATGGGCGGCTCTTTTGTCCCTCGTGTCCAACTGTATTGAATTCGTAGGATAAAGTGGGTGAGGTAAGCCTCTGATTTGTGAACACGATGTGTAGGGACTTGGTTAGGGCCAGACGAAGGAAGGGTGACGGCTCGACGCCGACGTCATGAGGATGATACATTTGAACAAGCGAGTATCCTCCGCCCTGACGTTTGTATTGATCGGGAGATATGCGAAGAAGCGCAAACGCTCTAGGTGGCTGCCTCGTTTTCAGATTTCCCGCCGCCTACTAGGGTGTTCTCGCGGAAGCACATACAAATCGTGATCGTTGTGAGGAAGATCTAAACATGTTGTGGCCGCATGTCAAATCAATGTTCGCGATCGCGCAAGATAGGTTCAAGCCTCTCATGAAATTGGACGCACAAGACTAATGCCGCTCAGGGGTGTGCATTTCCTCGGGTTAAGAATGCATCCGCGATCCAATGCAGTACCGGCCAAACTCAGTAAGTGTGTTCATGCTCCAGCGTAGAGTCCGCGGAAGTAGGAATAAACAGAAATACTCCGATGATGGAAAACTCGGCGATGACCATAGCCCGGGCTCATTGTGCATAAACCTGTCTCTTGCATAGAATGACTTATTCAATTACTCGATTAGGTGAAACTAATTGTGTCATACCTTGGTGGCGCGCACAAGTAACTTAGCGAGAGAGGAGAATTTCGGGTATCGCAATTGATTGTTGATCGGATCTTCCCACGAGTTTCTGAGTGTTGGTCTGAGATCCAGCCCAGTCAACACACATTAATATTGGTGTCATCACGTCATGCCACCCAGCGCACAAATCCGGCTATTTATCGCCAGCAAGTCGAAGAATCGCAAACACTAACCACATAAGTTGATCGCGGATAAAATCCATCGAAGCATACTGCAAGATAGCGCAAAAAAGAGACTTGTGATAATCGACACCTGTCATCGCTTCATCACTGGTACTACTCCCGTCGCATTCCGTGCTATGGGAATTGCAGGTTGAGCGTTCTGAGACGAGTAATTGAGTTGCTAGAGTCAATGCCACGAAATGAGTAAACGAACCAACTCCTCTTCACCGAGAAGGGCTCAGGACTGGAATATTGGCTCTTTGAGGTATTTTCGTGCGGTGCAAAGGAGTCTTATTATTCATTTTAGTCTTTCGAATTATTCTATCTGTGCAGTTGATGTGAAGTGAAAGGGTGTGTCTCTTGTACTAGAGGAGGGCAGGGGAGAGATGCCGCCAAGGTGTCGTAACTCGATCAGGAATCGGGACGGTAGCCGCTCGTCATATCGTGGATGGTGGGGGGACAGGCCGAGTGGATTGTGGATACTTATGTGGCTGGAACAAAAGTTAGAGACAGCCGGGCGTGCGGGTGAATGCGTCTGTGGGCAAGCGTGAGCCTGGGATGGGGGGGTGCTTCTAGAAGCTTCGAAGACAGCGACGCACCTGAAATGGTCCCGGAAAAGACTCGCTCAGTTCGCAGCCCCAGCCAGGGCCTGTCGTGCGAGCCCAACTCGTAAAGGATGGATGAGGATGAGTAGATTGCCCAGGCCGCAGAACTTGAAGTGGGATAGATCAGAGACACCCTCCCATCCGAGTGGGCATGCTCTTGCAGTGAGCCACAATCACAGGGGCATTTGGATCTCGGTACAAGAACAGTGACCGTCAGTGCTGAAGACAAATCACGAGGAGGACTTGAGCGCTTGAGCATACAACCAAACCAACCAACCAACGGTACTAGTACTGTACTCATGTCGGCAGGCGGGCTCTGAATCTATTCTCACGTTCTCGTCCAGACTGAGACCTGGTCCCCATCAAACTTCCATCAGGACATTGCATTCAATCCATTCGCGTCGGTACCACAAAATTACCTGTAAATGTGCTGTTGCCCAGTTGATACCGATGCAGAAATACAGCCAAAAATTCCCATTGATTCACTTCTCGATCTCGAATTCTACGTAAGAACAAATTACATTGAGTCTGGAAATTGAGTTTGGGGAAGCGCATACGCGGAACTGTGGGCGCAGAGCAGAATTCTTTGCCCAATGCAGTTCTCGTCCCATCAATTGGTGGCGTTGTATATGTCACACGACAGTACAGCAACAACCATTCGAACCCCCACTGCCTGCTCGTTGATGTGATGTTTGGCTATGGCCTCTAAAATGTACGACTCAAGTACTCACCTGTTCCTCCATAGGCGGGAGGGTTGCCCGGTGATCTGACCCTCTGTTCGCCATCAGAAACCCTTGTGTCAACCCCTTTTCCATTCGCGTCAACAGGGCATTGTTAAGGGTATTCGGGTGAACACAGATAGACAATGTACGCACGACGTCCCTCGCTTTCAGTGACAGATCGCGGCTCTCGCCCTACCCCTGAATAAGATAAAGGGTGAGTAATGGTTGGTTCCGGTACGGTTTTATACTGACCGGGTTGGGGCATTGTTACGGCACGAGGTGGCGTAGATTGCTGCGGCGGACCTAAGGCGTTCGAGGGTATCCTTGTACAAAAGGGGAAGGGAACGGCGGAGTTTGGTGCGAAGAAGGCGGTTGAGCTGATTGTGTAGAAGTTCCGCCGTACGGTACTTGCTGTTGTGGCTGATAAATGCTAGAGTTAGGCACTAGAAACACTCGGGGCTCAATAACGTGCATCACAGGCACCGACAGACAGCTTATACTCACTTTGCGGATGATGGACGGATCCTGGTGGTGGACCCAAGGGGTGAGATGTAGAGCTGCGAGGCGCGTTTTGCGGAGAGTACACGGACCCAGGGGGGCCAGAGGTCTGCGAGAGAAACCGTGGTTGGTCGGACATCGGTGTAGGGATATCTTCTCTCGCTTCCCAAATGCAGAGGGCTTAAATAGTCTATGTACGCGGCACCCAGGTAGTAGGCACATGCAACGAGCGGAGACATGGAGATGGCCAAGTAGTAACACGATGTGTTTGTATGTCCTTACCGGGTCCCCCACGACAACAAGAAGGACGTGATGAGCACCGGCGCAAGTTGGCCGATGAAACATAGTTCGTACATCACGGCCCCAGAACTTCTACGATTTTGGTTCTTATCCCCGGGTCCTTCTCAGGTAGGATCTTCAAGAAGGACCAATTCATCAATTCAACGAGAGACGAACATCGATCGTTGTTCTCAAAAACATGACCCACGTGAATTTCAGAGATGGTCGAAACAAACGCTTTGACAATGTCAAGCGGAGCCTCGAGGCGGCATCAGTTCCTGGTAGAACCCGGTAACAGGAAAGTGGCGCTGGGGAATACAGTAAGGACTAAATGTGATGGATCAAGGCTCTTGTTTAGCCCAGGGGTGACTTGGTCGTTGTTGTCATCCACCGGAATATCCTACCCTGGAAGCATTGAACACAAGGAGGGTATGTAGGTGAATGCTGGATAGGCGTGCCGCGGGGGGGTATGGGTAAAGTGCTTAACAAGGCTCCGGAACAAAGGTACACCTCACACCTGTAGTGAAACGGTTGGCTCCCTGCCGCCCATCCAAATCCGTTTACGGGTAACAAAAACAAGTGGGAAGCGAGAAAGGTGTACGGCATGTAGGGATTGATGAACGTCGATCGGGAAATATCGGTGAATCCGGATGGTCCGGAGACGCGCAGAGCCATACAGTAAGGAACCTTGAAGCTTGAAGGACGGTATCAAACCGATGGGAAAAATCTTGCGCTTGCCAGCGTATATTGCCAATGCAAGTGACGACCTACTTTCCCGATGCCCAGCGTGGTCTTCATGAACTGTCAGAGGGCTTGAACTGGGCAGAATGGCGAGTAAGAACACGGGCCTGAGCCTGAGAGAGAGAAAGGCCCG
>Ga0307510_10003503_pt1 | contig 18287 bp, 18 predicted proteins | sample 12_EM_MG_FD_207224 | JGI IMG/M metagenome (GOLD analysis project Ga0307510, IMG submission 207224) | Populus trichocarpa ectomycorrhiza microbial communities from riparian zone in the Pacific Northwest, United States - 12_EM | ecosystem: Host-associated > Plants > Roots > Unclassified | place...
CAGGTGTTAGACCACTCGACCGCTGCCAAATGTGTGTAGTAGAGAATAGAGATGTGCAAAGGTCGAAACACGGGTGAAGATAGGAACGTACAGCAAGTGGGTTGCGGAGTCAAATGGTGGCGCGAAGGAGGACTTCCTTTTTCGGCAACCACCACATCCGCGGCTAAAAAACCTCGCCTACGAAAGTGTTAGCAGAATAAGTAGGAAATAGTCAATAAAAACACACACACACCTCTAGAAACTCTAAAATCTATCATATAACACAACCTTAAGACAAACTCACCATACTAAAAATGTCTAGCCCCCCATCAAAGGGGAAGATGACACCCACGGCCACGTGGCCACCGGCTGGAAGAGTGCACCTCACGCGAGCTGCCACAGCTGCATCGACCACAATCAAAGTCCCTAATGTTAGAAGTACGAAGGATAGCCCTGCAGCCAAGGAACTACAAGGCAAAGCAATGGAGAAAGCAGAAACAGAGGCCCAGCAGCCAGCTAGCGCCAACAGTCGCACGGCCTCCCCCCTCCAGAAAATAGCGAATGCTATCGCCCATATCCTAAGCAAAGAAAGCATTAATAGCACTACTAAGAAGGCCCTCGACGACATCATAACCTTCATCCAGGGAGAAAAGGAGAAGGAAGCTCAAATGCAAGCCAAACTGACAACCACCGCCGAGGAAAGCGCCATAAGAAAAGGAATCAGAACTGATCTAGGAGAGATATATAACGCTCTCAAACTACAACTAAACGGCATACAAGACACCGCAAATGCAACCCTCTCAAGCTCGAGCAAGCTGCTAGTCGACACAAAGAACGTCGCGGCCGCCACAAAAGACCTCACAGGTAAAGTTGGCAAAATTACTGACACAGCCGAAAAGATTGCCACGGACACATCGAAATACCATGACGCTGTCTTAACCAGACCCGCGCAGTCCATCAGAGCTAATATGGACCCGAAAGTCTTAGGAGACCTGGACCGCAAAGGCAGACAAATCCTAGTTGAACACGTTGGCCTGGATGGAACTAACGCACTGGGGAAAAGCCTGACAGAACTGACCACCAAAGCTAACGAAGCCATCAGCGAGATTGAGGACTCCGGAAAACCGAAGGACATAAAAGTCCAAACGCTGTTCAGAACCTGCCGCGAAGCGCTGGTGCTCACCCTAAACAGCAAAGAGGCAGTTACCTGGATCAAGCAACCAGAAATAGAAATCGCATTCACCACGGCCTTCGTGGAAGGTTCACACATCGCGGATAGATCCTACAGCCTGATCGTCCCAAATGTACCAATCTCATTTGACCCGAAAGACGATAAGCACCTCCACAAAGTAGAAGAGGCGAACAAGCTCAAGACAAAGGAAATCGTCAAAGCCAAATGGATCAAACCAGTAGGAAGGAGGAGGCCAGATCAAACCCGTGCGTATATCATCATATCGCTCTCCACAGCAGACTCCGCCAACCTTATCATAAGAGATGGGATGAATATCTGTAATGCGAGAGTCAGACCCAAGAAGCAAAAAGCCGAACCCATACAATGCATGAAATGCAGGAAATGGGGCCACTTCATCAGCAATTGCCAAGCAGACAAGGACACTTGCGGAACTTGTGGAGACATGCATCGTACTAACGCATGTACTAACAAAGGAAATGTATACTGCATTTCCTGCTGTGACAAGACCCACGCTAGTTGGGATAGGGCCTGCCCCGAATTCAACCGAAGATGTGTCATCCAAGACAAGAGGAACCCAGAGAATGCGATGCCATTCTACCCAACAGAGCATGACTGGACGCTGACAGCGAGACCGCACAGAATCCCCTTAGACGAACATTTCCCAGGAAGGTACTCAGTGAACAGCTTACCTGTCACAGGCCAGCAATGGTCAGGAAAGGGGATACGCCCCCCAAGGAGGACCAATGGAGGCAGTGCAGCGCAACGCGCCAAAGAGAACCCCAACACCATCCCCATCATAAACTGTAACAAAGAGGCCAGCGAACCTCTAGGAGCGGACGACCAACAGGAAACGGAACCCAGCGACCCCAAATACAACTGGACCAACCAAGAAGAGGAGGATTACCAACAACTGGAGAACCAAGTATGTTAGGTACAACCGAAAAACTCACGATCTGGCAACAAAACGTCAACAAATCGCCCACATGTCAACACAATCTTATCAGCAGTAACCACTTGGCCAACATGGGAGTTGGCCTAATCGCGCTACAGGAACTGGCCATCAACCCCTTTAATCTCACGATCGCCTCCAAGGACTGGACACCAATATACCCCACCCAACACAGCGATACATTGATCAGAACCAGAGCAATTACATTAATATGATCAGACATCAACACGGACGCCTGGACACAACTAGACTTTCCATCCAACAACGTCACAATTGTACAAATCAAAGGTCCATGGGGGAAAATCACAATCTTCAACATCTACAACGACTGCGATAACAATGACACGCTCAAGCTACTAACTAGCTACTACAATAGGAACCGAGCACAACTGGAACGCACGGAAGCAGGTACAGCAAATGTCTTATGGCTAGGCAACTTCAACCGACATCACCCCCTCTGGGACAACCCCAACGATGACCGCCTCTTCACAACCAAGGCGATCCACGCCGTGGAAGAGCTGATAGAAGTAATCGCAGACATAGGACTTGAGCTCGCCCTGCCAAGTGGAACCCCAATGCACCAGCACAACGCAACAAAAAGCTGGAGTAGGCTGGATCAAGTTTTCATTTCTGAACACTCCAAGCATATGCTGATCTCATGCGACACATGGACAGACCTTAGAGGCATACTAACAGACCATCTTCCGATCGTAACGGTCCTAGACCTGGAGATTGAGCCCGCAGCTGACACTCCATTCACCAACTTCAGAGAGGTGGATTGGGAAGAATTTAGAATAGCCCTAGAACAGCGGCTAGCCAACCTCCCGCCTCCAGAGAGGATAACAAACCAGCCCCAGCTGGATACTACCTGCAAGGAGTTGACGGCAATGATCCAAAGCATTATCTTTGAACAAGTACCGATCACCGAGATTACCCCTAAGTCAAAACGCTGGTGGACAAAGGAGCTAACAATGCTACGGAAGCAGGCCAACAAGCTGGGTAGGAAATCATACAAACGGAGGTCTGACCCCTTGTATGCAATACACGCCAAGCACAAGGAGGCATCAAAAATATATGTTAAAACGCTGAAGACCACAAAACAACAGCACTGGCGCTCCTGGTTAGAAAGGGCGAAGGACCCAGATATTTGGGCTGTGCACCGTCTCATCTCCACACCGGCGAGCGACAGAGGAAAAGCGAGAATCCCAGCATTGAAATTCAAAGTTGGAGAGGTTGAAAAAATGGCATTTACCAACAGCGAAAAGGGAGCAGCGCTAGCCAAAGGATTCTTCCCCAAAAAACCGCAGATGCAGGACATCCAGGAAGACAAGGAATTCCTGAAAACGTGTAGCAAAGTCACAAAAGACCAAATACGCAAACAACTCAAGAAGCTGAAACCGTACAAGGCTCCAGGCCCAGACAGAATCCCTAACATAGTACTGACAAAGAACGCCGACATTCTTGTCAACAGGCTCTACCCCTTATACGTAGCGATGCTAGACAAGAACCTCCAATACAGCCCCTGGAAAACCTTCACCACCGTCGTCCTCCGCAAACCAGGCAAACCACATTATGACGTTCCGAAAGCATACTGCCCGATAGCGCTGCTAAACACAATGTGGAAAGTACTGACCGCAATAGTCGCAGACCAGATAACCTTCCTCACAGAAAAGCATCAGTTATTACTGAAAAACCACTTCGGAGGGCGCCCAGGTCGCACAACCACCGATGCTATGCACCTTCTCACACTCAGAATCAAAGCCGCATGGCGCACAGGGAAGGTAGTGGCGGTCTTATTTCTGGACATCGAGGGCACGTTCCCAAACGCAGTCCCCAAAAGACTTGTACATAACCTCAGGAAGCAGAGAATTCCAAGAAAATATACCAAATTCGTAGACAATATGCTTCGGGGAAGAGTGACCACGCTGAAATTCGACAGATACTCGTCAGTTCCCATCCACATCAACAACGGCATCGGTCAAGGAGACCCGCTTTCAATGATAATGTACCAATATTACAATGCCGACCTCCTTGACATCCCAAACAACAAAGACGAGGACGCGATGGCATTTGTGGACAACTCATTCATGCTAGCAATAGCGGATAACTTCGAAGAGGCACACGAAATGTTGGCAGACATGATGGGAAGAGAGGGAGGTGTAACAGAGTGGTCCACCACCCACAACTCCCCACTAGAATACTCTAAGCTTGCGCTAATGGACTTTGCACACTACCAGAGTCAAAAAACCAGACCGCCATTACAGCTCCCACAAAGAACAGTAAAACCGGTCATCAGCACCAAATATCTTGGAGTATTCTTTGACCAGAACCTCAATTGGAAAGCGCAACAAGCCCACGCAGTCAAAAAGGGCACACAATGGGCAGCACAGATCAGAAGGATCGCGAAGCAGACCTGGGGCATCACTCCCAAGTACGCAAGGCAACTATACATCAGTGTAGTGCTCCCAAGGGCACTGTACGCCATCAACCTCTGGTGCATGCCCACACAAGGAGATCACCCAGGGCCGAGGGCCATAGGTTCAGCCAAGGTAACAAGACAACTAACCTCATTGCAACGCGCTGCTGCCACAGCAATCACAGGAGGTTTACGCACATCACCAACGGACTCGCTTGACGCCTGCGCCTTCCTTCTCCCATCTCCACTCAACATCGACAAATATTGCCACAGGGCACTCACAAGAATGGCCACGCTTCCAAAAGACCATCCATTACACAGCGTAGTAAACCGTAAGAACACCCCCGATGTAATACACCACCGCACAGCCATACACCACCTCCTTGATCGGTACCAGAACAGCATCGTCCCCAGCAAAATCGAGAAGATACCAGCAATGTCACGCAACCCAATCATCATAGCTAAGAACCCTTTCGCGATAAGTATTCCCAAGGACAGAGAAAGTTCAACAAGAGAAGCCGCAAATGCAGAAGAAGAAGTCCAGGTCTTCTTGGACGGATCAGCCATGGAAGGTAAGGTGGGAGCAGCAGCGGTACTCCTGAGAGCAGGCAAACCCATGCGCATACTCCACCTACACCTCGGATCGGAGGATAAGCACACAGTCCACAAGGCAGAACTTGCAGGAATCCTCCTGGGCCTCCACCTTATCAACACGGAAAGAAAGAGCAGCACCACCTTCGCACTAGGATCAGACAACCAGGCCGCGATCAAAGCCTTCCAGTCAAATCTCAGAAGCCCAGGCCACCACCTCGCAAGGGAAGCCCTGCGTCTTGCCCACCAGATCTCCCACAGAAAAAGGAAAACCAAATATGCATTAACGATTAGATGGACAGCAGGCCACGAAGGGATCGAGGGAAACAAAGCCGTAGACTGGGAGGCGAAAAAAGCAGTGGAGGGTTTCACCTCAGACTTATTGCGCCTACCTTCATATCTAAGAAAACCTTTACTTACAAACCCCTCAGCAGTAAAGAGAGCCCATAATGATTGTCTCAAATACAAGTGGACAACCACATGGCAAAAATCAGATAAAGGATGCAAAATGCACCAAATTGATAGTTCCACCCTGTCAAACAAATTCCTCAACACAATTAGCTCAGACAAAATCACATGTAGTACCGCCAGCTTAATATCACAACTAAGGCTTACACACGCTCCTCTCAACAGTTACCTGAAGAGATTCAAAAGAACGGACAGCGCAAGGTGTCCAGCATGCGGAGCTGACAAGGAAACTATAGAACACTTCCTCCTCTTTTGCCCAGTATATGCTCATGAAAGATGGGCCTTAGCTTGTCAAGTCAAAAAACAGAGAAAAACGATCTCCATCGTATCCCTACTTGGGGACCCTAAGCTAGTAACCCCGCTAGGAAATTTCATCAACACTACGCAGCGATTCATGTCCTGTGGTGAGCAAACAATCAGTCTAACCCAATAGTTTACCCCAAATCATTACCAGACCATACCACAATCAGAATATATCCATGCTCAATCAGAGCACCAAAAACACACATCCCCCCTTGTAACATTGAAACGCGCGCTAGTACTGCGCAAGCGTTTTCCTCAAGATTCCAGTAAAAAGACGATATGGGGCGCCCCACTCAAGTCGGGCACCCAGCACAACCTATCTGTGCTTGTCAATTAGACTGCAGTCCATGTTACTGTTAAGGCCCAAGGACCTTTAAGGTGCGACTTGCACGAAGTGGTGGTGACGAGTAACGATGACTGGAGTGTCTTTGACAACGTCAAAGACCTGAGAGGGATTTATGAAAAAGGGGAGGGAAGTCGAACGGTAGAGTGAAGACTTTCAAGACGTTTGGATTGAAAACCAAGTCAAGCTTAGAGCTTTGCCTTGTAACTACTGGCTGGTTTATATACATGAGGAGTCTGAGGCTATGCTATGCTTACTATAGCTAAGTATGAGTCGAAACTAATACAGGGATCACTTGGAATGAGTCAAGTAAGTACGAGTCAGAGAATGCGCAGTTGCGCAGTACTACGAGTCATATCGAGTCTGGAAATGAGTCAGGACAGAGGTGTAATGAATGCGCTGATGCGCTCTAATTCGGGGGCTGGGAGATGACGATATGAAGGGCGCGTGAGCGAACGAATATCGGATCACATATGTATCTGCTTTTGGTAATCCGCTTTGATGAGAGTCTGCTTACTCTAGCAGCATAGGAGGTGACTCCGGATTTGGATCTTGATCGGATCCCACAGACCAGGGACTTGGTAGGCTTTGGTAATCAGGAGTGGCTTGGGTGCTAGGATTGTTCGGGGATGTCGGAGATGTGGCTGATGACATAATGGGTGTGTAGGTCCTATCATCATGACATTGGCGTTTAGGTGCTGAGGTCTCACTGCTCGGGGAGACGGGCCGGGTTATACTGGTAGGTGGGGATGGCTGACTAAGCCATGCTTTCCATGGCGGTGAAGGCTGCTCGTTGGCTTCTAACTCATAGACGTTAGAGCCAGATGGTCTGGGCTGGTATGGCTCATATGGTGGGCTAGGACTGCGGTCCCTCATAGGACTGTCCCCATCGCTGTCTGTAGCGGGATCTGTGGTCATTGGTGTGGGCTCTATGAAGTATTCCATGGAGGAATGTTGGCACATGTGAGTAGGCCACATGATCAGGATGGCTGGTATCGCTTGACTGAAGGAAGTGGGTAGTGTGCGTGTGCGTGCTCTGGGAAGTACCGATGGTGGTGCTATTGGTTGGGATATATTCTGAGGGATCGGTATGGTTGGTGCGGGAGGCGTGATGGGTCCTGAGGGTGCTTGGGGTAGGTGATAAAACGAAAAACTGGGTGGATTGTAACAGTTACGCGATGATGGCCAAGGCTATGGGAGAGAATGTGGCAGAGTCAAAGGGTCAAAGGAACCACGTCTATTCAAATGTCTCCAGTTTCGCGTGTATATGTCCTAGAAGTGCTACATGGGGTTCTGTACCTCAAGGCGCACACTAATCGAATTCAAAAAAAAAAAAAAAATGGTGGCATGAAGCTGAGATCGATCAAACCAGAGAGTGATGAAAAGCCAGAGTGTGTGTGTGTGCGTGTGTGTGTGTGTATGTATGGCCATGGTTGCCTCATGCAAGCACAAAATGATTGATCCACCGCCTGGCCGGCCGCTAGGGAAAGGCCATAAACCATAACCCTGAGCCCCACACTACCAGACGGCCCGGCTTCAGCGCGCCAAAATGGGGCTGACGTTCGTCTCCCGCCATGCGGCACTTATTTCTCGATAATTTAGTTAGTAGTAGCTACTTATTAAGTAATAAAACGCTTTCAAAAAAAAAAAAAACACCCGCGAGGCACGGGCAAGAGGACGAGGACCTCAATCAGACCAACAGCCGAGCCGCAGAGTACTATATAATTCTCACTTTCAACGCATGCCCCACGCCTTGCCTGTCACCGTTGGGCACCCAGCCCGAGGCGTCATCCTCACCCGGGCAGCCAACCCATGCTGCCCAGGACGTCTCAGAGTCACCACCGATAGTTGTCTCCAGTGGAGTACAATCTATTGAACCCACTCCGAAGAATGTTTACCATGCGCCAATGCCCCTCGGACATGAACGTTCATGAACCTCCACCGGGCTTCTCCCCCCCTGCCCCACCCAAACCTCCGAAACCGCTTGCGCCTGGAGAGCCACTCCCGCTTGTTGCGCCCGCCGTCGCAGAGCTGCAGTCATCCGAACCAATCCTAACCCACCTTGCTGGTACAATCGACTCGCTTGCCTCTTCCCTCACTGCGAACCCTACTGCGGCCAACAAGGTTCATGACGTACTCGATGTTACCAACGACGATCTATCTGGATTGGTACAGAGGTTCGAGCGCCTGCGAGAAGAGGAGAAGGCAAAGTTGGACCGGACATGGGATGACCAGACCCGGAGTATACCTCGGGTTACTCGAACTGGAAGTTCAGGCGCAGGACAAGCTCGAGAACCAGGAGTCTGAAGCTCTCCTTTAAGAAGAGCAAACCCGTTTCGCTAAAGCATACCGCGAGAAGCTCGAGCAGGAGTTACGGACCCAGAGCGACATTACCAATGAGCGGTGCGCCTCTCTTCCGTCCGCAGTGGCGCTGTCATGCTGATCATCCCCCCCATCCTGAAGGAGGAAGCCATCGCACAAGGGATCGAATTCCAACGTCGCTGGATCCGCGAGATCAAGGTCCGCGTGGAAGAAGAGCGCGGTGGGCACCTCGCCAAACTCGATGGGCTTGCCGCAAATTAGGAGCGCCTCGAGCGAGTCGCGTTGGACAACTCGACCTACCTCGACGAGAAGCTGCGCATACACGCCTTGTGGTCGGCCCTGCGTGCCGTCAACCATGGCATCGATGCTCCCATGCAGCATCCGTTCTACGACGAGCTGCGCGTGCTCCGCCACGCGTCTGCGGCGCGGGACATCGCCGTCGTCGGCGTCGTTCTCGGTGCGCCCGATGTGGGGGGCAACGCGGCAGACGTCGGGGTTGAGCCTCTGGTGGACCTTGCGTTTTAGTTCACGACGAGCGTCACACCCGCCGCCTCCCGCGTCGCGCTCGTGTCCGATGAGGGTGCTGGCGTGCTCGCTCATGTCGCTTCGCATGCGTTGTCAACGTTCGCCTTCCGTCGCCAGGTACTCGTTCCTGGTAACGATGCCCTGAGCATCCTCACGCATACGGGGTATCATCTGAATGAGAAGGATTTGAATAGCGCAACACGAGGGTTGAATCGGTTGAAGGAGGCTGCGAAGGCTCTGTTTCAGGATTGGCTCGAGGCCGCGTGGCGGCGGCTGGAGGTGCAGCAAACTCTGGAGGTACGCTGCTCATTCTTCAGGTGGTATGAAGATGCCGGCAACTGATGTTTCTCCGTATGTTGTACATATCTAGGCCACCCTCGCGTCATTACTTGTTCCGCAGGGACATTAGATATATTCATAAGAATAAAGATAAAAAAAAACTTATTGCGTCCTGTTACCTGCCCAAGGCAGATCCTCCAAAGCTTAGGGCCCTCGGAGGGGAAGCAGATTCATTTACGGATCAAATAGCAAAATGTCTTATAAAAAACAAACGAGGTACGAAAAATGACGACTGGGGTACTGTATGATACTACCTCGTCGATGGCGGTGCCTGTGGCGCGGAACCAGGATAGCTCGTCGCCCGCAACGCACATCCACACATCACCTGAGCCATACGAATGACCGTCCGAGTGGTATCGCCCAGAGAGAGACCGGCTCCTGGCGGCGTGCGTGATAACTTGACGAGGCCGGAAAAGATGGCCGCCCCGACGCGATCGAGCTCACCGCGCTCGGAGCGATGACAGCCCTTGGTGAGCTCGACCTGACGCGGGTAGATATATGAGCGCTATGAGCGGCCACGGCTGGCTCTCGCTCGAAATGAGGGAGTGGCGGACCCAAAGCATGATCCGCTGTTCTCTGACGGAGATAGGATCAACAGGCTCCCATCTGGACCAGCGTCGTGGGAGGTGGGGACACGGGTGACGGACGGCCGCCAAGAGCCCTCGGTTGCCTTGTGCAAGACTTCTACTTTTTTCCACGACAACCCTGGCACGCTGCATCTTCTGTACGGGCCACAAAACAAAAACGAATCGGCTCCTCGATGGTAGGATAGGGTGACAGATGTGTGGGCCAAGGTGCGTGGTTATTTCATTGTTGGTTGTGCCGCCTTCTGACTGGTTTTGGTGAGGCTAGCCCGCCCGCCGTGGCGCACGGTCACGGAACAGTTTTTTTTTATAGTCCGATGTATGCGGGGCTAGCGCGTTCCGAGCATGTGGGTGGGAGTGAGAAACGCTTTGATGACGCCTTTGGACCAGGTGCGACCATCGCGTCGCACGGAATGGTGATCGAGAACGGGTACGTGTGTTGCCCAACGACTTTGCCTTCGCACGCCGATGCGGGCGCCCATACAGGCTCAATTTTGTCCAGGAAGCATTCCTCCTCCTGGCCAAGGACCGTGGTCTCCGCGCGAATCTTTTCTGGGAAAACGACAAATGTCAGGGAGGTAAAAGGATGACGCGGTCGGGTACTATAGACAAGGAGGCTCCACAGAATCTCAACGGATACCGTGATCGTTAAGCCCTTGGGTTTCTCGGCCTTGACAAGGTCGGGGTGCACCGTGTGGCTGCAGCCATCAAATAAAGTCACGGTACCCATGTCATGGGCCCGTCTCCAATCCTCCTCTCTGAGTCTGCCACACAAGACCCACGGCAGCGGCAGGGAGTGTGGTATAAGCAAGCGGCAGAGGGAGCCCACCAACGGTTTGTAGTAAACTAATCTTGGAAGTTGAAGCACCGAATTGTGAGGACCCATATTCACGTCATGGCACTAGTAGTATTAGCTTAGCATGTAACCCTCCCTAGAAGTGCTACATGGGGCTCTGCTCCCCGATGCATGCGCTAATCGATCAAAAAAAAAAAGTCACCGCATAAGGCAGAAATAGCGGGGTAATCATTAGGCGCCTTGTCGCGTTCGCCCTTCGCCCCGCAGCTACATCTACCAGGGTCCTGATGTAGTCCTGCCATTCCGCGACTGCCATCACCATGCCACAGACTCCCTCTGACATTCCCTCCCGTGCGAATTACCAGACCATCTTCGACAGTGCTTTACAGGCCTACAAAAAGAAAACTGGGAAAGACCTTCCCTCGACACCACTATTTCGTAGGCTTGAGACTTGCTGTTCTTCGGATGATGTTATTGCCACACTGCGACAGCAAGTCCATGCGTTCGACCAGTCTGGGAATAGCAATGATGGGCTGACAAGGTGGTTGGACCCCACCGTGAAAGTCGTCAACGCGTTTTCTGCGACCATTGGCGGCGCCGTTGCGTTGGTAAGCCTCACAGAGTGTGGTGCGATTCACCCTGAATCCTCACGCTAATCCTCATTCTGCAGTCATACCCACCTGCTGCGGTTATCTTCACGGGAATAGGCATCCTCCTTTCAGTACGCATCTCCATGGATTCCACGATGCCATTGTAATGTCCCACTCTCTCAGGCTGCAGACGCTGTTAGCGCTAGTCGAGGCGCTCTCCTTAACCTGTTCGAACGCATCGAGAATGTCTTTAGGCGGCTGGAGGTCTATATTGAAGTTCCGCCAACCGCAGGGATGACAGACGCAGTTGTAAAAGTCATGGTGGAGGTACTTCGTATACTCGCTATCGTGACAAAAGGGATGAAGCAGAGTCGTACAAGTGAGTCAATACCTGGCGACGGATCTACTCGCTCCAGACTTGGCTCATCGTTTCTCAGAAACTTTTGTGAAGAAGCTGGTCGGAAGAACCGACTTCGAGGATGCATTGCAAAGGCTCGAAACAGTGACGGTGGAAGAAACTCGAATGGGGGCTGCAGAGGCCTTGAAGGCCCTACACGGCGTTGGGGATGGGGTGCAGGGAATACATGATGCAGTCAAAGCTGTTGGTGACTGTGTGAGGGACGTCAAGGAAATGATACAGGGTGTCGATGACAGAGTGAAGGGCATTGGTGACACGGTCGTAATCGGTGCGCAAGAAATGTTGAACCTCTCATCTCTGTCCTCGGTGTTTATATTATTAGGTGTAGAAAAATCAGGACGACAGATGACGACCGACCCTGACATGATACATGCAGAAAGTCCTAAGACCAGGGACGAGGCCAATAACAAAATAGAAAATGTCGACAACATGACGCAGGCTAGCATGCGTGACACTCTGGAAGGTGCCTCGGACGGTGTAGGGAATGCCGACAGCGTACAGGGCCCCATAAAAGAGACCGAAGCCAGAGGTATCGAAGGTGCGCATATCATTCGTAATCGCTCATCCGAACTACTCCTGAGGGTTTCGTAGATATACGTGTTGTGAAAATGGGTCAATCGATTACAAGTAAGCTGGGCAATAAAAGCCGTTCGTTATCTCGTCATTGTCCCATCTTTGATCGGAGAGTGCTCACATACTCTCACAGTGATACAGTCGAGACAGGAGGCCGCGGATTGGCTATCTCCGCCAGATCCGTCTGTGAATTACTACACTGCCCGTGATACCCATCACAAGGGTACAACAACATGGTTCATCGAAAGCAGTACTTTCAGGGATTGGAAAGAATCCGGGTCGTTATTGTGGATACATGGGAAACGCACGTTTCCTCACGGTCTGCAACTTCGGTGTTATAACTAACTTCAAATTTCATAGCGGGCTCTGGCAAAAGCGTCCTTACGTATGTCACCCGATAAATTTGTTTCGGCCGGGGATTGCTCATGTTATTAATTATACCTAGTTCTGCGATCATTCAGGATATCGAATGCATCTCCAACACCGGGTCGACCTACATGGCCTACTTCTTTTTTGACTTCAAGGATACGAGAAAACAGGATCCGCGTGGTTTCCTCTCCTCCATACTCGTCCAGCTTAGCAACCAATCTCTGTCTCTCTGCAATATCCTTTTCGAGTTTTACTCTATACACCAACGTGGCTCACAACAGCCTGGTGAAAGGGAGCTTACGCAATGTCTCGAGAAGATGTTCAAAGTCCCCAAAGAAGAATTGATTTACGTTATCGTCGATGCCGTGGACGAGTGTCCTGACACTTCTGGCTTGCAATCGTTCCGTGAAAAGGTTCTTGTACTCATCGAGAAGTTGGTCGGGTTCCACCTCTTGAATTTACGTCTCTGCGTCACAAGTCGCCCCGAGATCGATATCCGAAATGTTCTTGAACCCTTGACTTCGACGACAACCCGAATATCACTTCATGACCAAGACGGACAAAAGAAGGATATTGCTGACTATGTTCGTTCTGTGGTGTATTCGGACAGGAAGATGATGAGATGGCGAGATGAAGATAAGATGTTGGTCATCAAGACGCTCTCAGAGAGAGCGGATGGGATGTACGGATCTCGATCCTTGCTCGAGGCACATTCTGATGCTTTGAAATAGGTTTAGATGGGTCTCATGCCAGATCGAAGCCATACGCCGCTGTCTCGCACCGAGTGTGCGACATGTTCTCGAAGGGTTGCCCGAAACTCTAGACGAGACCTATGAGCGTATACTATCGGAAATTCCAAAGGCGAACCGGTTACACGCACATCGACTTCTGCAATGCCTGACGGTGGCAATCCGACCACTTCTTGTCGAGGAGCTAGCCGAAGTCCTTGCGGTTGAATTTAATCCAGCCGAAGGGATGGCGAGGTTGAACGAGGACCTACGCTGGGAGGACCAAGAACAGGCTGTGTTATCAGCGTGCTCCAGTTTAATCGCAGCTGTCGATCTTCGGGATTCCCGAGTGGTCCAATTCTCTCATTTCTCGGTCAAAGAGTTCCTAACATCGGATCGCCTCGCTGCATCAATGGTGAATACCTCACGCTATCATCACATCCATCTCGAACCAGCCCACATTGTCATGGCGAAAGCCTGTATTGCCGTGTTACTCCGTTTGGAATTCCCTATCGACAAACAGACGATTCAGAAGTTTCCTCTTGCCAATTATGCCGCAACACATTTTGCCGATCACGCGGAGTTCGGGAGTGTCACATCTCACATAATGGATGGGATTGACTGCCTACTTGACGAAAACAAACCACATTTCGCAGCATGGATATCACACATAAGCGCGTCCTGGTGGGCAGAGCAGAATTCCGGGCGAAGCAGGGCGTCTGTCTTATATCATGTTGCGGAGCTTGGGTTTTATGGCTTGGTTCAGCACCTGTTGTTGAAGCGTCCAGAGGACATGACTGTCATGGGTGGGGTTCATGGGACGCCGGTGCATGCGGCTTTGCACCGGCGACACATGAAGGTGTTTGGACTATTCGTTTCGTACGGCGTCGACTTGGATATTCGGGACTTCGATGGTCAGACCCCATTGCACTTGGCGGCAACTAACGCCCTTGTTGAAGGCGCTCGAGTGATCATTGAGCAGAGGGTGAATATCAACGCACGTGACAACAATGGCTGGACGCCACTTCATCAAATAATCGACATATACCCACTGGAGAAGAAGTTAGAGATTATGAGGCTTTTACTGGAACACGGTGCGGATGTAGGCGCACAGGATAATGACCTCTTGACTCCGCTACATCTCGCTGCCGAACACGGACAACTAGTAGCTGCACAACTACTGCTTCAACGTGGCGCAAGTATCCAAGCACAGAGCAACAATTTCCGGACACCACTTCATTTTGCATCGTTCCATGGGTATCCTGACATGATACAGTCATTCCTACAGCATGGCGCCGACATGGAAGCACAGGATGTTAACAAGGACACGTCACTACACCTGACAGCATGGCAGGTGAAGCTTACGGCAGCGCAGGCTCTGCTCGAGCACCACGCAAATGTTCACGCACAGGGTAATTTGTCCCGGACACCACTCCATCTTGCATCGTCCAATGGGTGTCCTGACATAATACGACTCTTGCTGGAGCACGGTGCCGATTTGGAAGCACAGGATGTCAACAAGGACACGTCACTCCACCTGGCAGCATGGCAGAGGAAGCTTACGGCAGCGCAGGCTCTGCTCGAGCACCACGCAAATGTTCACGCACAGGGTAATTTGTCCCGGACACCACTCCATCTTGTATCGTACAATGGGTGTCCTGACATAATGCGGCTCTTGCTGGAGCATGGTGCCAATTTGGAAGCACATGATGTCAACAAGGACACGTCACTACACCTGGCAGCATGGCAGGGGAAGCTTACGGCAGTGCAGGCTCTGCTCGAGCACCACGCAAATGTTCACGCACAGGGTAATTTGTCCCGGACACCACTCCATCTTGGATCGTACAATGGGTGTCCTGACATAGTACGGCTCTTGCTGGAGCATGGCGCCGATTTGGAAGCACAGGATGTCAACAAGGACACGTCACTACACCTGGCAGCATGGCAGGTGAAGCTTACGGCAGCGCAGGCTCTGCTTGAGCACCACGCAAATGTTCACGCACAGGGTAATTTGTCCCGGACACCACTCCATCTTGGATCGTACAATGGGTGTCCTGACATAATGCAGCTCTTGCTGGAGCATGGTGCCAATTTGGAAGCACAGGATGTCAACAAGGACACGTCACTACACCTGGCAGCAAGGCAGGGGAAGCTTACGGCAGCGCAGGCTCTGCTCGAGCACCACGCAAATGTTCACGCACAGGGTAATTTGTCCCGGACACCACTCCACCTTGCATCGTCCAATGGGTGTCCTGACATAATGCGGCTCTTGCTGGAGCACGGCGCCGATTTGGAAGTACAGGATATCAACAAGAACATGCCACTACATCTGGCGGCATCGCAGGGGAAGCTTACGGCAGTGCAGGCTCTGCTCGAGCACCATGCAAATGTTCACGCACGGGGTTATGAGTCCCGGACACCGCTCCATTATGCATCCCATCCCGACGTCCTAAGACTCTTATTGGAACATAGAGCAGATGTAAACGCCCAGGACGACGAGCGTCAGATTTCCCTGCATTTGGCAGTGAAAACCGGAAAAATGGAGGCTGTGCGACTTCTGCTCAAATACGGTGCAAGTGTTCATTCCAAGAACAAGAACCGCCAAACCCCATTCCAAATTGCTTCAGCGATAGGAAACCAGGAGATAATGGACCTGCTTCATGAGCACATGCAGCGTGAATGAGTGAGTATGGGAAGATCCTTAATGAGTACTCAAACATGCAATCTGACGTTGCTTTATGTGATTAATTATTTCACTGCATCCAGGTTCGTAACGGTTGGTCAAGACAAATTTGTAGCGCTCTAGTGATTCCAAAATGTTTGAGACTTGCCCATGGATATTTTACTGCGGAAACAACCGTATATCATTCACTGTTTCTGGGCTGTGAGTACTCTGATTTTTGTAGGCGCATTCATGACGTTAGCTGACATTACAGTTTTCAGCTGGACCAGTCGACACGTATTTCTAGGTAAAGTGGAGGAAAGGCAGGGTCAAGTACCCGGACTTGTAGCGTATTTAGTTAAAACAGCATGTGGGCAATGCGACGATAGCCACCGTGGCACGGTGACCGCACCCGCTATGAATGCGGTCTTCTTTTCTACTCCCCCCACTGCTCTGGTCTCTCTACAGCTTCCCATGCTTCGCTGGTATCGCCCAGGACTACGTGACTCGTGAACGAATCAGTCATCCAACTTTGAATACAACTACATTATACTATACGTACACGTGACGGCTACACTCTATGACCACCCACTGAATACACCAGACACTGTGGGCCCTTTTGATAACGAACGAACGACGTGCTAACCGAGACAAGTAACCCGGAAAGGCGAGAGCCTTAACAGTTTACATTATGGACAAGGATACATGGTATCAGGACTTTTTCCGTGTGATGATGTCAATGATAGAACCAGCGATAAATTGAAAGTGCAAGGCGGAAAACGAAGCACGAGGTCGTGTGAAAAGTTGCACAGAAGCGGGTGGCACATCAGCTTTGGGAGCGACTTGGGTCAGTGAGCTGAATTTTGCCCATAAGAAGCGCATTCTTCGGGTTGCTCGCAGGCCGGAAATCTGTCGACCGGAATGGGAAGAGGCTCACAAAGTACTACAAGAGGCCGTCAGTCAACGTAAGGCCTTGGCCAACAATTAGGTCTATCGCACGCACCACGAGTGCCATTCCTGGCTCTTCGAAGCTCGGTGTTAGCTCAATGTTGGTTTCTCGCTGGAGATTTCCGTCGAGTTTGACGCGCCAGCGAGACCGCGGGTGCTCATCATCGGGAGGAAGCTCCCTAGTATGGCCATCACGTTGCCAGTGGGCCTTTCCGGCTAAATCGGACCGGTGGAACGCGGTCCGATTCCTAAGGGACAGAGGGCGGACAGTGGCTGCTTGCTCCCCAAACGCCATGACCTTATGTAGCTGTACATCAATAACGTGGGACATGGCCAATAGGTCGAGTGCGACTCGATTTTCGCTGGTGAGAGTGAGACGAAGAGGGATGATGTCGCCTACAGGGTAAGAAATCTGAGGATTCCATGTGTAAGTGAACGAAGGCACCGCAAAAATGATAAAGGATGACATACGGGTGTGACGAGCTGCGAGGGAGGCTGAGTCGTACGGACATCATGACTTGATCTCTGTTGCTCACCTTACATTCAACCTCGACAGGGGCCTGGCCAAACATGACGCCCTTCAGTAGTACAGGCGGAAACTTTTGCTTTTTCCACGACGGTATAACAGGGAGATCCTGTGGAAGTGGAAGACTGGCTGGGACAGGGGTGGGCGACGACCGCATCGAGGGGTCTGGAGTATGGATATAATGGATTTTCTGCCTCATTCTAAAGCCGAAGCATAAGGTAAGAGAACGTTCATGGCAGGGGATAACGACCACAAACACTACATTGGAGTTAAGACGCCCGCGACGATAGATTGTGACAATGAGCTGAAATTTTTGGTCGCCACCAGTGCTGTGGCCATCAGAGGATTGGTGTCTGAGTGGTGAATCAGCACGTGAAGATGCACTTGAGGATGACGCCGAAGTAGTAGGGGACGGGATGGAAAAGGGCCAGCAAAATTGACCGTTTGAGATATGAGAATTATCGACTTGGTGTGACAGTAGTTTGCGCTTCGCTTCGTATGATGGGACCGTAGGGTCAAGGTCGAACATCAGCAACTGCGGGTGCCAGGCTTAGTCGCGATTGCACCACTTGGGAAACCGACTCACTACGACATCCACGCTCTGCACATCACGCAGGTCATTGAGAGACAATGCCACGAATCCCTTCAGTTCTTCTCCGAAGTATA
>Ga0307510_10003505_pt1 | contig 18283 bp, 7 predicted proteins | sample 12_EM_MG_FD_207224 | JGI IMG/M metagenome (GOLD analysis project Ga0307510, IMG submission 207224) | Populus trichocarpa ectomycorrhiza microbial communities from riparian zone in the Pacific Northwest, United States - 12_EM | ecosystem: Host-associated > Plants > Roots > Unclassified | place...
ACTAGCATAATTAAAAAAATAATTTCCACTGGCGACAAGATGCCAACAAGTGAATTTGTCATTGCCTTTAGACGACACATGTGGCTAATTTTAGAGCTGACGATGAGATGCTAGCAAGTGAACATGCTATCATTTTTAAGCAGCACATATGGCTCACCACTACCACCAAAGTTAGCTTTCAATGGTGTACTATTTGGGACATATCTGAAGCTATAGGTGGAATTTTGTTGCGATTCAAGTTGGACTGGAAACTAGATATCTTAGGATTTTCAATAAAATATGATAGGTCCATTAAATCATCCAAACGAGAGAGAAAAACATGTTTGAAGTCATACTTAATTAAATCATTCTAGTTTAATTTTTTGTAATGGTTTTTAATGTGTGTGGCTTATTAGGTTCCTAATATGTTGGCCTAAATATAAATTATAATTCTAATTAGATATAATTAAATAAATTAAACAATTTAATTTATTATCAATTCAACAATTGATTAGTTTATATTTGAAGATCAAGTGCATCGACTAGTAACATATCATGATCCCCTAAATATTAGAAAAGTCACTAGTGATTTAACTTAACCTTTCAATGATCAGTTTCTCAGTGTAATTAATATCCTTTAATTAATAATGTTTCGATGGATAACCAATCAACTCTTGATCGGTCCTTTCTAAAGGAAGGGGTGTATATGTAATAAACTTGTTGGCATTGTTTTGCGGAAAAAAAAGACATCGTTTACGTTGCGGAGTCTAGCTTTTGAGTTGATTTCAACAAGACCATAGTGAGGATCTACTCTGATTCCTCTATCAGTTGTGTCATACCAATAACATTTGAATAAAAACACTTTATTTTGCTCGCTATGATATTGCAGTTCGATGACCTCTTCTGATCTACCATAGTAGTCAACTGCAAACTCACTAGAAGTCGATCCCTTAATACAAACACCACTGTTGTATGTCTTTCTTCCATGCCCATATTCTTCACTATGAAAGACATATCCATTGACAAAATACTCGTTATAGCACTTGACTTTTCTTTCAGGGCCCAGGCTTAGTAAAGACAGTGAAATAGCAGCACTACCTCCCATTTGATAAAGCTTGTATATCAAATACAACAATAATCAATAAATGGATATTCTGTAATATTGACGTATAGTTAATTACCTTGCAAGAGATAATGAGTTTGTGATAGGAATTACATGTGTTCTAAACCACGTGGCAAATTGTTCATCTCCTAATTGAAAGATTTGAGATTCGGTCAGCTGTGAGTTATTGGACAGTAAGTATCGTCGATGTTGCCTCCAAGGTTGTTCCAAATTATATAAGTTTATGCTATCACAATATATAAATAGTACACTCTTGACAAAGTTTAAGTAGAACATCTACTTACTTAATAAAAGGTCTCAGCTCATCACAGTTAAATAAGACATAATTGTGTGCTTGTCTGAACTCTATTTCAGACAAATATCTTCCCCTTACGACATTTTTATGTGTGGGTCGTCTAGGATTGGAGAATATTGACAAGTTCCCACTTGAAGGCACTTCACCACCATCATCATGCCGTGGAACACAGTTGATCCTCGTTCTCAAATGAGGTTTGAAATAGTATGAGATAAATGTTGAGATCTCCTCAACAATATAGGCCTCACTTATTAACGCCTTAACATGCGCCTTGTTCGTAACTTTTTTTTTAAGATTGAACAAGTACTTGCATGTATAGAATTAAACAAAAATTATCAATTAAAAAAATGAAAAAACATTTAATTATGAATTGCATAGCAACTGTAATATCTAACATCTCGAATGGATACATCCATCTATACTGGACCGGTCCTTCAACTTTTACCTCAAACGGTAAATGTACGGGTAGATGCTCCATTGAGTCAAAAAATGATGGAGGGAATATCATCTCAAGCTTGCATATTATCTCGACGATATTCATTTCAAGTCTTTCAATGCGATCAACATTCAACTTGCTAGAGCATATATCTCTTAAGAAATGACTGATCTCCGTGAGTGCATCCCATATCGCCTTTGGCAACAAATCACGAAAAGCTAATAGGATGAGTGTTTGCATAAACACATGGCAGTCATGACTCTTCATTCCATATAATATGCATTCCTCCATATTAACCAACCTTGATATGTTCGAGGCATGTCCATCGGGAAAACGCAGACTCTTAATCCATTTGTAGACTAGTAGTTGTGCGTTTTTCTCTAACATGAAGCTTGCTCTTGGTTTTGCGGCCTGTGACTCATCACAAACCAACTCCATATTTTTACGGTTACAGAACAACGCTAAATCCAATCTATTCTTGATGTTGTCCTTTGTCTTCCCCTTCACATCCATGACGATGTTGAAAATGTTCTCAAACATGTTCTTTTCAATGTGCATGACATCAAGGTTATGGCGGAGAAGATTTGTCTTCCAATAAGGAAGCTCCCAAAAGATATTTTGTTTTACCCAATTATGGGTCAAACCAAAACCAAGAAACTTCTGCTTACCTGATTGGAGACCAAACACAATGTCACCGTATTCTGACACAACATCATGCAATTCTTCACTAGAAAGACAAGGGGTGTAACATCATTTTCAACTCTGCCAATAAAGATATAATTTCTGTTCTTTCTATACCTGTGATTCGGTGGCAAGAAACGACGGTGATAGTAAAAAAAAGAAGCTTTACCCCCGTTTGTTAGCGTGAATGTCTTGTTGTTCTCCATACAGTATGGACATGTTAGTTTTCCATACGTGCTCTAACCAGAAACCATTCCATAAGCTGGGAAATCATTGATAGTTCACTTCAAAGCCGCTCTCATAACAAAATTCTGTTTCCTCGAGATATCATAAGTTAAAGCTCCAGAGGACCACAACTGCGTCAACTCATCAATCAATGGTCGAAGACAAACATCTATATTCCGGCCCGGACTGCTCAGACCTGGTATGACCATAGATAAAAATATGAACTCCGGCCTCATACACATCCCCGGTAGCAAGTTATAAACCGTCAGTATGACCGGCCAACAAGAATAAGGAGCAGCAAATGACACAAATGGGTTGAATCTGTCTGTACACAACCCAAGATGCACGTTCCTTGATTCAACTGAAAAGTAAGGATGCACACTGTTAAAGTGTTTCCATGCTTTGTCGTCAGAAGGATGCATCATCACTCCATCAACCGCATGATGTGATTGGTGCCATGGCATGTGCTCAACAGTCTTTTGTGACATGAATAACCTCTGCAGTTGAGGTGTGATTGGGAAGTATCTAAGTTTTTTATATGCCACGAGAGTCTTTCCCCTGCTGGTTCTAGGTTTGTAACGGGAATGCCCACATGTCATGCACTTGGTCAGCTCAGCATTTTTAAGGTAGTATAACATGCAGAAGTTAGGGCACATGTCAATTTTCTGGTATCCTAAACCGAGGGGTTTCATCATGGACTTTGCAGTATAGAAGTTCTCTTTTAGCTCGTTCCCTTCAGGTAAAATGCTTTTCACCCATTCAATAATCTTGTCATAACCAGCCTCACTCAACCCGTGATCTGACTTGATGGTGAACGCCTGTGTTATGGCCGATAATTTATTGTGGTTCGTGCAGCCATCCCATAATGGTTCGTTAGAATCTTTCAACAAATCAAAAAACCTTGCTGCATCTGCATTAGGTTCTTCTTCTACGATTGGACATTCACTGACATTACCTTCACTCATTTTCATTGCATCCATAACCATATTCCTATAAGGATTACTGTTGTCATTTCCAACTTCATCCACGTTGCTAGCACTAGAAGTTGACCCAACCACCCTTTCTACCATGCTCTCATTAGGAACAAATAGTTCTTCGTGTGCATACCAACACAGGTAATCCTCCATGAACCATTTGGTTAGAAGATGCATCGTTACAACATCTTGATGCAAAAACTTTTTATTTTTACACTTTCTGCATGGACACCTAATACCGCCATCAGTAAAATTCCTCGGAATAGATGTGGCGAAATTAATAAAACCCTGAACCCCGTTACAATAATCCATCCTCCTCAATCCTTGGGGTGAGTCCCGATACATCCATGAACGATCATCCATGACTTCTATCGAACCTCTATAAAATTATGACGACAACATGTATTAATTAACTATGTTACGTAAATGAATTTGCAAAAATATTGGTTTGCCCCAACATTATCCAACAAACTAAAAAAACACTTATGTTAAATATTCATTATCAATTATCAATGTCCATAAAAATTTATACATATATAAATTTACGGAAATCACAACTTCACAATAGAATTGATAAAAATTAAAACGGACCCGTTAAACAAGCTATTATTTATTTCATCACAACAAATCTAATTCGGTGTAATTCAAACAAAGTTTCAATAATTTACAAACAAATACAATTAGATAAAATCTAAAACAAAGTATAACAACTACATAATTATATATTCATACTACAAGTTTCTTTGACAATTAACAATCAAACAAGTACATACGTTAACAAAATACATATACTAAAAAAAAATAAAAAACAATAAAATTAACATTTAAATGTTAAAACTAAAAAGGATAGATTTACTTATAAAAAATAATAAAATCCACAATAAATTGCTCGGAGAACGGATGTTGTGACCACGTATAAAAGTATAAGAAACTTGAGTGCTTGTGTTGAGAAGAGGGGGAGAGTTGGGATGGGTGTTTGGCTACAGTTTGGGAGGGGAGAGTTGGGATGGGGAAGAAGAAGGAGAAATAGAGGAAGAGAGTATCGGCAGAGTGGGTATATATTGGCGACTATCAATGGAATCACCAACGGAACGTTTCCGTCGGTATACTCGTCGGTGAGTCTGCCACGTCACTGTATGGAGATCTTGGTTTGAATCTCTCGGTTATTTTATCGGTAAAATCATCTTAAAAAAATCCACGTCATCACACCGTTACAACTTTTCAAAAAAACTATATAATCCGTCGGCGATACGGTCGGTATTTATCGACGAATGTATTTCGTCGGTATATACCGTCCGTATCGCCAACGGAAATTATTTGTTTGTATATACCGACAGAAGTAGAGATGAAATTATTTCCGTCGGTAATTTTTACCGACAAAAAAATTTCATCGGTAATTCCGTTGGTTTTCGCTGATTTTCTGGTAGTGGACATTAATGTCAATTGAACATTTTACTGGCAATACTAACGCTTATATAATTAGATGTAACTTGGAATTTGTACTGCATGCCATGCACAATTGAATGTATGAGGTCGTACTTTATTTTTTCCCCTTTCCTTTCCTTTCCTTTCCTTTCGGGTTTTTTTTTTTATGAAACAAACGCAATTGTTTAAATTTAGTTGGAATTTAAGACGGTTAGTAAGGATAGATTTGTGGGGCTGATAGGGACTTAAGTATGATTATGTTTTGAGAAGATTGTGAATGATGAGGCCTTTTGCTACTCACCAACCCAACCCAGCCAGTGATGTCCACAGAAAAAGTGTAGCGATTTAGGCTTTTGGGGTCCTTGGGCAAGGCATCTTAGGCTTCTAATGAAATCACAAATTACGCTTTTTCAAATCTTTATGTATCCGACATTAGAACTGACAAAAACAAGTAACTAATGAGAATAAACAATAATTGTGATTTTGTGGATATGCTGATTTAACTAAGGAAGTTGGTGTTGATTGATGCAACTTAACCTACTGGACTCTTTTCCCCGCTCACAAAATTACAATAATCTTGCAGGGCCATGAGGCAGTGGACTTGTCAACATCATTTATCGCTAAAGAGAACTTGCTTTCAGATTTCTGCAAGATGCCATTTTATGTCTGGACCACATAATATACGTGCAAATGCTGTTTACCCTAAATTAATTTAATTTCGCCTTCATTATAAGAGAAAAAAAATATATTTCACCTTGGCTTTTTAGGACTAATTGGAAGTAATAAATTTCACAAAAGAACGGAAAATTACGAAATATTTTTCCCGTCTATATCTTTCATATGCTTCTACCGCCTAGAGACATTAAATTTAACCCTAGAACATTTCTTTTAGTACTTGAAAGTAGGAGCTAGCTAGACTTTGCAATATAAACTTCTGTTTCTACCATGGAGATATAAAGTCCCAGGGTTGATTTTCTAGCATAGAGATACAAATTAACTAAGAGGATCTATTGTTCTTTTTATTTTAGAAACAAGTATATCCCCATATCAATTTTTACATACAAAATGTATAAAACTCAAATTATAAACCTTCAATGTATTGACATATCTTAATGAAATCATGACTAATTCGTTCTGGTAATGTCTCAAATTCACAATCTCTAAGAAAATGAAAACAATGTGTTAGTTTATAAAAAAAATGAACATTTAATGTAATAATTTTAAAAAAAAGTAATACAAAGAGACTAAAAAAGTTGGTATTTTTATTGTGCCTTACTATTTATGTATTCAGAAATTATTTTGGACAACAATGTTTAATGGACAATGCTGTTTTTTTTTTAATTTTTTAATCACTATTTTTTTTATTTCATCTTTCCATGTGATATTTATAATATTTTATCTATTGATATTTTCTTCTCTTTGCATACTATTGAGATTTCAAGGTGTTTGATAATAAATCATAATTGAATTAGAGGCCAATTTGATGAAATAGGATTTAATTTTGTATTATAAAAAATAATTAAAAAAATAAGGTCAAACTAAAAGTAAAGGGGCTTTTTCAAATATGTGTGAAAAACTTCATTTTAATCTAGAAGTTCTCCATTCAATCCTTTTTTGCCTCCTTAATTTTAGGATTTTATATTTAGGTTCTAAAACTTCATTTTTTTTCATATTTTAATTCTTTAGTTTTCAGAGCAAAGAGAGAAAGTCACAAGAAAATAAAGGAGGGCAGAAAAAAGAATTGTTTGGCCATAATTCAACAACAACAAAAAAGGGTGATCTTGGTATTATTGGGTTTTTATTGATGACAAAAATATCATTGATGTGTTTTTAAACTTTTATCTCATCGAAAAAAGTAGATTGAGTCTCAAGAATTTTTTTTATTCGATTTAATTTTGGGTTTTTTTACCTATTTAAAGGTGTATTGAAATCAAAGATGGGTTTATTAAAGTGTTTTTTTTTAGTTGACCAAATGATTGAAAAATGGATTTTTTATATTCAAAATGTCATACCCTAACTTTTCGGCCATCAAAGGTGGCTATAATAGTGTCTTCTAGTTTCTTTTTCCTTTTAAGTAAAGTGGACGACATGTCATCAATCCTATTAAACAATAGAAAATTTGGGGAAAAAGGGTCAAGCATGTAGGGCTTGCCTTGCAAGTTGTAGCACACTTAGACTTAAAAGGGTGATCTTGGTATTATTGGGTTTTTATTGATGACAAAAATATCGTTGATGTGTTTTTAAACTTTTATCTCATCGAAAAAAGTAGATTGAGTCTCAAGAATTTTTTTTATTCGATTTAATTTTGGGTTTTTTTACCTATTTAAAGGTGTATTGAAATCAAAGATGGGTTTATTAAAGTGTTTTTGTTTAGTTGACCAAATGATTGAAAAATGGATTTTTTATATTCAAAATGTCATACCCTAACTTTTCGGCCATCAAAGGTGGCTATAATAGTGTCTTCTAGTTTCTTTTTCCTTTTAAGTAAAGTGAACGATGTGTCGTCAATCCTATTAAACAATAGAAAATTTGGAGAAAAAGGATCAAGCATGTAGGCCTTGCCTTGCAAGTTGTAGCACACTTAGACTTCCTTATAGCACACACAGTGCTAGGTGCTCAACCTCTTTTAGATAATCCTTCAAGTTGTTTTTTAAGCTCTATCTTAAATTTTAATAAAGTTTCATTGTAAATGAAATGATTTAAAATATTATTCTATTAACTACTATTCAATCTTTTCTTTGTTTTAAAATTAGATTATAGTATTTTTTTTTGTAATATTAGTAATCATTTCGTTATTTATTATATATAAACATAATATTCAATTAATTTGTGGTCATAAATAATCATTTAAAATAAAAAATATATATTTTTAATTTTTATTATAAACTTTATACATTTTTTCTTAGATTAATTATTTTTTTTCCTTCAATTACATACAAAATATTAAAGCATGATTTTCAATGTTTTTCTATTTTGTTTTATTGAAACCTGCTTGATGAATCATAATATGAATTGCACCCTAACTAATGCATTGCTCATTTCTTGATAAACATATGAATCCTCACCAATTATATAGTACTAACTAGTTGAACATGTTAAGGATTTCTTTTCTGCATAGGCCTAGTGATGCAGATCAGCTCACAAAAACCATCAAGGATCTATTACATATGCCAATTGGATCAATTACAAGGTCTAAAGCAAAGGCATTGGAGGAAGCATTGAATGAGTTTGTTTTATAGGTTTCAGCCAAGGCTAATATAGGAGTTCCATTGGAGTATCAATATGAGGTTCTAATCCAGCTAACTTAAGTGCAAGAAGGGTCCAATCCATGTTCAACATGGGCCTGATATGTCCAACTCTATGGCAGCCTTGTTTGGACAAGATTTTCTAATGTTACAAGGATTTCAAGTCAGCAAATATTCTCTTATTAATTCAAGGAAGAATTCAGCTAAATCTGATTCCTAAGATAGGATCGATTATTTAATGATTATCCTAGTCTAGGAAGAAAACTAATTAGGCAAGAACAAAGGAAGATATTTGTATTTATATTATCCAAGTATTACAAGGAAACCTAGCTCTATAAGGAACAACAAGAGGCACTGATGCAACCATATTATTCAATAGTTTTACCCATATTTACCTAGTATTTTGTTCATGTTTTATATATAAAATGCTTTGATAATATTTGTTTTATGTTTTGAAGGCACTTTTGGATGTGAGATTTAAAAAGGAGTAAATTGAAGATAAAATTCAGACTATGCTCCAACTCGCGTTGAATATTGGCAGATTTGATCTATACTCAATGTTTTATGTAGAACTTAAGTTGTATAGGTTGAAATGAAGTGATTATTGTGGCATTAGAAAGCTAACATCCATACCTTTCTATACACATATCGCAAGAAAAATAAAAAACAAAGAGGAGGGAAATCACAACCTTCAAAGATAAGTCTTACATTTTGCCAGTTTTGATATTTGGCCATTCCGACTTGAATTTCTTACGTAAGAGAAGTCCATTTGATGCAAACTCAATTTTTTTGGATGCTTGACTCAAAGACCTATCAACCTACAAAATTGCATCAGAAAATAAGCTCATATGAGAGAGATATGATTTTTCTAAGACAACCTATAAATCTGTTAGTAGACATGTTTTGTGTAGAAATAAGTCCAACTTACTTAAATGTAGATTATTTACTTTAAAAAGGACTATTTTTATATTTTTTGGGAGAATACAAACGGATTGGAGGGATGTGGGGATTAGGGTTTCCTATCAAATAAAAAGAAAGAGAAAGAAAAGGAGGGGGCGACCAAAAAGAAAAAGAAAACTCCACCCTTTTCTCTATACCTGAAATTATGTTCTCATTTATTTTATTAATTAGTTTTTTAATAGACATGCAAGGCTAAGTTATTTTTCTTGGTTGAAAGGATACAAAAACCTTAGGATTTCAAAAACTGTGAGATCTATTCTATCTTTTCTTTTCAGTTTATATGATAAGTATGAATGTTTTCCTATGCTTAATTCCTATGATTGTTTAGTTTGATTGTTAGAGCGGATTCTAATTTATTATTGTAAACCAATCTACTAATAAGTTTGCTATCAAAACCAAAATTGTGATATTTGAACTTGTGAAGCGACTATATTTAATAATTATGTCAGATCTATGCTGTTAATCTTAGGAAAAATATTCAACTAAATTGACAATACATTACAGATAGTTACGTTGTCTAAGATTTATCAACCTATCTAGTTCTTAAGGCTGCTATTGAATTAAATTACTATTGTGGACATTGTGGTTGTTTTATGGTTAGGATTAGTTATACTGCGGATTGGTCAACTGACTAATATTAAGGAAAGATAGATATTCAAAATAAAAATTGATGTATTGTTTCAGTGATCAATTTTGATTGTCGTAGATGTACATTTACTTGAGACCAAAGTTTTTCTCTTGATAAGTTTTAAATTTATTTAATTTAGCTTGATTAGTTTATTTTGTTTACCATAGTATAACCTAGATAACCTAAAAACCTCCCAACTCTAAATCATCTAGCATAAAGACCTGAATTAGATCTTCCTCGTGGGATTGATCATTGCTTGCTCTATAATATCTTGTTTGTTTAAGTTAGGGTAATTAATTTGTGTAACCACGACATCACAACAAACACCATAATTAATTCCACATTCATATCATATTTTCTTAGTCTATTCGGGGCATCTAGAGGTGACAACTCTTATTAGAGATATAAGGAAGGTTTATTTTAGCTATAACACTTTTTAAGCTAGGGAAATTAGACTTATCTCTTTTATTTCTATTTGGTTATTTTAAGCATCACAGAGAAACTTTATTTTAATTTTAATTTTAAATATTTTTGGTTTGTTTAACATTATTAGGGTTTATTTCAATCATGTTTTGTGTTTGAGTGTATGTGGGCTTCACATCAGCCCACGTCTTGGGTATTCTAGGGTTCAACTTAGGTTATTACTCATATAAAAACTCAATTGTAACCTAAGTTTTAGTTTTATGTTTTCTTTGAATAATAATTATAAATTTGCCATCCCTTTGTCTTGTGTGTGTGAGGGTGAGAATTCTCTCTTCGTTAGTTCTCTAAAGAACTAAAACTGACTTATTGTTGTGTCTTCTTCATATTTCTCATTTGTGAATTGATATTCATAAGGTGGATATTCTTATCCAACAGTGTTGGTGTCTTAGGATAGGTTCTCATTGTGTCACACTCCTATCAGACCTATTTTGGCTTTATAGGATTCCTTGTCAGACTTATTTTGGGTTATGTGATCACGTGGTTCACATCACCTGGATACTCTGGTCGATTACATAAACATTTTCTTCATGGTTGATTACTTCATCCTAGTCAATTATATGGACTATTTTCTTTTGGTCAATCATTTTCTATCTATTGATTATTGTGTAGTCTTCCTTGTTTTTGGGTCATTATGATTTTTTTGGTCAATCATATAATTCATGATCCATTTCAACTTAACACTCCTTGTATAGTAATGATAAAAATACTATTCTTATTTGATAAACATGCGGATATTTATTTTTTGGTTTAAACAACAATGCACCCTTTTTATTTTTTTATTTCTCAAATGAAGAAATAATTTCCTTGTCATATTTACACTAAACTTGATCGATCGAATAAACTAAATATGATGTGGCAAATGATATTATTCACCCAAAACTACCAACCATGTTCTTAAATGTGTTTGATATATCAATTGTTTCAGTCAATCCATTTAATTTAAAATAATGCATTCTTTGGATTTTAAGCATGATACTTAAGGCACTACAACTGAACTTGATCAATCATATCTTGATACAAAATCGCCAATTTAGTTTTCAAAAATCAAAGACTTTTTCAAATAAGATCAAACAAGAACCCTATACACTCTTCTTTCTCTCAAAGACCACTAAAATGGCAGCCTTAAGTTACGATCCATTAAAGTCTACATTTATAATATGATATCAGAACTATGTAGATTATTTAACTAAATATCTATTGGTCCATTTTTAAAGAAAATGCCTCAAGAAAATGAGATCATCACTTTGGTTTTTAAATTGAAAAGGAAAAATTTATCTTCAAGAAAACCATGTTAAGATAAATGATTAGTATTTAAAAGTGCATTTTTATCAAGGTTTTATATCATCATTTTGCACTTAAAGTATCAATAACTCCTTAACTAGAGCATGTTTTATAATAACATGTCTAATAATATAAGATACATTTAATTTATGGTAAATATTCATTTTAAATGCAAGCCTATCACATAAATCAAAGGATTGATTGATGAGTTTAACTACTGAAATTGAGAAGACAAAGAGAGGGCTAAGCTTAGAAAAGAGATGCTGGTTCAGTTGAAACTAGAACACTATTTAGTAATTGGATCATAACTGGAGCTGTAGAACTTGGATTTAGGTTTGGTTTATATGTATGAAAGCTAAGACATATGCCTAAAACATTCAGGTAAAATTTTATAGGTAGCTTGCCAATTTATTTATTTATTTATTATCTTGTATGACGGTAACTTAGTATCTTACCGTTAGCCCATAACATTCCACAACAGGTATTACATCCATATTCATGTTTTAACCATTTACTCCTTTGTGTCTATAAAGATAACCACGCTTACAATCCTTAATTCATTCTTGATTTTGGGGTAGACTTCTCATAAGGTAATTTAATAATGTTTTTCATAACCAATTTCCAAGCCTTTACCTCATATCTATAATGCCAATAATAAACTTGTATTGTCCATTTTGTTATGTACCAAACTAGTTTTCCTTTGAATGTCAAGATAAAGTGTTGTCAATTAAGGCAAAGGCCTAATATGCAGGGTCTTGCTACCGTCTTGATATAAATATTTATTAAGACATTAATCACAAAACAATCCCGTCTCTATCCGTACGCTATGTCAGAAGTTTTAATCAATAGCACTTACACCAACACATGATTATGCCTAAACAATCATATATTCACTCTAATATTAATTCATATATAGTTTCATCCCCTCCATTCATATTTCATCAAGACAGCAAACACCTTTGTTACATTATCATTTTATTAATATTTCAAATTTATTTTGTTCATGAATCCTTTATTATTATCTAACGTATTATCAGACAATGGTTCCACATCTATTATTTGCTACCGATACCACAATCACGATGTAATAGCTTGTTTCCTTAGTTACCGACTTTTTGCCAACCTAGTATCACTTTCCTTAATTATCACACCTGTGGTAACTAGGCATATATATATTCCATGTCTCAAGATACATGATTCATTATACTTTCCATGCTTATAAAGTCTACTGAATCACAACCGTGCTCTGATACCAAATGTAACAACCCTGATTTTCTACATTCTTTTTCGCGATACATTGGAAATTTTCAGGTAATTTTTTTTTATATATATATAGGTTCCACCAAAATTTCGGCAGAGTCTCCCCTATACTGGGAGGTCCCAAGTTATTGACATATACCTGTTTACACTTATAATATCTCACTTCTTATAACTCAATCACGACCCAATTGTCTTGGGTCTCAAACCCACAAATATCATCCTCATCACAACCATAATATTTATAACATACATTGAACAACAAATATCATTATAGAGGAATAAATGAGATAAACATGCATATATGAAACATGATTATATGAATTTTAGAGTTAAGTTCATTTGTTCAAGTTTAAACATCAAATATATAAATTAAGCTCTACAAATATTTTAATATTTCAAAATACAAGGATATACTACCTAGAACTACATAACAAAAAGTGAATAAAAGCTAGGATCTATTCCTGTAGTACACGCGATGTTCTTGAAACAAAATACATATTATTGAAACATGAATATCACAATAAGTATAGTAACACAAATATCCAACAATTTAAAAAGGCAAACATGTATTCATATTCTATTCACTTCTCCATTTTTGTTTCCATTAGAACTCTTCTTCATTTAACTACTAAAACCGTTTCATCTTCCATTTTAAACTTCCATTCAAGATTCCATAAAATCAACCACAACTATTTCTGCCTAACTCATTGTCAATACTAATTCCACCGGTATCATCATCCCCTCGTAGGCGTCGATGTTTAGCGATCCCCTTACCCGGGACCTTAACATACACTAAATGTATTCTAGTCCATGCCCCATAGGCATCAATGCATGGTGATCCCCTTACCCGGGATCCTAACATACACTAAATGTATGCTAGTCCATGCATGGTGATCCCCTTACCCGGGATCCTAATATATACTAAATGTATGCTAGTCCATGCCCCATAGGCATCAATACATGGTGATCCCCTTACCCGGGATCCTAATATATACTAAATGTATGCTAGTCCATGCCCCATAGGCATCAATACATGGTGATCCCCTTACCTCGGATCCTAATATATACTAAATGTATGCTAGTCCATGCCCTACAGACATCAATATATGGTGATCCCCTTACCCGGGATCCTAACATACACTAAATGTATGCTAGTCCATGCCAATTTCATCCATTAATATTGTCATTCTTTGTCCGGCCATAGTTATCATTACAATTTTCATTTCGAACATGGCTCGTTTCTTTTCGAAGCTACGATGTAACATCACATGTTTCCCGAAGGGAAAGGACCCAAATTTTCACCCTTTAATGCGTCTAGATAGTCATTTTAGCGATTTTTTGAATCTGCCAGCAAAGGTCGTATTCTGACCTATCCTCAGATTTTTGACTATATCTGGAGTTCTAGGACTTCGTTTCAAGCAAGTTTGGTCTCGTTGGAAAGTTAAGACACGGGGCTACAAGTCCCATGAAGGAAGGAGAAACCAGTTCTGCCCCCAAGACACTCGAAATTATTCGTCAACAAATTAGACCTACTACCCTATAGGGTCTGTCATGATCCAGTCTCGGTTGGTGACCCATAACTGGAGTTCTATAGCTCTAAATTGAGTAAGGTCAGTTTCATTAGTTAGTCAACATCCAAATCTATAATTACTATGAAGGAACCTGATCCTAATTCCCTCATCCTCCTACTCGAATTCTCTCCACAAGTCAAGAGATGAATCTGTCCAGATTCATCAACCTTTTCATTTACACATAACATCCACAATTCAACCTTTTCTCTTTATCTCAACCCCTAGCCATATCACATGTCGTTTAAAAGTGTCAACAATATCTTTTTAAGAGTCAATTTATCCTAACTAATTGATCTATACCGTTGTACGCAAGGTACTCTTACTCATTCCAGTAATATCACAACAAGTTTGATACATATCAATGTACGTAAGACACCCGTATCCATTTCAATTATGTCATAACTAGTTGATACACATCAATGTATGCAAGGTACTCATATTCATTCCAATATTTATCAAAGCAATAAAACAATAAATTCTGAAATCAATGAGTTTACAGAAATTGAAAAGACAAGGTGCGATGCACCTACCTAGAGTATGTGCATGTGCTTCCACTCCATGCAATTGTCCAGTCCCACAGCTTCCTCTGTACAACTAGAGATTCAGTCTTTATCAACAATACAACCAACATCACAACTTTATTTAATTTTCATTCAACTAGTATTCTTAAACCAATCACAAGGAATTTCTTTAGGATCTCATACTCTTTCCCATTTTCATGCAAAAACAACATCATCCAAGGCCATTTAGCATCATTAAATCACAAATTCAAACCAATTCTAAAGCAAAAGATTCAAACAATTTCCCTAGCTCTACAATATAGCAAGATTAGATCAAAATAAGGAAACTCATTCCTTTTGAGATTTCTCCTATTATTATTATTATTATTAATACAACAAAATGATGAACCATTCATTTTCTTTCACTTTCTCCTCGTGCAACTAAAACATATGCGACAAACCTTAACAATTAATATTCTTAGATTATTATCACAACAACAATTTCACCCTATTAGTTGGAATCCATGACAATCTTCATTAACTAATCAATTCGCCAAAAATACTTATGGCTAGCTTTAAATATGTTTTATTTTCCAAATTTCTTTCATTTCAATTTCTTCATGGTTCCACCCCATTTATATCCACACAACCAACAAGTTAGCTTTTTATTCAATCAACACGTTCATATAGCAATGTTCCTTACTATTCTTACACAACAATCATTCTTCCCTCATATAAACAATACACAATTAATCTATAATAATACTAAAACTGCCCTGCAGGTGTATTTCCTTTTTGTTTTCCAGGACATTTCCGATGATGATTGCTATCAAACAGATTGTGTTCCTTCCAATCCCTCCGGTCAGTTAGTAGAGGGCTAGGATAAAAACAACATATACAAAACACAGCATGATCTAACGGTGGATTCCAGAGATACGGCCACCGGATCATTATTGGTTTTTCTCCAAAATCTGCAGTTCTCTCTCTATCCGATTTTCTCTTTTTTTTCCTTTCTTTTTTTTTTCTTTCTTTCTTCTTCTTATTTTTAACTGGTGACCTCTTTGCTATTTTATAGGCACCTTTTTCCATAATTATAATTTTGTCCCTCATTCATGCCTTTATGTATTTTATTTTATTTTTCATGTAAACTATCTGGTTTATTTCCGCTTAAATCGCTAGTCTTTACCAAACTCCGATTGGGATGAGATATTTAACCAAGGTAGGAAAACATATTAATAGACTTCATGCAAAATTTCATCCCGATCCGACAATTGGATTGAGAGCTCTGCTTCCTAATGTAAAATTGGTCAGTTCATGACTTTTTCGTTAACGATCCAAATTTTCTTGTTCAATCTTCACATAAAATTATATCAATTTTCCTTCTAAACCTTTAAGGTCATTTTATTATTTTTTAATATATATTCATTTTATAATTTCCACCTTTATTTATTTATCAAGCTTATTACCGTTTCAAAATAATGTCACTGATTTTTAATCGGTGCTTGCACCTTCAGTCCTACCCTTTTTATTGCACTATCCTTTATTATAATGTATTCTTTATTACCTCACTTATTTCTTAAAAACATTTTGTTATTTTTTTCTCATTATTTTATCCATCAAAACACGTTACCAGTTTCTTTGTCCTTATGAATTTTAAACCAAAATTCATTTTATAGAGATCATCCCTTCCATTTTATATTATTATTTATCTATTATTTCTAATTTTGGTTTCTATCACTCATTGAAATCATACCACTTTCAGTCTTACGTTTACATGAGGGTTTCCACATCTGCATATTTAAATTATAAATTTCCAGGGTTTCACATAACTAATGTAATCATGTTAACAATTTATAATCCGATTGGAACCACCTTTGTGTGTGGTTTCCAGTTGAGTAATAAAAAGAGTTTATACTATACTTGTTTGAAATACCATTAGTGGATCCTCTAACCTTGACAATTATTTTATCCTTGTTTAATTCTTATATTAATATCACATCTCAAAGCTCTCTTCAACTCCTTTTCTGTTATTATCTATTTCTTTATTTGTAGTTTATACAGTTAACCTCCCTATGGTTCGACCCCGGTCTTGCCGGGTTATTTATTACTTCGACACTCCTACACTTGGGAGAAGACATCAACTCTTTGGTCGTGTCAAGTTTTTGGCACCGTTGCCGGGTAGGTAAATTCTTGTATAAATTATAATATTTATTTTATTTTCTCTTTTCACTTTTCATTTTATCTAACTTTTGTTTCTTTTCTTTTCTTTTCTTTTGTTTCCTTTCCTTTCCTTTTCTTTTCTTCCTTTTATTCTCTTCCTACACGTGCATGAGAGTTTGGTCACGTACATTAAGTGGTAGACTTTGTAGGGTATCCTCATCATTTTCAGAAAATATGGCCGAAGAAGATAACCAGTCGCTTCATAATGAGAATAATGAGAATAACAATGTTAGAACACTTAGAGACCACATGAATCCCACAAGAACAAGTGCACCCTCATGCATAGTTTCCCACCCTGATGCATCTCATTTTAATTTTAAGCCAGACATTATTCAACTTTTACCTTCTTTTCATGGCTTAGATCTAGAAAATCCATACTTGCATTTGAGAGAATTTGAAGAGGTCCATAACACCTATAATGACTTAAATTGTAGCATGAACACCATCAGATTAAAGCTTTTTCCTTTTTTATTAAAAGATAAAGCTAAAACATGGCTACAAAATCTTAGGTCAGGATCCATTCGTGCTTGGGATGAAATGCAACAACAATTTTTAAAGAAGTTTTTCCCTTCTTATAGAACAAACTCTTTCAAAAGACAAATCACCACTTTCACTCAAAAACCATAAGAAACATTTTACCAATGTTGGGATAGGTATTGAGACTTGCTTAATACTTGCCCTCATCATGGTTTTGAAACATGGAGATTGGTTTCACATTTTTATGAAGGGTTAACACCTAAAGATAGATAAATGGCGGAATTGATGTGCAATGGAACTTTTACAGATGAAGACCCTAATGAAGCAATGGAGTACCTAGACTTGGTAGCTGAAAATGCTCAAAATTGGGACACTACAGGCACTTATGAGGCTCCAAGTAAAACTCAACCTCATACATCTAGTGGAGGAATGTACAACCTTAGGGAAGATCATGACCTCCAAGCCAAATTTGCATCTTTAGCTAGAAAAGTCGAGGCACTAGAATTGAAAAAGAGTGGTC
>Ga0307510_10003506_pt1 | contig 18283 bp, 9 predicted proteins | sample 12_EM_MG_FD_207224 | JGI IMG/M metagenome (GOLD analysis project Ga0307510, IMG submission 207224) | Populus trichocarpa ectomycorrhiza microbial communities from riparian zone in the Pacific Northwest, United States - 12_EM | ecosystem: Host-associated > Plants > Roots > Unclassified | place...
TGGATCGAGCGCACCAGCGCCCTCCAGCTTCAGGAGAAGGCGCGATGAAGAGCAATCAGGAGAATCAGATGACAGCTAAGTGGCGCTCACGTGCCTTGGCGCTCGCGTTGTCGCTCGGCGCTTGCGTACCGGCCTTCGCGCAAAACGCGATCCAGTCGATCAACAGCAGCCAGCGGGCCGGCTCCGAGGTGATCCGGGTCGAGATGTCGGAGCCGCTGAGCGTGGTGCCGGCCGGTTTCTCGGTGCAGACACCGCCGCGCATCGCGATCGATCTGCCAGGTGTCGTCAACGGACTGGGCAAGAGCAGCGTCGAGGTCAATCAAGGAAATCTGCGTTCGGTGAACATCGCCCAAGGTGGCGAGCGCACCCGCCTTGTTCTGAATCTCAAGAAGGCGGCCAACTACCGCGCCGAGATCGAGGGCAAGGTGTTGTTGGTGGTGCTGGACGGAGGCACGTCACCTGAGGCCGCCAACGTGGCCGCTGCGACGCCTGCCCAGCCGGCATCCGCCGCGGACACGGTGCACTTCGCCCCCAGCCTGAACCGCAACCCGCAGGCCTTGCAAGCGATCGACTTCCGCCGTGGCAACGACGGCGCCGGCCGGGTCATCGTCGACTTGCCGAGCAACCAGGTCGGTGTGGACATTCGCCAGCAAGGCCAGAGCCTGGTGGTCGAGTTCCTGCGTTCCACATTGCCCGACAGCTTGCGTCGCAAGCTCGACGTGACCGACTTCGGCACGCCGATCCAGAGCGTGACCACGTCGCAGAACGGCGACCGGGTGCGCATGCTGGTCGAGCCGCGCGGCAACTGGGAGCACAGCGCGTACCAGAGCGACAACCAGTTCGTGCTCGAGGTTCGCCCGCAAAAGGTCGACCCGAACAAGCTGACGCAAGGCACTGGCTATGCAGGTGAAAAGCTGTCGCTGAACTTCCAGAACATCGAAGTTCGCGCGCTGCTGCAGGTGATCGCCGACTTCACGAACTTCAACGTTGTCACCAGCGACACCGTGACCGGCAACGTCACGCTACGTCTGAAGGACGTGCCGTGGGACCAGGCACTCGACATCATCCTGCAGGCCAAGGGCCTGGGGCTGCGCAAGTCGGGCAACGTGATCCTGATCGCGCCCAAGGATGAGCTCAACGCGAAGGAAAAGGTCGAGCTCGAAGCCAAGGCGCAGATCTCCGCGCTCGAGCCGCTGCGCACGCAGGCTTTCCAACTGAACTATGCCAAGGCAGCGGACGTGGCGCCGGGGCTGGCTGGTCAGTCCAGTGGCGGCGGCGGCGGTGGCGGCGCGGGTGGTGGCACGAACTCCCGCATTCTCTCGGCGCGAGGGAGCGTGATCTATGAGACGCGCACCAACCAGCTGTTCGTCACCGACGTGCCGTCGAAGCTGCAAGAAATCCAGGACATGATCGCAAAGATCGACATCCCGGTACGCCAGGTGTTGATCGAGGCGCGTGTTGTGATTGCCGACGACAGTTGGGGCCGGTCGCTTGGCGTGAAGCTGGGCGTTGCCGATCTTCGTGCGCAGCAAGGCGGGGTTCCCGGCTGGTCCGTCGGTGGCAGCAATCGCGTCGCCGTTGGTGGCAACCTCAACGCTGTGGCTTCGCAGACGTTACAGACGACGACCGCCTCGACCGTCAGTGACAGCAACTTTGTCAACTTGCCAGCCACGTCCGAAGGTGGCTTCAATGCGGCGACGCTTGCGTTGTCACTTTTCAGCGCAGGTTCGAACCGGTTCCTGAATCTGGAGTTGTCTGCCCTGGAGGCCGACGGCAAGGGCAAGGTGGTCTCGAGTCCACGCATCATCACCGCCGATCACGTGAAGGCCTCGATCAAGCAGGGCACACGCATCCCGTACCTGCAAGCCTCTACGGCGGGCAATACCAACATTTCGTTCGTCGAAGCGGTACTGAAGCTCGAAGTCACGCCGCAGATCACACCGGAAGGCAACGTGATCATGGACGTGGAAGTGAACAAGGACAGCATAGGCACCGTGTTCAACGGCACGCCGTCGATCGACACCAAGTCGGTCCAGACGCAGGTTCTGGTTGAAAACGGTGGCACTGTGGTGATTGGCGGCATCTTCGAGCAGAGCGAGCGTGAAGATATCTCCAAGGTGCCCTGGCTAGGTGACATACCGTATCTCGGCAACCTGTTCAAGACGCGGACCAATTCGCGCAGCAAGACCGAGATGCTGATCTTTCTGACGCCCAAGGTCGTCACCGACCGCTCGGCGGCGCGCTGAGCGCACTCCGAATACGCGGCCAAAACTATCAAATCTTAGAGATGACCATGTTCAACCGAATTGCATCGCTGTTGCTGATCCTGTTCCTGAGTGCTTGCGGGGGCGGGGGCGGCGGAACATCTCTGTATGGGACGACCACGACCACGACCGCGACTGCGGCGGATCTGATTCTTACGGTCGGCGCCAGCACATTAGCGAATAGCGCCAGTGCCACCGTCGCGGTGACGGTCACCGCAATCGACGCGTCCCGGAATACAGTCTCCGGTGCAGCAGTAACTCTGAGCGCAGACAGTGGCGCAGTGCTGAACAGTGTGTCTAGCACAACGACCGCAAGCGACGGCACGATCACGGCGACGCTGACACGCGGAAGCGACCCATCGAACCGTCTGATCACTATCACCGCGATTTCCGGGGCGACTACCAAGACGGCGACCGTGCAGGTCACAGGAACAACCGTTACCGCCACGCTGGTTCCCACCGTTGTCGCGCCTGGAGGTACCGGCCAAGTTCAGTACAGCGTGCTTGACGCGACTGGGCTGGCAATGGCCAACCAAGCGGTGCAAGTCGTTGCAACGAGCCTGACGCCCAGTTCTGCAACCGGACTGACCGACGCGAACGGCGCCTATACGTTCTCCTACACGGCACCGACAACCACTGGTAGCTACAGCATCGTGACGGCCGTCGGTGGCGTGACGGACACCCAGACCGTTTACGTGCAACCGGTCAATACCGTTGCCGCTGTCACCGACACCATCACGTCGGCGTCGATTTCCGCCAACCCAAGCGTGGTTGCGGTGAATACCTCGGGCAGTACGACCAATCAGTCAACCATACGGGCGCTGTTCCTCGGCACCAACAACCAGCCCATACCAAACGTACGTGCCCGCTTCGACCTGAATGGAGATGCCAACTCGGTCGGCGGTACGTTTACCGCAGGAACTGGCACGCTGTACAGCGATGCGAACGGTGTCGTTACGACACAGTATGTGCCGGGAACGCGTTCCAGCCCGACTGATGGAGTGACCGTGCGGGTGTGTTACGGCGTTAGCGACAGCGATACCAACTTCACAAACTGCACAACGAACAAGACCGCCACACTCACGGTCAGCGGCCAGCCGCTCAGTGTTTCCATCGGTACCAACGCGGTGATCATCGTCAACACCTTGACCTATGTGAAGCAATTCGTGGTTACCGTCGTTGATTCGGCGGGCAATCCGAAGGCCGACGCGACCGTCGTCGCTTCCGTGGACTTGCCGAACTACCGCAAAGGGTTCTACACGCAGGGCACCTCTGCCTGGGCCAAGACGCAGACTGCGGTGTGCGCCAACGAAGACGCCAATCGAAACGGTGCGCTCGATACCGGCGAGGACGTCAACGGCGATGGAATACTCTGGCCGCGAAAGTCTGACGTGGCCGTGTCGCTGCTCGACTCTGCGCACACGACGCAGGTGACGTCGGCGACGACAGCCGCCGATGGCACCGTGTGGCTCCAGATCGAGTACGCTCAAGATCACGCCAGCTGGGTCGATGCGTTGATTACCGTCTCGGCCTCGGGAATCTCCGGCTCCGAAGGTCGCGCCACGTACCTGGTGTCGCCAGTCCCCGTTCCGGCGACTGCGCTCACGACAACGACCAGTTCCCCCGCGTTCGTGGTCAGCCCCTATGGGGTGGCATCCGCTTGCAGCGATTCGAACTGACGAACATACCTATTCGGACGATCAGCCTGATCGGCATGCCCGGCGGCGGAAAGTCCACCGTCGGGCGACACTTGGCGCGTCGGCTTGGACGCGACTTCGTCGACTCTGATGCGGCGATCGAAGTGCGCATCGGTTGTTCGATTCGAAGCTTCTTCGAGCGAGAAGGTGAGGAGCGATTCCGCGACATGGAGGCGCAGGTGCTCCGCGGCCTAGTCGAGTTGGCGCCTGGGGTGTGCGCGACCGGAGGTGGCGTTGTTCTGCGCGACGCGAACCGGCAGGTGCTTCACGATCGCACGGTATGCGTCTACCTCCGCTCGACGCCGGAGGAACTCTTCCGGCGAATTCGCCACGACTCGAAACGTCCGTTGCTGCAGGTGGAGGATCCGCTTGTTAAATTGCGAGAGCTGTTCATCAAGCGCGACCCGCTTTACCGCCAGACCGCTCACTTCGTCATCGAAACCGGGCGCCCGTCGGTACCCGCGCTGGTCAACATGATTCTGATGCAACTCGAGCTCGCAGGTCTCGTCGATCCGGCATCGGCACGTTCGCCGATCGATCCGGCGGCCGACCTCCCTCCGCACTGACCCGACCATGTGCGCCGGTACACTCCGCGCATGAGCAACGCCGCCGAGCGCATTCGCATTGATCTGGCCGACCGTAGCTACGACATCCAGGTCGGCGCTGGGCTGCTTGGCCGTGCTGAAACGTATGCCGACCTGCCAGCCGGCGCAAGTGCCGTCATCGTGACCAATGCCACTGTCGCGCCCTTGCTCGCCGAGCGGCTGGCGGCTGCGTTGCGCGTCCGCTTCGGGCAGGTGAGCGTGATCGAATTGCCCGATGGCGAATCGCACAAGGACTGGCCGACGCTGAACCTGATTTTCGACGCGCTGCTGAGAACAGGGTGCGATCGCAAGACGACGTTGTTCGCGCTCGGCGGTGGTGTGGTTGGCGACATGACCGGGTTCGCGGCGGCTTGCTATATGCGCGGAGTGCCCTATGTGCAGGTTCCCACGACGCTGCTGGCGCAGGTCGATTCATCGGTCGGCGGCAAGACGGCGATCAATCATCCGCTGGGCAAGAACATGATTGGCGTGTTCAATCAGCCACTGCGTGTTGTCGCTGATCTCGATACGCTCGACACCTTGCCCGAACGCGAACTGATCGCCGGGCTCGCCGAGGTCATCAAGTACGGGCCGATCGCGGACGCCGCATTCTTCGACTGGATCGACGCGAATCTCGACGCGCTGAAGGCGCGTGACAAGGCCGCGCTGGCGTATGCGATCAAACGTTCGTGCGAGATCAAGGCCTGGGTTGTGGCGCAGGACGAACGAGAGGCCGGCCTGCGCGAGATTCTCAACTTTGGCCACACTTTCGGCCACGCTATCGAAACCGGACAGGGCTACGGCACGTGGTTGCATGGCGAAGCGATCGGCTGCGGCATGGTGATGGGTGCCGAGCTCTCGGTGCGGCTCGGGCTGATCGACGCGGCTTATGCGCACCGCATCCAGCGCGTCGTCGAGCGCGCGGGCCTGCCAATCATCGGCCCACTGCTGGGCACGCCACGTTATCTCGATCTGATGCGGCACGACAAGAAGTCGCGCGCCGGTGCGATCCGGTTCGTCGTGATCGAGGCGCCGGGGCGCGCGGGCGTGCACGGTGCCGACGATGCGTTGGTTGGTCAGGTGCTGGATGCCTATACGCGCTGACGCCGCCACATGGTGACGGCACTGAAGCCCTGGGCCTGCGATCCCGCGCAGACCCGTGGCCGCCGCCGTACCGAGATCGCAGCGCCAACGCGCGACGACTTTCAGCGTGACCGCGACCGCGTTGTTCATAGCACCGCGTTTCGCCGGCTGGTCTACAAGACTCAGGTGTTCCTGAACCATGAAGGCGACCTGTTCCGCACCCGTCTGACGCATTCGATCGAGGTCGCGCAACTCGCGCGCTCGATTGCCCGCACCATGGGTTTGAACGAGGACTTGTGCGAGTCGATCTCGCTCGCGCACGACCTCGGTCACACACCGTTCGGCCATGCCGGCCAAGACGCTCTGGACGAATGCCTGCGCCGCACCGATCCGGGATCCAGTGGCTTCGAGCACAACTTTCAGAGTCTGCGCGTCGTCGATGTTCTTGAGGAACGCTATGCCCAATTCGATGGCTTGAATTTGACATTCGAGACGCGCGAGGGAATCCTGAAGCACTGCTCGCGCCGCCGAGCCGACGAACTCGAGTGCGCCGAACCGGGCGGCGTGGGGCATCGATTCCTGGCACGAACGCAGCCGAGTCTCGAAGCGCAAGTCTGCAATCTGGCCGACGAGATTGCGTACAACGCGCACGACATCGATGATGGTCTTCGGTCAGGTCTATTGGAATATGAGCAGCTGCTGTTATTGCCGCTTTTCGCGCGCTTCCATGTTGAGGTCCTGTGCGAGTTCCCGAGTCTGAAGGGCAAGCGGCTGCTGTACGAGACGATTCGGCGCATGCTGTCGGCACAAGTGCTTGATGTGATCGGTACGTCAGAGGCGTTGATCCGCGTGCACGCGCCGATGAGTCCCGACGCCGTGCGTTGCCTGCCGGAACTGATTCGGTTCAGTTCTGCAATGCAGGCCGAGGTTGTGCAAGTCAAGGCCTTTCTGCGCCAGCACCTGTACCGGCATCCGCGTATCGTGGCCACGACCGAAGGCGCGAAGCAGGTGGTGAGGGTCTTGTTCGAGGCCTACCGCGCGCATCCCGAGGCGCTGCCGGCGCAGCATGCCATTGCGGACTACATCGCGGGCATGACCGATCGTTTCGCGCTGCGCGAGCACGAGCGACTGACGGGCATTGCGCCCGCCTGGACGCAGTGACCTAGGCGATGTCCCGGAGCGGCCATGTGCCGCCGATTTACTGACGGGCCGGCGGCGCAGCAACCTGTGACGCAGCTGGCGGACCTGACGCGACGAGAATCTCGATGCGTCGCACGCTCGCCACCAGTTGACCGGCACGCAGCGCGGGCAGCACTTTTGTTTGGCTCAAGAGTCTTTCGAGATCGCGCTTTACGTCGTCCGTGAGGCCGGAAGGTTCGAGCACGGTGCAACCGACGACCTCGCCGCGGTCGCTGATCAGGATTTCAAACACGAGTCGCTGCAGGCCGATCTGATCCAGCGTTTCGACACCGAGATTCCAATCCGTTTCCGGAACAGCCGGGCTGTCGACTTCACGGAACGTGTAGAACATCACCTGATGGGCGGGTTCTGCTGCGATCGGGGACGGCGTGGTACGCGCGGCCGGCAGGCCGGCCGAGACGTGGCGCTGTGTGCTGGGTGGATGACTGTCGGCGACAGGTGCTGCATCGCTGCTGCTGCTGGGCACGATCGTCCGAACTTCCGGTGCGGCGACCAGCAGCATCGCGACGAGCCGCGGCTTTTCACTCATCGATGCGGCGATCCCATCCCAGCGTAGCGACGAAGCCTCGGCCGCGAGGCCGATCGCGCCGGCGTTGAGGATCACCGCCAGCACGGCGCAAGTCGCCACTGCGGTAGGTCGTCCAGCGGTCGATGTGTGGTGAACGGCGGGCGCTTGATTCATCAGGGGCGGTGCGGGGCCAACGAGACTTCGTGGTGACTCCACGGGGCGCCAATCTAGCAAGACGCATGAGCCGCTGCTCGGCTCGCAAGACGAGTGGCGAGGCCCGGTCGACAGACGGCATACCATCGCCTCGGTTCAACATCCGCACCTCGATCCATGGCCCGACTCCCCAGGCTCGACCTGGCCGACCGCTTGCACCTGGTGATCCAGCGCGGTCGCGCAGGCCATCCCGTGTTCGTGGACGACGACGACCGCCGTCGCTTCCTTGGTGCGCTGCTCGACTCGACGCGCGAGTGCGCGGTCGCGGTTCACGCCTACGTGTTGATGGATGATCAGGTGCTGATACTGGCCACGCCAGGCGACGCGGGCGGGTTGGCGAGGTTCATGCAAGCCGTGGGTCGGCGCTACGTGAAGGCCTTCAATCACCGCCATGGCCGCCAGGGGTCGTTGTGGGAGGGACGCTATCGGGCAACGGTCGTCGATCCGGCCGATCATCTGCTGCCGTGCATCCTGCTGGTGGAACAGGCGCCAGTGCGTGCCGGACTGGTGACGCGCCCGAGCGACTGGCCATGGTCGAGTGCTGCGCATCATGCCGGCCACAAGGCCGATGCCATCGTCACCGAGCACCCCGCCTACTGGCAACTGGGCAACACCCCGTTCGAGCGCGAGGCGCGCCACCTGCGCGAGAGTGCAGCGCCGATGGCGGATCGTGAGATCCAACGCTTGCTCGGCGCGGCCCAGCGGGGGTGGCCTGTCGGTACGGACGCGTTTTTGCAGACCTTGGCGCCGACCGTGGCGCGTCCACTCAGCCCGCGGCCGCGTGGCCGTCCCAGGCAATCAATTTAATATGGCCCCACTTAATTCGAATGAGGAAAAATACCCTCGTTAATTGGGGTCACATAAACACAAATAGCGCTTGAGAGCCATGCTGCGCTGCAGTATCCTTCGCGAATTCCCCAGACTCGGAGCGCGTCATGCACCAGGCAGACCCGGCCCTCACGCCCCCTTCCACGACCCGTGCTGAGATCGCGGAGGCCTCCGAGCAAGGCCTGTACCAGGCCGGTCAGGAGCACGACGCCTGCGGCGTCGGCTTCGTGGCCCACATCAAGGGGCAAAAAGCCCACAGTATCGTGATGCAGGGTCTGAAGATCCTCGAAAACCTGGACCACCGGGGCGCGGTCGGCGCCGACAAGCTGATGGGCGACGGCGCCGGCATCCTGATCCAGATCCCGGACGAGTACTACCGCGCCGAGATGGCCGCACTTGGCGTCGAGCTGCCGCCGCCGGGCGAATACGGCGTCGGCATGATCTTTCTCCCGAAGGAAAACGCCTCGCGCGTCGCCTGCATCCAGGAGATGGAGCGTGCGGTCAAGGCCGAAGGCCAGGTCCTGCTGGGCTGGCGCGACGTGCCGGTCGATGCCGAGATGCCGATGTCGCCGACCGTGCGGCTGAAGGAGCCCATCCTCAAGCAGATCTTCATCGGCCGCGGGCCGGACGTGATCGTGCCGGACGCGCTGGAGCGCAAGCTCTATGTGATCCGCAAGACCGCGTCGAGCGCGATCCAGCGCCTGAAGCTCACGCACAGCCGCGAGTACTACGTGCCCAGCATGAGCTGCCGCACCATCATTTACAAAGGCCTGCTGCTCGCCGACCAGGTCGGCAAGTACTACAAGGATTTGCAGGACCCGCGCGTCACGTCGGCTCTTGCCCTCGTTCACCAGCGCTTCTCGACCAACACCTTCCCCGAGTGGCCGCTCGCGCACCCGTACCGCATGGTCGCGCACAACGGCGAGATCAACACCGTCAAGGGCAACTTCAACTGGATGCGCGCCCGCGAAGGCGTGATGAAGTCGCCGGTGCTGGGCGACGACCTGCAAAAGCTCTACCCGATCACCTTCGAAGGCCAGTCCGACACGGCCACCTTCGACAACGCGCTCGAGCTGCTGGTGATGAGCGGCTACTCGCTCGCGCACGCGGCGATGATGATGATCCCGGAAGCCTGGGAGCAGCACGCGACGATGGACGAGCGCCGCCGCGCGTTCTACGAGTACCACGGCGCGATGATGGAACCTTGGGACGGCCCGGCTGCGATGGTCTTCACCGACGGCCGCCAGATCGGTGCCACGCTCGACCGCAACGGTCTGCGCCCGACCCGCTACATCGTCACCGAGGACGACCTCATCGTCGGTGCGTCCGAGTCCGGTGTGCTGCCCATCCCCGAGAACAAGATCGTCAAGAAGTGGCGCCTGCAACCGGGCAAGATGCTGCTGATCGACCTGGAACAGGGCCGCATCATCGAAGACGACGAACTGAAGAACCAGTTCGCGTCGGCCAAGCCCTACCGGCAGTGGATCGAGAGCGTGCGCGTCAAGCTCGAGGACGTTCCGGTCGGCAACGCGCTGCCGGCCGCGCACCGCGAGTCGCTGCTGGATCGCCAGCAGGCGTTCGGTTACACGCAGGAGGACGTCAAGTTCCTGCTCAGCCCGATGGCGCAAGCGGGCGAAGAGGGTATCGGTTCGATGGGCAACGACTCGCCGCTGGCAGTGCTGTCAGACAAGAACAAGCCGCTCTACAACTACTTCAAGCAGCTGTTCGCGCAGGTCACCAACCCGCCGATCGACCCGATCCGCGAAGCGATCGTGATGTCGCTGGTGTCCTTCATCGGCCCCAAGCCCAACCTGCTCGACATCAACGCGGTGAACCCGCCGATGCGGCTCGAAGTGCCGCAGCCCATCCTCGACTTCGCCGACATGGCGCGGCTGCGCGAGATCGAGAAGCACACCGGCGCCAAGTTCAAGAGCTACGAGCTCAACATCGCCTACCCCGTGACCTGGGGCGACGAAGGCGTGGAGGCCAAGCTCGCGTCGCTGTGCGCGGAAAGCGTGGACGCGCTGAAAAGCGGCCACAACATCCTGATCATCAGCGACCGCCAGATGGACCGCGACTTCGTCGCAATCCCGGCGGTGCTGGCCCTGTCCGCGATCCACCAGCACCTGGTGCGCGAGGGCCTGCGCACCACGGCCGGCCTGGTCGTCGAGACCGGTTCGGCGCGCGAGGTGCATCACTTCGGCGTGCTCGCGGGCTACGGTGCCGAAGCGGTTCATCCGTACCTGGCGATGGAAACGCTGGCCGACATCCACAAGGAGCTGAGCGGCGACCTGTCGGCCGAGAAGGCGATCTACAACTACGTGAAGGCGGTCGGCAAGGGCCTGTCGAAGATCATGTCCAAGATGGGCGTGTCGACCTACATGTCGTACTGCGGCGCGCAGCTGTTCGAGGCCATCGGGCTCGAGAAGCAGCTGGTCGAGAAGTACTTCCGTGGCACCGCGAGCCAGGTCGGCGGCATCGACGTGTTCGACGTGGCCGAAGAGGCGATCCGCATGCACCGCGCGGCCTTCGGCGACGACCCGGTGCTCGAGAACATGCTCGACGCCGGTGGCGAGTACGCCTGGCGCGTGCGCGGCGAAGAGCACATGTGGACGCCGGATGCGATCGCGAAGCTGCAGCACGCGTCGCGTGCGAACAAGTTCGAGACCTACAAGGAATACGCGCAGATCATCAACGACCAGTCGCAGCGCCACATGACGCTGCGCGGGCTGTTCGAGTTCAAGGTCGACCCGAGCAAGGCGATCGCGATCGACGAGGTCGAGCCGGCGAGCGAGATCGTCAAGCGCTTCGCGACCGGTGCGATGTCGCTGGGTTCGATCAGCACCGAAGCGCACGCCAACCTCGCGGTGGCGATGAACCGCATCGGCGGCAAGAGCAACACCGGCGAGGGCGGCGAAGACCCGGCGCGCTACCGCAATGAGCTCAAGGGCATCCCGATCAAGCAGGGCACCAAGTTCAGCGACGTGATCGGCGCCGGCAACATCCAGGTCGACTTCGAACTGAACGAGGGCGACTCGCTGCGCTCGAAGATCAAGCAGGTCGCGTCGGGCCGTTTCGGTGTCACCACCGAGTACCTGCAGAGCGCCGACCAGATCCAGATCAAGATGGCGCAGGGCGCGAAGCCCGGCGAGGGCGGCCAGCTGCCGGGCGGCAAGGTCACCGACTACATCGGCATGCTGCGTTACTCGGTGCCCGGGGTCGGTCTGATCTCGCCGCCGCCGCACCACGATATCTATTCGATCGAAGACCTCGCGCAACTGATCCACGACCTGAAGAACGCGAACTCGCGTGCCAGCATCAGCGTCAAGCTGGTGTCCGAGGTCGGCGTCGGCACGATCGCAACCGGCGTGGCCAAGGCCAAGGCCGACCACGTCGTGATCGCCGGCCACGACGGCGGCACCGGCGCATCGCCCTGGAGCTCGATCAAGCACGCCGGCACACCGTGGGAACTCGGCCTGGCCGAGACCCAGCAGACGCTGGTGCTGAACCGGCTGCGTTCGCGCATCCGCGTGCAGGCCGACGGCCAAATGAAGACCGGGCGCGACGTGGTCATCGGCGCATTGCTGGGCGCCGACGAGTTCGGCTTCGCGACCGCACCGCTGGTGGCCGAGGGCTGCATCATGATGCGCAAGTGCCACCTGAACACCTGCCCGGTGGGTGTCGCGACGCAAGATCCCGAGTTGCGCAAGAAGTTTCAGGGCCGGCCCGAGCACGTCGTCAACTTCTTCTTCTTCATCGCCGAGGAAGCGCGCAGCATCATGGCGCAGCTGGGCATCAGGAAGTTCGACGACCTGATCGGCCGCGCCGACCTGCTCGACACCAAGAAGGGTGTGGCCCACTGGAAGGCCAAGGGCCTGGACTTCAGCCGCGTGTTCCAGTTGCCGACCGCGCCGGCCGAGGTGTCGCGCCGCCAGACCGAGGAGCAAGACCACGGCCTGGCGCGCGCGCTCGACGTCAAGCTGATCGAGAAGTGCCGCCCCGCGATCGACCGCGGCGAGAAGGTGCAGTTCATGGAGGAGGTGCGCAACGTCAACCGCACCGTCGGCGCGATGCTCTCGGGCGAGCTGATCCGCGTGCGCCCCGAGGGCCTGCCCGACCACACCATCTTCATCCAGATGGAGGGCACCGGCGGCCAGAGCTTCGGGGCCTTCCTCGCGAAGGGCATCACAATCTATTTGATCGGCGACGCGAACGACTACACCGGCAAGGGCATGAGCGGCGGTCGCATCGCGATCCGGCCCAGCATCGAATTCCGCGGTGACGCCGTCAACAACATCATCGTCGGCAACACCGTGCTCTACGGCGCGACCAGCGGCGAGGCCTTCTTCCGCGGCGTGGCCGGCGAGCGCTTCGCGGTGCGGTTGTCGGGCGCGACGGCGGTCGTCGAAGGCACCGGCGACCACGGCTGCGAGTACATGACCGGCGGCACGGTGGCCGTGCTCGGCAAGACCGGGCGCAACTTCGCGGCCGGCATGAGCGGCGGCGTGGCCTATGTGTACGACGAGGACGGCAGCTTCGCGAGCCGCTGCAACACGTCCATGGTCGCGCTTGAGAAGGTGGTGAGTGCGGCCGAGCAGGAAGCCAGCGGCGACAAGGCCTTGTGGCACCACGGCCTGACCGACGAGGCGGCATTGAAGAAGCTGATCGAGGACCACCACAAATGGACCGGCTCGCTGCGCGCGCGCCACCTCATGGACCACTGGGTCGAGTCGCGTGCCAAGTTCGTGAAGGTGTTCCCGAACGAGTACAAGCGCGCACTCGCCGAGGCCGCGGCAAAGGCTGCGGCGGCCAAGGCGATCCAGGACGCGGGCGGCAGCACGACCAAGGCCAAGGGCCAGTCCGTGCCCGCCAAGTAAGCGCCCTCCACTCACACGACGACACGACGAGACATCATGGGAAAAGTCACCGGCTTCATGGAATACGAGCGCCTCGAAGAGGGCTACGCGCCTGTCGCCGAGCGCCTGAAGAACTACACCGAGTTCGTCATCGGCCTGAAGCCCGATGAGGCCAAGATCCAGAGCGCGCGCTGCATGGACTGCGGCACGCCGTTCTGCAACAACGGCTGCCCGGTCAACAACATCATCCCCGACTTCAATGACCTCGTTTACCGCAGCGACTGGAAGAACGCGTTCGCGGTGCTCGATTCGACCAACAACTTCCCCGAGTTCACCGGCCGCATCTGCCCGGCGCCTTGCGAAGCCGCCTGCACGCTGAACGTCAACGACGACGCGGTCGGCATCAAGAGCATCGAGCACGCGATCATCGACAAGGCCTGGGCCGAGGGCTGGGTCGTGCCGCGCCCGGCCAAGGTCAAGACCGGCAAGAAGATCGCGGTGGTGGGCTCCGGCCCGGCCGGCATGGCCGCGGCGCAGCAGCTCGCTCGCGCCGGCCACGATGTGACGTTGTTCGAGAAGAACGATGCGATCGGCGGGCTGATGCGCTTCGGCATCCCCGACTTCAAGATGGACAAGTCGCACATCGACCGGCGCGTCAAGCAGATGCAGGCCGAGGGCGTGGTGATGCGCACCAACGTGCTGGTCGGCAAGCTGCCCGACGGCACGAAGGTCACCAACTGGTCCAAGGAAGCGGTCACGCCCGAGCAACTGAATGCCGAGTTCGATGCGGTGCTGCTGACCGGTGGCGCCGAGCAGTCGCGCGACCTGCCGGTGCCGGGGCGCGATCTCGACGGCATCCATTTCGCGATGGAGTTCTTGCCGCAGCAGAACAAGGTCAACGCCGGCGGCAAGATCAAGGGCCAGCTGCGCGCCGATGGCAAGCACGTGGTCGTGATCGGCGGCGGCGATACCGGCAGCGACTGCATCGGCACGAGCAACCGCCATGGCGCGGTCAGCGTCACGCAGTTCGAGCTGCTGCCGATGCCCCCGGAGCAAGAGAACAAGCCGCTGGTCTGGCCGTACTGGCCGATCAAGCTGCGCACCTCGTCCAGCCATGACGAAGGCTGCGAGCGCGAGTTCGCGATCGCCACCAAGGAGTTCATCGGGGGCGAGGGCAAGGACAAAGGCAAGGTCAAGGCGCTGAAGGCCGTGCGCGTCGAATGGCAGGGCGGCAAGATGGTCGAGGTCGCCGGCTCCGAGCAGATCCTCCCGGCCGATCTGGTGCTGCTGGCGATGGGCTTCGTGAGCCCGGTCGCCAGCGTGCTCGAGGCTTTCGGCGTCGAGAAAGACGCGCGCGGCAACGCCAAGGCGAGCATGGACGCGAGCGGCGGCTACGCCACCAATGTGCCCAAGGTGTTCGCGGCCGGCGACATGCGGCGTGGCCAGTCGCTGGTGGTGTGGGCGATCCGCGAAGGGCGCCAGGCGGCGCGCGCGGTCGACGTCTTCCTCATGGGCTCCTCGGACCTGCCGCGTTGACGTCTAAACATCGGTGGCGCGGATCAAGTGCCACCGATGTTCGCGAGGCTTTCAGTCAATCGAACTCGGTCATTGCTCCGTGGCAAGTTCGCGCCATGAAACCCGGCGAGTCCCCGAGGGCGAGGATCCAATCGGGACCGGCGATACCACGGTTGAATCGTTCGACAGCCGAGTCAGGCTCACGACCTTGCCATTGGGCAGGCGAATGAGCGACGGTCGGGTGGCGAGGGCTTCGCCCAGCATCACACTGATGACCCCGGTCGCCGTCGATACCGGTGCACCCGTGCGGTAATCGAAGAAGTTGATGAAACTCGAGCCACCCACTTTGCAGGCAGTCCCGTTGTCGATGATATTGGTCGTGAACACCAGGGTGCCCAGCGCGAGTTGCGGGTCGGTATTGGCACGCTCACGTGTGGCTGGCAGGTCGACATACCAGCCGTCGTCCGTGTTCAAGTCGACCGCGTTCGAGCTGCCTGTGCGCACCTTTTGGCTCGGCGCGCAAACGGTCGCCTTGTCCGGGCAGGTAGTGTCGGTCAGCGTTTGCTGGATGAACTTGTTGGTCGTCGCCCGTGGGTTGCCATAGCTCGTGCTGCTGAGTTTGTCCTTGATGGCGTAGATCGATTGCTGGCTTGCGTCGGTCAAATCCGTAATTCCGAGATAGCGGCCCGTGCCGACGTACACCATCACGTTGCCGCCCGTCAACCCGAGTTCCGGTCGCGCCGTGACCGGCTGCACGTTGCCACTGGCCCCGCGCAGGGTGGCCAGCAGCTGGGCGTCATAACCTGCTGCCCCTACGTCGCCGTTCACGTCGAAGCGCCACACGTTGCCCTGATTGTCACCGCCGTAGACACGCTGGACAGTATTGTCCACGTCGGGGAAATCGACCCAGGCTCGGATTTGCGCCATGCCACTCGGTGTGGCGGTCGAACCCGCGCCGGTGTCGATGGTTCGGATCAGCACGCCGGTCGCTGCGTCGATCACATAAAGGTGACCGACACCGTCACCAGGCGAGACATTGTTGTAGCCGGAAGCCACCACCACGACCCAGGTGCCATCCTTCAGTTTCGTGATCTCGGGCTTGCCGAACGTGAGACCCAGGTTCGTCTGCGTGAATTCCCACAGGGCTTTGGGTGACGCAGGGTCGGTGATGTCCAGCGCGTAGTAGCCGCGGCCGCCGGCGCCCAACCCGCCCACGAGCAGGGTGCGCCACTGGCCACCGATGTAGGCGTCTGAGGACACCGGGGACGAGTCCACGTAGTACTGGTGATGGTTGGCGTAGTCCTTGTCGGCCAGCTTGTACAAGGTCGGCATCAGCATCGAAGGCACGTACGACCATGCTTCGTCGCCGGTGTCGGCCTTGAAGGCATGGAGCATCCCGTCGTTCGCGCCCACATAGACCATGGCCTGGCGCGTACTCTGCGCGGTCTTGTATGCGCTGTAGCCGGCATCGGTGTAGTTGAACGCGACGCGCTTCACGTACACGGCCTCGGAGTCGACGATGTCGCCCAGCAGATGGGTGCGTTTGCGGAAGTACTTGCTGACGTCGGTGAGATCGCCCTCGTTGGCCCGGTCGCCACGCAGGAAGTCGACGAGCTTCTGGCCCGCTGCTGCTGTTTGATCCGCGGCCGAGAGGCAGGTGGTTCCGAAGCTGCAGAACTGACTCAGGGCCTGACCTGCCGCCGTGATGTTTGCAGTCTGGAAGTAGCTTTGCTCGGTGGTGCTCAAGCTCGCCCAATCGAAGGTCTTCAGTTTGTTGCCCGCGCTGTTGTCAAAGGTGTAGATGGTGCGCGACGCGTTGGTGTCCAGCTTGTCTCGCGCCGACCAGTCGCTGCCCTGTGTCAACACTTCGCCGGTCGTCAGGTTGATCTGCTGGCCCAGCAACTCGCCACTCCATTCCGGAGACTCGAACTTTGAAACGAAGACGAAGTTGTCGCCCGACGACACGTTCGGATTGCTGGTCGTGGCCGCAGCCGCTGCACCGGTCTGTGCCTTGATCTGGGCCAACGCCGTGCTCAGCCCGGTATACATCGCGGCGGGGTCGCCGGCGCTGAAGTAGGTACCGCGCCCGTTCACCGCTGCGTGCCAGAGGTCATCGATCGCGGTCTGAGAGTTGTTCTGGGGGACTGGCCAGTTGCAAGTGGCTCCGTTCGCCAACCAGGAGCAGATGCCGCTGGCTGCGTTGGCCGTCGAGCCGTTGTTCACGTCGAAGAAATCACCGCTGTTGGCGGTCAGATAGTCGGCGGCGAATTGCATATAGCCAGAGGCACCTAGACCTAGCGTGAAGGTGGTCATGTGCTGAGTCTTGGCTACGTCTCGGCCACCGGTAGGGACGTTGTCGTCGCAAACGTCGGCCGATGTGGAGCCGGAAGTGCAGTTGCCTAGCGTTGAGTTGCGCAGGTCGGTGCCGTAATAGTAAGCCGCGACATCGGCCAGGGTATTGGCGGTGGAGGTGCCGTCCAGCAATGGATGCGGCAACGCGCTGTCCTGGTCGCCGATGTCGGTGCTGCCATCGATCTTTTTAGGATTCGCGGTTTCGTTCCAGTAGCCGTCAGTTGACAAAATCGTGAAGTTCTGCTGGCAGGAGTACTGCATCGGGTCGACTGCGGCCACGCTGTTCACCGAACTCAGTTGACCGGCGTACAAGCGGCCGACTTTGGACAGGGCCGCACGCAACGGGGTCGAGTTGCCAGGCCTGGCCTTGACGAGCTTCTGGAACCAAGCGTCTTTTGAGGTCGACTGAAACTGATCCGGGTTCAGAAAGTCGGTACCCGTATTGTTGTTGATGCTCATGTAGCCGACGCGATACTGGTTCGACACCGGCGAGAAAGCGAGGCTGGCTGACGACTTCATGGCTTGCATGCGCGTGTGGTAGTACGTCCACCAGTTGGCGAAGTTGGTCATCTCCTCGTCGTAGGTACAGGTGGTGGCAGCGGCGCAATCCGTGCGTTTGGCTGCCTTGGGGTAGCTGGTCACGGTGGGAATGATGTCGGTGCGGGTAAAGGCTCCGGGGAATCCGCCCAAGCCCGCCGGCACGGCCGGCACGGCGGCCACGTAGCCGCTGAAGGCCGGTGACGTCGGGGAGAGGGTCACGACGCACGAAGCCCCTCCCGATGCGCGCGTGAGCACCACGCCATACGTGATGGCCCCCGAGGCCTCTGGCGCGGTGAGCTTGACCGTGCTGTTCGACCCGCTCACCGAATAGCCGGGCGCGTTGCCGGCGAGGGCAGTGCGCAGCGCGTCGGCAATGTTGTTGGACGTCCGTTCCGGGGTCGTGGCAGCGCTCAGCAGCTCAACGCCATTGACCTTCACCGAAGAATACGAGGCCTTATTGCTGTTGTTGCACGTGCCCGACGTCGCTATCGTGAAGGTGCTGAATGCTGGCACGGCCGCCACCGCGGCCACAGCCGCGGTACCTGGCGTGAAGAACTTGGTTGGAAAGCGTGCGTACTGGTAGCCGTTGTCGGTCTTGACCGCCTGGCAGGAATTGGCCGCTGGGGTAGCTGCGCGCGCGTTC
>Ga0307510_10003508_pt1 | contig 18276 bp, 14 predicted proteins | sample 12_EM_MG_FD_207224 | JGI IMG/M metagenome (GOLD analysis project Ga0307510, IMG submission 207224) | Populus trichocarpa ectomycorrhiza microbial communities from riparian zone in the Pacific Northwest, United States - 12_EM | ecosystem: Host-associated > Plants > Roots > Unclassified | place...
ACATCCTACGATTCCTTCAACGGCTATCGCGCCGGCTACGGTTCGGGCGGCAGCACGCTGATCAACGGGCTCGACTACCGCTTCGACATCAGCCATTTCAACAACCAGGGCTTTGTCGACGACACCTATTCGAAGCTCAGCAACGTCTCGGGCCAGCTGAACTACCGCGTCAACGAGAGCCTGAAGATCTGGGGCGCGGCCGAATACAAGCAGGACAAGGACCGCTTCTACTGGGGCACACCGCTGGTGCCCGCGAACGCACCGGGCATCGTGCCGACGTCAGGGGTCGTCTCGGGCCAGTGGAGCAACTACTACCTCGGCGGCGGTACGCCGGTCCCGGTCACCGTCGATGCGCGTACGCTGACGACGAACTACAACGTGCTCGACAATCATAGCGGCGCCAGCGAGCTCTGGCTGCGCAGCGGCTTTCAATGGGACATCACCAACAACATCTCGCTGAAGAGCCAGGTCTACGGCTATGACGCCCACCGGCACTGGTTCAACAACGAGATCACGTCGTTTGACCAGACCGTCGGGAATTTCGCAGGTGCGCAGAGCATCTATCGCGAGCGCCTGGCGCTCGATCACGCCCAGCGGCTCTACGGCAACATCACCGACCTCACCGTCAATTCCAATCTCGGCGGCATGGACAACCGCTTCGTCGCCACCGTGGCCGCGAGCAGTTCGCAGTTCAATGTCTCACAGGACACGCTGTTCTCCTCGGACTACGTCGATCTCCTCAATCCGGACCGCGGCCTCTACGGCCCGCGCAGCGACGAGAAGATCTACACCCACCTCAACACCACCTCGCTATCGTTCGAGGACCGGCTCAAGCTGACCTCGACCTTCGCGCTGATCGGCGGCATCCGGTTCGAGGATATCGAGCTGTCGCGCACGCGCTTCTCGCCTGATGGCGTGCTGCGCACCGACCGCGGCTATCCGTTCTCGAAGACGTTCAATCCTGTCACCGGCCGTGTCGGATACACCTGGGAGGTCACCCCTGGTGTCATGCTGTACAGCCAGTATGCGACGGCGGCGGACCCGACGGTCGCCAACATCTTCATCCTCGCGCCCTCGGTGCCGCTGCTGCTGACGACGTCGCGGACCTACGAGACCGGCGTCAAGCTGCAGTCAGCCGACAAGCGCGCGGAGGCCACGTTCTCGGCCTTCGACATCGAACGCAAGAACGTCTACGTGCCCGAGAGCGGCATCGTCTTCAACGTCGCCGGCAAGATAGCTTCCAAGGGCGTCGAGATCGCCGCCGCGGTCAATCCGGTCGGCGGCCTGAAGCTGTGGGGCAATGTCGCCTTCGTGCAGTCGCGCTTCGTCGACTTCACTTATGTCGACGGCAATGGTGACTTCCAGTCCTATTCCGGCAAGACACCGCCCAACGTGCCGAACTTCATCGCCAATGCCGGTGCGTCCTATCGGTTCGACACGAAGCTGCCGGTGGAGATCGGCGGCCTCGTCCGTCACGTCGGCGACCGCTTCAACTTCCAGGACAATCTGGTCACCATGAACGCCTACACGATCTTCGATGCGTTCGCGTTCGTCGACATTCCCAAGGCCTATTTCCCGGGCGTCGACCAGACCCGGATCAGCTTTCGCGTCAAGAACCTGACCAACAAGCTCTACGCCGCCTGGGGCGATCCCGGTTACACCGACCAGATCATCCTGGGCGCGCCGCGCAGCTATGAGGTGGCCGCGTCGTTCAAATGGTGAAGTCGGGGCAGCTTACTTCTGCTCCAGCCGCCAGGCACCGTCCCACCCCTCGCCCGGCGGATTGGCCTCGAACTGCGCGATGCGGGCGAGCAGCGTGCGCGAGGGACCGTCCCCCGGAACGGCCTCGAGCGCTGCATTGAACGCGGCGCGAGCATCGTCGAAGCGCTGCGCGCGATAGGCGGCGAGACCTTCGGTGTAGTTCGCGCGCAGGCTCTCCTGCGGGATGCTGAGCCCGTGCGCCTTGCTCATCACCTCAAAAATGGCTTGCGCCGCGCTCTGGCCGGCGACCGCCAAGCGATCGATCTCGCGCAGCTCGAGGTTCGAGCCGATCGCATCCGCAGTCGCCTGCGAGATCAGGATGCGGGTGCCGTAGACCTTGTTGACCAGCTCGAGGCGCGAGGCGAGGTTCACGGCGTCGCCCATGACGGTGAAGCTCATCATCAGCTCGGAGCCGATGCTGCCGGTCAGGACCTCGCCGGTGGCGATGCCGATGCGCAGGTCGCAAGGAGCGGGCATGGCGCGGATGCCCAGGAGATCCGGCAATTGCTTCTGCAGCGCGGGCACCTGGTCGGCCATGTCGATGGCGGCATAGCATGCGAACAGCGCCGGCTCGTCCTCTTCGATGAAGGGAGGCCCCCAATAGGCCATGATGGCGTCGCCGATATATTTGTCGATGACGCCGCGGTGCGTCCTGATCGGCGCGGACATCACCGTGAAATAATGGTTCATGACCTTGACGAGGCCGCGCGGCGTCATGCCCTCGCTCATCGAGGTGAAGCCGCTCATGTCCGAGAACATGATGGTCATCACCCGGCGCTGGCCGTCGATGGCAACCTCAGGCCGGTCGATCAACCCCTGCGCCACCTTGGGATCGATGTAGCGGCCGAAGGTTTCGCGGATGCGTTCGTTGTGGCGCAGCTGCTCGATCATCCGATTGAAGGCGCCGGCGAGCTCGCCGATCTCGTCCTTCGTCGACACCGTGATGGTCTTGTCGAACCGGCCCGCCTCGACCTCGCGGGTGCCGGCGAGCAGCAGTCGCACCGGGCGGGTGATGCCGCTGGAGACCATCAGCGCAAAGACAAAGCCGACGATCGCGGCGAGGATGGTGACGATCCCCGAGATGATGATCGCCTGATGCTGGCGGCTGATCACCGTCCCGGTTGAGGCGAACACCTGCTTGAGCATGTCGGCACGGATCGCATCGATCTTCTGGTTGAATTGGTCGCGTATGGTGTCGAGATGCTCCAGCGTCCCGCGCGCCTCAGTCATCTGCTTGCCATCGATCTGCTGGAGCAGCCTGGCGTGATCCGCGTTCATCGCCTGCCGCAGCTCGGTGAGGGCGGTTTCGATGCGGGTCTCGATCCGCGCCAGCCCGGCATTGTCGGACGGCGTCCTGGAATCGTCGATGATGGCGATGATCAGCTTGCGCGCGGCCTCGGCCTCTTCGTCGATCTTCCGGTCCGCTTCCTCGAACTCGCGCAGGCGCGCCGCATAGGCCTCCTCCTCCGAGGGTGCCTGCATCTTCATCATCACCATCCGCCGCAGCGCCACCGACCGCTCCAGCGAGCGGATATTGGCGCGCGCCAGATGCCCGTAGGCCGGGATGTAACGGTCGGTCAGCTCGTCAAGCAGCACACCGACCTGGCTCGACATCACCATCGACAGGATCGAGGTGACGAGCATCAGGACGATCAATCCGAGGGCGATGCCGACGATCTTGCGCCGGATCGACTGGTTGAAAAGCGGCATGGGTGCGAGGCAAGGGCTGAAAGGAGGCTTGAGGGAACTCAATACACCGGATTTGGCCACAGGAACACGCGCAATCTGGCGTTCGCGGCGCCCTGAACCATGCACAACCGTCGCGCGAGCCCTATTCGTTAACAAAGGTTAAAGCCACGGCCTTCTCCGCGGTTTCAGAGGTTCCCGTGTTCCCATCCGTATTTTGCCGCATTGTTGGAACAGCGTGAGGAATGCGAAACGATGTCGTGGCATCGTTTGTTTGATGTCGGTTTGATTCCCGAGCCGCATGTCGTCGCGGACTTTGGTTTGTACTGGTTTCGCAGGGGGACCACGCAATGAACCAGTGCCTACGCTCGCTCGCGTGTGTCGTTGCCATGGCCGCAATGGCCTTCCTTCCCACCGAGCTGGCAGCGAAGAGCAGTCACAAATCGTCCGCGTCCAAGAAGACGCATGAAGCGAAAGCCGGCAAGCAGCGCCATGCTGCGGCCGGCAAGCACGGCAAACATGCCGACGCCAAGCGCAAGTCGAAGAAGCAGGATGACGAGGCCGCAGACAAGCCGGCGCCGCCGCCGCTCACCGGCGACCTCGCCGCACTGAAGGACGCGATCGATCTCGCGCGCAAGGGCAAGACCGACGATGCGGCTGCCGCGCGCGAGCGCATTGCCGATCCTGCCGGACAGAAGCTCGCCGACTGGTTCATGCTCCGCCATTCCGAGAGCACCGCGAATTTCAAGCGCTACGCCGCCTTCCTCGCCGCCAATCCGAACTGGCCGAGCAGCGCCCTGCTCCGCCGCCGTGCCGAGGCGCGGCTGTGGCAGGAGAAGAGCGACGCCGCCACCGTGCACAAATTCACGATGGATCGGCCGACCAGCGCCAAGGGCAAGTTCGCGCTCGCCCGGGTGCTGCTGGCTGAAGGCGACAGTGACAGGGCAGCGGGTCTGGTGCGCGAGGCCTGGCGCACCGACGAATTGTCGGAGCGTAGCGAGGAGGATTCCTACGAGGCGTTCCGGGACCTCCTGGCCGCGGACGATCATCGCGCGCGCATGGACAAGCGCCTCGGCGCCAAGGACTATGCCGGCGCCCGGCGCGCCGCGAAACGGCTCGGCGAGGATGCGCTCGCGATCGTCAAGGCCTGCTCTGCGGTCACCGGCAAGGCGAGCAAGGCCAAGGACTATCTCGACGACGTCTCAACCGAGGCGCGCCGCGACCTCGGCTATGTCCTCTGCCGCGCGCAATGGCATCTCCAGAACGACCGCATCGACGACGCGGCCGAGGTGATTTTGGCCGCCGCACCCGACACGATGGCGGCCCAGGACACCGATGCCTGGTGGCGCGAGCGCCGCCTGCTCGCGCGAAAACTGCTCGACCAGGGCAAGTCCAAAACGGCTTACGATGTGGTGCGCGCGGCGGCCGTGCCTGCAATGGAAGTCTACCGCGTCGACTATCATTTCATGTGCGGCTGGATCGCCCTGCGCTATCTCGACGATCCCAGAACGGCGATGATGCATTTCGCCGCGATCGACGAAGGCTCGCCCAATCCGCTCGCACTGGCGCGGGCGAATTACTGGCGCGGTCGCGCAGCCGAGGCAATGGGCGCGACGGCCGACGCCCGCATGAGCTATCAGGCCGCCGCGCGCTATCCGACGGCCTATTACGGCCAGCTGGCGCGTGCAAAACTCGGCCTCGACCGCATCGAGCTGCGCCCGCCCTCGCCCGTGCTGGCCTCAGCCGACACGCCGCCATCGGACGAGCGCGTGCGCGCCGCCGACATGCTCTACGGCATCGGCGAGCGCGACATGGCGTTCTATTACGCCGAAGATTTTTCGAAGGAGAGCACTGACGTCGCAGCGCTCGAAGCGCTCGGCGAACTCGCCGGCCGTCGCAACGATGCACGCGTGATGCTGGAGGTCGGCAAGTCGGCGCTCGCGCGCGGGCTCGCACTCGACCATTACGCGTTCCCGACCATCGGCATCCCCGAGCACAAGCAGGTGGCTCCTGCGATCGAGACCAGCGTGATCTATTCGGTGGCCCGCACCGAAAGCTCGTTCGACCAGCGCGACAAGTCGGCCGCCAACGCGGTCGGCCTGATGCAGGTGACGCCGGAAGCCGGACGCGACACCGCAAAACGCTTCGGCCTGACCTATGACTGGGACAAGATGGTCTCCGATCCCGTCTACAACACGCAGATGGGCGCGGCCGAGCTCAGCGCGCTGCTGTCGGAATATCGCGGCAACCAGATCATGACCTTCGCCGGCTACAATGCCGGCCGCGGCCGTGTCCGCGAATGGGTGCAGGCGCGCGGCGATCCCAGAGACCCCAATGTCGATCCGGTCGACTGGGTCGAGCGCATCCCGCTGTCGGAGACGCGCAACTATGTCCAGCGCGTGATGGAGAACGTGCTGGTGTACCGCGCGAGGTTCGAGGGCAGCAGCGTGGTGGCCGGGAAGAGCGACGAGCGCGTGGTGACGAAGGATGCCAGCGCCGCACCGCGCGCCGCGGCAACGCCCGCGAGTTTTATAGGCAGGGATTGATCCCAGGATTCGCCGGGTGGGTTAGCGAAGCGCAACCCGCCACTTTTATCCTGGCAGGTACGCCTTCCGCTAACCCACCCTCCCTGGTCGACGCTCCGGGGCTGGCGAGGGCGCCTTCCAGGTCGCGGTGGCTGCGGCCCAAACGGGCTCTGTTACGCAGCTAGCTGTCACCGCCTTCGATCATAGTCAGGTCGTGAGCGCCCCAAAATGCGTTGGTCAATGCTCGCGAAAGGGTCCACATCTGCAACGTGGAGCTCCAGCACGAGACCGCACCGAGGACTGCGAGGACCGCGCCCGCGTTGCGGGCGGCGACCGCAATGTTGTTCGCCTGCGTCGCGGTGAGGCTCGGCATCGACCACTCCATCATCAGCGTCGCGAACTCGTTTCGGTGATAGCAATCGTAGTCACAGTACCGGCGTTGCGTCCGCATATGTCGGATATAGCCGGATCGGAGTCGCCGCGAGCAGGTGCTGCACACAGCCTCGCGCGACGGTGGCTCATGATTGACAACCACGAACTTCATGAAGCCGCCCTCGCGCGAACCTTCCGCTCCGCCAGGGCCTCGTAAAACAACACGTAGCATTCATAGTCGCAGTAAGGCAGATGCGTCCCGATCTCGCGCAGATAGCTGCCGCCGCGCTCGCAGCACTGCATGCAGTAGGTCTGCCGGAATGTCGTCCAGTCGTCCACCCGTACGAACGCGAATTTCATGTGGCACCTCCCAATGCGAAGCAATAGACGGTATCCAGCGGAGAGAGCGCAGGCGGTGGCGCGCAAAGATGATTCCGGCCGTCGGGATTATCCCTGTTCCGCTCCACCTTCTGAGACGGGACCAGGATGTACTTTCCGTCTTCCCTGCGCCGCGCAAAGATCTTGCCGTCCTCGTATCTGATCTCGGTAGGGTAGCAGTCTGCGCTGTTGCAGCAGCTGAGCTCGGGATTATCCGGCATATGCCAGGTCGAATAAAACCTTTCGTGCAGAGCCTGATCCTGACGAGGATGGTGTCGATGGGCGGTACCTTGTCCGGCCTCCTGCGCCTGGGCTGCCGCAGCGAGTCCAGTAAGGAAAACGCTCGAAAAGAGGAGCTTGCAAGACCGGTTCAACGCGCAGCCTCCTGGATCGGAACGACCGAATAGCGGCAGCACCCGCTGATCTCACGCCAGCTGCATCCGGAACAACCATCGGCGGTCGCGTTCGCTGCGCGTCCGGAAACGATCGAGGCACTTCCTGGAGCAGACCGCGGTTCGCGAGGAATAGTAGCGGATCAGCCCGAATTTCCGGCCGCAGACGGCACAGCCATTGCCCGAAGGACGACGCTCTGAGTGTTCGGGCTTACCGCACATCGTTCTCTCCCTCGTGTTGCCTGCGCTCTTGCTCGTTCGATTCCTTCGACCTCAAACGGGTAGTGAATTACCAGGATTGCGGCTGCGTCGTCGCAGCGCGTGCAATGGCCGCGCAACCGGCTCTTCCCGATTGGTTGTGAGGCTAATCCGCCGGCAACGAAGCGCTCAATTGTACGGAGGTAAATGACCGACATGACTAGGGATGCGGGAGCTATACCTAGGTTTGTCCCGTAGTCGCCCGGGGTCGTGCGGCGGCACGTTCGCAACGAGACGGCGCAGATCTCGCCAATTGCACGGTGACCGCGAAACCTGGGTCGGCATGACCGCGCTCGATGCACCGCCCATGAACGGCGCCGCAGCTGCAAATTCGATGGCGTGTCATCGTTCGACCGCCGCCAATCCGACTCCGGGTCGGAAAGAATTGCCCACGCTGCTGCAACGTGCTCTATTTGCGTTCGCCGCAGAGAGCGCCGGGACCGTCTGCGATGAAGCTAGGCCGGGCAGCGACATTCGGGACACTAGCCGCGCAGTTCATCGTCGGCTGCGTCGGATTGGCGGTGGTGACTGCGGCCTGCTTTTTCCTCCAGGTCGGGCTCGCAGCGACCGCCTTCTGTTATCTCGTGGTGATCCTGCTGTTCTCGCTCACGGACAACTTCCTGGCCTCCGGTCTCCTGACCCTCTTCGCTGTCGCTGCGCTCGCCTATTGTTCGCCGCCGCCCCTCTTTGATTTCCAGATCTCCGATCCGCGGGATCGCCTAGTGATCCTTCCGTTCCTTCTCGCATGCCTGGTCGGGTCCGGGTTGATCCAGCAGTGCCGCAGCGATCGGCAAGCCGCCTCGGCCAAGCAGAGGCCGGAATCCGACGATGCAGGCTTGCGCGCAGCAGTCAGGCAATGGCAGCAAGTCTTCGAGCACAATCCGGTCATGTACTTCATGGTCGATCCGGCCGGAGCCGTAGTGAACGTGAACACGTTCGGCGCCGCACAGCTGGGCTATACGGCGGCGGAATTGATCGGCCAATCGGTGATGGACGTGTTTTTCGAGGAAGACCGCGACTTCGTCCGCCAGTGTGTCGCGCTGTGCCTTGAGACCGTCGATAAGCCCTACACCTGGGAAATCCGAAAATTGCGAAAGGACGGCTCGGTCCTGTGGGTGCGCGAGAACGCCAAGGTCATGTTGCGGGCCGATGGCAGACCGGTTGTGCTGATCGCCTGCGAAAATGTCACCGAGCGCAAGGAAGCGGAGAACGCATTGCGGCAGAGCGAGGCCTACCTCGCCCAGGCACAGGAACTGAGCCACACCGGCAGCTTCGGCTGGAGAGCCGCGACTGGCGAGATCACCTGGTCGAAAGAGACGTTTCGGATCTTCCAATGCGACGAGGCGGCGAAGCCGTCGATCCCGTTCATGCTCCAGCGCCTCCATCCGGAGGACCGGCTCGCCGTGGAACAGGTCACGGGTCGGGCCGCGCGCGAAGGCCGAGATTTCGATCACGAATACCGGCTCGTGATGCCCGACGGCTCCGTGAAATACGTCCGTGCGGTGGCCCGCGCCACGCGAGATGAAGGCGGGGCCACGGAATTCGTTGGCTCGGTGACCGACATCACGGCGGCCAAGGAGGCAGAACGAAGGTTTCGTGAAAGCGAGCAGCGCTTTCGCGACTATGCCGAGACTGCATCCGACTGGTTCTGGGAGACCGGACCGGACCATCGCGTCACTCACATTTCCGAACATTCCGAGACCGCCGGCATGGTCCCCCCCGGGGTGGTCGGGCTTACACGCTGGGACATCGCTCCTGATGCCGAGATGGAACCGCAAAAGTGGCAGGAGCATCGCGCGGCACTCGACGCCCACGTTCCGTTTCGCGACCTGGTGTACCGAAGCAAAGACCGGAACGGACAGCCGATCTACGTTCGCACCAGCGGCAAACCGTTCGTCGATGCCAACGGCAATTTCCTCGGCTATCGTGGCGTCTGCACCGATGTGACCGCGGCCATCCGGGCTGACCAGGCTGAGGAAGCGCTGCGCAAGGCGCAAGCCGAGCTTGCCCACGTGACGCGCGTCACGACGCTCGGCGAGCTGACGGCATCGATTGCCCATGAAGTCAACCAGCCCCTCGCCGCGGTTATCGCCAACGCCGATGCCTGCATCGGCTGGCTCCAGCGCAGTCCGCCCGATCTCAAGGCGGCGCGCCGATCGGTGGAGTGGATCATCGAAGACGGCAACCGCGCCAGCGAGGTGATCCGTCACGTCCGGGCACTCGCCAAGAGAGCCGACATCGAGATGGTCCCGCTCGACGCCAACGGGGTCGTCAGGGAGGCCGTCGCGCTCGTTCAGCGCGAGATGGCCAGCCACGCCGTGTCGGTGCGAATGGAGCTGTCGTCACAGCTCCCCAGAATTTTCGGCGATCGAATCCAATTGCAACAGGTCTTGATCAACCTGATCATCAACGCGGTTGAGGCCATGGAGGGCATCGTTGATCGCCCGCGCGAACTGGCGATCCGCTCGGGCGCGGACGGAAACGGAGCGGTGTTGGTGACCGTGATGGACCGCGGCGTCGGCATCAGTGAAGACGCGATCGACCGTATGTTCATGCCATTCTTCACCACGAAGTCCAGAGGCATGGGCATGGGGCTGTCGATCTGTCGTTCCATTGTCGAAGCCCATGGCGGACGGCTTTCGGCATCGCCCAATCAGGGCCGAGGCGCGACATTTCAGATCACGCTGCCCTTGCATCAAGAGGAAGCATCGTGACAGAGCGCGCCAAGCAGGTCCCGCCCCAGGCGAACGACGATCAGCCGATCGTCTTTATCGTCGACGATGATCCGTCAATGCGCCGGGCACTCACCAATCTCTTCGAGTCGGTCGGCCTCAGGGTCGAGGCATTTGGCTCGGCGCCGCAGATCCTGCAAAGAAAACCGCCGGAAGTCCCCAGTTGCCTGGTGCTTGACATCCGTCTGCCGGGACTGAGCGGCCTTGACCTCCAGGCCGACCTCGCCAGCGCAAACATCCACACACCCATCATTTTCATCACCGGTCATGGCGATATCCCCATGACCGTACGGGCCATGAAGAGCGGCGCGGTCGACTTCCTGACCAAGCCGGTACGCGACCAGGACATCCTCGACGCGGTCCAGGCCGCGATCGAACGGGATCGCAAGCGCCGCAACCTTGAGAAGACGATTTCGAATGTCAGATCCCGTTTCGAATCCCTCACCGCGCGAGAGCGAGACGTCTTGTCGCTGGTCACGTCCGGCCTAATGAACAAGCAGGTGGCCGCCGAGCTGGGACTGGCCGAAATCACCGTCAAGATCTATCGCGGCCAGATCATGCGGAAGATGGGAGCGAAGTCGCTCGCCGACCTGGTGAGAATGGCCGAGGCGCTTGGGATTCAGCGCGCCAAGCCCGACGTACAAACCTAAGTATGATTCCAAATCCTGCTCCGCGGGCCCACGTTACGTATCGCCGCAGTGCGTCAGCAAGCGTATTCCCAGGCGAGGAGCGGACGTCTTGTCAGTGCCTTCGGTGATTTCGGTGCTTGACGATGATCCCTATGTGCGGGCCGCGATCAACAATCTTCTGGAGTCGCGCGGTTACGTCGTCCACACATTCGCCTCGGCCGAGGATTTTTTGGAGTCGACCGATGTGAAGGGGGCCTCGTGCGTGATCGCGGACGTGCAGATGGCGATGATGAGTGGGATCGACCTGTTGACGCAGATGCGAGCCCAAGGCTCGGCGACACCGTTCATATTCATCACAGCATTCCCGGATGAAAGCGTGCGGACACGTGCGCTCACGGCCGGGGCAGTCTGTTTTCTTGGCAAGCCGTTCGCCACCTCGGACCTGATGCAGTGCCTGGAGATGGCACTGGGAGGACGCAAGGCAACCACGGCGTGATGTTCATCTGTCAGCGAGCATGGCTCCTCATCGCTGCCACACACTGCAATATGGTTTCTGCAAATAGGAGCCCTCACGTGAAGAGACCTCGCAGCGGAACCACGAAAGGCCCCAACTTTCTCCGATCCCGCGGGCCATCCTTCGAGACGGCCGCTTTGCGGCCACCTCAGGATGAGGTCTGTGGGCGTGGCGGCCCACACAAATAAAGTTGGCCCTCACTCCACCTTGATGTTCGCCGCCTTGATGATCGGCCACCACTTTGCGATCTCGGCCTTCTGGCGGGTGCCGAGGGCTTCGGGGGTGAGCTGGTTCTGCGGCGTCATCTCCAGGCCCTGGCTTTCAAGCTGCTTCTTCACGGCGGGATCGTTCAGCGCTTCCACGGCTGCGGCATTGAGCTTGGTGACGATGTCCTTCGGCGTGCCCTTCGGCACCCACAGGCCCGACCACAGCGTCATGTTGAAGCCCTTCAACCCCGCCTCCTCCGCGGTCGGAATGTCGGGTGCCGAGGCGAGGCGCTTGTCGTCGGTGATGGCGTAGGCGCGGATGGTGCCGGCACGCACCTGGTTGATGGAGTTGGAGGTCTGGTCGACGATGACGTCGATCTGGCCGGCAATGAGATCGTTCAGCGCGGGCGCGGTGCCGCGATACGGCACATATTGCAGCTTGATGCCGGAGACGCTCTCGAAATAGACGCCGGCGATGTGGCTGCCGGAGCCCGCACCGGCTGTGCCGGCGGTCGGTGGAGACGGCCGCGATTTCAGCCATTCCATGAGCTCTTTCAGCGACGTCGCGGGCACCGCGTTCTTGCTGACGACGATCATCGGGTTGCTCGGCAGCAGCACCACGGGTTCGAGATCAGTGACGAGGTCGTAATTGAGCTTGTAAACGGCGCCGTTGGCGACGTGAGTGCCGAGATGGCCAAAGGAGATGGTGTAGCCGTCGGGCGGCGAATGCACGGCGCGTCCGACGCCGATCGAGCCGCCGGCGCCGGTGACGTTCTCGATCACCAGGGGCTGGCCGAGTGACGTCCGCATCCGCTCGGCGAGCACCCGCGCCATCGCATCCGACGGACCGCCGGCGGCGAAGGGCACGATGATGGTGATGGGATGCGAGGGATAGTCGTCGGCGCGCGCGGCACCGGTGAACGTTACAATGCCGATCAGCGCAGCCCAGGCGGCCTTCTTCATTGTTTTCTCCCCAGCGACGTTGTTGTTCTTATCTTTGCCCTCTTCCCGCGTACGGGAAGAGGGATCGTTCGTGAAGAGACGAAATGACGCGCTAGAACTGCGTGTAGTCGATCGGCTTGTGGCGATCGAGCGTGCGGGTGACCGGCGGCAGCGGGTACTTCAGGCCGGTGGCGCAGTTGAACAGCATCACGCGGTCGGTCTTGCTGACGCGGCCGTCGGCGAGGCTGTCCTTGTAGGCGGCGTAGGTCGCGGCACCCTCGGGGCAGAGCAGAAGCCCCTCCTCGCGCGCGACCTCGTTGAGCGCCGACGAGATCTTGTCGTCGTCGACCGCGATGGCAAAGCCTTTGCTCTCGCGCACCGCGCGCAAGATCAGAAAGTCGCCGATCGCCTGCGGCACGCGGATGCCGGAGGCGATGGTGTGGGCGTCCTCCCAGCGCGTGGCATGCTCGGTGCCGGCCTCATAGGCGCGCACCATCGGCGCGCAGCCCGACGCCTGCACCGCGACCATGCGCGGGCGCTTTGAGCCGATGAAGCCGATCTTCTCCAATTCGTCGAAGGCCTTCCACATGCCGATCAGGCCGGTGCCGCCGCCGGTGGGATAGAAGATCACGTCGGGCACGTCCCAATTGAGCTGTTCGGCAAGCTCGAGGCCCATCGTCTTCTTGCCTTCGATACGGTACGGCTCCTTCAAGGTCGAGGTGTCGAACCAGCCGACCTTGGCCTTGCCCTCGCCGACGATCTTGCCGCAATCATCGATATAGCCGTTGACGCGGTAGACGGTCGCGCCCTGCAGCTCGATCTCGCTGACATTCACCTCCGGCGTATCGGCCGGGCAGAAGATTGTGGTCTTGATGCCGCAGGAGGTCGCATAGGCCGCCAGCGCCGCGCCGGCATTGCCGTTGGTCGGCATCGCCATGTGCTTGATGCCGAGCGCCTTGCCCATCGACACCGCCATCACGAGGCCGCGCGCCTTGAACGAGCCGGTCGGCAGCCGTCCCTCGTCCTTCACGATGATCTCGCCGCCGCCGAGCTTTTTTCCGAGCTTCGGCAGCCGGATCAGCGGCGTGGTCACTTCACCGAGCGAGACGATGTCTTCGCATGTGCGCACCGGCAGCAGCTCGCGGTAGCGCCACATGTCGGCCGGTCGCTGCGCCAGCGCATCCTTGGTCAGCGCCTTCTTCACCCCCGCGAGGTCGTAGCGCACGAGCAAAGGTTTGCCGGCCTTGGAGAGGTTGTGCACCTGATCAGCGGCGTAATGATCGCCTTCCATCGCGCATTCGAGATGGGTGACGAAGGTCGGGCGTTCGATGGTGAGGTTGTCGTTGTCTTGCATGGGTTCTTCCCTCTTCTTGTTCTGGTGTTTCGCTATTCGACCCGTCACCCTGAGGCGCCGGAGCGAAGCGGAGGCCTCGAAGGGCGACGAGCCCGGCTGCATCTCGGCCGTGCATCCTTCGAGGCTCGCTGCGCGAGCACCTCAGGATGACGGGACTGCTGGCGGAGCGCGGCGCCGCCGCCCGCCCGTCAAATGTTCAACACCCGCCCGTACGCATCCAGCACGGCTTCCTTCATCATCTCCGACAGGGTCGGATGCGGGAACACGGTGTGCATCAGCTCTTCTTCCGTGGTCTCCAGGTTCATGGCGACGACGTAGCCCTGGATCAGCTCGGTGACCTCAGCGCCGACCATATGGGCACCGAGCAGCTGGCCGGTCTTCTTGTCGAAGATCACCTTGACGAGGCCCTGGTCCTCGCCGAGCGCGATCGCCTTGCCGTTGCCGACGAAGGGGAAGCGGCCGACGCGGATCTCGCGGCCGTTCTCTTTCGCCTTGGCTTCCGTGAGGCCGACGGAGGCAACCTGCGGATTGCAATAGGTGCAGCCGGGGATCAGAAGCTTGTCCATGGGATGCGGATGCAGGCCCTTGATGGCCTCGACGCAGACCACGCCTTCATGCTCGGCCTTGTGCGCCAGCATCGGGGGACCGGCGACGTCGCCGATGGCGTAGATGCCGGGGATGTTGGTCTTGCCGTAGCCGTCGATCACGATGCAGCCGCGGTCGGTTTTGACGCCGAGCTTTTCCAGGCCGAGATTCTCGATATTGCCGACGACGCCGACCGCCGAGATCACGCGCTCGAACTCGGTCGTGACCGGCTTGCCCTTGCCGTCGTCGATGGTGGCGACGACGCTGTCGGCCTTCTTCTCCAGCTTGGTCACCTTGGTCGAGGACATGATCTTGATGCCCTGCTTCTCCAGCCGCTTGCGCGCAAGGCCGGCGATCTCGGCATCCTCGACGGGCAGGATCTGCGGCAGCACCTCGACGACGGTGACGTCGGAGCCCATGGTGTGGAAGAACGAGGCGAATTCGATGCCGATCGCGCCGGAGCCGACGACCAGCAGCGACTTCGGCATCTTCTCCGGGACCATCGCTTCAAAATAGGTCCAGATCAGCTTCTTGTCGGGCTCGAGCCCCGGCAGCACGCGCGGCCGCGCGCCGGTCGCAACGATGATGTGTTTTGCCTGGTAAACCCCCTCGCCCAGCGCGCCCTTCGGCGCCTCGACGTCGGACTTCTTCACGGTGACCTTGCCGGGCGCGTCGATCGAGGCGGCGCCCCAGATCACGCTCACCTTGTTCTTCTTCATCAGGAAGCCGACGCCGTCGTTGAGCCGCTTCGAGACGCCGCGCGAGCGCTGCACCACGGCTTTCGGATCGAACGAGACGTTATCGGCCGACAGGCCGTAATCCTTGGCATGCTGCATGTAGTGGTAGATTTCGGCGGAGCGTAAGAGCGCCTTGGTCGGGATGCAGCCCCAGTTCAGGCAAATGCCGCCGAGATACGATTTCTCGACGATCGCGACCTTGAAGCCTAGCTGCGCGGCGCGGATCGCCGTGACATAGCCGCCGGGACCGGAGCCGATGATGATGATGTCGAAGGATGTGTCGGCCATTGCGGCTCCCATTCAACTGAACTTCGTAGGGTGGGCAAAGCGAAGCGTGCCCACCGCCTTCCAACGCTATGAAATAAGGTGGGCACGGCGCTTTGCGTCCTTGCCCACCCCAAATATTCATCGCTCGCAGCTCACACCATCATCATGACTGGATTTTCGATCAGCTGCTTGAACGCGCCGATCAGCTCTGCGCCGAGCGCGCCGTCGATGGCGCGGTGATCGCAGGACAGCGTCACGCTCATCATATTCGCGATCTCGATCTTGCCTGCGCGCACGACGGGACGCTCCTCGCTGGTGCCCACCGCCAGGATGGTCGCATGCGGCGGGTTGATCACGGCGGTGAAATGGCTGATGCCGAACATGCCGAGATTGGAGACGGCCGTGGTGCCGCCCTGGTACTCTTCCGGCTTCAGCTTGCGCGAGCGGGCGCGCGCGGCAAAATCCTTCATCTCGTTGGAGATGGTGGAGAGCGTCTTGGTCTCGGCCTTGCGGATGATGGGGGTGATCAGGCCGCCGGGCATCGCCACGGCAACGCCGACGTCGGAATGATGATGCTTGACCATGCCGCTTTCGGTCCAGCTCACATTGCAGTTCGGGATCTTCTGCAGCGCGACAGCCATCGCCTTGATGACGAAATCGTTGACCGAGATCTTGTAGAGCGGCTTCTTCTCCTTGTCCTTGGGAGCAGCCGCATTGATCTCCTCGCGCGCAGCGAGCAGCTTGCCGATGTCGCAGTCGATGGTGAGATAGAAGTGCGGGACGTTCTGGATCGACGCGGTCAGGCGCTGCGCAATGGTGCGGCGCATGCCGTCATGCGGGACGACCTCGTAGGAGCCGGGCTCGAACAGCGACAGGATCTGCTTGTCCGACATGGTCGGCGCGGTCGAGGGTGCGCCGGACGGTGCCGCCGCAGGTGCCTTGAGGCCCTTGCCGGACTTGGCCTGCTCGACGTCGCGCGCCACCACGCGGCCGTGCGGGCCGGTGCCTGACACCATCGACACGTCGATGCCGGCATCCTTGGCGAGACGGCGCGCGAGCGGCGACGAGAACACGCGGCCACCATGGCCGTTGCTCTGCGCGGCTGGCGCAGCGGTTTGCGGCGCCGGAGCAGCAGCGGGCGGCGGTGCAGCCTTCGGCGCGGCAGGCGCGGGAGCCGGCGCCGCGGCGGGAGCCTCAGCAGTCTTCGGAGGTGCGGCCGAAACGCTGGGCTTCGCAGCACCGGCGGCCTTCACGTCCTCGCCCTCGCCGGCGAGCACCGCGATCACGTCATTGACCGGGACGTCCTGCGTGCCTTCGGGCACCAGGATTTTGGCGATCGTGCCCTCGTCGATGGCCTCGACCTCCATGGTCGCCTTGTCGGTCTCGATCTCGGCGATGACATCGCCGGATTTGACCTTGTCGCCTTCCTTCTTCAACCATTTGGCGAGGTTGCCCTTCTCCATCGTTGGCGAGAGAGCGGGCATCAGGATGTTGATGGGCATGCTGACCTCAAGAAGAACTTTGCAAAAACTCGTCCCCGGAAGCGAGAACGAACAGACCAGGTTTAGTTGCCGATGTCGCCTTGCCAGAGGCGCTCATTGGCAGGAACGGAACGCCAATTCTTCATCATGGTGATGGAGCGGTCGTCGGCAAGGTCGATCCAGGGGATACCGAACTTGTCGAGGATGTCCTTGGATCCATCGAAGGTGACGGATTCGCCGATCACCACCAGCTTGACCTTAAACAGACCGAGCGCGCCGGCACACATCGAGCATGGCGACAGCGTGGTGTACATGACGGTGTCATGGAACGGGATCGCGCCGGCTTCGCGCAGGCAGCTCATCTCACCATGAAGGATCGGATTGTTCTCTTGCACGCGGTTGTTGTGGCCGCGGGCGATGATCTTGTTGTCGCGCGTCAGCACGGCGCCGATCGGCAGGCCGCCTTGCGCGATCGAGTCCTGCGCCTCGCGGATCGCCTCCAGCATGAAATCGAAATGATAGGATTCGATCGCCACGGTCAGTGTCCCTTCCCGCGCGGTGTCGTCGTGCCGGTATCGGTCGGACGCTCGATCTCGGCCTGGAACATCTCGAGGATCCGGTTCATGGCGTCCTCCTCGGTATACTCGCTCTCGCGGGCATAGGCGCGCGCGGCGTGGCGGGCGAGATCGACCAGCAGCAGGCCCCACATGTCGGGTTCCTCGAAGGCCCGCTGGAACGCCATCGACAGCCCGCCATCCAGCACGAACACGCGCAGGATCTCGACCGCGTCATCGCGGGCGAGGACGTCGGGTGGCAGTGGCTGCTCCTTCGGACCCACCATGGCCTACCTGTAGCAGACTGCTTTGGCGGCCTCGACCACTTCGGCCACCGAGGGCAGTGCAAGCTTCTCCAGGTTCGCGGCATAGGGCATCGGCACGTCCTTGCCGGAGACGCGCGCGACCGGCGCATCCAGATAGTCGAACGCGTTCTCCATGATGCGCGCGGCGATCTCGGCGCCGACGCCGCTCTGGGCCCAGCCCTCTTCCACCGTGACGGCGCGTCCGGTCTTCTTGACCGAGTTGATGATGGTCTCGGTATCCATCGGCCGCAGCGTGCGCAGGTCGATCACCTCGGCCTCGATGCCGTCCTTGGCGAGATCATCGGCGGCCTTCAGCGCATAGCTCATGCCGTGCGACCAGGAGATGATCGTGACGTGGCTGCCGGAACGTACGATGCGCGCCTTGCCGATCGGGATCACGAAGTCGTCGAGCTTCGGCACCTCGCCGGTGTGGCCGTAGAGCATCTCGTTCTCGAGGAAGATCACCGGATTGGGATCGCGGATCGCAGCCTTGAGCAGGCCCTTGTAGTCCGCGGCCGAGAACGGTGCGACGACCTTGAGACCCGGGACGTTGGAATACCAGGACGCGTAATCCTGGCTGTGCTGGGCGGCAACGCGC
>Ga0307510_10003509_pt1 | contig 18273 bp, 13 predicted proteins | sample 12_EM_MG_FD_207224 | JGI IMG/M metagenome (GOLD analysis project Ga0307510, IMG submission 207224) | Populus trichocarpa ectomycorrhiza microbial communities from riparian zone in the Pacific Northwest, United States - 12_EM | ecosystem: Host-associated > Plants > Roots > Unclassified | place...
CCAAGCGACTCTCGTGAGTTTGCAGTGGAAGGCGGCGTTCGTGCTTACGTCCAAGGTGTCCTACCCGCTCTCTCCCCTGTTCGTAATCCTCAACACATTCGGCCCCACGGCCGCCCATCGCGCTCGCGGTGCCGCTCATCGGAGCCTGGAACGTCGCCCCGCTCGCGGCAATGCCTGACACTTCCTCGTCAGGACCAGGACCAGGACGACAGCCAGCGTCCGCACAAGAGTCTTAGCCGCCGGCGAGCCAAGGGCCCGTTGCGGTCCTCGCTGCGGTACGGGCGGCTCTGGGGATTTCGCTGGATTTCGGAGCGCTGCTACCCGGGAGCTCGCCCAGCGCGGCATGGCTGCGCCGCCATCTCATGGTCTGGAGGGTGTTCGCACCACGGTATATACCTCCTGATTCTCCACTTGTAGTTGTCGTTCGCTATTAAACCCCCCGAGTGCTTCGCCGCCGACGTTGGAACAAAAAAGGTAAAGTCAAATACATACGAAAAAAAGAAAGGTGAAACGAGGCCATATTTGAGACTTGGAAGGCATTTCATTTTTTCACAAAGTATGAAGGAAATAGAGGAGATCAACATATTGAAGTAGGAACAGGATTCGGGGTGGAAATAGAACATAGACGTGATCAAGTACTTATGATAAATGATATGCATGTATTCTGTTGCTGCCCTAAACCGATACTTCTCCGGTCCGCCACCCAACTTAACACCTGCTGTAGCCAGATACCCCATGGAGAGCTTTCAAACCAGCGTGAGGCGATTTTTTGGACCACTCTCGACCTCGACCTCTGAGCCTGCGCGCTTACGAGCCTCGACGAACGGCTTAAAATCTTTAACGGGGCCATAGAGCACGATCCTATTCAACTTGGGCAACAGCGTGCGGACCGGGTCCCCGTCGCCTGCGTCTGGGTTTAACGCATTATCGAGTTCGTCCACGAAATGACCGGCCACGCGAAGAGTATCGACGTTTTTGAAGGGCCCAAGTAGCCCATGCCACATTTTGCGGTAGACATCCAACTTCTCTGACTCTGACCGTTTTTTACCGACCGTGGAATAAGACGTCGGAGGTGAGGACGATGACCACTGGTTAGCCCGTGCGTACTCGAGTAGAAGTGACGTAACGTCAGAGGCCAATGGAAGCTCTCCACAGACGTGTATTGCGGTTTTTAGTTGCGTTTCGAAAGAAATTTGCATGGGAACCAAGCTAAACATCAGTTCGAATGCCCCGCGCCCCGTCCACAGTTCATTCTGATCCATAACTATAGAGGTGTTGTCTTTGAACCTAACTCTAGCAAACTTGCAAGATTCGGAAAGATCCGTAGTCCCACGGATAAGCACTGAAAGGTTTGGCAATGCTACGTCCTCGAGCAAGTCGGTGAATGTGAGGGACAACTTCTTGAGAGAAGGAGCGGTGATTCGAGCAGCGAGGGCCTCGAAATAGTCGCTTCTTCCGTGGAACTGGAGCTCTTCGAGGTTAGTAAGGCGAAGTGTCGAATGAGATGCCTGTTGTCTTGATTTGTCTTCGACTGGAAAGAGGTAACCAATCTTTAGACTCTTGAGTTGCGGCATGACTGAAAGACATTTTACAAAGAGCGCCGGCGACTGGTACTTAACGGGCACAACCTCTCCAAGTGAAAAGCTAACAAGAGACGGGGGACATATGGTGGTATTGAGCGGGGGTGTTTTCTGGGGAACAAGTGTGAAGTCGGATAGCTGGAGGTGTCGTAATTTCGGGGCTTTGAACGTACTGGGGAGCCTAGCGCATTCGTTTGTGAGAGATGAGCAGTACAATTGAAGCGTTTCCAGGACGGGGAAAGTTCCGTTCATGTAATTAAACACCTTGCTCAAGGATGAAGACGGCAAGTGAAGATTGATACGACAAACGCGGTCACGATGTAGGAGCGCAAGACGGATGCTCTCTAAATCGTTCTGCGGATCATAAGGCTCGGGGTTTCCATAGTATATGGCAATGGGAACGGCCGGAGAATGAGCCAGTAGGTCTTCTACTGGCGTACGGTGGGTGCAAACGAGAGTTAGGCCCAGACGATTCGGCGAGTCGAGTATGATACGTCGCCACCTCTGGCACACGTGTGCGAGTTTGTGCCACCAGTACTGTGGATACTGGTTGGGGTTCATATTGTCTGGACGACAAGCGTCGAATACCTCGACGAGTACATCATCACTTAGCTTGCCATCTGTGCGCTGACCTGTTTTGTCTTAGTTAGAGACTCTTGTCGACGAGCGTAACCAAGGAGTAAAAAAGAGCAGACCTCCTACACTGAGGTCTAGGTGATGCATGGCGAGAGGTGGGAAGGATCATAGACGGTTAGGGGTCAGGGTCGCGCATTGTGTCGTTTGTTCCCCTTATTCCGACCCCGACCCCCAGCCGCCGAAACAGGAGTTAGGGGGCTGGTCATGTAGTTATAACATACATGAGTTGAGTGGATTTATGGTGCCATGTAGCTTGAGCACCCTCTCCTCGATGGAAAAATCCGGCTGCTTGATTGAAACGCGCGACCAGCGCAACAAGTACTGTAACGTACATGGAATAGTTGCGCAGTGCCGAACAAAGGAGCTGGTCACGTGGATTCACTGCCGACTTCCGACTTGCTTTTCTGTCTGGGGATTCCGTCTGTTCTGGTGGATGTAGAAGATACGGACATCCAGAGACGGCTTACGGATAAGAGTAATAATGTGTGCACCTACATGGGCTGCAGAGTAACAATGCACCCAATCGACACCATAAGAGCCGGAATGCGGTTGGGCCAACTTCTGCATGTCCAGGTCGGAGATGAGAGTAAGCGAGTACCCAAGGAATGTGTCTTCCTCGTGGTCATCACCATCGCCGTCCCTGGAACATGCAGGATGTGTAACCAGGGAACATGTGGAATTGGCTCGAAAGAGTAGGTATCTGTTGCGATGACCAGTTTTACCCCGGGGTGTCGGAATGCATGTGCCACAGCGGCAGCTTGGGAAGGAATGCGATAATGCGGGAACAACAACCCTACCGTTACGTAAAACAACAAAGGCGCAACACGCGCAACCCTGAACTGAACAAATCGGATCCCCCATGTTCCAACCCTGCCAGTACAGCAGTGCGCACGGCATCAAGGTACTCCTTCAGCCTTCATCCATTACTCTCCCGCGAACTCGGTGAACAACATGTACCTCGAGTCCGCGACGATATTCGCCAGGAACAAGGCGTGCCGCCGCTAATAAACCAGATCGGCGGGGATGAGTGCACGAATGGGGTGGGGGCCGTGGTAACAACGTACTCGGGTCAGCGTGTCCGCGAGGAAACGAGGAGCGTGTGCAGGCGGAGGATGCGTTCGGGACGAACAACGGGCGGATGCGTGCCAGTTCCCGCACGCGTCGGTCAACTGCAGGATGTTGCCCAGTGAGTGATGAGGTACAAGAAAAAACGTCGTGGAGAGGGACGCACTAGGGAGGATCCCGCCTTCCAGGACTAACCAATCGGTAGTCGACAGCTTTAATGTCCGCTCATGTGCGGTAGCCACGAGGCCCTGCCGTGAATACCAATGGTAACAGTAAGAAGGGAAGAGGAACATGCACACCGTATCCCTGATCCATGCTGTGCGAGTGTCCCGGCTCACTTGTGGAGCCTCGAGCGCCAGGCATTCTGTAGCACGCTCGAGCGTCTCCCAAGCGAGGAAGAATTGTCGATAATCCAGGTATCCCGCCGTGCGATCCTCGGGTGTGGTAATAGTAGCCAATTCTGGAGGGAGCATGTCGAGGAGCAAACGCGCCACGTTGACCCTTCCGCGAGCTTACGCGACGAAGGTAAGCACCGTAAACGCGCTAAAAAAAGGCAGGATGTACGCACCGAGCACCTCAGTGACATTCGCTTGCTCCAACGAAGTGTCGTACGTGTCTTTCTCGACCACTGTTCGATCGACCCGACAAGCAGCATTTCTGCCTCTTCCGCGGGCTCGCGCGCGGCCATGATAGTAGACCCTTGACAGAAGAAGGGAGGTTGTCGAACGCGCGCCCAATGTTGCGCTCCGCCGTACGATCATCCAGTCCGTGCTTGCGCGCGCGTTGCAGCGCCATGCGTCGTTCTACTGCCAGCGGCGATCGCGAGGGAGGTCAGGAAGAACACATAGCGCTCGACAGCTTTGTCGCCTAGTGCCCCAGGGTACATGGGGATGAGAGAACGCTGGCCTGCGCCCTGTCAACGCAGTCTCATCAGGCAATTTGGGTTAACAGGTGAGGGAAATGGCGTACCTCGAGCACTTGGACTTCGAGGATAATCTGTATTGCCAGTGGAGAAACGGCGATATCGATCATTTGTAGGTAGAGACATAAGTGGGCGAAAAAACGTGTCATCGTTGGGTACCTGTTAACGAGGTTATCGGCAAGGAGGGTGCACGAAAAATTAAGAAGTCATAGCGAACGGATGGAAATGGCGCACTCGGATGATTCGGGGTTGTACGCTCCACCTCGGAGCCTCGACGCGAAATCGTCCAGTAACGCGTCTGTTCGGACAAGGATATTGTGTAGTTGCGATGTGTGGAACGGGCCGTCAGCACCCAATCCCTCTTGCAACTGTGCCGTAGCCAGCGTCTGTAATTCTTGCTCGGTTTCCACCCACCAGGCCTCTTCCTCGCTGTCGCCCGCTTCACCCTCGCCGACCTCATCGGACACTCTTCCAGAGGGCTCCCAAAATCCGCCACCCAACCGCGCGATCGCTTTGCTCTGGCGCTCCTCACACAAAAGCGAGATCGTCGTTCAAAGTGCGTCCACGCACGACATGCAGATCTTAGGACGTTCGAGGTCTGGATGGATGGATAGAGGATGCGAGTGCGCATACAAAGCACTTTCCACGGACGATAGGCGAGAATCGAAGGCTGCGCGCGTACAAGAGGACTTCCACAACGCGCGCCGTTTGTTCCCGTGCCAGAGATCCGGGTTGCCTTCCCCGTCTTCTTCCGCATCATCGTCCTGCTGTGTCGTCCCTGAAAATCCAACGGGCGGGCTTCAATTAGGGGTTATTTGGAAGAAAAACACGAAAGCACACAAATGGCTGGTCTTGAAAAGAGAAGAGAGTCACGGATGCTCGTCGCGTGCCATGGTTGATGTGCATCACGGCAAAGTTCGATCGCGTCCCCGATGTTCCTGACGCGCATCTACATACCCAAACAACGTGTGAGATAGCATATCCTGTCGTAGCTCTAAGAAGGGCAGAGAACAGGGAAGATGAGACCGAGAATATGACACAAAGCCACTACGCACCGCGTCGTCCCAGCCAGACTGCGCCCAATCTCCGCCTCCCTCACCACCGCGTCGTGGTCCATCTTCCGCACGGGCCGCACCACGTTCTCAGCTGCACGACCTGTGTTCCCCGTCCTGCGTCCCTGCGTCACGCGGTGCTTTGTGAAGCGCCAATAGCCCGTCGACGCGTATGGGCGTGGCGCCGGCGGTGCAGTCTCGTACAGCCACTCACGCACAACGAGCTCAGAGAGCGTCTGCGAGGCGGCCATGGTCGCCTAGGCGAGGGCGGAGGTCGGCGCGTACGGGTTCGCGGCTAGGAGAGGGCGTGCCGAAGGTTGGGGAGGTGGCTCGGTTTTTCGGGCACTGGAAAGGTTCACTATCAACATGTTTCGGTGTTTCAAGTTGCAGCAAAAACCAAGATAAACTGTGGGAAATATTTCATTATTCTGTTTTACGATCAATTTTTATCTAGACCCAATACTTGCTTTTCAGGGAGGGGGCAATGGTTGATTCACAAATTTCAAGAAAATGACATGACCAAGGACTTATGATAAATGATATGCATGTATTCTGGGGCTGCTCCAAATCGATGCTTCTCTGGCACGATACGCAACCTTTCAAACTAGCGTAAGGCGATTCCTTGTGTAGAAAGCATGAAAGTTATATTTGAGTTCTGGGCATGTGTCAGGCCTCAGAACATGTAGGTAAACGCGGGAACTACTATTGCGGTACACTGAGTGGTCAGGGCGGACCTTCAGTGGTCAGGGGCATGTCACAGTGTGACATGTTTCATTCTCCGCTGTTCTCTGCCCGATGACTGAGGGGACTGAAAAAGCAGCAGCAGAGGGGGTGAATACCGACAAACAATGAACAACAATTTTAACATTAGGTGCTAAATTATGGGTTTGGATGGTTTGATACACAGTACTATTGATGCAGTCGTAATGGACAGTGCCCCGTCAATGGTCAGGCACATGTCACAGTGACATGTTTGATTCTCCGTCAGTATCACATGACCATATGGGTGATGAAAAAATATCTTGCACCACGCGGAATCGAACCGACAGCCTCACCCTGCTCACTCATGGAAGCAAAAGATGATGACCAGTACACCACTGGGCTCTATTACTACCTTTCCTTTTAATAATATTTGACTAGTTTCATGGAGAAAGAGTGAAATTTTCAGGGATACAACTGAACGGATGGATGACGTGCGACCTTCTTTAAGGGCCACATCATGTGATACAAAACATCTTCAAAGTCCGCACGGCAGACTCCCCAGGCGTGACAAGAGGTGAAAACCTCCAAAAAACATGGGAAACATCAGATAATGAGCTTTTCATTTGGAAAACCAGATTTTGGGCAAGAGAATAGTATAGAATAAACACATAAAGTTGTATCTAAGGTGTGGAAGATGAGGAAGTAGGAGAACTAACAATCAGACCATTGGGGGTCATCTGTCCATTGTACCTGCATCAATAGTATGGAAGAGTTGCCCTTGGGCCTACAATGACCTCATCAATCCAGAGGGCCCTGCTCCACCATGACCACTTTGCTCTCCATCACCCATTCCCTGGTCCAACATGTGCTGTTGTCTAGCTTGGAAGATGCCTATAAAGTGCAGGTTTTGCATCAGCCTGTCCTTGTGTGACTTGAGATGTGTTTTGATATGATCCAGGTCTGTTGAATTTTGTGGTTGAGGAGCTTGACTTGCTCAAGGCATTGAAAACCACTGTAGTGTACTATTACACTGCTGCACACCATGCACTACGGAGCACACTTCAATGACATCACATGGCTGCCTTCCATCTTCAAAGTCTGCACTGGCAGACTTGGCAGGCGTGACAAGACATGATTGCCTCCAAAGCACAGGAAACTTCAAAGAATGGGTTTCTCATCTGCAAAATTAGATTTTGGGCATTGGAATAACATAGAATGACTATTTGAAGTAGTATCTAGGATGTAGGAGACAGGGAAGTGGGTGAATCAACAATGTGCCCATCTGACGTGTACCTGACCACTGAAGGTCCGCCCTGACCACTCAGTGTACCGCAATAGTATTACATAATGAGGATGTACTGCTATTCACCTCAGAACATGCAGGTAGACATGGTAACTGATAATACAGAAACCCGGTCCATGGTATGAGGGTTGCCAAGGAATGGCTGATGCGTGCTGGAACACACCAAATGGTAGCAAATGAGTGTGACAGGGTATACGTCATCGATCTACTCACACGCTCAATTCGCTACGCTTTGGACTACTCTTGACCCATAGGGGCCATAGAACACTACCTTCTTCAACTTGGGCAACGCCGTGTGGATCGAATCCCTGTCGCTTGCATCTGGCTGCAACGCATTATCGAGTTTGTCCACAAGACGATCGACCACGCAAAGAGTATCGACGTTTTTGAAGAGCCCAAGTAGTCTATGCCACATTTCGCGGTCAATATCCGACGTCCGTGAGGTCCGTGGCCACCCGTCAACCAATGGGTACTCGAGCAAAAGTGACGTAACGTCAGAGACTGATGGAAGCTCTCCACAGACGTGTATTGCAATCTTTAGTTCCGTTTCGAAAGAACTTTCCCACGGACGCAAGCTAAACATCAGCTCGAATGCCCCGCGCCCCGTCCGTAATTCGTTCTGATCCATCACTATGGAGGTCTTGTGTTCGAACTTTACCCTAGCAAATTTGCATTTTTTGGAAAGATCCGTAGCCCCACAAATAAGCTCTGAGAGGTTTGGAAATGTGACATCCTCGAGCCAGTCGGTGAATGTGAGGGACAACTTCTTGAGAGAAGGGGCAGTGATCCGAGCAGCAAGGGCCTCGAAATAGTCACATTTTCTGTGGAACTGGAGCTCTTCAAGGTTAGTAGGAAGAAGTGTCAAATGCGATGCCTGTCGGCTTGATTGGTCTTGGCCCCCTTGTCCAACTGGGACAAGGTAACCAATCTCTAGACTCTTGAGTTGTGGCATGACTGAAAGATATTCCACAAAGACCACCAGGGACTGATACTTAATGGGTGTAATTTCTCCAAGTGAAAAGCTGACTAGAGACGGAGGACATGTGGTGGTATTGAGCGGGGGAGTCTTCTGGGGAACAAGTGTGAAGTCGGATAGCTGGAGGTGTCGTAATTTCGGGGCTTTGAACGTACTGGGGAGCCTAACGCATTCGTTTGTGAGAGATGAGCAAGACAATTGAAGGGTTTCCAGGACGGGGAAAGGTCCCTTCATGTGATTAAGCACCTTGCGTAAGGACGAAGAGGGCAGCCAAAGGTGGATACGACACACGCGGTCACGATGTAGGAGCGCAAGACGGATGCCCTCTAAATAGTTCTGCAGTTTAGAAGGAAAGGGGATGCTATAGTGTATGATGATGGGAACGGTCGGCGAATGAGCCAGTAGGTCTTCTACTGGCGTACGGTGGGTGCAAACAAGAGTTAGGCCCAGACGATTTGGCAAGTTGAGTATGATACGTCGCCACCTCGAGCACACGTGTGCGAGCCTGTGCCACCAGCACCATGGATCCTGGTTGGGGTTCGTATTGTCTGGGCGGCAAGCGTCGAATATCTCGACGAGTACATCATCACTTATCTTGGCATCTGTGTGCTGTGCCCCGGGTCCTGTTTGCCCTAGTTAGAGACTATTGCCGACAAGGGTAACCAAGGCGTCAAAAAGAACAGACCTCCTGCGCTGGGGCCTGGGTAATACATGGCGAGAGGTGGGAGGCGAGAAAGAATGATAGACGGTTAGGGGTCAGGCATGGCCCGACCACCTGTATTGCTGAAACAGGAGTTAGGGGGCTCCTTGAACTCGAGTGCCTAGTTATAATTTATGGTGCCATGTATTAGCTTGAGCACCCTCTCCTTGATGAAAAATCCAGCCGCTCAATTGAAACACGGGACTGGCGCGACAAGTAACATACATGCAATAATTGCGAAGTGCCGAAGAAGGGAGCTGGTCACGTCGCGTGGATGATCTGTTGCTGACTTACCTTTCTGTCTGGTGATCCCGTCTGTTCTGGTGGATGTAGAAGATATGAGATGGCTTGCGGATAAGAGTAGCAAGGTGTGCACCTGCATGAGTTGCAGAGCAACAATGCGCCCAACCAACATAGGAGGAAGGCGCATAAAAATCGGACCATAAAGAGCCGGAATGCGGTCAGGCCTGCTTCTGCATGTCCACGTCAGAGATGGGATTGAGCAAGTCGCATAGACAGCCACCTAGACTTACACCATGGTACTTTTAGGGGCACATTGCATAGGCTGGAATCTAAGAGAGCTTCAAATAGCGTGTTATTGTATGCACTGGATAAGGACATAACCCCGCGCCGCTTTGCGAGAGAAGAAACTGCGCAAGTTAAACTGGCAATTTAGAAGAAGGAAGAAAAGAGGACGGAGAATGGCGTCGAAGTGATCTTCAACACCATGGAACCATTATCAGTTGATGAGCCTTGGGGGCCAGGGAAGGGTGAAGGTCAACCATTTGGCACGAGAAGAGAGGTACAGGTCCGAGCTACAAGGCGTTCCGTGCATGCACTATCACAGCAGAGAGTGGGACAAGTCGAGGCCAGGGCATGCCGCGTGTGGACCCGTCCGAGTCGCCCTCGATGACTCCGGGTATGGGTATCAGCGACATATGAGTAGAAGTGATGGGTAACAACAGCGATTCTCAGCTCTCTCAAGACAAGGCAAGGCAGGAGAGAGCAAAAACCGTACAGCCAAGGCGAGCAGGAAGAACTGTCTGGGGGGGGGGGGGTAAAAGCTGGTCTTCGGTTCAACAGAGGCATGGCAACAAGCGTTTGAACGTAAGAATTTAGGGCCAGGAGGGCGTGAAAAAAAGCAAAAGTGCTATTTGCATTCCCTCGAATCCTGGATGTAAAACTGGAAGGTTTCAGAAAGGGCAAGCAGGGAAATATTAATCCAGTGGCGGGGAGGATAACGACGCGATCGCGCAGAAGGTCATACTGGTGAAACGCAAGAAATGCACCACCCTCTTCGTTGCCATCACCGTCACTGTCCCTGGAACATGCACGGTGTGTAACCAGAGAATATGTGGAGTGGACTCGAAAAGGTGGGGATTTGTAACGATGGCTAGTCCGAGGAGTTAGAATCAGCAGCAGCAGCTTGGCGAAAGGAATGGGAAACAATGTGATTATGTAATATTTGAACTATGATCAATCACGCTCACACGAATCCTTTTGCACGTGTAAATCGGAACATCCTTCACCTCCCTGTGCCGGTGCGGACTGATACAATCTATTGCACGCAATACAACTGTACCACCGTTTACGCCCCAGCAAAGTGCAAACTCAACCTCAGCCGTCGGAAACCTCCGAGCCAATCATATCGATGCCTTGTGCCTCACTTGCTCACATCACATGATTTGACAGCTGTCACGGCACGAAAAAAAAAAAAGGAAAAAAATGTATTTTATATATGTATCAGACAGATCCCGCACAAATTTGTGGTACTACGACCTAACGAGGACGATCACAGAGTATGTAAGAGGGGAAAGGGGTCGAAGCACGATGAAAACAGCAAAGGGAAGTATTATACAACAAAAAAGGCATATTTTTGCGATACTTGTCGTCACCACCGTCATTGTGATGTTGAATCATCATCATAGACATGAAGGAAAAAAGAAAAAAAAGGAATTCGTATTGTAATTATCAAATGCAAGGGGGCGAACAAAGGCTTGGTGATCCGCGAATTGATGGAGTGGAGAGGAGAGATCGAGGGCAATGAGGTAGTATATGCAGTTGAATGGGAAGAGATTAGGCGTAGAACGAGGGAAGAGAAGCAAAGCAAGGGCGACCCAAGCCAGGCAAAGCAAAGCAAAGCGAGCAAAGGAAGAGGAGAGACACGGACCAGAGCCAGCCAGCCGTTCCAGCCTCGCCTCCGTCCCCGTATCCCCGCAAGACCCGTCCGACCCTCTACTTTTACCCACGTCGGGTCCGGATCATGATCTACGGTCGTCTACTCTTGTCCAAAGCCTTCCGTCTCCCTGTCATATATAAAAGAGCACCACGGATCATCGGAATCAGCAACGCGCCCCTTCACCCTCGAAAGAAAGAAAGAAAAAAAAAAAAAAAGGACGTACTCGATTGCGAACCGCAGCTTCTTCTCTAAACTCTCGTAATCTTCGTATGGCGGCAAGTCGAGCCGATTGAAGCACGTGTGGCTCCGAGGCAAGCCACTCGGATCGCCGCTCTTCTCGATCGTGAACCGGCGTGGGCCGTCGCTGCCCTGGAGATCCTTGAAGCCGTTGACGGGCACGCGCGAGGTGCCGGTGGTGAACTGCAGCAGGCGCGCCTTGCGCTCCGTCGGCCACGAGCGCAGGCAGGTCCAGAACCACTCGATCACCCGGTCCGTCTTTTCGTACCCTCGATAATCGGTGAAGCGCGTCCAGTCGTCCATGTCGATCTCGGTCATTCCTCCGATGAGCAACTCGAGCTCGTGTTCGTCGAACACGCGCAGCAGGTCCAAGGGCAGCACGTCCCCGAGTCCCTCCAGGAACGCGCGGAACTGCTCCGCTATGCGTCCCGCGATGCGATGTGAGACGACGTGCTCGACGTACTCTTCCTTGTTTGCGTCCGTCACGGGTATGTCGGCGCCGCCAGGTTTGAGCTCGACAATGACGAGCTCGCCAAAGCGGTCCTCGGTGACGGAGAAAGTCTCTTCGAGCACACCCGCGATTTCGTTGTCCCTATGAGAGAGGGGTATCAGTTCTGAAGGCAGTGTCCATCCAGAAAAGGGAAACGCACAGCATCCAGTTGAGGCCCTTGTGGAGGTCGAAGTCGATGGCCTCGAGATCCTTTATGTTCACCTTCTTGCCGAGGGCCATCTTGTAGAAACCTGGAACGAAATATGCGTCGACGAACCGATGATGGAAGATGGCGAGACCGAGGATGCGCCCGATAAACTTGAAGTAGTCGAGGTGCTCCGGATTCACGCCCGAGGCCGGGTTGATCTGCAGCGTGTAATTGTCATGGGCCGAGTACTCAAACAGGCCATAGCTCGGGTTGAACATCTCGTGGGAAAGGAGGAAGAACCACTCGCGGGAGACACCACCATAGTCGAGCGCGTCCTCGCCTTCGAACTTGACCATCAGCCGCTTACGCAGGTCCTCGGGCCGAAGGCGCATGACGGCCGTAAAGCTGTCTTCGAACACCCATCCGCGCCGCACACGCACATCGCACTTGGCGTCGGCGATCACACGCATCGACGGTTGGCCGCGGAAATAGACGACCTTCCGCCGGTAATCGCGCTTATACTGCGGTGCATCTGCGTCGACAGCCGAGGGCAACCGGGGGTCGTCCCACGTCGTCGTGCGCGTGTTGTGATCGACAAAGTATATGCGTCTGGTCGAGGTCATGCGCATCTCCCATCCCGATGGCAGCGGCCCGAGGGCAGCGCGATTCGCGATCGCTGTCGTCGTTGCGGCGGCAGCGGCCGTTACGGTAGTGCGGCGCGGATCGTTCCATGTTGTGGTGCGTGTGTGATGATCGACGAAATATGGGCGACCGTCAGCAGTGCGACGTTCCTCCCAGCCAACGGGTAGCCGCACATCGGCGTAGGTGCCATCGGCGTTGGTCGTATTCGGGGTCAGGACCTCCTCGGGAACTTGGGTGGGAGCGGATGGATGAGGAGCGATCGCGGCAGGGTTGACCGATGGGCGGGTCCATGTGGTACTACGCGTGGTGTGGTCAACGTAGTATGAACGCCCACGTTGATCGAAGCGGAGCTCCCAACCAGGTGGAAGATCCTCCGTTCGCGGAACGGCCTGTGGTACCGGAGCCGAGGAAGGTGCGGGTGCGGAGCCCGGTGGCGCCGGTTGGTCAGCAGGCTGATGGGGATGAGGAATAGGTTCGGGGAGATGGGATATGCGTTGTAAAGGGGTTTCGTGACTTCTTGGGGGTAGGGAAGTAAAGGAATGGGATGGCTGCAAGTGGTGCGGTGCGGCGGGCGCTAAAGCGCCATCTCGGTTATATGGGGTGACAGGTGGCTGGGAGCTGCGGCTGCGGGTGGGCATAGTGCTGCTGCTGCCGTTGCTGCTGCTGGGACGCGGTGATGATGAAGATAGGTGCATGTCGTGCAAGGAGTGGGCAAGATCGAGTGGTGGGGATAGCTGACCGTTGCGGGAGGGTTCTTGGGTGGATTCAGTGGAGAGAGAAAACATCAGCTTGCCGTGAACGAATTGGCCGTCGGGGCCGGGTTGAAGATCAAGGTTCTGGATGACTAAAAGTGGTGTGGTGTGTAAGTATGAGAAGGGATGGAAGGGGAGAGGAGAGGAGAGGACGATACCGTGGCCGCCCTGGGTAGAGTTGAGCACGTCTCCAACGGTGATGGACACAGATCCAAGGCAACCCTGATCGTTTCTCTTGAACTTGCGTTGATCAAAGACTTGAATTAGAACTTTTGAGGAATCTCTGACCGAGCTGAGGGGAAGAATGAGGGAGTAGTAAAAAGAGAGGAAGCGATAAGGCACGCAACAGCTCGAATGTTTCGTTCCAGTAAGGGGTTAAGGTTCTCTTGAAGACTGTCGTCTGGCGGAGGTCGGTGCCGTCGGTTGTGATGACTGCGAAGGGATTCGGGAGAGAAAAGAGGTCACGCTTGACGAGGCCGCTAGCAGCGAGAACTTGGGTGGATGAGTGAGTGAAAAAGACAATTAGGAGAGTGAGGGTAAGGAACCTGTTAGCTTTACGGAATGGAGACGTCCGGCAGAGGGAGAAGAGCTGAATAGGAATGAGAGATTAAGTGGAAAGGGAGGGACTGAGTGGTGGGATACATACGTTGGGTCGACCATCTGGGATTGTTGCACTTGGCAGATGGCGTAGCGCAGCAGAGTCTACGTTTGGTTGAGGGTGTCCGTGAGTTGGCTGCTCTTTGCACCGCCCTGGATTATAATGGTCCTGATTACCTCATCAGACCACACCAACTGTCATACACACGTTCACCCGTACTATCCCCGATAAAATGTCCTATACGTGGCGGTCAATCATCCCTTGCACATGCTCTCTGCCCCCCCTCTCCCAATCATCTCCACACAGCGAGAATACCAGACTATGCCGTCCCGGTTTTGGACTCTCCGGATCCCCATCTCGCAGCGCGATCCCGTTCCCTTCCATCCCCTCAGGTATCACCCACGACCAACGCTGAACGCCCTCCTCCCTGAATCCCATGCGCTTCGCCGCCGCCTGTGAAGCCCCGTTCTCCGTATGCGCCGTCCACCGCACCCGCCGCATTCCAAGTCCGGGCCGCTGTGGATGGCCAGGCAGTTCGAGGCAGTATTGCAGGAGGAGGCCGATCGCGTTGGACGTCACGTACGTCCGCTGCCGCTCGGGGAAAACGAGCACCCACGCAATCTCGACACTCAGGTTCGTCGGTGACGCGTCGACCAGCCCGATCAATCCCGCAAACGTGCCGCCGCCGTGCGCCTTGTCTATGATCGCGAACAGAATCCACCCCGGGTCCCGCCGTATCCTTGACTCGATCGTCGTTAGGATCTCGTCGAGAGTCGAAGGGTTGAATGGGAAAATAGCGATGCAGCTCAGGGTGGGCAGCGATCTGCTCCGCGTACGTCTTTGCGTAGAGGGAGGGTATGAAAGGCGTCAGCTTGACACGCTCGGATTCGAGTGTCGCTTCGTGGAGGGGCATGACCCAGTTGATATCGTATGGGTCCGGGCCATAATACCCAGGTGGGAGCACTGGGACGTCAGGAGGCTTGTAAGAGTTGGTGTATGCCATGATGTTTCGTGAGGGATGTACGCGTGTGGTACCGTAGTCTTCGCGTGGCAAATGAACTACCGATCGAGCTCATATGGTACTCAACGTAATACACTCAACGTAAGGACTGCGGAACCACTAAGGACTTCCAGTGAATCCAGTCCCCATATTACGACCAACCACCTGTTGCCGCCGTTCCGTCATGCATGCATCATGAATTATTCAGCCCACCACCGCTCACCAATCGCTGCGGAAGACACACCACAGTACCTGCGCTCCACATTAATACAGCTTCTGAGATATGCGTGGCCTATTTATAGCACTGGAACGAACTCAAATTCGGACCGTACATGCGCTCCTCTTGCTGTCTTTGGTCGACGAGCGCGTTGCTCTCCTAAGAATCCCCGTGTCCCTTAGCATTCCCTCCCAAAAGCCGTAGCAAACTACAGTACGACCTATCAAGTTCCCGGCGTTGTGCCTTTCACTTGTACCACGACTCCATGCACAGTCCCTATGCTTCTTTGCTCACAATTGATTGCCAGGTTGAGGCCCTGAGACGCAAGTCTCGCTTCCCTGCTTGCATGGGTCCCACTTGTGCTTACGGAAACAGCCCCATGGGGAGAGGGGTCAGCTTGAGGGTGTGACCCCAGTTGGTGTTGGCCAAAATGCCCGAGAGTGCAGGGAAGGTGCCTTATAAGGTTCGAACATTCGCACACCGTGTGCGCGGGGGGACCTGACACATTTATTTTCTGTCTGCTGTCGGGGTGGCTCGCAGCAAAGAACCTTCTGTTCCCTCTGTTTTGGCCCCTTGATTACCTTCCGTTTGCGCTGGTACTTTCGATGGGTACGGATATACATTAGTCCTATCATGATCTGTGCGTGTCTAACTGATCCCCTGCGATGCCAACCATTGCAAACAGTAGCTACGACCGACAGACGGTCACGATGTCGAGCCCTAGATCCACTCACCTCACCCCTTCACTTTGAGTTTCTTGATTTTACATGTGGTTTATCCGTTCCAGACCACCCTCCCTCCCTTCCTTACATGACAGACACCGCTCATTCTACACCCCGTTTCCATCTTCTCGCCATCAATCAACCAGCTGTATTCGATCTTGCTCTCTTTCTTAGTGTTTTTCTAGGAAGATACGAGACGCGGACAGGATGCGGGATACAGTAGACTTCAATTTGATCAAGCACTGTAACCAGCGAAATATGCAAGCATCGTATCATGTCAACGGCCAATAGCACTACATTAATGCAGTTCAATACTAAACCACCCGTCCGCAGGGGCGCATTTAACCATAACACAGGGCCACAGTCTAACGACTCTAAAACTTGACAAAACCGTCAATGGCTGCGGTCAATCATCCGTTGCACATGCTCCCTGCCCCCGCTCTCCCAATCATCACCACACAGCGAGAATACCAGGCTATGCCTTCCTGGTTTGGGGCTCTCCGGATCCCCATCTCGTAGCGCGATCCCGTGCCCTTCCATGTCCTCGGGTATCACGTACGCCCAGCGCTGTACGCCTTCCTCCCTGAACCCCATGCGCTTCGCCGCCGCGTGCGACGGACGGTTGTCCGTGTGTGCCGTCCACTTCACGCGCCGCATTCCAAGTCCGGGCCGCTGTGGGTCGCTGGGCAGTTCGAGGCAGTATTGCAGGAGGAGGCTGATCGCGTTGGACGTCACGTACGTCCGCTGCCGCTCGGGGAACACGAGCACCCACGCAATCTCGACACTCAGGTTCGCCGGCAATGCATCGACCAGCCCGATCAATCCCGCAAACGTGCCGCCTCCGTGCGCCTTGTCTATGATCGCGAAGAGGATCCACGTCGGGTCCCGCCGTGCCCTTAACTCGATCGTCGTCAGGATCTCGTCGAGAGTCGAAAGGTTGAATGTCCAATAGCGTTGCAGTTCGGGGTGGGCGGCGACCTGCTCCGCGTACTTCTTTGCGTGGAGAGAGGGTATAAAAGGCGTCAGCTTGACACGTTCGGATTCGAGTGTCGCTTCATGAAGGGGCATGATCCAGTTGATGTCGTATGGGTCCGGGCCATAATATCCAGGTGGGAGCACTGGGACGTCAGGAGGCTTGTAAGAGTTGGTGTATGCCATGATGTTTCGTGACTCGTGAGTGGTGTACGCGTGTGGTAGTCTTCACCCTCGTAGCAAATGAACTACCGAACGAGATTATCGGGCTGGCTACTCGTATGGTGCTCAACGTAAGGACTGCGGAACAAGGGCTTCTACAGTCACCATACTGTACAACCAACCGCCTGTTGCCAGCTTGAGCGCCGTTTGGAAGCATTCCCGGCATTCTCACACCGCGCCGCTTGCCCGTCATGCATCATGCATCATATCATGAATTATTCAGCCCACCACCGACCCACTTGTCGTGACTTCCCTGGTGCAACCACTGCGGAAGACACTACAGTACCTGCGCTCCACATCAATACAGCTTCTGAGATACGGGTGACCCATTTGTAGCACTGGAACGAACTCAACTTCAGACCATACATGCGCTGCGTTTCTTTGTCGACAATCGATCGCCCCGTTGCCTGTGAGGCCCTGAGACGCAAGTCTCGCTTCCCTGTTTGCATGGGTCCCCCTTGTACCTACGGAACAGCCTCATGAGGAGAGGGGTCAGTTTGAGGGTGTGACCCCAGTTGATGTTGCAACTTGAAGGGCGCAGGCCAGAGTGCAGGGAAGGTGCCTTATAAGGGTTCGAACATTCGTATCCGTATGCCGCGGCGCGGTGGAGACCTGATAAGTTACATCTATTTTGTCTTGTCGGCCCCTGCCTGTCACTCCCAACAAAAAAAACGCTCTGTCGGTCCTTTGATTACTTTCCATTTGCGCTGTTACTTTCGATAGGTACGTATATAGTCCCGTAATGACGTGCGCGTGCCCAACTGATCCCTCTGCGGTGTCAACGTGTCAACCATTGCAACTTGAACCAGTAGCTACGACCGACAGATGGTCACAATGTAGAACCCCAGGCACGCTTCACTTTGATTTGACATACAGTTTTTCCCTTCCAGACTCGTCCCTTTGCCTTTCCTTACATGACAGACACCGCTCGTTCTGTATCCCGTTTCCATCTTCTCGCTATGCAATCAACCAGCTGTATTCGATCTTGCCCTCTTTCTTAGTGGTTTTCTAAGATACGAGATGCGGACAGGATGCAGGATACGGTAGGCTTTAATCTGATCAAGCACTATAGTAACCAGTAAAATATAGCATCGTATCATGTCAACGGTCAACAATACAACAGTGGTGCAGTTCTATACTATACCACCCGTCAACGCT